>Ga0326728_10018524_pt1 | contig 13704 bp, 4 predicted proteins | sample MB3enrmetagenome_FD_207602 | JGI IMG/M metagenome (GOLD analysis project Ga0326728, IMG submission 207602) | Lab enriched peat soil microbial communities from McLean, Ithaca, NY, United States - MB31MN | ecosystem: Environmental > Terrestrial > Soil > Wetlands > Peat | place: USA: New York... | reverse complement strand
TCCGGCCGTGGCCGTCAACCGCTCGACCGACGGCGGAAAAACCTGGAGTAAGCCAGTCTCGGTCACCGGCAACGTCGACAGTTCCGACAAGAGCTGGATTGTCTGCGATACCTGGTCCGGCAGCCCCTATTACGGCAACTGTTACGTGGAATGGGACGACCCTTATCAGGGTGACTTGATCTACATGAACACGTCCACGGACGGCGGGAAAACCTGGGGCTCATCGCTTAACACGGCGGATGGGGCCTATGGCGTGGGCGGACAACCCGTGGTCCAACCGAATGGAACCGTGGTGGTTCCGATCGAGGGTTATTACGGCCAGATCGCGTTCACTTCCACCAATGGCGGCTCCAGTTGGAACAGTAGCGTGTCGATCGCCAATATCAACGATCACGAGGAGGCTGGCGGACTCCGCAGTGGCCCCCTGCCTTCTGCCGCGGTGGACGGAGCCGGGAAAGTTTACGTGGTATGGCAAGACTGCAGCTTCCGCAGCGGCTGCGCCGAGAACGACATCGTCATGAGCACTTCTACCGACGGCTCGAGCTGGTCGACCGTGGCCCGCATTCCGATCGATCCCAAGAGCAGCACGGTGGACCACTTCATTCCCGGCATCGACGCGGACAAGTCGACCTCCGGCAAGACTGCCCATCTCGCCCTGACCTACTACTTCTACCCGAAGAGCAATTGCGATGTGGACACCTGCCGTCTGGGAGTGGGCTATGTCTCCTCCACCGATGGCGGCGCAAGCTGGACGGCTGCCAAAACCCTGGCGTCCGGGATGCACCTGAGCTGGCTGCCCAACAGCCAAAACGGGCTGATGGTGGCCGACTACATTTCAACCTCGTACGTGAATGGCAAGGCTTTCGGCGTCTTCGCCGTGGCCCAAGCCCCGACTGGATCGAAGTTCCGCCAAGCGATGTACACCACCGCGAGCGGGCTGGAGGCGCCGGAAGGCGGCGTGAGGTTCAGCTCCGCTGGCGACCAGCCGGTTCCTAACGCCAAGTCTGACCACCCGCGACGGCTGGAGGAGGGCGAGCAAGGAGGGCACAAGCCGCCGAGCGCGAAGCTGGCCCGAAAGGCGGCTCGACAGTGAGAACCGTAACTCTAACCCGGATTTCTCACCGCGAAGGGGAAAGGATTGGTTCATTGCCCCATTGGTTCATTGACTCATTGCTCTTGCTCTTCAGTGGGTCAATGGACCAATGGTCTCAATGAATCAATCCACTTCCCCTGTCATGGCGAGAAAGCCGGGCTAAGGGATCCGGGCGCCGCTTCTGCCGACTCACGGGAGTTGGGGCGGCGCCAGGGTCAAGTACTCGCTCAAGACCTAAGAAGTAGTCACTCAAGACCTAGAAAAAGGAGATTAGTGATATGATCCGGAAACTGGCACACCGGTGCCACCCTGAGGTCCGCGCCGTGCTCTCGGCGGCTGTGGCGCTTGCATTGTTCCTGCTTGTCGCGCCCGCTGCTCAAGCCCAAATCAAGCTAAACAAGATCAGCACCGACACTTTTACCAACAGCTCCAGCCAGCACGCCACGGAAGTCGAGCCGGACACGTTTTCTTTTGGCTCGACGATCGTCGCTACGTTTCAGATGGGCCGCTTTCCTCCCGACGGCGGAGGTCCCCAGGGGCTGACATACGGCGGCTCCTCGGACAACGGCTTTGCTACCTCCACGGACGGCGGCAGCACTTGGACCCATGGAGTGCTGCCTGGCCTCACCACCAGCCAGCACAAGGGGAATCCCTACGACCGCGTCAGCGACCCGTCCGTAGCCTACGATCCCAAACACGCCGTCTGGCTGATCGCCTCGCTGCCTATTCTGGATTCCGGCAACGACATTCCGGCGGTGGTCGTCAACCGCTCGACCGACGGCGGAAAAACCTGGAGTAAACCGGTCTCGGTGACGGGCGATGTCGACAGCTCCGACAAGAGCTGGATTGTCTGCGATACCTGGTCCAACAGCCCCTACTACGGCAATTGTTACGTGGAATGGGACGACCCCTATCAGGGTGACTTGATCTACATGAACACATCCACGGACGGCGGGAAAACCTGGGGCCAATCTCTTAACACGGGGGATGGGGCCTATGGCCTCGGCGGGCAACCCGTGGTCCAGCCGGACGGCACCGTGGTGGTTCCGATCGAGGGTGGTTACGGCCAGATGGCGTTCTATTCCAAGAATGGCGGCTCGAGTTGGAGCAGCACCGTGACGATCGCCAATGTCAACGATCACGCGGAGGCTGGCGGACTCCGCAGCAGCCCCCTGCCCTCCGCAGCGGTGGATGGAAACGGTAAGGTGTACGTCGTGTGGCAGGACTGCAGCTTCCGTAGTGGCTGCGCCGAGAACGACATCGTCATGAGCACTTCCACCGACGGCAAGAAGTGGTCGGCAGTGGCCCGCATTCCGATTGATCCCAAGAGCAGCACCGTGGATCACTTCATTCCCGGCATCGACGCGGACAAGACGACCTCCGGCAAGACCGCCCATCTCGCCCTGACCTACTACTTCTACCCGCAGACCAATTGCGATGTGGACACCTGCCGTCTGGGAGTGGGTTATGTCTCCTCCACCGATGGCGGTGCAAGCTGGACGGCTGCCAAAACCCTGGCGTCCGGGATGCACCTGGGCTGGCTGCCCAACAGCCAAAACGGGCTGATGGTGGCCGACTACATTTCAACCTCGTACGTGAATGGCAAGGCTTTCGGCGTCTTCGCCGTGGCCCAAGCCCCGACTGGATCGAAGTTCCACCAGGCGATGTACACCACCGCGAGCGGGTTGGAGGCGCCGGAAGGCGGCGTGAGGTTCAGCTCCGCCGGCGACCAGCCGGTTCCTAACGCCAAGTCTGACCACCCGCCACGGCTGGAGGAGAACGAACGTGGTGGGCGCAAGCCGCCGAGCGCGAAGCTGGCCCGAAAGGCAGCTCGCCAGTGAGAGCTTAATCTAAGAGCCTGGGCGCCGCGACCTTCTTTGCTGGAGTGAGCGTGCGCCCAGCCTTCTCTACGAACAGTTTTCCTTTGGTTCGCTTACTCGCCGGCGGCGATGCCCAGCGACTTCATCTTGCGGTAGAGGTGGCTGCGCTCGAGCCCCAGAGCCTCGGCGGCGCGGGTGACGTTACCCTGATTCTCTTCCAACTTCCGCACAATGTAATCGCGTTCATAGGCGGCGCGGGCCTCGCGCAAGGTGGAGAATCCTGAACTGATGCGGGCGCGGGTCCCGGCCGGCGGTGAAGGTTTGGCGTCGGCGCCATGGTGCTGGAGGCCGGGCGGCAGGTGGCGCCGCTCGATGCGGTCGCCCGGCACCATGATCACCAGCCGCTCCACTAGATTCTTGAGCTCACGCACATTGCCGGGCCAGCGGTAACGCAACAAAACTTCGAGGGCAGCGTCGGCAAAGCGCTTGGAGCGACGGCCGTAGAGCCGGGCGAACTCGTCGAGGAAATGGCTGGCGAGGGCCGGGATGTCCTCCGGGTGCTCGCGCAGGGGCGGCACGTAGAAGGGAATGACGTTCAGCCGGTAGAGGAGGTCCTCTCGGAAGTTCCCCTTCTGGATTTCTTCCTGCAGGTGTTTGTTGGTGGCGGCGATGACGCGCACGTCCACCGTGAGGTTAGTTCCAGAGCCTACGGGGGTGAAGCGCTGCTCCTCGATCACGCGCAGCACTTTGGACTGCGTGCGCAGGCTCATGTCGCCGACTTCGTCGAGGAAGAGGGTGCCGGCATCGGCCTGCTCGAACTTGCCCACCTTGTCCTCATGCGCTCCGGTGAAAGAGCCTTTGAGGTGGCCGAAGAGTTCGCTCTCGATCAGCTCCTCGGGGATGGCGGCGCAATTGACCTCGACGAAGGCCTGCTCGGCCCGCTGTCCGAGGCCGTGGAGCGCGTGCGCCACCAGCTCCTTGCCCACGCCGCTCTCTCCATAAATCAGCACCCGCCCGTTGGTGGGCGCGGCGAGGGCGATCTGCTGGCGCAGGGCCTTCATCGGGATGCTGTCGCCGATGATGTGCGACTTGCCCCGCAGCTCCTCACGCAACTGGCGGTTCTGGGAAGCCAACTGGAACTGCTCGAGGGCGTGCTTCACGGTGAGCAGCGTCTTGTCGATCGAAAGCGGCTTTTCGATGAAGTCGAAGGCGCCGAGCTTGGTGGCCCGGACCGCCGTCTCGATGGTGCCGTGCCCGGAGATCATGATCACCGCGGGCCGGCTCTCGAGCCCCTGGATCTTCTCCAGGGTTGCGAGGCCGTCCATGCCGGGAAGCCAGATATCAAGCAACACGGCGTCGAACTTCTTGCGGGCCAGCAGCTCCAGGCAGGCCTCGCCGCTCTCCACCGCGTCTGCGTGATAGCCTTCGTCGCGCAGCACGTCGCCCAGCGATTGGCGGATGCCAAGCTCGTCATCGACGATCAATACCGAGTGCTTCATCGACGCACACGATTTGAGATTTGGATTGGAAGAATTGATTCATTGAGTCATCGGGTCATTGAGTCATTGAAAAAGAAGAAAAATTGCCTTCAATGGATCAATGACTCAATGGCTCAATGACTCAATTCTTCCAATCCAAAATCGAAAATCCAAAATGGCTTCTCACTCCGTGCTGGCCACCGCCGCTCGGTCCGTCGGCAGATCCATCACGAAGCGGCTGCCGGTAGGCTCGTTCTCTTCCACCCGAATCGAGCCGTTGTGCTCGGAGACGATGCGGCTGACGATGGCCAGCCCCAGGCCGGTGCCACGCTCCTTGGTAGAGAAGTAGGGCAGAAAAAGTTTTTCCTTAGCCTCGAGAGGGATACCCGGCCCGCTGTCAGCCACCGTGATCTCGACCACGTCGCGCTCCGCGTCGAGGGACGTGCGCACCCAGATCTCGCGGTGGATGGAGCGCTCCAGGGCCTCGGCGGCGTTGTCGATCAGATTCACCACGGCGCGCTTGATCTGCTCGGGGTCGAGCGGAACCAGGGGCAGGTCCGGCGCCAGCTCCGCGTGGACCCGGATCCCCGCCAGGCGCCCGTCAAACACCTCGAGCGCGTTCTCGACGATCGCGTTCAGGGGGGCGGGCACGGGCTGCGAGGCGGGGAAGCGGGCGAACTGAGAGAACTCATCGGCGAGTCTCTTGAGGGTGGCCACTTCACGGCCGATCAGCGCCGCGCTCTCGGCCACTGCGCCAGCCAATTCGGGGGACGGCGGCGCACCGGCGGAGCGCTCCATGAGCCGCTGGATGCGCTCGGCGGAGAGCTGGATGGGGGTGAGCGGGTTCTTGATTTCGTGGGCGATGCGCTGGGCGACTTCGCGCCAGGCGGCGGTCTTCTGGGCGCGCAGGAGCTCCGTCAGTTCTTCCAGCACCAGGACCGAGCCCACCGTTTCCTGGCGGGCGCGGATCGAGGAGACGGTGACCGCCACCACCGCGCGCCGGCGGCCCAGCTCCAGGTCCAACTGGTTGGTGGCCAAGCCCTGCCGCGCCGCACGCCGAAACAGCCGGGCGATTTCCAGCGCCTCCTCGCGGGGAAAGAGATCGGTGAAGCTGCGCGCGGACTTGATCCGCTCCTCGCCGAACATCCACTTGGCGGTGGAGTTTACCCGCGTGATTCTGCCCCGCGGGTCGAGAGAGATGACCCCGGTGGGGATGTTTTCCAGGATGGCTTCCATGGTGTTGCCGCGCTCTTCGAGCTGGCGGTTGGCCTCTTGCAATTGCCGGGCGGCCTCTTCGATAGCGAGACGGTTTTCCTGGAGCTGGCGCGTCATCGCGTTGAACGACTGGATCAGGGTGCCCAGTTCGCCCTCCGACCGCACCGCCACCTGGTAGCCCAGGTCGCCCTTGAAAACTTCGTGGGTGGCCTCGGCGAGCGCCTGGATGGGCACGGTAACCTGCTTGGAGAGGAACATGGCAAGCCATGTAGCGGCAAAGAGGATCAGCAGGGTCAGGAGCCCGAGGATGGAAAGGTAGATGCGCTTCAGGTCCTTCTGCTTCCTCGTCAGCTCGCTGTAGCCCCGGACTTCCCTCTGGATGTCGTCGGAGATTTGCTTGATCTTCAGCGGCAGACGGGTGACGGCGACCACCGTTCCCGCCCCCCGGCCGTGCCCGATCTCCACGGGGCGCGCCGTGACGAAAAACTCGTAGCCCGAAGATTGCCGGCGGGCGGGCGCGCTCAGAGCCGGGACCCGGCCGGCCGCCAAGCCCGGAAACACTCCCGCCATTTCGGCGGGGTTGGGGAAGGAGTCGCCGGCGCTCGCCAGCAGGCGCCCGTGCTCGTCAAAGCACATGGCGGAGCGAAGACCGAGACCCGGGATCTCCCGCTCCAGCGCCGACTTGACGACTTCCGGATTCCCGTCGGCCAGCCCCTGCCCGACCTCCGGCAAACTGGCCAGGTGGTCCGCCACGTGCACCGCGCGCGCCTCCGCCAGGGCTTCCGTCTCGCGCACCATGTCGGCCGCGTCGCTGCGCACCACGTCGAAGGGAGTGCCGAACCACCTGTCGACGCTCCGGTTCAGCAGTCCGTAAGCAAAGATGAAGAGCACCGAGACCGGAACCAGGGACAGGCCCAGGAACGCCATCACCATCCTGGTCTTGAATCGCGAGCCCAGTTGTCGTTGCCGGCGTTCCGCACTCAGCTTCAGGAGAATGCGAAGCAGGATGAGGGCGAAGATCACGAAGGCCAGAAAGACGAACGCGGAGAGCGCCAGCAGCACGATGGTCTGCTGGGCGTCGCTGGGGCGGATGAACTCGAAAACGTTCAGGGAGGCTTGGCTCCAGGCCACCAGGAACAGGGTCGGAACCACGATCAGAAGAAAGATGAGGAACCCGCGCCGAGGCGGGCGAGTGTTCTGGTTCATGTTCAATGCCAGCTGGCAAGCTGAGGAGTAAGGGGTAAAGGGTGAAGGGTAAAGGGTAATCCCAAGCTCGAAAACTGGTGAAGATAGGTCTTCTTCATCCTTTACCCTTCGTCCTTTACCCTTTACCCTTTACCCTTTACCCTTCACCCTTCGACTTTTGACGCCATGTACCGCTTCTAGCGCCATCGCCGATACGGTAGTGAGAAATTATATCAGCTTTTCGGGCGTCGTGACCCCTCAGCCCCGGTTCACCGTTTTCGGCCGGGTGCTCCATTTGTATTCCGTCGGGCGGCGCATCGCCCCCAAGAGCTGCCGACTGACGATTTTCGATTGATGATTAGAAAAACCGGACTGGCTTTGCGTCTTCGCTTTCAATCGTCAATCGTCAATCTGCAATCGGCAATTCTCGGCCTGTCTTTCTCCACCAAAAGCGGTTAGTGGGATAGCTATTTGCAGTCCGTAAAATAGAACTAAAGTGCTATATGGGGGGGCACTTTCGGGCCATTGACGAAGCTCCAGGGCTCCGATAGAGTTCCCGTCTAACTGGGAGTAGGTTTTGTTCCGCAAGCCAAATGGCGTTGGGGTTCGGATTGGGAAAGCACCCTCAGGTGATCCCTGCGCTCGACGGTGTACTCGCAAGGAGGCTCGTAATCTCATGTTCAGCTCAATGATTTCCCCGAGTCACGAAAAGAAACATGGAAGGTGCGCGGTAAGCTGGGCGGGCGCGTTCGTTGCCCTGCTGGCGGTACTTTGTTTTTCGGCGCCGGCAGCACTGGGCCAGTGCACGCTAAGCTCTCCCGATACTTGGACTGACGGCAACGGCAACTGGAGTAACGGCGGCAATTGGTCAGGCGGAGAGCCCAACAGTTCCTCCACCAATGTTTGCATTACCGATGGCACCAGTGCGGTCACCCTGGACACCAACGCAAGCGTCGCCGATCTGCAGCTCGCCAGTGGGAACGCCCTGAATTTCAATGGCGGCACGGAACTCTTGGTATACGGGACGCAGATCATCAATGCTGGCCAGATCAACGTGAATGGGGGAGGCGGCACTAACACCTATCTGTATCTCGGCAATAGTGTCACGCTGTCGGGCGGGGGCACGTTGGCCTTGAGCACCACGACCACCGGTGGCGGAGGCAACGCCTATCTCTGGCAGAACGGCGCCTACGCCCTGGACAACGTCGACAATACTATCGAGGGAGAGGGCTATATCTATAACAGTGGTGCGACCATCATCAACGAGGCGGGCGGAAAAATTATCGCCAACTCGACGGGCTCGCCGCTGATTAACACGCTGGAGATCGATTACGGAAACATCACCAACAAAGGTTTGCTGGAAGCCACCAACAGCGGCGTGCTGCAACTATTCGACAACACGATCAACAACGCCGGCGGCAACATCACGGCCAGCGGCGCGAACGCGACGGTGAACGTCTACGAATCAACCATCCAGGGCGGCACGCTGAATACCAACAGCGGCGGGACCATGCAATCCGCTGGCTATGCTTATTTGGATGGGAGCACGGTTAGTGGCGCGATCAACTTGAGCACCGGCAGCACTTACACAACTGCCGGTGGCAATGAGACCTTTGTTTTGGGCACCATCAACAACCAGGGCAACTTCCAGGTGAACGGCGGGGGCGGCACCAACGCATACTTGTATACGAACGATAGTATCACGCTTCAGGGTGGGGGCACGGTGACGTTGAGCACCACCACCACCGGTGGCGCAGGCAACGCCTGGCTCTGGCAGAACGGCGCGTACACCTTGGACAACGTTGACAACACCATCCAGGGCGAGGGCTATATCTATAACAATGGTGCGACCATCATCAACGAGGCGAGCGGAAAAATTATCGCCAACTCGACGGGCTCTCCGCTGATTAACACGCTGGAGATTGAGTATGGAAATATCACCAACCAAGGCTTGCTGGAAGCCACCAACAGCGGGGTGCTGCAACTATTCGACAACACGATCAACAACGCCGGGGCGAACATCACGGCCAGCGGCGCTAACGCGACGGTGAACATCTATGAATCAACCATCCAGGGCGGCACGCTGAATAACAACACCGGCGGGACGATGCAAACCGTTGGCTATGCTTATTTGGATGGGAGCACGGTTAGTGGCGCGATCAACTTGAGCACCGGCAGCACTTACACAACTGCCGGTGGCAATGAGACCTTTGTTTTGGGCACCATCAACAACCAAGGCAACTTCCAGGTGAACGGCGGGGGCGGCGCCAACGCGTACCTGTACACGAACGCCAACACCACGCTGCAGGGTGGGGGCACGGTGACATTGAACACCACCAGCGGCGGAGGCGGAGGCAACGCCTATCTCTCGCAGAACGGTGGTTGGACCTTGGACATCGTCAACAACACCATCCAGGGAGAGGGCATTATCTATAACAATGGTGCGACCATCACGAATGAGGCTTTGGGAACCATCAATGCGAACTCCACGGGTGGTTCGCTGATTCCCCAACTGGAGATTGAGTACGGAAACATCACCAACAGCGGTTTACTGGAAGCCACCAACAGCGGCATCCTGCAACTGTTCGAGAACACGATCAACAACGCCGGGGCGAACATCACGGCCAGCGGCCCTAACGCGACGGTGCAAGTCTATAACACGACCATCCAGGGCGGCACGCTGAATAACAACACCGGCGGGACGATGCAAACCATTGGCACTTCTTTGCTGGATGGGAGCACGGCGAGTGGCGCGATCAACTTGAGCTCCGGCAGCACCTACTCGACGTCCACTGGTTATGTAACCGAGGTTTTGGGCACCCTCAACAACCAAGGCAACTTCCAGGTGAACGGCGGGGGCGGGTACAACACATACATGTATACGGTCGGTAACACGACGCTGCAGGGTGGGGGTACGCTCACGTTGAATCAGACGACCGCCGGTGGCGGTGGCGTCGCCGAACTCTACCAGGACGGCGGCTGGACCTTGGACAACGTCAACAACACCATTCAGGGAGAGGGCTTTATCTATAACAATGGCGCGATCCTGATCAACGAGTCGAGCGGAAAGATCATCGCCAACTCAACGGGCTCTCCGCTGGTTTCCACGCTCGAGATCGACTATGGAACGGTGAATAACACGGGGCTGCTGGAAGCCACGAACAGCGGCGTGCTGCAACTATTCGGCACAGTGATTAACAACGCCGGGGGCGGCCAGATCACGGCCAGTGGCCCTAACGCCACGGTGAACGTCTGGGCCTCAACCATCCAGGGCGGGACGCTGAATAACAACACCGGCGGGACGATGCAAACCGTTGGCACTTCGGTGCTGGATGGGAGCACGGCGAGTGGCGCGATCAACTTGAGCTCCGGCAGCACCTACACAACCGCCGGCGGCAACCTGACTGAGGTTCTGGGCACCATCAACAACCAGGGCAACTTCCAGGTGAACGGCGGGGGCGGGTACAACACACATATGTACACGATCGGTAACACCACGCTGCAGGGTGGGGGTACGCTGACGTTGAATCAGACGACCGCCGGTGGCGGCGGCGTCGCCCAGCTCTACCAAACTGGCGCCAACACCTTGGACAACGTCAACAACACTATCCAGGGAGAGGGCTATGTCTATAACAACGGCGCGACCATCATCAATGAGGCTGGCGGAACTATCATCGCCAACTCGACGGGCTCTCCGCTGACGACGACGCTGGAGATCGAGTATGGAACCGTGACCAACAACGGCACGTTGCAGGCGAATAGCGGGAACTTGCTGCACCTGTTGGGTGGTTCGCTGACCAACTTCAGCGGCAACACCCTCACCGGCGGTACCTATAACGTTTACGGCACGTTGCTCTCGCCCGGAACCTTGCAGATCGATTCGTTGGGCAACACCGGTGGAGAGATCGTGAACAACGCAGCCACCATTTTGTTGGATGGCCCCAACTCAAACTTCGTGGACGCGGCGGGCCTGGATGCCCTGTCGCAATTCTCCAACAACACTGCCACGGGCAGTTTCACCATCCAGAACGGCCGTAACTTTACCAGCCCCGGTGACTTTGCCAACGCCGGCACGGTGACGGTGGGGACGGCAACAGGAGACACAAGCACGTTCAAAATGGGCTCTGGCGGCGCGAGCGCCTACACCCAGAGCGGTGGGATGACGCAGGGCACCGGCACCATCGCCGGCGCGGTAGCGATTAACGGCGGTACGATCCAGCCTGGCCTGCCAAACACGCCCGGCACGCTCAGCATTACCGGAAGCTATAGCCAAACCGGCGGCACCTTCGGTGAGCTGATTGCCGGTGCAGGCGCCGGGCAATTTGGCGTGCTCAACATCAGCGGAGCCTCCAGCCTTGGGGCAGGCGCGAATCTCGGCGTCAGCCTGCTGAACAGCTTCACACCCACCACCGGAGAGACGTTCACCATCGCGAACTTCGCCTCGAACAGCGGCACGTTCGCTAACGCGCCGTCCGGGCCCAGCGGCTTCGCGCTCGGCGGCGAAGTCTGGACTATCGCTTACAACTCGAATGACATTGTTCTGGATGCGGTGTTGCCGGAAAACACCAACGTCACCGCAACCTGGAACACCCCAACTGGTAATTGGACCACCGCCACAGAATGGAGTTGCACCCCCGGACCCGCCAACTGCGTACCGAATAACGGCACCCCTGTCACCACCACTTACAGCGCCACGCTTGACTCCCCCGGGAATACACTCACGCTGGACAGCACATCCAACCCAACCAACATTACTGTTAACAGTGCTACGGTCACGGCCGGGACGCTGAGCATCGGCACGGGCGCGAGCCTGACGGTCACCGGCGACGCGCCTATCGCAACCGGGGCATTCCTCAATATGAACGGCGGGACGCTGACGGTGGGCGGCACGCTGACCAACAACGGCGGGGTCATCGGGACGAGCTTTGGACTCACGGGATTCGGGACCATTAACGGCACGGGAACCTTTAACAATGTGTCGACCGTCGATGCCATCGGCGGCACGCTGGATCTGAGCGGCATCAACGTTGCCAACTACAACGCAGGCACGCTCACCGGCGGCGGTTGGTACGCCGACGCCCCGCTGAAACTGCCCGGCGACATCGTCACCAATTCCGCTTTCATCTTCGTAGACCTCGGCGGGTCGGTGCTGGATGCGGTCGGAAACAACGCGCTCGCCACCCTCACTTCCAATCAAAACGGCCTGCTCGATGCGGGCATTGGCGGGTCGGTCAGCACCAGCGGCAACTTCACCAACAACAATTCGTCCCAACTGTTGGCCACCTATGACGGTTCGAAGCTGACCGTCAACGGGAACCTGACCAACAGCAACAACAGCACGGTGCAGGCGGTCGGGTCGAATGGCGGCGCCACGATCGATGTCACGGGGAACCTGAGCAATGCTTCCACATCCATTGTGGAAGCACAAAACGGCGGGACGCTCCTCGTGGGCGGCAGCGTGACCAACGAGGGCCAGATCATAACCGGCAATGCGGTGAACGATACCGGCAACAATGTGGTGAAGATCTCCGGGGCGCTCAGCAACAGCGGTACGATAACCCTGGAAGGTACCGGCGACTCCCTGACCGCCGACCTCACGAACACAGGCAGCATCGGGCTCACCGGCAACAATGAAACTCTGACTGACACGGGCGACTTCAACAACAACAGCCCCGGTTCCTTGAGCCTGACGGCCATTTCGGATCAAGTCAAGGTGAGCGGAGCCTTTTACAACAATGCGGGCGCATCGGTGACGATGAGCGGCACCGACGGCAGCCTGTCGGCCGCCATTGCGTTTATTAACGGCGGTGCGGTGACTCTCTCCGGGAGCGGCGACATCCTCAGCACGCCGTCGTTCAGCAGCACCGGGACCGTATCCATCGGCGGCAACGAAACCGTGGACGTTACCGGCGGTGGTACCTACACTCAGACCGGTGGCAGCACGAAGGTGAACGGCACGCTGACAGCCGGCGGCGTCAGCCTTCAGGGGGGCTCGCTGCTGGGCGCCGGCAGGATCAATGGGAACCTCAACAACAGCGGTGGGAGCGTTGAGCCGGCGTCTGCCAGCGGTGTTGCCGGTACCCTCACCCTCAACGGAAGCTACACGCAAGGATCGGGCGGAACGCTGATCGTCGACCTCGGGCCCACCTTCCCTGCTCAGAGTTTCTTTGATGTTTTCACGGATGTCTCACTGGGCGGGACGGTGGACTTCAAGGCGGTTGGCGGGTTTACGCCCACAACCGGGGAAGACTTCACGTTCCTGGAGTGGGGGGGCACGGAATCGGGGAACTTCACCAACATCGAGTTCACCAACTGGAGTTGCCCGGCGGGGGACACTTGCACCGACGTGTTCGGCACCAACACCCTGACTCTGGAGATCAACCCGCAAGGGGGGCAGACTCCGGAGCCTTCCGCCGTGATCCTGTTAGGCACGGCGCTGCTGGCGATGGCGGCATACGGCATCATGCAGCGTCGTAGCGCGAAACACGCGTAGCGACATTGCCGATTGAAAGAGGCTTCAGTTGTCAGTAGTCAGTTCTTCAGTTATCAGTTGCCGCCGATGCGGAGTCCGCTGCTGCAACTGACGACTGACAACTGGCCGCTCTTTAATCGGCAATCGGCAATCAGCAATCGACACAATCTCCAGCCCACTCTTCAAAATCCTTCTATTGACAAATCTTATACGCTTATCTACCCTATATGATGAGTACAGGACGAAAGAGGGGGACCAGTGTGATCGAAAGAGGTTGAGGAAAGGGTGAAGGATAAAGGGTGAAGGGTGAAGAAATTGCCGATTGCCGATTGCCGATCGAAGATTGAAAAACCCGTAGGAATTGCCGACTGCCGCTCCGGTTGGGCTCCGGCCCACGGAAGGCAGGCTTCCCTAGGTCGCAGCCCAACGAGGAGCGGTCTT
>Ga0326728_10018522_pt1 | contig 13706 bp, 16 predicted proteins | sample MB3enrmetagenome_FD_207602 | JGI IMG/M metagenome (GOLD analysis project Ga0326728, IMG submission 207602) | Lab enriched peat soil microbial communities from McLean, Ithaca, NY, United States - MB31MN | ecosystem: Environmental > Terrestrial > Soil > Wetlands > Peat | place: USA: New York... | reverse complement strand
CTTCAACTGGCTCGCCATTCTGCTCTGCGTGCCGTTGCTGGATGACGACGTGCTGAAGCCGCGCCGCCGTCCCTCCGTAGTCCTGGAGACGCCTCCGTTCTTGTCCCGATGCGCGCGCTGGCCCCGGTTTATTTTGCTGCCCATCGCGCTCGTCATTGCGCTGGTGACATTCATGGGGTTTCTGGGAACCCTTCGCATCGCGCAACAGTGGCCCGCGCCCGCCCGTGCGCTCCACGCCTGGCTGCAACCGTTCCGCAGTTTCAACAGCTATGGATTGTTCGCGGTGATGACGCAAACCCGCCCGGAAATCATCCTCGAAGGCAGCAACGACGGCCGGGATTGGCGTGCCTACGAATTCAAATACAAACCGGGCGATTTAAAGCAGAGGCCGCGCTTTGTCGCGCCATTCCAACCGAGGTTGGATTGGCAGATGTGGTTCGCGGCATTGGGCGGGCCGCGGGAGAACCCGTGGTTTTTGAATTTTGAAACGAGGCTCCTGGAAAATTCGCCCGAGGTTTTGGCGCTTATGGGGCGCAACCCATTTCCCAAGTCGCCGCCCAAATACATACGCGCGCGACTTTACGAATATCATTTCACAGACAGTGCCGCGCGCCGCGCCACGGGCCGTTGGTGGCGGCGTGAATACAAAGGCATCTACGTCCCGCCGATCAGCCTGCCTGAAAACAAACATGGAATTGAACCGGGGCGAGAATCAGCCGCCAGCCAGAAACCCCGCTGCTTTCAACCAGTTTAAAAAGTGAGACACTTGCACAGGGGAACATCAGAACGGACTGGAAAAAAGACTTGCGAACCTTTGGAGAGGGAGGAGAATCACGAAAAAGGCCCCATGCTCGTCGTGGGCAAGAAATCAAATGGGAAATCTCGACTGATGAAAGCAAAAATTCTTGTGGCTTTTGGGGTTACGATTTTTTGCGGCTTTATTTCCGCGCCTGCCCAAACTTGGACGCAAACCATTGCGCCAAAAAACAGTTGGTATTCAATCGCCTCGTCGGCTGATGGAACCAAGTTGGTCGCGGTGATCCCTTACGCAAACGCCATCTACACTTCCACCAATTCAGGAGCCACATGGGCATCCAACAATGTCCCCGCCATTGAATGGTGGTCCGTCGCCGCCTCGGCAGATGGTTCCAAGTTGATTGCCGCCGCTTCTTATAGCGGCAGTGGCATATTTACCTCGACGAATTCTGGCGCGACCTGGGTGTCCAACATTATTCCCAACTACGCTTGGGTCTCGGTCGCTTCTTCGGCGGATGGAGCCAGGCTGGTCGCTGTTGCCGGCGGCGGTCAAGTTTTGGGGCCGATCTACACTTCCTCCGATTCCGGCGCGACCTGGATCTCAAACAATGTGCCGGCTAGTCATTGGATTTCGGTGGCCAGTTCAGCGGACGGGAACAAGCTGATTGCGCTAACTCAATTCAATTACTATACCTCCACCAATTCCGGGAACACATGGACATCCAACGGCATTCCCTCGGTCACATGGACTTCGGTCGCCTCGTCGGCTGACGGAAATAAATTGGTGGCTGCAGTCAATGCATCCGGGACACATCATATTTTCACATCCACCGATTCCGGCTCGACCTGGATCACCAATAACGCTTCCGTTTTGCGGACCATTGCGGTCGCATCGTCAGCCGATGGAGCCACACTGGCCGAGGTGGAGCTGAATTGGATTTGGCTTTCAACGAATTCCGGCGTGTCATGGATTTCAAATAACGTGACGGGCTCCTGGCACGGCGTGACCACTTCGGCCGATGGGGCGAAGCTGGTGGTGGCTGATGCGGCTCCCGGCGGAATCTGGACATTGCAAAACACTCCAGCGCCGTCGTTGAGCATCTCGCCGACCAATGGCATTCAACTTTCCTGGCTGATAACCTCAACCGATTTCGTCGTGCAGCAGAGTTTCGATTTGGCTGGTTGGTCGGACATTACGAACGCACCAGTGCTTAATCTAACCAACTTGCAAAATCATGTAATGCTACCTTTGTCCGCTGACAACAGTTTTTACAGGCTCAAAACGCCTTGAATGATTTCGCCTGGGCGCGAAGAAAATTGATTCGTCCCGTTTTACATCCGGCAGATGAGCAGTAAAGGGACGAGTGCAAGTGTCATGCAAGTGTCAGTTCTGAATGGCGCTTAGATAAGACCATGGTTTTTCGGCTTGTTTTTGGTGTAGTAGCGGCAGCGATGGGAAACTTCTCTAAATATGTGCCGTGGTTTATTGAGAAGTTGATAGGCTTTTGGCCGGCGTTTGACGGCGCGTGGCTCTTGGCGATGGGGCCGCAAGGGCACCAGGTCTCGCGCGATTGTCCGCAGCAATTCATCGCAAAGTTGCTGCCTCTGGGCCTTGGAGCGGGCCTTGTGGATCGTCGGCGTATATTGGCGCACCGCATCGACGGTGCCTTTGAAACTTAAGCGGTCCATTTCGACACCGGCCTGCGCCACCGCTTGAGCCATCAAGCAGCGGATCATGTTATAGGCGGCCAGGTAAGCCAACAGTTCCTTCTCCGCCATGTCGGGAGTCTGGCAGCGCAATAATTCCATACCCATGGTGGTTTTGAGATGGCGCAGGGCCAATTCCAAATGCCAGCGGCGCGCATAGAGTCCGATCAGTTCATGGGCCGGATAAGCGACCGGATCCAACAAGGTGGTCACCAGCGTGATGCGCTTTTTGCGGCGCCGGATCACGGCCTCAAAGCGGAGAATGCGCACCGTGATCTGCGCAGGCACCTGCCGCCATGTCTTGGCACTCAAAATCTTGGACTGCTGGTAGCCTTTGTCCCATTGAAAAAGACCATCGTGGTGGCCTAAACGCTGGGTGGCTTTTCGATAATCGACGCGGCGAGCCGCGTGCATCCGTGCCGCCACATCGACACCCCTGGGAGGCAGAGAGGCCAGCGTGAGATACTCGCCGTAAGCCCGATCTCCCAGCAAAATGTCTCCTTTCTCCAAGGCGTTCCACAAGCCCTGCAACAGGCGCAGATCGTGATTTTTCCAGTGGGCCAGGGCCACGCGCAGGATGGCACCGCTGCTCAAGCTAAAGAGCACCAGGAATTTGAGCAGGGGAAAGCCGCACCCTGGCTTTTGGCTGGAGGGCTGGGGATAGCGTTTTTGATTCTTTTGGGTGTCGGGCAATTGGGTGGTGGAACAATCGGCCACCTTGACGGGCCGTCCCTGGAGTCGGCCTTGCGGGCCGACGCGCCGATCAGCCGTGAGGGCGGTATGGGCCAGGGCTTTTTCCAAACGCTGCTTGGGCAGGCGCTGGCGCGCTTGCACATAGGCCGAGGTGCCCTCATCCACGCAGCCCTGGCCTTGGGCTTGAAAGAGGGCCTGGACGGCGCGGACGACCTCGCGGCAAGCGGTCCTGGGTTTGAGCATCTGCCAGAGGAAACATTCCAAGGTGAGCCAGAGGCTGAAAATACGCTCGCGGCTGTTGGCCCCCTGGTCCGTGGCTGCCAGGAGTTCCGGGGGCAGAAGCTGGCGCAATTGTTGCATCAGCGGCGGAAAGTCCATGTGACGCAAGGTGTGGCAGGCGCGTTGGCCTTGGGCCGCCAGTTGGGCGCGCAAGGCGGGAAAGAAGGGCGTAACCATCATAGAGCGGTATAGATACCGCCCTATTGACATCCATGCTAGGCTTTTCGGCATGAAACGCGATTTTTCTTTGGAGCGGGTCCAAGCCGACTACGCGCGCCTGTTGCGCCAACTTTCCGCGCTGGGCTGGATCAGTGATGGCTACGTGCAGGACCGAGGCCCCGGAGCCGGCGGCCCCTGTTACCAGTGGACGCGCAAGGTGCGTAAGAAGACCGTCAGTGTGGCATTGTCGAAGGATCAGTTTAAATGGTTGTCTGAGGCTATTGCCAACTGGCACCAAGCCAAGGCCATCCTCAAAGATATGCAGCAGCTTTCCCGGCAGGTCTTGTTTGCGACCATCCCAAATCCCAGCCGACGTAAACGCTTGGGCAAGAAAGTCTTAGGTCTTATCTAAGCGCCATTCGCGTCAGTTCTCACTTTTTAAACTCGCGTGTTTTCTCTTGGCTCCGCGCAGGTTTGAATCGTGGGGCCAACTCGATCAGGCATTTTGCATCTCACCCAACAGGACGTCAGCCGGGATGCGCAAACCACAAACCAAGGCGCGGATCATTTTGAGGCTGAGGCTTCGGTGCCCTGAGAGAACCTCGGAAACACGGCTTCGACTGCCCAGGAAGGGCCCCAAATCTTTGTTGGTGAGACCCTGTTGCGCCATGCGGAAACGAATCGCTGCCACCGGGTCCGGCTTGTCGATTGGGAAAAATCTTCCCTCGTAATCGTGAATCAACAATGAAAGGTATCCGCCCGAGCAGCTACGTTGAATTTGTCGGCAGAGTCGCCTGAACGCCTTGGATTCGGCTGCACTGATTTGCGCCCGGAATTGTCGCTTTCGCGCCGCAAAGACCTTTTGGCGCAGTTGGAGCAAGCCTAACGAGTTTCCAGATTGAGCTCAGATCCCAAATTCAATGCTGCGCCGACTTGGAGTGTGCGTTGCCGAATCCTTTGTAAGGCTGAATTCACCCGGGACATTGTGTCCCAGAGGATCACGTCAGCGATGGCCTTTTGCGGCAAAGGCAGTTGCTTGATACTAAGTTTGAGGTTTCCCAGATCCGTCCCAATCGCTTTGAATTCGAGGTTCAGGTCTTTGCAGGTTTCATGCCCGTCAACCTTCGACCCGTCGGCGGACGCCTGAACTGCGATCAGGTCATCTTGAAGGCCCTTGAGTTTCAGTAGATAAGAATTGCAATCCATCAAAGTGAGAATCGCACGGCCCAGAACATGGCTGAGCGGCGAATCTGGATTCTTGCTGTTGAACTCCTTGGTGCGTTGCCTGGCGGCTTTGCGAATCAACTTGTTTGATTTTTGAACGATCTGATCAATGGCAAGATTGGAATGCTCAAGTCCGTCATGATCGAAAGCCGACTCAGTGAGACTGTCAAGAATTTGGTCCAGCGAGGCGGCACTCGGACATCCACTATCGCCGATTCATGAGCGTCCAGACGGGATTTGAGTTCGGATTCGAGAGCGGCCAGCTTGCAGTTTTTCAGAACTTTAGCCTTTAGCATTCAGCCTTTGCTCCAAGTGCCTTGCTGACAACTGGTTGTGATGTATAAGTGTCATGCAGGTCTGGATTTGTTCCCCCGAAAGTTTCCGGGTTCGCGTAGTCCCGTATTTCGCGGTTAAAAATTCTGATTGGCCCGCCTTATTTCAGGCCATAATCCAGTAAACCAGCAAAATGTTGCCACCTGTTGCCGCTGTGTTGCCGGCGGAAAAGGGCAACGAAACCCTTGTAAAATGGGGTTTGTTGCCGTGTTGCCGATTTTCCGGACCTCTATCTATCCATCTTGCGTTTCTGGCCATTCTTTGCGGCTTTGCGTTGAAGTCGGGAAATCGGCCATATCCGCCCCACCCGCCCGGCTGATCGTCGTAAATCCATCACTGACAACATGTTGTGACTATTTAACGGTAAAAAAACGGAGAATATTTCCGGTTGTTTCCTGCACTTCAAAATGAAAGGCAAAACCCGCGAAGAATTTTGTCCCACACCCTTTAAATGTTTCCACAAATGACTTGCGCCGCTTCCCGACCGTGCTATTTTTTTTGCTGATTTGTTTTGTATTGCGCCAAATTACCTATGAAGAGATTTGTCCTCTCTGCGATGGTTGTTGTACTGATGGGTTCCTGGCAAATCGCCTCCGCCGGCGATGTCACCGGAAAGGTGACCTTGAAAGGAACGCCCCCGCCGGAAAAACCCATCGCTTTCGATGATACCTGCAGTTCGTTGCATCCCACTGTCACCACCACCCGCCATTATGTGGTCGGAAAGGACAACGGCCTGGCCAATGTTTTTGTCTATATTTCCAAGGGGCTTGAAGGAAAGAAATTCACGCCGCCGTCCAAGGTGGTGGAAATAGACCAGGAAGGCTGCATGTTTAACCCCTACCTGACCGGCGTCATGGTCGGACAGGTGGTGAAGTTCAAGAATTCGGATCCGCTGATGCACAATATCCACGCGTTGCCGATGGTCGATGGCAACCAGGAATTTAATTTTGCCCAGCCGAGCCAGGGCGATTTCAACGATACGAAATGGACGGCCAGCATCACCAAGCCGGAGGTGCTGGTCAAAATCAAATGCGAGGTGCATGCCTGGATGTTCTGCTACGTGGGCGTGCAGGACAATCCGTTCTTTGCCGTGACGGACAAGGACGGCCAATTCAAAATTCCCGATTTGCCCGCGGGAGACTATACCTTGACCGCTTACCACTTGAAAGCGACCGCCAAGCCGGGCGTTTCCAGGCAAATTACGGTGGGAACCGGTCCGGTCACCGCCGATTTTACGCTCGAAGTGCCTGCTCCGAAGTAAGTTAAGCGCCAAAGACGGTCTGAAAACTCCTATGACCAACGCCCCGGCCTTTTGCCGAGGCGTTGTTTGATTTATTGTGGTTTGTGTGTTCTGTTGTCCGTCGTGAATTTGAAGCCTGTTGATAATGTTGGGTTGAAACGCCATGCGGTATTGACCGCATGCATGACGTTTGTCCTCGTCTGGATGGGGGGCTTGGTCACCAGCAACCGCGCTGGTTTAGCCGTGCCGGATTGGCCCAACACCTACGGCTATAACATGTTCTTCTTCCCCCCCTCCAAGTGGATCGGCGGAATATTCTTCGAGCACAGCCACCGTTTGGCCGCCTCGGCGGTCGGTTTGCTCACCCTGATTCTTGCCCTGTGGTTGTTCGGCCGCAAATCGCGCTCGATTCTGCGCTGGGGCGGAGTTCTCTTTATTCTGGCCGGCCTCTGCCTTTGCCTGAAATTTCCCGCCCATGACAAGGAAAACATCTGCTTGTCCGTCTTGGGCCTGGGCGCTGTGGCGGCCAGTTTTGTCTGGCCCGCAAGCGAGCCTTCGCCCCGCTGGCTCCGGGTGCTGGGCGTCAGCGCCGTTGCAGCCGTGGTGGCGCAGGGAGTTTTGGGAGGGCTGCGCGTGACCGAATTGGACGCCCGCATTGGGATTTTTCACGCCACCCTGGCGCAATTATTTCTCGTGCTCGTTTCCGCCATCGCCCTCAGTCAAACTGAGTTTTGGCGCGGTTTGCCTGTGCGGGCCGAAACGGACCGCCGCCGCCTCCGGTTTTTCTTTGTTGCCGCCACCTGCCTGGTGCTGGGCCAGCTTGTGCTGGGCGCCGCCATGCGCCACCAACATGCCGGACTTGCCATCCGGGATTTCCCGGCCGCCTATGGCAGGATCTGGCCCGATACCAGCCCGGCCGCCGTTCTGAGCTATAATCAAAACCGAATGGAAGACTCCGGCGACAATCCGATCACCGCCTTCCAAATTGAACTGCAAATGGCGCATCGAATCGTAGCAATTGCCATTCTTCTCGCGGTGGGTCTGGGGGCCTGGCGCGCCTGCCGTTATCTCGGACGCCGTCATCCCCTGGCCCGTTTAGCCTTTCTTTGGTTTGGGCTTGTTCTGACGCAGGCCTTGCTGGGCGCAGCCACCATTTGGACCGGCAAATCAGCCGACGTGGCCACGGCGCATGTGGCTTGTGGCGCATTATGCCTGGTCACGGGCGGCTTGGCCTCCATTGTTTCCTTTCGAATGCTGGCGGCGCCGGTTGCGCAATGCGGCGCCACCCAAAAAACAGAACTGTCCTTGCTGGCATCGTCCAGCATCACCCATTAAGCCGTTTATGAAAGCCACTGCACAAACATTGAATGCGCCGCCAGCCATCTCCGGCGCGCCAGTGGCGGAGAAATCGCTGGCCGTCGTTTTGAGCGAGCTGTTCAAGATGCGGCTGACAACCCTGGTTTTGTTGACAACGCTGGCCGGCTTTTATCTCGGCTCGCGCGGGCCGGTTTCCCGCGGGTTAATGTTCAGCACCGTTTTGGGGGCCGCCCTCCTGGCCGGCGGCGCGTCGGCGCTCAATCAGCTTCTCGAACGCGAGCACGACGCCAAAATGCGCCGGACGCAGGACCGCCCCCTGCCCTCGGGACGGCTGACGCCTGAAGCCGTGCTGATGATTGGCGGCGTCTGCGCGGGGGCCGGGCTGGTCTGGCTGGCGCTGGCGGTGAATCTATTGACGGCGCTGCTGGGCGCCATCACTGTGGGGATCTACGTCTTTATTTACACGCCGCTCAAGCGTGTGACCACCCTCAACACGGCCATTGGGGCCATCCCCGGAGCGCTTCCACCGCTGATGGGCTGGACGGCGGCGCGGGGTGAAATCTCGGCGGAAGGCTGGTCGCTGTTTGCCATAATCTGTTTCTGGCAATTGCCGCATTTTCTGTCCATTGCCTGGATGTACCGGGACGAGTATGCCAAAGCCGGCTTCGTCATGTTGCCGGTCGTTGATGCCGGCGGAGAACGGACCGGACGGCAGGCTTTCTGCCATACACTGGGCCTTCTGCCGGTGAGTCTGGCGCCGTATTTGTATCAATTGGCCGGTCCGGTGTATCTGTGCGGCGCATGGGTCCTGGGGGTTGCCTTTATCTGGTGCGCCTTTCAGTTTGCGCGCCAGCGCACCCTGCTTCGCGCCAGGGCGCTTTTCTATGCGTCGATCCTTTACCTGCCGATATTATTCGGACTAATGGTTTTTGACAAAACGGGGAACGGATAAGTCTTGATGATTCCCGTTGACAGGGAGCGCCTGTGAAATTAACTTGCAACATAAATTGGTTTTGACAACGCAATAAACAGTCATGCAGACGGCAACCCATGCGGATTCGAGCGGCCACGGCGCCCATCACGATCCGGGCTTCTGGTCGGGGAAGATTTTTTCGACCGACCATAAAGTGGTCGGCATGCAGTATGCGGTGACCGCGTTGCTCTTCCTGCTTTTCGGATTCTTCCTGATGCTGATGATGCGGTGGCAGTTGGCCTATCCCGGCCATCCGATCCCCCTGGTGGGCAAGGCGCTTTCCCGGATTCTCGGAGAGGACATGGCGAGCAAGGATGGGGTGATGTCTCCCGACTTGTATAATTCCTTCGGCGCGATGCATGGGACGATCATGGTCTTTTTGGCAATCGTTCCACTGCTCACAGGGGCGTTTGGCAATTTCATCATGCCCCTGCAGATCGGAGCGCCCGACATGGCTTTTCCGAGGCTGAACATGATGAGCTATCAGTCTTATTTCATAGGAGGCGTGATCATGTTCGCCAGCTTTTTCGTTCCGGGTGGAGCGGCCAAGTCCGGGTGGACGTCGTATTCGCCCCTGGCCACGGTCAACGACATGGCGCACCATCCGAACGGCCAGACCTTCTGGCTCCTGGGGATGATTTTCCTGATCACGTCGTCCCTGCTGGGTTCCATCAATATCATTTCAACGATCATTCAACTGCGGGCCAAGGGGCTGACGTGGATGCGGCTTCCATTTTTTGTCTGGGCGCAATTCGTCACCGGTTTTCTTCTGCTGCTGGCCTTTCCTCCTCTCGAAGCCGCCGGCTGCCTCCAATTGATGGACAACGCTTTCGGCACGAGCTTTTTCCTGCCGACGGGGTTGGTGGTTTCCGGACGCGCCTTGCACGTTGCCGGCGGAGGCAGTCCGCTGCTCTGGCAGCATCTGTTCTGGTTCCTGGCGCACCCGGAGGTGTATGTGCTGATTCTCCCGGCGATGGGCATCGTGGCGGAGGTGATCGCCAACAACACGCGCAAACCGCTGTGGGGATACAAATCGCTGGTTTACGCCTCGATGGGCCTGGGTTTCCTGTCGTTCCTTGTCTGGGCGCACCACATGTATTTGACCGGCATGGGAATCCGGATCGCCACGTTTTTCCAAACGACGACGATGATGATCTCGATTCCGTCGGTCATCATCCTCACGGCGTTGCTGATCTCGTTGTGGGGCGGTTCCATCCGCTTCAACACGTGCATGCTATTTGCCGTGGGGTTTCTCCCGATGTTCGGCATTGGCGGGTTGACCGGTCTGCCCCTGGGCTTCAACGCCAGCGACATTCAACTGCATGACACATACTACGTCATCGGCCACTTCCACTACGTGGTGGCGCCCGGGACCATCTTCGCCATTTTTGCCGGCATCTACTACTGGTATCCGAAGGCGACCGGACGGTTCTTGAACGAGTTTTGGGGCCGGGTGCATTTTGCGCTTTCGTTCATTTTCATGAACCTGATATTCATGCCGATGTTCATCCAGGGTCTGGCCGGAATGTCGCGCCGCATGTATGACGGCGGAGCGACCTACGCGGAAGCGGCGGGCGTGACCGGATTAAGCCCCTTCGTCCTGGGTTTGAACAAGGTGATTTCCCACGCCGCGTTCGCCCTCGCGCTGGCGCAAATTCCGTTTATCATCAATTTCTTCTGGAGCATTAAACACGGCAAAAAAGTCGCCTCGGATAATCCGTGGGACGCCACCACGCTGGAGTGGCAAACGCCAACGCCGCCGCCGCACGGCAATTTCACCAAACCGATCGAGGTGTTCCGCGGTCCTTATGAATATAGCGTGCCCGGTCACGCCCGCGATTTCATCCCGCAAAACGATCCCGACACATCAACGCCCCTGACTCATGGACATCCCGTACACGGTTGAACGCCGCGAAGACACCGGCCTGTACAATGCCAAACTCGGTGTTTGGCTGTTTCTGGCGTCCGAAGTGATGCTTTTCGGAGCGTTGTTTTCCTCCTACATCCTCTTGCGCGTCGGCGCCGACCCGGGCACATGGCCGCGGCACTGGTTGGATTACAAACTGGGGGCTGTCAATACCATCGTCCTGATTGTTTCCAGCGTCAGCAATGTGATCGCCTGGGCCAATCTCAAGTTCGGCTCCTTCAACAAGTACCGGTTTTATCAGGCCATCACCATCGCCTGCGCCATCGTCTTCCTGGGGATCAAGTCCTTCGAGTATTACGGCAAATTCCATCACTACACGATCACGTTGAAGGATGGCCGCATCGCCGACGGCCACATTCAAAAGAATGAAACGACCCGCGACAAGATCGTCATTGACGGATGGTGGCCGGCCAGCGAAGCCGCCGTGATGGACCCGCCGGCCAATATCGAAGAGAAAAAAATCGAGATCCAATCCGGGGAGATCGCCGAGATGCGGAATTACGGCCCGTCGCGCAATAACTTCATGGGCCTCTATTTCACCCTGACGGGCCTGCACGTCCTTCATGTGATCGGCGGCATCCTTGTCATCTTTGCGCTTTGGGGGCCGCTCAACGGCATGTGGAAGACCGATCCAGACCGCTACACCAACCGGGTGGAAGTGGCGGGGCTTTTTTGGTCTTTTGTTGACCTGGTCTGGCTGTTTATTTTTCCCACGTTCTATCTTTTGTAATCGCGTATGAACAAATCCCCGGAACAAGAGCATCAGGATGTAAAAAGGCGGGTGCGGCGGCACATCATAATCGCCGTTGCCCTGGCTGCCGGCACCCTCATGACGATCTGGACATCGCAAACGGACTTCGGCAGAGGCTTTGGCCTGAACGTGGCCATAACGCTGGCGATTGCCGGCGCGCAAGCGTTCATGGTCGCCGGCTTCTTCATGCATTTGCTTTCGGAGAAAAAGATGATTTATTGCTTTCTGGCGTTTACGGCCGTTTTTTTGACCGTGATGATGGGACTCATTTTTTTCGCGCACATGCCGGCGAATGTGGTACATTATAAGTAGTTATGTCACTCAAAGCGATGCATATTGTGTTCATCACGTGTTCCATCCTGCTGGCCTTTTTTGTCGGCGGCTGGCTGTTGCACGATTACGCGACAACCAGGGATCACACGGAAGCCGTTTGCGGCGCCGTTTCCTGCCTGAGCGGGGTGGTCCTGATCGTCTATGCGAAGGCGATTTTGCGGAAGCTCCGGCAAATTAGCAGCCTATGAAAACACTTCGAATTCTTCTGACTGGCGCCGCCATGGTTTGCCTGGCGCATGTGAATGGCGCCGCGATGGCTTGCGCCGCCTGTTACGGGCAATCCGATTCACCGATGGCGCACGGCATGAACGCGGGCATTTTCGCCTTGCTCGGTGTGACTGGCACGGTGTTGTGCGGCGCCGCCACGTTCTTTGTCTTTTTGGCGCGGCGGGCAGCCGCGGCGGCCAAACAGGAGGAGCATTCAAAGATTGGATGAAAAGCGCGTTTGCATTTCTGGGTTTGCCGGACAATGTCTCCGCACAGGGCGCCGGTGTGGATCATTTGCTTATTGCTGTTCACAGCTTGATGTTTCTGCTCTTTGCCGGATGGCTGTGCTACTTCCTTTATGTTCTCGTCCGCTATAACAAGGCGCGGAATCCGAAAGCCGATTACACAGGAGTCACCAGCCATGCGTCCTCTTACGCGGAGGTGGTTGTCGCCCTGATCGAGGCCGGATTGTTGATCGGTTTGGCGCTGCCGGTTTGGGCCAGGACCGTCGAGCATTTCCCCAGCGAAACGGAATCGACCGTCATTCGCGTCGTGGCCCAGCAATTCCAATGGAATGCATGGTATCCGGGAACCAACGGCGTTTTTGTCAATGCGGACCCGAAATTTGTCGCAGGCGACAACCCCTTCGGTTTCGACAAGAGCGATCCGAATTACAAGAACAACTTCGTCGTCGCCAAGGACTTTGTTGTTCCGGTGGGCAAACCGGTCATCGCCTACATCAGTTCGCTGGATGTGATTCATTCCTTTGCGTGCCGCCCGTTGCGGGCCATGCAAGACGCCATCCCGGGGATGCGCATTCCGCTCCACTTCACCCCGGCTAAAACCGGCATTTATCAAATCAACTGCGCCCAGCTTTGCGGCGCGGCTCATTACACCATGAGAGGCACCTTGAAAGTGGTTTCCGCCGAAGACTACCAGAAGTGGGTCGCAAGCAAATCCAGCGCGGGCGCGGGCGCCGGGGCGGGCTACGAATAGGGCGGCGCATTTGGAGCGCCGGTGTTGCTGGAGCGCGGAACTGCCTGCGATGTCTTTTTTCAGAAAAAAGAAATGGGGGCAAAACGAACCAAACTATGGATCGAAGGTATCCGTCTGTTTGAGCACGTTGGGTGAACGTGCTCTGTCAGTAGAATTCCCTTTCGAATTCCTCGTATCGGCTTCCGCCTTTATGCCGGGCGAAGGTTGTGAGTCTTTGGCGGTTCGGTTGCTGGCAGCTTGTAAACTTTATGCCAATGAGATCGCTGGCATTTCGGGCAGGCGAGATAAAGCCGTTCATTGCCCGCAGCTTTCCAGCGGATGCCGCCAGTCTCCCAAACCGAGCGCTCGAATCCGCAGGGGCAACTCGTCATCCATCGTCGCGATTCGGCCTCCATGTTTTCGGCCCATTTTTTGGGAGAACTGCCACAAAGAGTTTTTGTATGAAGCTCATATATTTTTTCCTTTCTCGCTGCCAATGCTGCACTTCACCGACCATTCGTTTCACAATAAAGCTTTCACGATAATCTCGATCTCGATTAGCTCACCATTTCAAAATCTCGTCAATCCACCATTTTTGCCCAACGGAAGGCCAAATAGGGTGCTTGTAACCTGGAACTCTGTGTTCGTCGTGAGTGCAACCGGGATGGCACCGAAGTGGAAAACAGGGAATCTCGTAGTAGGCGTCAAGCCGGAGTAGGAATAGGAATAGGAATAGGGGTCAAACCGTATATTTGCCCGTTTTGCCGCTTGCCACTCCGCGTTTTTTGTGGCAGGATTGACTGATGCCACGTCAAATTCGCATTGAGTACCC
>Ga0326728_10018521_pt1 | contig 13707 bp, 8 predicted proteins | sample MB3enrmetagenome_FD_207602 | JGI IMG/M metagenome (GOLD analysis project Ga0326728, IMG submission 207602) | Lab enriched peat soil microbial communities from McLean, Ithaca, NY, United States - MB31MN | ecosystem: Environmental > Terrestrial > Soil > Wetlands > Peat | place: USA: New York... | reverse complement strand
TTCGCCGCGCGATGTCGGTGTCTTCGCCGTAGAACGCGATCGCCGTGTTGAAGCCGCCGATCTGCTCCAGCGCCGCGCGCCGCAGCACGAAGTTGCCGCCCTGCACCATCGATCCCGCGCGCAGCACCCAGCGGTTCACCGCGTACACCAGGTACGCAATCGCGTAGAAGATGCGCACGCTGACGCGCTGGCTGGGCGACATGTCGTAGTAGATGAACGGCCCGCTGAGCGCCACCAGCTTCGGCTCGGCGGCGAACTCCTTCAACACCGTCCGCACCCAGCCGGGCGTCAGCCGCGAGTCTGAGTCCACGTTGGCGATCAGCTCGCCCGTGCTGGCCGCAAAGCCCGCCTGCCGCGCAAACGTCAGCCCCTTCTGCGGCTCGTCCACCACGCGCACGCCCGGATAGCTGAGCGCCACCTCGCGCGTGCGGTCACTGCTTGCGTTGTTGACCACGATGATCTCAACCGCATTGCCCAACTCGCGCGTCTGCGCCAGCACCGACTCCAGACACGCCGGGAGATACGCCTCTTCGTTGTACGCCGGAACCACAAAGCTCAGCCGCATGCACTCACGCTAGCCTCCGAATGTTACAGGACAGCGACAATCCCGCCCGCGAACCCGCGAGGATACCTGCCGCTGCCTGTCTCATGTTGGATGCGCGATTTTACGGCGCCGCTGGATCGTCCGGCATCACCGCGCCGGCCTTCACCCACTGCTCGATGGTGGCGATGTCGGCGTCGCTCATCTTGGGCGCCTTGGCCGGCATCGGCTTCGGATCGTCCGCCGGCCCTTCGTGCCGGATCAGCTTCACCAGCAGGCTGTTCGCCGGATCGCCCGGCACAATCACCACGCCGTCGCGCCCGCCCTTCATCGTGGACGCCTTGGTCTGCAGCAGCGGTCTCACCTTCTCCGAGTAGAACGCCGGCTTGTTTGCCGCGTCCTGTGCCGCCACCGTTCGCAACCCAAACCCAGCCAGCATCGCACAAACCAGCGCCGCAGCCACCACTCCAACACTTGCCATAAATCTCCGCATCCATCCTCCTCGAAACTTGTTATCACGAATTTGAAAACCCTGGCCCGAAGACCTCCTGCCCTGCGCATCCAGCAACCGCGCCGCCTATTAACCGATCAGTACACGGAACCTGCCTGGTCACTTACCGCAAGTCTACGTTCCAAGTAGGGTAGAAGTTGCTCTGGTGCCTCCGCACCTCCAAAAATTCTGATGCGCACAAAAGCCCCCGTGGCTGCCATGATGGCGCTGGCCTGCCTGCAACTCTACAGTGTGCCGTTGCTGGCCAGGCCGACGCGCTCGCTTGCCCGCCCCAACGCAGGCCGGCTGATCGTCGCCCAGACCACGCAGCGTCCCGCCCATGAGCGCGCCGCGCATAAGACTGCATCCGCCCACGCGAGCGCAGCGCACCCGCGAACCCATGCCGCCGCACGCGCAACCGCGAGCGGGCCGCGCGACACCCACATCGCAGCCAATACCTCGCACTCCGCCGGCCCAACGGCTCCGCACAGCATCGTCACTCGCCGCCTCCACGCGTCCGCGCCAGCTCTCGTCTCGAACCCGGAAGCAGACAGCGTCCACGACTGGATGCACAGCCGTGAAGAACAGCAGCGCTCACTCGCCGCGCACGCCGCCATTGCCGCCGCGGACCGCGGCATTCGCGCGCCCCGAGTGGAGCGAGCGGACCGCATGGAAGCTCGCACTGCCCGGCCCGCGCCCATTCTCGCCGAGCAGCGCAGGCCCGCCGCGTCGCGTCTGCCCGCCGACAGCAGCGCTACCGGCGACGATCCGGAGCTCGATAACGCAACCGCACTCATCAACGTCGGCGGCGTCCTCCGCCCCGCGACCGGAAGCGCGCCCGATCAATTGCGCCTGCGCTCCATTGAAGAGGAGGCGGCCACGCCCGTCCTTCTTCCTCCGCTGCGCGTCTCCTCGCTCTACGACAGCCGCGGCCACCTCATGGTCCCGCAGCCGCTCTTCGGCTCGCACGAAAACCTGCTCCACCAGAACCAGATGGCCGACCGCGACGGCCTCAACCGCGTGCGCGACGACGCCGACCTGCTCGACCTGCGCCGCCAGCACAAGCTGGTCGCCCTGCCGGAGAACGAGGGCCTGCGCGTCGACGCGCGCCTGCCGGAGGACCGCCGCTTCTCGCGTCCCTGGACCGCCGCGTTCCTCAGCGTCCTCGCAAGCGACCACTACGCCGCCTTCCACCAGCCGTTGAAGGTGGACTCCGCCGTGCGCACCGTGGCCTTCCAGCAGCGCCTGACGCACAGAAACGCCAACGCCGCGCCCTCCTCCGGAGACACCGCCTCGCCGCACCTCACCGGCCAGGCCGTCGACATCGCCAAGCGCGGCCTCACCATCACCGAGATCGCATGGATGCGCGCCTACCTCCAGCCGCTCATCGACCAGGGCAAGATCGACGTCGAGGAGGAGTTCCAGCAGGCCTGCTTCCACATCAGCGTCTACCGCAGCTTCGTCCCCGCCGCGCCCGCCCGCGTCACCCTCGCCGCCGCCCATTAACCGCGGCCCCATGACAGCCGCAGACCGCACCAAGTAGCATTGCTGTCGCACTGCGACGGCGCAAAGCCTCGCAGCGAAGACGACTCAGAGTCAGGGGATAGCGATGCGAGCAATGCGATTCAAGCGAACGATACGAGCTTTGGCGGTTCTGTTCTTCTGTGCTGCATGGTGCGCTTTCGGCGGACTTGCGCAGACTGCTGCGACTGTGCACGCGCAGAGCGACGCCGCCGCCGGTCCCATCGATCGCCACGCCCTCGTCGCCCGCCACAACATCGTCGTCCACTCGCTCGACCCCAACGGCGCAATGGCCGTCGGCAACGGCGACTTCGCCTTCAACTTCGACGTCACAGGCCTCCAGAGCTTCCCCGAGTACTACGCGAAGACCATGCCCATCGGCATCCTCAGCGACTGGGGATGGCACAGCTTTCCCAATCCCAACGGCTACACTCTGGACAAATTCCCCATGACCGCGATCAATAAGTATGATCGCCAGTTCGTCTTTCCCTCCGCCAGCACCAGCCATCCCACCCCCGACGCGGCCTACCTGCGCGCCAATCCCAACCGCTTCGGCCTCGGACGCATCGGCCTGGAGATGACCCACCCCGACGGCTCGCCGGTCCTCATCACCGACCTCAAGGACCTCACCCAGACCCTTGACCTCTGGGGTGGAATCCTCACCAGCTCCTTCACCGTCGATGGCGTCCCTGTCCGCGTCGTCACCTCGGCGCATCCCACGCGCGACGAGGTCGCCACCCGCGTCACCTCGCCGCTCATCGCTGCTGGCCGCCTCAAACTCCGCATCGCCTTTCCCTACGCATCCGACTCCTTCGGCCCCGACTATCAGGACTGGACGCACCCCGAGCTGCACACCACCACGCTCACCCGCCTCAGCCCTACCAGCGCCTCTTTCGACCGCACCCTCGACGCGACGCACTACAACGTCTACACTCGCTGGTCGCCCGGCGCAACCCTCGCCCAGACCGCCCCGCACCAGTTCTTGCTGAGTTCCCACGCCAGCCAAATTGAACTCACCGCGTGGTTTTCCGACGCTTTCTTCAGGGTCGCACCCACGCTCGACAGCGTCACTGCCGTCGAATCCGCCTCGCGCACAGCTTGGCGGCACTACTGGCTCACCGGCGGAGTCATCGACCTCTCCGGCAACTCCGATCCCCGCGCCGCCGAACTCGAACGCCGCATCGTCCTCTCGCAATACCTCATGGCTGTACACGACTCCGGCCCGCTCCCGCCGCAGGAGACCGGCCTCGGCGTCAACTCCTGGTTCGGCAAGTTCCACATGGAGATGTACTGGTGGCACGCCGCGCACTGGGCGCTCTGGGGCCACACCGAAATTCTGGAACGCTCCCTCGACAGCCTCAACCGCATGATGCCTCCCGGCGAGGCGATGGCGAAACTCGAAGGCGCGAAGGGCGTCAAGTGGTCGAAGATGACCGACCCCAGCGGCATCGAGAGCCCCTCCGGCGTCGGCCCCGTGCTCGTCTGGCAGCAGCCCCATCCCATCTATCTCGCCGAACTGGTCTACCGTGCCCGCAAAGCCCAGGACGAGAGAGCGCACACCGATCAATCCGCCCACGCAACCCTCCTGCGCTATAAAAACATCGTCTTCGCCACCGCCGACTACATGGCCACCTTCGTCGACTACGATCCCGCGCGCAAAGAGTACGTCCTCGGCCCCGGCCTCAACTCCGCCGACGAGAAGCACACCGATCTGGCCCACAACCTCAACCCCACCATGGAGCTGGCCTACTGGAAGTGGGCGCTCGAGACCGCCCAGCAGTGGCGCGTTCGCCTCGGCCTCGCGCCCGATTCGCACTGGCAGGACGTCATCGACCACATCGCTGCTCCTACCGTCCGCAACGGCATCTACCCCGCCATGGAACTCCCTGTCGAAACCACACCCTCCGGCATGACGACCTTCATGTACGGCGTCCTGCCCGGCCGCGGTATCGACATGGACGCCCTGCGCAACACCCTGCACCGCGTCGCCCACACCGACGCCCCGCAGAACGCCGTCACCTGGGGCACCGCCATGATGGCCATGTGCGCCGCCCGCCTCAACGAGCCCGATCTCGCTGTCAACCTCCTCGCCGGCAAGTTTGACCAGAACCCCTTTCGCGTCTCCGGTTACACCGTCCGCCGCCCCGACCAGACGCCGATGTACATGCCCGCCAACGGCGGCTGGCTCTCCGCCGTCGCCATGATGGCCGCCGGCTGGGACGGCGCCGTGGACAAGGACGGCAAGCCCATCCACGCCCCCGGCTTCCCCAGCTCCTGGCACGTCCGCTACGAAGGCCTGCAACCCCTGCCGTAGCCGGCTCTCTTCGCGTCTTTTGTAACATCCGTTGCGTCTTCGCAGTACGCAGCTTCGCACACTCCGCCAGCTTCATGCCCGCTTAAGGTTGGCGAGCCTATACTTGATTTCCAGCACGCCGCACGCTTCAATCCCGACGCCAAGCCGGTGTTGCCGCAAAGTTTAGAGTCACCAGGAGACGCACCTCTATGTCACGCAAACTGCTCGTTTTCGCCGCTCTCGCCGTTCTGCTTCCACTCGCCGCTATCGCGCACGCGCAGTCCGGCCCCTACAAGGTCCTTCAGACCGTCAAGATCGGCGGCGACGGCGGATTCGACTATGTCACAGCCGACTCCGATGGCCGCCATCTCTTCGTCGCGCGCTCTGGTCCCGCCGGCCACATCGGCGTCTTCAACCTCGACACCTTCGCCCAGGTTGGCGACATCACCGGCACCAGCGGCCACGGCGCGGTAGTCGACACCGCCACCGGACACGGCTTCGCTACCTCCCGCGCCATCACCATGTTCGACTCCAAGACCTTCACCATCATCAAGACGATCCCAGTCCAGGGCAATCCCGATGGCTACCTCAACGATTGGGTGAACCACCGCTTTTACGATCTTTCGCACGCCGCGCCCAACATCACCGTCATCGACGATAAGGACGGCTCCATCCTCACCACCATCGACATCGGCGGCGCGCCCGAAGAGGGCCAGTTCGACGGCAAGGGCAAGATCTACGTCGACATCGAAGACAAGGGCGCCATCGCCGTCATCGACGCCAACACCATGAAACTCGACCACACCATTGACATCAAGGCCAGTGGCGACGGTTGCGCAGGACTCGCCCTCGACGCCAAGAACGGCATCCTCTTCGCCGCCTGCCGCACGCCCCAGGTCATGGTCATCGTCAACGCCGCCTCCGGCAAGGTCATCACCACCCTGCCCATCGGCCAGGGCTGCGACGGCGCCACCTTCAACCCCGCCACAATGGAGGCCTTCAGCTCCCAGGGCGACGGCACACTCACCGTCATTAAAGAAAACTCGCCCACCGACTTCGTCGTCGAGCAGACCGTCAAGACGCCGGTCCGCGCCAAGACCATCACCCTCGACACCAAGACCGGACACCTGCTGCTGATCACCGCGGAGTACGGCCCAGCGCCCGCGCCGCCCGCGCCCGCGGCTGCGCCTGCACCGCCCACACCCGGCTCGCCGGCCCCACCCACCGCTGGTGGCCCCGGCGGCCCTGGAGGTCCCGGCGGATTCCGTGGCCCGCGCGCGCCGATGATTCCCGGCTCGTTCGAAATCGTCGTCGTCGGCAAATAGCCGCCAGCAAGTCCGGGTGCCCCATCTCTTCGCAAACGTTGCGAATCGGTGGGGCATTCGCGCATCTGCGCGAACCACACTTCTAACCAGTAACCTGTAACCAGAAACCAGCAACCAACAACCTCTTCACCAGCTACTATCAAGCTATATGTCCGATCTTGCGGCCCTCACCACCGAAGCGCGCAACCCTCGCACCGCGCACATCGACGAGCTCACCACGCTGGAGATGCTCACCCTGATCCACCAGGAGGATGCGGTCGTCGCCACGGCGGTCGAGTCTCAGTTGCCCGCCATCGCGCGCGCGGTCGACGCCATCGCCGAGCGCTTCGCCCAGGGCGGCCGCCTCTTCTACATCGGAGCGGGGACCAGCGGCCGCCTCGGCGTCCTCGACGCCAGCGAGTGCCCGCCGACGTTTTCCGTCCCGCACACGCTGGTGCAGGGGATCATCGCCGGCGGCGACGCTGCCCTGCGCAGGTCCTCCGAACAATGCGAAGACTCGCCCGAAGAAGGCGAGCGCGACCTCGCCGCCGCCGGCTTCGCCACCCCAGACACCTTGGTCGGAATCGCCGCCAGCGGACGCACGCCCTACGTCCTGGGCGCGATGGTCCACGCCCACTCGCTGGGCGCGCTCACCATCGGCCTCTCCTGCGTTGCCGGTTCGCCCGTCGCCCGCAACTGCGACATTGCCATCACTCCGGTCACCGGCCCCGAGGTCCTCACCGGCTCCACGCGCATGAAGGCCGGGACCGCAACCAAGCTTGTGTTGAACATGATCTCCACCTGCGTGATGGTCCGCGCCGGCGCGGTCTACGGCAACCTGATGGTCAACGTCAAACCCTCCAACGACAAGCTGATCGACCGCGCCCAGCGCATCCTGATGGCCGCCACCGGATGCGACCGCCCCACCGCCTCGCGCCTGCTCTTTGAAGCAGGCTCAGTCAAGGTCGCCATCGCCATGCATGTGCTCTCGCTGCCCCGCGCCGCCGCTGAGGCCCGCCTCGCCCGCGCCAACGGAAGCCTCGCCAAAGCCCTCGTCCCCAACGCGTAGCGAACAAATCGCATCTAACTCCACAGCACATGCGCATCTTCCGTTCGTTCCGTCTTTCGCTGGCCACTCTCCTGCTCGTTCTCCTCGCGGTCCCGCAGCCCACCTGCGCCTACTCCGTGCTCACCCACGAGCAGCTCATCGACCTCACCTGGACCGATTCCATTCAGCTGCTGCTTCTCCGCCGCTACCCTAAGCTCACTCTGGCCCAGCTCCGCGAGGCCCGCGCCTACGCCTACGGCGGATGCGTCATCCAGGACCTCGGCTACTACCCCATGGGCAAGCCGCTCTTCTCCGACCTGCTGCACTACGTCCGCACCGGAGACTTCATCCGCGCCCTCTTCCGCGACGCCAAAAGCCCGGACGACGTTGCCTTCGCCATCGGCGCGCTCTCCCACTACCTGGGCGACACCATCGGCCACGCCGAATCCATCAATCTGGCCGTCGGCACAGAGTTCCCCGCACTGGCCGCGAAGTACGGCCCCAACGTCAACTTCGCCGAGGGAGAGCACCAGCACGTCCGAGCAGAGTTCGCCTTCGACATCAACGAGATTGCCAAGCACCGCCTGGCTCCCGAGGCTTACCTCAACCACATCGGATTCGCCATCCCGGTGCCGCTGCTGACACGCGCCTTCTATGACACCTACGGCCTCGATCTGGCCAAGGTCCTCGGCCACCAGCGCCCCACGCTCCAGGGTTACCGCTACTCCGTCCGCACCCTGCTGCCGCGCGTGGCCTACGCCGAGACGCTGCTCCACCAAAAAAGCATGCCGCCCGACACGCCCAGCCCTGCGCTCAACCAGCTCAACTGGCAGATCGCAACCCTCGCCACGCAGGACCACTGGGACAGCTACCGCAGCAACGCCGGCCTCGGGACCCACCTGCTCGCCGGCTTTATCTTCATCCTGCCCAAAGTCGGATCGCTCTCCGACCTCTCGCTGCGCGGCCCCACTCCCACCACCGAACAGGACTACGTCAACTCCCTCGTCCACACCGTCGATGTATTCTGCCAGATGCTCGCCCACGCCAGCACGACCTCCGGCATCACCAACCTGGACCTCGACACCGGCGACGCCATCCGCCCCGGCACCTACCGCCTCTGCGACGAGACCTACGCCAACCTCCTGCACCAGATCGCCCTCGCCCCCGCCACGCCCATCCCCTTCGGCCTCAAGCGCGACCTGCTCGCCTACTTCAACGACCCGAAGAAGGCCATCTACCTCCAGCGCAACCCAAAAATGTTCGCCCGCATGCAGGCCGAGCTCCCCATCCTCACCACCATCTCCACCCATGCCGCCTACCCAGACACCGCCTTCCTTCCCGAGCCCACCGAAGACGCCGCCCCCGCGCCAGCTCCTGTCCCGCAACCCCCAACCCAGCCCCAACCCCAGTCACAGCCCCTGCTCCAGCCCCAGCCCTAGAAGATCTTGAAGTTCACCTCGATGTTCTCAAACACCGCTACCGGCTTGCCATTCTCCGTCGCAGGCTTGAAGCGGTACTGCTTCACCGCATCGACCGCACTCTGGTTCATCCCGTCCGCAGCCTTTCGCCAAGCCTTCTTGAACTTCGGATCCGGCTTCCCATCTGGCCCGATCCCCATTCCGCGCACGATATGCACGTTTTGCGGCTGGCCGTGTGCGTCCACTACCAGTCTGATAGTTACAATGCCCTGCACCTTGGCCTTCCTACCCGCCTGCGTGTAGTCCGGCTCCGGCTGGTAGATCGGGATCGGTCCCGTAACTCCGCCGCCAACCTGTCTCACTCCGTTACTCGCCTCATCAGCCGGCGGGACCGGCCCCGCCACGTTCGTCTGAGGGACCAACGTGTAGTTCACCGTAATGCTCGTCTCCACCTCCATCGGCTGGCCATTCAGCAGATATGGCTTGTATGTCCACTTGCTCACCGCATCCATCGCGCTCGCAACCAGCATCCCGTTGCCGCTGATAACGGAAAGGTTCTTGATCGTCCCCTCCTTCGAAATAATTGCGTGCAGTATCACCGCCCCCTGCACATGTGACGCCTTGGCCTCCTCCGGATACACAGGGTTGGACTTTGAAAGCGCCATCCCCGCCGCCACGCTAGGGGAGATTCGTACCGGCCCACCCGGAGCCGCTGGCGCCACCGGGGGTGGCCCGTGTAACATCCCGGCAAGCGGAGCAGCCGTTATGGTTCCAGCGCCCTGATGTCCTTCGCTCGGCCCCTGCGACGCCGCTGAATCAAGAAGTTTGAAGTCCACAGGGAGGTACATGAAGACAGGGACAGGCTTCCCATTCTCCATGGCCGGCCTGAACCGGTACCGCTTTACTGCGTCGACTGCCTTCTCGTCCAGCCCGTCGCCGAGTCCACGCGCCACCTGCATCTGCTGCGGCAACCCATGCTCATCTACCACCAGGCTGACCATCACGGTTCCCTCTACCCTGTCCGTTCTCGCCAGTTCTGTGTAAGCAGGGTCAACCTTGTAAATGATCAAGGGCTCCGAAATGTCGCCGCCATACTGCTTCACTCCGGCGGCCGCCTCATCGGCGGGCGGGGCCGGGCCCACTACGGGGACCACATTGGGCAAGGAATAGATCACCCCAATCGTCTTCACCCCAACCGAGTAGCCATGGTCCCAGGACGGATCGAACTTCCATTGCTTCACAGCATCGATGGTGCTTTGACGCAACTCCTGCGGCCCGCTGATGACCTGAATGTCCTCAACCGTCCCGGTGTTGGTGATGGTGACCTTCAGCGCCACCACACCCTGTATCCCGCCAGCCCTTGCCTCCGGAGGGTATACCGGAAGAGACCATGCGACCATCCCGTCCCGCGGGCCGAGATCGTGCGCCGGACCATCCAGCGTAGCCGGAACGAGTCGATCAAAAGACTTGGGTGGAGATTGAGGTGGGGATGCGGGAGCCACTGGTGCCTCTGCCTGCGCCATCATCACTGGCTCCTTCAGTAGGAACTCACGCACCGCCGGCGATGCAATCAGCATATTCAACGGACTCACCGCTTCCAGCTCCATCGGCGACGCCGCGCGCGCAGCACGTCTCAAGGCGCTGACCTCCGCCCGCGCCGCCGTCACCACATACGATCCCGCCAGCGCCACAATCAAAGCCAGAACCGTGAACGCCGCAAACTGTGAGACTGCCGAATCTTCCTTGCATCCCAGCAACCGTTTGATCCTCATCATGAGAACCCCTCCATTCGCCCCAAGCACAAACTCCGGGCTATACGACCGCCGCTCTTCCAGCGCCGACAGCGCCCGCGCGTATGCCAGCCGGTCGCCGCCCACTGCAACCGCCATCTCGTCGCAGCAGCACTCGCGCTCGCGCCGCACCTGCCGGGAGACCCACCACACCGCCGGGTGGTAGAACAGCAGCGTCTCGATGACCGACTGCATCACGCTCACCAGATAGTCGTGCCGCCGGATGTGCGCCAGCTCGTGCGCCAGAATCGCCTCAATCTGCATCGCCGATAGCCCGGTCAGGCAGCTTGCCGGTACCAGCACCACCGGCCGCAGCCAGCCAATCACGGTTGGTGCCTGCACCAGCGCCGAGTGCATCAGCCGCACCGCGCGCGCCACCCCAAGCCGTCGCCGCAGCGCCTCGAACACCGCCTGCAACTCCGCCGGCACTGCCGTTGTCGCAACCAGCCTCATCCTGCGCGCAACCAGCAGCCCCACATTCAGCCGCGCAACAAACAGGACCACGCCCGCAAACCACGCCAGCAGAATCCACGGCAGCGCGTGGTCCAGAGCCACGGCAATCCGCTCCGACCAGGGTGCGGTCAGCTCCCCCGCCCCAACCCGCACCACCATCCCCGGATCGATCACTATCGCCGGGCCATCGAACGCGGCCCGCTGCCGGTACTCGACCGATGCCAGGTGCGCGAAGGTGGCCAGCGGCAGCGCAATCATCAGCCCCAGCGCAAGGCACGCAGCCGCATAGCGCATCTGCGAAGACCGCCCGCCGAGCAGCCCCAGCACGCACCACAGCACAACCGCGACCACCGTCCCCTGCCAGCAGAGATGAAGCAGCGTCCAGCCCAGCGCGTGTACCAACGGCAGCCCGCAAATTTCAACCAGCGTTGTCATAGCGGCCTCTTCTCGTACTCGTCCAGCATCCTGCGAATCTCCGCCAGGTCCTCAGCCGTCACCTTCTGCGACGAGAGCGCGCCCAGCACCAGGTTCTTGGCCGAGCCATCGAAGGCCCGCCGCACCAGGTTCCGCGCCAACTGCCGCTGCGTCTGTTCCTTCGCAATGCGCGCCTCGTACACGTGCGACCGGTACCGCTCGCTGCGCTTCAGCAACCCCTTCTCCGCCATCACCTGCATCTGCTTCAGCACCGTGGTGTACCCGGTGTCCTTCTCGCTCGCCGTATGCACGTCGCGCACCGTGCTCGGCCCATGCGCCCACAGAATGTTAAGGATCTCCAACTCAGCCTCGGTGGGAAGCTGCATCGTCTCGCGGGTTTGAACTCTTCGCCTCATCATGCAGCCACAATAGTACGACAATCGTCGTATGTCAACGATTATTTTCGTACCTCCTTATCTCATTGGACGCACTCGAATGGGAGAGGGCCTCATCCCCCGTTCCCCGTCACGCCGCGCTCAGGCCTCAAAGCTCATACGTCGCCGCCGAGCCAGAACCCCACTCACCACTTACCGCTCACCCCTGCTTCTCGCCGGCCAGCGGCTTGCGCGCGAAGTAGTACAGGCTGGATGCCAGCAGCGCGAACATCACCACGCTCACCCAGTCACGGTACAGCGGGTTGCGCGCGCTGAAATGGAAGAGCTTCCAATGGCCTCCGTGCTCTTCGGAAAGGTTTTCCACCAGTTGGGCGCCAACACCCAGCAGCCCGACGATGCCGCCGGCGGCGATCAGCCCCGAGGCGTAGAGGCTTCCCGGCGAGATCTCGCTCTCCACCTCCGCACCGGCTGCCGCACCGTTCCGCGCTCGTTCCCGCGCCATCGCGCGGTCCACCATCCATCGCATCACGCCGCCGACGAAGATGGCCAGCGTGGTGGCGATCGAAAGATAAGCTCCAACCGCGAATGTGAGCGACCGGATGCCCAGCAGCTCGACCACGATCACCAGGGCCACGCCCAGTAGGACCAGCGTCCACGGCAGCTTGCGCGAGAGGATGCCGTTGATCACCGTCGCCATCAGGCGACCCTGCGGCGCGGCGGCGCGCTCGCTGCCGATGCCCTGGACCCACTGCACCTCGATCTGCCCGGTGGCCGGGTTGTATAGGTACTTCCCGTCCTCCAGCGTGTTCGAGCCGATGGCGTTGAGCAGGATGTACTGCCGTGTTCCGGCGAGCTGCTCCTTGGCGTGGTTGTCGGCGTCATGCGAGGAGAGCGAGACGCTGTCGCGTGTGAAGTGGCCCTGGTTCTGCACGCCGCTGGGCAGTTGCGCCAGCGAGAGGGCGACTGGGCGCGGCATCCGCTGGAACTGCTCCAGGCCTACGTTCATCGCGTTCAGCGTGGCTCCGATGGAGAAGATGCAGACCATGACGCCAAAGATCAGCGCCAGTTGCTGCTTCCACGGCGTCGCGCCGATCAGGTAGCCGGTCTTCAGGTCCTGGCTGGTGTCGCCCGCGTTGGACGCGGCGATGCACACCACTCCGCCGATGGTGATGGCGAGCGCGCCAAACGCAGGCGCGGTCCATCCCTTCACCAGGAAGATCGCCGAAGTGGCCATCAGCGTTGCGATGGTCATTCCCGAGACCGGAGACGCCGACGAACCCACAATGCCGACGATGCGCGACGAGACGGTGACGAAGAGGAAGCCGAAGACGACGATCAGCAGCGCGGCGGCAAGGTTCGCCAGCGGCCCGACGTACGCTCCGGGTACAGGCCTGAACTGGAGAAAGAGGAACATGAGCACGATCAGCACTGCGCTGCCGCCGAAGACGACGCTGGGAGGCAAATCGTGTTCGATGCGCGAAGGCCGCGCCGCCGCAAGCTTTGCCCCGCCCTTCTTGAGGCCCTGGGTCAGCGCACTGAAGATCGTGGGCAGGGTGCGGACCAGCGTGATGAGTCCGGAGGCCGCAACCGCACCCGCTCCCATTGGGCGAACGTACGCACTCCAAAGATCGGAGGGCGACATATCTCGGATCAGCGATGTGGCTGGGTAGAGAGGATGAGTGAGTCCCGATCCAAAGAAATGGATGGCGGGCATCACGACCAACCACGAGAAGACCCCGCCCGCAAACATGATTGCCGCCACCCGCGCGCCGATGATGTAGCCGACGCCGAGGTACTCGGGCGTGCAATCGGCTCGAATGCTGCCGCCTTTTAGCAGGTGCTGCGGCCCGAGATCGAAGTCGCGCTTGGGAGTTGCGGGCCAGAGGCCGAAGAGATTGTCGTTCTGGAAGAGCGTGTACAGGCCGCCGAGTCCGAGGCCGAGGAAGACGCGCGAGGCGAAGCTGCCGCCGCGCTCTCCGGCAATCAGGACATCCGCGCAGGCCGTGCCCTCGGGGTAGAGCAGCGTTCCGTGCTCCTCGA
>Ga0326728_10018520_pt1 | contig 13708 bp, 8 predicted proteins | sample MB3enrmetagenome_FD_207602 | JGI IMG/M metagenome (GOLD analysis project Ga0326728, IMG submission 207602) | Lab enriched peat soil microbial communities from McLean, Ithaca, NY, United States - MB31MN | ecosystem: Environmental > Terrestrial > Soil > Wetlands > Peat | place: USA: New York... | reverse complement strand
GATTTGGACAGGCGAACGAACTTATGAAACCCAGACCTCCTCCCCAACCCTCGACTCTCCCTGTCCTAAAGCCTTTCCCTGCAATGCGGCGTACGGCGCTAGCGATTATCTTGGACAGCAGTGAAATGACGACGCCCGCTTTGCGGGCTTTCGGGCGGCTCATGGCGTCAAGTTAGCGCTTATGGGCTGAAGGCCTGGGTCAACGGGACCCCCACCGATACCCGAGCCCTGAAGAGCCTGCCCTGAGCTGTGCGAAGGGGGCGGAACAGTCCTTCTTCGTCCCACACGTACCGCTCGTCTTAGGCGATTCCGGAATGGGGGGAAGACCTGTTTCGCCCTTTCAGGGCTGGCGGTAAAATTTGGGGGTAACCTAAACCCAGGCCGTTGGCCTGGGCTTCGTTATTTCGCCCCTTTGGGGCTAAACCATACAGGCGCTCTTCTGGTCCATCGTGGAGGGTCTGGTGGGGGCGACATCCCCATCAAGATTGTGGAAACTCGGGGGCAGGGCAAGCCCTACCCCTACGAAGTGGGTCAGGCACTCATCAGGTATTCCCCGGTTGCGGGTCCGGTTAAAACCGAAATGGAAACCCGGTGGCGGAGCGGCTTGAGTTCCCTGGCCAGCAGCTCCAGATAGCGGGACGCGGCGTGCGTCCCCTCGGCCACCAGCACCTTGACGTCCGCATCGTTGTGGTACAGATGGGCGCGGATACCGGCGGCCAGGCGTTTGGCGCTGGCGCGGTCCCAAACTCCTTCCACCCTCACCAGCGTGCTGTGCAGGGCGCGCTCCAACTCAACGCGGAGCGAACCGAGCTGGCCGGAACGCAGCGCCCAGCGCGTGGAGCGATAAGCGCGGCGAACCAGCTTGGGATGCTGAAGCAGGTTGTGCCGTAGGGTAAATCCCGTCCAGGCCGCCGCTGCCGGCGCGAGGAACGACCGCACGCGCGCCCCCATGGGGGGAGGGCCGAGGGCAGCGCGAATCTCCGCTTCCAGGCGCGCCGCCGCTTCCGGCGTGGGGCCGGAGCGCCGGGCCACGCGGAAAACCGGAAAGGCAAACTGAATCTCCTCCCCCCAGCGCTGCGCCTTGGCCCGCAGGTAGGGGGAATCGGAATGGTGGTAGCGCTTCCAACCCTGGAACCAGACCTCCACCGACCGTACGATGGACGGTCCATTCAGCCGGAAGTCCGTCGCAAAGCACTCGCCCTGCAAGGCCTCAATCTCCCCGGGCTGCATGGCGGGATGCACTACCATGGAGGTGAACCCATCGCAGTTGCGGTAATAACGTTCGGGGTCCGCGGCCATCTCGGGGCGCATGCGTCCTTCCTGCATGATCCGCTCGTAGAAAGGCGTGCCGGGCGTGGGTCCATAAATGAGGAACTGGGGATAGGTGGGCCGCAGGGCCAGGAATTCCGCCAGCTCCTCGCGGATAATCTCCGGCGTGTGATATTCAAAGCCCAGCATCATGGAGGAAAGCACGGTGATGCCGTGCGCGCGCAATTCGGGAATCAACTTTTCGATGGGTTTTCCCTGCTGCTTGGAATAACCGGAGCGCTTCCCTTCGTACCCCACCCAGACGCCGTCCACGCCCGTCTCCAGCAGTTCCTGGGGGGTGTAGCGGCTCAGGGCTTTGACGGAGGCGAAGGCAAAAATGGAAAGCGGCGTGCCGCGCTCGAGCACCAGTTCGCGCATGCGCCGGGCGCGGTCCTTGGCGAGCAGGAAGTCCTCGTCGAGAATCGCCAGGCTCATGCGCAGGTCCACTTCGAGATAACGCTCGACGACGCGGAAGATGTCATCGCCGGTGGGAAGCAGGCGAATGTGGCGGCGCTTGAAATAGTGCGACGTGCAGCAGAAGTCGCAGCCATTGGGGCAGCCGAGCCCGGCAAAGATCACGCCGGTGCGGTCCATGGGAATGGAAAAAACCTTCAGGTTGAGCATTACCAGGGGATGATCGTAAGGCATGGGGCGGGGCGGTTCATCGAGCAAGGCGCGGAAGAACGCCACCCCCTCGCCGCGGCAGATGTGATCGCCGTAAGGGGCCAGCGTGGCGTCATCCAGAACCGTTCCATAACCGCCCAACACGATTTGGGCGCGCGGCGCGTGCTTGCGCACCAGCGCCACCACTTCCTTCATGCGGTGGAACAAAACCAGGTTAAAGGAAATGCCTACGTAGTCGGGTCCTTTCTTCAGTTCGCGGATTAACTCGCGATGCGAGGGGTATTGGAGCACCACGGCGGGGGCGTCCAGGTTGGCGGCAATGTAATCCAGGCCGTAGGTGTAATTAACGGAGCGGGGGCTGAAAATGCCTTGCGCGCGGGTGACTTGTCCGTGAAGAACTTCGTAGCCCACGCTCGGAGCGTCTCCGTGCGCGGCGCCCAGAGGGCGGCAAACACTGGTCAGCAGAACTTTGGGACCGGGGCGGCCCGCCGGCTTCACACTTGCCTGCGGCGCTTCCGCAACGGCACTGGGCCCGGTCCCCCATGGGGTTTCCATCCTTGCCTCATCTGCGAGGGCACGTGAGGTCAGTGAGTACTGTATCATGTTGCTCACCGCCACGGCACAAAGAGTTTGATTTATCGGGCCATCGGTTCATCGGGCCATCGGTTCATCGGGCCATCGGTTCATCGGGCCATCGGTTCATCGGGTCATCGGTTCATCGGGTCATCGGTTCATCGGTGCATTGGGTCATCGGGTAATCGGGTCATCGAAAGATCTGCAATTTGAAATTTGAGATTTGGAATTCTACTGACGATTGCAAAATAGTGTGGCAGTAATCGTGCGTAGCGCAAGCATCTTGCCCGCTGCCTCAGCAGCGTATCCGGTTGCAGGAGTCCAATGGACCGATCCGAATTGAGTCTGAATTCTGGGCAGGCGGCCCACGCTACGAAAACAGTTCGTCACCCTATTTAGCACTACTCAATAGAAACAATTCCCTCAACTTTTCATCACAAACTGCCGATAACCCCGCCAGGGGAGTGTGTCCACTGATGCCGCGCCGCCTCCCCCCTAATGTGGGGTATCGGCGGAATTTGCGCAGCGGATGAAACAAATCACGCTTCCGGGTTGATGAAAAGCGTTGGACCGAGCATGACACCGGCATATGCCGCCGCAGACCTACGGGGCGTTGCAAAATGGTTCGAATTTCTATTTTCCCCGTTCGACGTCGCGCCAGAACGCGGCCCCCCGGAAAGGACAAATCGTCGCATGGGAAGAGGGGAATTCTACGTTTAATGGCAATATGCACAATAACCTTTTTGACTTTGATTCTCCGTGGGCTTACCATGGCGTTCTGAGGAGCGCCCGGTCCGTATGATTGGCAAGACGCTAGCCCACTATGGGATTGGAGACCGCCTGGGGGAAGGCGGCTCGGGCGTGGTTTATCGCGGCCGCGATCTGCGCCTGGAGCGCCCGGTGGCGATCAAGGTCCTGGCGGATGCGCTGCGCGACGACGAACTCGCGTGGGCGCGCCTGCTGCGGGAGGCCCGCCTGGTTTCCCAGTTGAACCACCCGCACATCGCCGCCATTTACGACTTTGGGGAAGAGGAGGGGCGCGCCTATATCGTGATGGAGTATGTTGAGGGCCTGCCGCTCGCTGACCTCATCCCCGAAGGCGGCATGCCGCGGGAGCAAGTGGAGCGCTACGGCACACAGATTGCCGCGGCCCTGGCTTTCGCCCACGAGCAGGGGACCTTGCACGGAGATCTCAAGGGGTCCAACATCATTGTTACTCCGGAAGGCAATATCAAACTGCTAGATTTCGGGCTGGGCCGCCGCATTCCGCGCACCGGCATGGCGGAAGTCACCAGTTCCTGCCTGCCGCTGGCAGAAGCGGGCTCGACGGCGGGAACGCTGCCCTATCTCGCGCCGGAGGTTTTGCGCGGCAATCCCACCAGCCTGCAAACGGACCTCTGGGCGCTCGGGGTGCTGCTTTACCAGATGGCCACCGGGGAATTGCCCTTCCGCGGGATCACCCCTTTCGACCTCAGCGTGGAAATCATGGTGGGCACGCCGCCCCGGCTGGAGCAAGTCCCCGAACCTCTCCAATCCCTGGTGAGCCGATGCCTGGAAAAGGACCCCGCGGCCCGCCCCCCCCGAGCGCGCGAAATCGCCGACGCGCTGGAGGGAAATTCCAGGAATTCCCATCCCGGCGCGCCACCCTCGCCCCAGGCCGCAATTGCAACCGCCCCCCCCGAGCCCCCGGAGGCTGCCCTCGCCTCAGCGCGCCACCGTAAGTGGTGGGTGGCTGGCGCCGCGGCGGGGCTCTGCATGTTGGTGTTCACCGGGATTTACGCCCGGCACCTCCGGTTCGTCCGCCCCGGGCAACCTCCCGCGCCCATCATTTCCACATCCAAGGTCGTCCCCCGCGTCAAAGCGGAAGATCCCAATGTGAAAGTGTGGGTCAATACCAATTCGGGGACTTTCCACTGTCCCGGCACGAGATGGTATGGAAAGACCCAGCAAGGCGAGTACATGACGCAGAAACAGGCGAGGGAGAAGGGATATCACCCCGCCGGCAACCACGCCTGCATGTGATGAACGTGCATCAAAGGGGGGCGCTTACTAAAGAAGCGGAAATGCGAATTTGACAATCGAGGGGACCGAATTGCAAATAACCATCTTTGACTTTCGTTTTGGTTAAACGCCGGCAGAAATCGGGCGACCGGCGCTAGTCAGCAACCGCCGAATCCGTAGAGCCGGCTGTATTCACCGAGTTGGCGCGAATGACGCCGGTCTGGTCGGAATAGTAATACACACCGCCCGTCTGGCCGAAAGTGGAAGGGTTGCCGAGTATGGTGTATCCGTAATACGTATTTGTGCCCGGATTGTACTGGCCGGGCGTGTAAAAGAAACTGTAACCACTCTTATACCCCGACGCCAATACATCGTCTAACAAACCCGCAGCGGTCGAGGTCACCCCTTGTCCGGAGCCGGGAGGTCCCAGCACAGCAAGATTGATGCTGTAACCGGAACCGTAAGTAGTGGAATAGGTTACTTCGGCGGTGGTGACCGTCCGCATGCTCTCGATGGCCGAGGCCTGATTCGCGGCAATCCTGCTGCGGAGGAAGTTGGGGATGGCAATGGCGGCGATAATGAGAATAATGGCAACCACGATTAACAATTCGATGAGCGAGAAACCCCGCTGCTCATGACGCATGGCCTGCTCTCCCTCCCCAAAGGACCCAACGCAACCGGCCGCAACGCCTAGACCGCTGGAACCGTCCGACCTCATTGGAAGCACGTCAATTACCAACCTCCCGTTTCCACTTTAGCCGTGGGCATATGAAAACAGAGGTTTTGCACACTCTGCTTTGCTGTATCCTAGCATAACCAGACACAGAGTGGAACCGCCGTTGACAAAAATTGTCCGGCTTGTTTTCCTTAACCGAGCCCCGAAAATCGGGAAATAAAAGTGATTTCGTGCATACCGGCTGTCCTTCGCCATTGGCCCCTCCAGCTCCCGGGATCAGTTTCTCGCGAACCGGAATTGCGGACCTGGCTGTGACCGGGAAATTCAGGAAGTGCCAAGATCTCGCCTGTGGGAGTATTATAGGAAGTGCAAAGTAACCTCCTGAGGAATCGCGGCGTGGTGCAAGCCATCGCGGTGACCCAGGTGAAAGAAGGATTTGTGGCTGAAGAACGGCTAAAGATTGCAGTATTCGTTGATTTTGACAATATCCAGATTGGAGTAAAGGAGACACTGGGAAAAGACTTTGACGTTTCCATTGTTCTCGAGGCGCTGAAGGAGCGGGGTGAGGTGGTCAGCAAGGTCGCTTATGGCGACTGGCCGCGCGCCAGCGAGTACAGCCGCGAAATGACGCAGCATGCCATTCACATGGTGCAACGCAGTGTGACGCCGCGCGGTGATAAGAACGGCGCGGACATCAACCTGGCGCTCGACGCGCTGGAAATGGCTTTTACCCACAATCACATCAACACGTTTGTGATCGTCGGGGGCGACAGCGACTTCATCGCGCTGGTCGAGAAGCTGAAGCAATATGACAAGCGCGTGTTCGTGGTGGGCGGACGCCAGTTTACCAGCGGCATCCTGCAGAGAAACTGTCACGAGTTTATTTCCTATGAGAACCTGCTGAAAACCGGCGGCGACAGCGCGCGCACGCCGCGCACGCAGCGCACCGCGGCCCGCAGCGCGGAAGCCCGCTCACTCTCCACGGCCATGCCGAACATTCAGCGCGCGCTTCAGATCCTGGCGGAGCGCGAGGTTGCCCCGCAACTCGGCCTGTTGAAAAGCACCCTTTTGCAGCTTGACGCCACGTTCAGCGAGCGCGACTTCGGCGCCGGGTCGTTTCTGGAATTTATCCAGAAACTCCGCAAGGCCGGCCTGGTGGAAATGCGCCGGACGGACCGTGGTTATCTGGTCGAGGTGACGGAGGGCGAAACCCCGCGCGAAACGCCTGCCGAACCCGTGGCAGAGGCTGCCCCCGTGGAAGCCGAACCCGTGGCCGCCGCAGTGACGGAAGTTCCCCCGGCGAGTGATGTTGCCGCCGATACCGGCGCGTCGCCGGCTCCCGCGCCCGCCGCTACGCCCGCGCCCGCGGCTTCCACTACCAGCCTGGAGGAATCCCTGGCCGCGTTACGACAGGCCCTGCCCGGCCATTTTGAGAAGGCGCCCAATCGGCCGGTCTACCTCCGCCAGATTCGGCAACTCCTGCGCGCGGCCGGAACTTCCATTGACGAGCGGTCGGGTTTTCGCGGCCTCCTGGATCTTCTCCACCAGGCGCAGCGGGAAGGCTGGCTGCGGCTGCATCGCGATCGCAAAGGGGTTTGGCGCGTTTTCCCCGCCGCGGGTATTCCCCCTGCCACGACTCCGGCCACGCCGTCAGAGGTTGCCGTGGAGGCTGGGGTTCCGCTTGAATTGGAACCGGAGCTGGAGCTGGGACCGGAGCTCGAACAGGAAATCGAGCAGGACTTGCTCATGCCGGTTGAAACCGATGTGAATTGGGAGGCCGTGGAATTGGTGGAAGAAATTCCTGAAGCCGAGGAGCCGCCCCCGCCCGCCCCGATTGAGGAGGTTGTGGCTCCCCCTGCGGAACCCGCTCCTCAATCCAAAACACGCAAGCCGCGCGCCCCCAAGGCGGGAGCAAAGGCCACCAAGCGCAAGGCGCCCGCCAAGCGCAAAGCCAGGGAAGCGGAGAAGAGCGAGTAATCGGGCGAGCGGGCCATCGGGCCATTTGTTCATCGGGTCATCGGATCATTGGGTCATTGAATGATTTGAAATTTGAAAATTGAGACCTGAGATTGCCGCTAGATCACCAGCACGCTGGCGCCGTGGATCTTGCTGCCCTTGAGATTTTGCAGGGCGTGATTGGCTTCGGGGAGCTGAAAAGGTTCAACCTTCGTGCGCAGGGGAATTTCCGCGGCAAGGCGTAGCAGGGAGCGCGCGTCGTCCCGCGTGCTGTTCGCCACGCTGCGCAGGATGCGCTCCTGATAGAGGAGCCGATATTCCATTTCCGGCAGGGGCGACATGGTGATGCCGGCCAGCGCCAGCGTGCCCCCTCTGCGCAGCGTGCGCAGCGCCTCGGGGACCAGTTTGCCCGCCGGGGCGAAGATAATGGCCGCATCGAGCGGCGTGGGAGGCGCCTCACCCGCGGCGCCCGTCCACGCCGCCCCCAGTTGGCGCGCCAATTGGCGATGCGATTCGGCTCGCGTAAAGACGCAGACTTCGCAATGCAGGTAACGCGCAATCTGGATGACGATGTGCCCGGAGGCGCCGAACCCGAAAATGCCCAGGCGTTCTCCCGGCTGGATATTGGAAAGCATCAGGGCACGGTACCCAATAATCCCGGCGCAGAGCAGGGGCGCAGCCTCCAGGTCCGAAAAAGTCCCGGGCAGCGCATAGGCAAAGGCGGCGGGGACCACCATAGCCTCGGCATATCCACCATCGACATGAAAGCCCGTGAATCGAGCCAACTCACAGAGGTTTTCCAGGCCTTTGCGGCAGTAAGCGCACTCCCCGCAGGTGGAATAAAGCCAGGGAACGCCCACCCGGTCACCCAGGCGAAATTCGTTCGCCCCCTCGCCCAAGGCGTCCACCGTGCCGACGATTTGATGGCCGGGGACCACTGGAAGCCTGGGGAGGGTTAGATCTCCCTCCACCATGTGCAGATCCGTATGGCAAACCCCGCAGACGCCCACGCGCACGCGAATTTCACCGGGCGCCGGCTCCGGCAAGGGAAGCTCCACGAGCCGCAGCGGGTTCTCCTCCACCACCCGCGGCTTTTCCAGCAACATGGCGCGCATGATGACCCGAGTTTATCGAAGACGGTGGGTCGCCGCAAATACAAATCGAAATCACCGCTACCGTTCTTCGCTTGCTTCCGAGAGATGCTTCACGAAATAATGGGTTGATGAGTCCAGCGTTCAAGCTGAACCCCGAACAATCGAAAGCCGTCGAGCATGGCGAAGGGCCGTTGCTGATTATTGCCGGGCCGGGCAGCGGCAAGACCCGCGTCATCACGCAAAGGATTGTCCACCTGTTGACGGGCGCGGGGAACCCCGGCCCGGGACCGGCTTTGCTCCCGGATCTCAGGACTTCAGCGCCGGCAGGCGAGGAATACGCCGGGGCAGGAATTCAACCGGAAAACATCCTGGCGCTCACTTTTACGGAGAAGGCGGCGCGGGAAATGCAGCGCCGCGTCCGCGAATCCCTGCCGGAAATCGAAGCCCTCCCACAAATCTCCACGTTCCATGCGTTCTGCTATGAGGTGCTGCGCAAACGCCATTTTGAGCGCAAGCTGCTGGACAAAGTCGATGTGTGGATCTTCCTCCGCCAGCGGATGGAAAGCCTGGATCTCCAGTTCTACCAGAAGCTCGCGGAGCCGGGGGCATTCCTGCATTCGCTGAATGATTTCTTCTCGCGGTGCCAGGATGAATTGATCGAACCTCCGGATTTTGAACGTTACGCGGTGGCCATGGAAATGGACTTCCAGGCGATTGCTCCCACTCTCGACCCCGCCGAACGCCTGCTGCTACTGGAGGACATCCAGAAAAAGCGGGAACTGGCGCGCGTCTTTCGCAACAGCCGCAAGCTGATTGAGGAAGCGGGCAGTTCAAGCCTCGGCAGCCTGATTCCGGAAACCGTGCGCCTTTTCGACCGCGAACCGGAGGTTCTGGAATCCTATCGCCAGCTTTTTCGTTATGTGCTGGTGGATGAGTTCCAGGACACTAATTACGCGCAAGTGGAACTGCTGAAGCGCCTGGTCAAGCCGCCCTACAACATTACCGCCGTGGGCGACGATGACCAGGCCATTTACCGCTTTCGGGGCGCCTCGCATGGCGCTTTCAAGATGTTTGACGAGGCCTTTCCCGGGCACGAAACGGTGTTCCTCGACACCAATTTCCGATCCACCCGGCGTATCCTGCGCGTGGCGGAGGTGCTGATCGCGAAGAACGACCGCTACGAGGCCAAACCTCAACTGCGCACCAGCCGGGAGGAAGGCGCGCCGGTTTACCTGCTGCAATCGCCGGACTTCGAAAGTGAAGCGGCGTGGATTACCGGCGAGGTGGCGCGGCTCATCCAGCACCAGACGCCGCCGGGCGATATCGCCGTGCTTTACCGGGCGCACAACCACCGCGACCCGCTGGTGGAGCAATTTCGAAGGCGGAAGATTCCTTTTGCCATCCGCGGGCTGTCAATTCTTTCCACCGTCATCCTGCGCGACCTGATGGCATACCTGAATATCATTCATTCGCCCCACGACAACATCAGTTTGACGCGGGTGCTGCTGACACCCCGTTGGAATTTCCCGGAGGAGTTGGCGCTGGAAGCTCGCGGTCAGGCCTGGCGCGACCGCTGCTCGCTTTATGACGTTCTGGAATCGTGGGAAAGGGCCGGATCCGCCCACCGCCTGGCGGGCACGGGCTGGCCGCATCTGCACCGCTTGCTGGGTGAATTGCGCAAATATGCCGAGCACGCTTCGGTCGCGGCGCTGCTCCAAAGGTTGATCGGGCGGCTGGAACTGAACTTCCTGCCGCACGATCCCGACAGCGCCTATGTGGCAGCCTTCCGGAAATTCCTGGAAAAGTGGGAAGGCAAAAGCGAATCGTGGAAGCTCGATGCCTTCTGGGAGTATTTTCAATATTTCCGCGAGGCCGGAGGACAGATCGAAGCGCCCGAGCCCGCGGGCAGCGCGAACGCCGTGCAAATGATGACCGTGCACGCCGCCAAGGGCCTGGAGTTCCCTGTGGCTTTCATCCTGAGCGTCGCTTCGCGGCGCTTTCCGCACAGTGAGCAGAAGCCCGTCATCGAGTTTCCTGAATCTCTGCGCAAGGGCCCCCCGCCCCCTGCCAACATTCACGAACAGGAAGAGCGGCGGCTGTTATACGTGGGGCTGACGCGCGCGGAGGACCGCCTGTACGTTTCCAGCGTGGCCAAGCCCGGCAAGAAACCCTCGGTTTTCGTTAGCGATCTCACCTCCAATCTCGCGGTAGAAGCGCGCGACATGGAGCGCGTTCAGGTTCTGGAGGCTCCCCCGGAAGCTGTGCAGACCCCACGCACCGAGGCCCCGTCGCCCGAGCGCCCTTCCGCCCGCCCACCGCAAGGCAGCTTATTTGGGGAGGCGACGGACGGGCCGGCAATCTATCCGCCCCTCGCCGCGTGGGCCGGCCGCACCTCCATGATCAAGCCGGAGGAAAAGCTTCAGCTCAGCGCCTCGGCGCTGGAGACTTATGACACCTGCCCGCAGAAATTCATGTTCAGCCATTACCTGAAGATTCCCACGGGGCCGCAGCCGGCGCTGACGTTCGGCAATATCATGCACCAGTGCGTGCGCCGCTACTTCGAGATGCGGCGCCAGGGCCCGGTGTCCTTCGAACCGCTCCAGGCCTATTTTGAACAGATTTGGAAAGGCGCGGGTTTCGAAGATGATTACCAGGAGCAGGCATACAAGAAGGCGGGGCTCGAGCAGCTTCGGGGTTTCGTGAGCCGGCATGAAAGCGTCACCCTTCTTCCCCTGGCCGCCGAGGCGCACTTCTCGCTTGACCTGGGCGATGTCCTCCTGGAGGGACGCATTGACCAGATTAATCCCCTCCCCGAACAGTCCGTGGAGTTGGTTGATTACAAGACCGGCCGGCCGCCTTCGCAGAAAGATGCGGACAAGAGCCTTCAGCTCTCGGTTTATGCCTTGGCGGCGCGCGACCACTTGCATCTCAACCCCACCCGGCTTACCTTTTATAGCCTGACGAATAATGAGCCGGTGCGTACCGTGCGCACGCCCAAGGCCCTGGATTTGGTGGTCAGCGAGATTCGCGAAGTGGCCGCCCAAATCCGCAAACAGTTGTTCCCCCCCAAGCCCGGCTTTGCGTGCAAATTTTGTGATTACGAGCTAATATGCCCAGCCCACGAGGAAACGTTCTGATTTTGGATTTTAGATTTTGGATTGGGGGGGATGGGAGTGGAAGAGGTCAAGGCCCTTCGCGGTTGTCCCGAGCAAAGCGGCATTTAATCCAAAATCCAAAATCAAGGTGGTTGCTATGAACTCAATCCTGCTGGCCGTGCTGGGCGTGATCTTAGGCGCAGTGATTGGCTGGCTGCTGGCTGCGGCCCGCACGAAGTCAGAATTGACCAAATCCCAGGTGGATGCGGAAGGCCGGGTGAAGGCGGCGGAAGGCACGCTGCAGGAGGTCCGTGCCCAGGCCGGCGCACTCCAAGCCTCGCTGGAGGGCCGCGAGCGGGAACTGAACGCACTACAACAACAGCTTCGGGAAGAGAGTGGAGAGAAGGTCAAGGCGCAAACCGAGCTGGAAAACTCGAGGGCCGCCGCCGATGATTCCCGCCAATTGCGCGAGCGCCTGAAGGGGGAAGGCGAATTGCGCGTTGCTGCGGAAACGAAGCTGCGCGAGGCCCAGGCAAACCTGGAAGAGCAGAAGAAGCTTCTGGAGGACGCCAAGAAAAACCTGGTGGAGGCATTCCAGGCGCTATCCGCCGAAGCTCTCAAAAGTAATAATCAGGCGTTCATTGCGCTGGCGCGCAGCCAGTTTGAAACCTTGCAGGCGCAGGCCCGCGGCGATCTGGATACGCGGCAAAAGGCCATTGATGGCCTCGTCGGCCCCCTCAAGGAATCCCTGGGCCGGTACGAGCACCAGATCCTGGAGATGGAAAAGGCGCGGCAAAAAGCTTATGGCACCCTGGATGAACAGTTGCGCACGCTGGCACAGGCCAACCAGCGTCTGGAGGAAGAAACCAAGAACCTGCGCAGCGCCCTGAGCGCACCGCTGAAAGCGCGTGGACGCTGGGGGGAACTCACCTTGCGCCGCGTCGTGGAGTTGGCGGGGATGGCCGAGCATTGTGACTTCACGGAACAGGAAACTATCACTACCGAAGCCGGACGGCAGCGGCCTGACATGATCGTGAATCTTCCCGGCAATCGGCGTATTGCCGTGGACGCCAAGGTTCCCTTGCAGGCCTTCCTCGACGCGGTCGATCAGGAGAAATCCGAAAAGGAGAGAACCGAAGCCCTGGCCAAGCACGGGGAGTTGGTGCGCGGCCACATGAAACAACTCGCCGAGCGCAAGTATTGGGAAGAAGTGGGGCCCGAACTGGAATTGGTGGTGCTCTTCCTGCCCGGCGAGTCATTTTTCAGTGCGGCGCTCGAGCGCGACCCTCAACTCATCGACGATGGGATGCAGAAGAAAGTCGTGCTCGCCACTCCCACTACGCTCATTGCGCTGCTGCGTTCGGCAGCCTATCTCTGGCAGCAGGAGAAGATTACCCAGAACGCCCGGGAGATCAGCGAGCTGGGGAAACAACTCTACGACCGCATCGGCACGTTTTTAGTGCACTTCCAGGATGTGGGCAACTCGCTTACTGGGGCAGTTAAATCTTATAACAGTGCCGCAGGTTCAATAGAATCTCGCCTCCTGGTCTCCGCGCGAAAATTCAAAGAACTTGGCGCAGCCACCGGGAAGGACATTCCCGTAGTCGAACCTGTGGATGAAGCGCCGCGCGCACTGGAAGCGCCTGAGAAGGAAGGTAAAGAACAGGAGTCAGAAGCCAGGAGTCAGGAGTCAGAAGCCGGAGGGTAGGAGTCAGGAGTCAGGAGTCAGGAGTCGGGAATCGAAGGGAGAAGGCAGGACCTAGAACCTTGGTGCGCGAAGTGCGGAGCGGCAAGCTGGGTGGTTGGTATCCTGACTTCTGACTCCCGTCTCCTGGCTTCTCATTTCCAGCTTCTAAATTCTCCGCTAGAAAAACTTAGGGGGTGCATCGCTGCACCCCCGTGAGTTCCTTTCGAAATCCCGAAAGAGGCTTACCTCTTTTTCTTGGCTTTCTTTTTCGCTGCCATTCTATTCTCCTCCGAACTCTCTAGATTTTTCCGCCAGCGTTGCTGGCGGAGCGCGTGTTCATCTCAATGTATAGAGTCACAGAATTATCTTGTCAAGAGGAAAGTGACAATTGATGACGAAAAAAGTGAAGCGCCGTGGAAAAAATGGGATCATCCATCGATCTCAAGATTCATTTCATGACCATGGGCAACCCATAAAAAATGGCGCGGGAGGGCTCGATTCGCGGGTGGAACAGCAGTGGGCCGCCTCTTCAATTCCCATGCAAGGTAAAATTGTTTGAGAGAAGAAGGATGGAAGGTATGATTCTCAAGCATTGATCGAAAAACGGGTCTAACGCATCGTCTGGAGTTTGCATCCAAAGCAAAAGGGCCGATGGCGCCCGAAGGACAACCATGCACACCGCACCTGCATCTCC
>Ga0326728_10018519_pt1 | contig 13708 bp, 15 predicted proteins | sample MB3enrmetagenome_FD_207602 | JGI IMG/M metagenome (GOLD analysis project Ga0326728, IMG submission 207602) | Lab enriched peat soil microbial communities from McLean, Ithaca, NY, United States - MB31MN | ecosystem: Environmental > Terrestrial > Soil > Wetlands > Peat | place: USA: New York... | reverse complement strand
TATCGGGTGTCCAAGTATCTTCTAAGGAGATACCCACCAACCAGGAAGACTACCGCTAGGATTAGCGAGATTAAATCGATAAAGACACTGATGAAGATTACGCCGAATACGAACCAATGGTCCTGGTCTGTGATGGTATTGGCATCCGAAATGACTCCGGCAACGAACATTGCGCCAGAGATGAGGATTACAGGGACGTACGGACCAAGGAATGCTGTTAGTAGCGCTTCTACTATTACAGCATACGCGAAACCAATCACTGCCGAGGCTATCCCTCGTTGAAAGTGGCGGAGCGCTCGATTGATAGCCCGACTAATCTCGTCCACGCGAAATCTCGGAACAGGTCTTCTTTATACAATTGATGTCCAAGCCACTATCCTGGCTCAGGGGGGACAGAGGATCTCGGCCTTACAATAGATGGCTATCCCCTTTTCAGGAAATCGCTACTAGGCCGCTGAAGATTTCATGCAGCCATCCTAACTAGATTGCTTCCAATTGTAATTACGCCATATGTTGTCCCATCTTCTATGCATGAAAATCACGGGTGCGAGCGTCAGTGCGGTAGTTGAGGAGATTAGCAACTTGCAGCCTAGCAGAAAATCCCCGAACTTGACTGTTACCCTATTCTTCCTATCTCGGAACTCGACCGTTTTATTGCTTAGCCGGACGAAATAGGACCGATGACCTATAGAGTTTCTGATGGTCGTACTGAAATCTTGGACAAGCACGGGGTATCTTTTCGCCACGAATTGAACGTTGGACCCTAGGGACTGACTTGAAATCTTGCTATAATCAGAGTTCCTTTGTTCAAGAGCTTTGAGCATTCCAACGTTCATCCGAACTGCCTTCTCAAAGTCTCCTGAGACCTTACCGTAAAGCCCGATGAGCTCCTCGACATCTTTCCTTTCAAGAGGACTATCGGATTTCTTCGTCAGGAGTTCGCACGTCTCTTGGAATCCGGTGAGATAAGACTGCAGGAGAGGGAGGAGGTCTTCGGAGCCGAAGACTTGGTCGAACAATCTGTCGAAATCGGCAGCACGACCAACTTCGAAGGCTTTGGCGCAAATCTTGTCTATCTCGTTTAGACACAGCATGTAGTTGGTGTCTTTGAAGAAACTGATGGACATCGGAACGAGAAGTAATGACAGATACGACTGTCTCAGGTTGTCCGCGAAGTGAACCCCCTCCGGGACTCCCATCGCTGGCGCGAGTTCATTTGCCACCCTGTTAAGCCGCGACCGCCACTCATCATGAGATCCAGCTGGTTGCGCAAATTGTTGCTTCAATTCTTCTACTTTTTGAAACCGCGTGATGAGGTCGCGCACTTTAACAATCATTTCTTCTCTCTTTTCTTTAGTAAGTTGAATCTCGGAAAACTCTTTGCCAAAGAGGTCTGAAACCAGCGAAGGAAGAGAGGCAACGAGAGCGTCGACAAGTTGACCTATCTCTTCGTCACTAGGATACTCTGGGTAACTCATTTTCTCGAGCCACCATTGACCTTATGTGGCTCTTCTGTCATATATGGGATATTCGTCCAGTCTTTGTTTCTGGCCATGCCATATTCGCTGATTGCACTAGGCTAAATCCATGAATACGGAACTCCTGAGAATCCAAGAATATCAAGAATCCATGATTGCATGATTTATATCACATGTACGAGGTAGCAAACAAGTATGTCATCAAGGAGTGCTGTGTTTGAGCATAGATATTTCTCTAGCTACCCAGTCGAGAGCGAGAACGAAGCTTTGTGGCTTTCAAAAGAACCCACCTTTGCTATCATCCTGGCCCTTTGGGAAGCCGGGCCGAAGGGGCTGACCCCTAAGCAGGTCTCGGAGAAGCTAAAGGATGCTAAGCTGCGAACGGGAAGGTCCGTGGTCTACCAAACGCTGAAGGCGCTCTATGAAAGAGGACATATCGAGAGAGAATGGGATAACGAGATGGGGGCACGTAGGAACATTCTACGTGCCAGATGGCTCCCAGCGATCTTAGATGAAGACTTTGATGAGTGGGTGAACGAGAATCTGGGGGATGAAATCGAGAAGACGGTTTTCCCGATATTCACGAAATTCTTAGAGGGTGTTATGGAGCGAGCGGGGAAGAACGATTTTCCGACTGATTTCATCCCAAAACAATCGGAAGAGGCGTGGTGTCACAATTGCGAATTGAGCCACGAGGCCCAATTCTTCTTTCTGGGGTTGCTCTATAGTGCAGCGAACAGCTTCGTCTTTTCTCCGGAGGAGTGGAAATTCAAGGACCCAGACTTGAAGAAGGCAATTGAGAAACTCTACGTAGCCAACAAACTTGCCAGTTCAAAGCTGGGACATGACGCCACCAGTTGACCATCAGCTGAAACCAAGACCTTGGTCTTTCCAGAGACGTCAAGACAATCACGTCATATCTAACTCAATGCGAATCAATCGCATCCTTGATTTCTTGCTCAAACGCGGCAGTTCATTGAGAGAAGTATTAAGGAGCGTCTGAGTTTAGTGAGATACAGGGGTATCTGAGATGGCAAGACCAGTTGAAGATATCAGAAAACAACTTCAGGAGCAGCAAGATGACATGGCAAAGCTCATGGTTACAGCGACCAAAGGGGAAGTAATCCACAAACTAGCAGAAGGGTCCAGGAAAGCTATGGCCGAAATGCTCAGTCTCCCTTGGGATGGCGCAACCGTCGGGGGTTCTGATGGGTACAAAGCAGCTAAGAGCCTTTTGGTTGATATGTATTGTGAGCTTGAAATAGCAGCACGCAAAAGTGGAAAATATCCTGTGAACTCACTTATGGACTTTCACGATTCTGACTATCTCATTTCGCTGTATCAGGGCATGGACATCGCGGGGATCTTCAACCGATTCTCAGCTTCAATGGCACCATCTCTTAGAGCATGGTTTGTTATTGCATTCTATGCTTATTGGTATGAATTTGCTGCGAAGCAATTAGTCTCTTTTACACGTGCTTTGACAGAGAAGGAGCACACGAAGGCCGGAGAGGTAGTAAATCTTCTTGTTGAGAACTACAAGCTCACGGACCTGAAGGATTATTTCGACTACCACCTTCGAAATGCAATCAATCATTCCCAGTATATCATGACGGATCTTCAAGCATCAACCATTCAGGCTTGGGATGTGAAGGATGGCGTAAAGCAGCCAGCACGGGCCTATCTGGTCGATGATATCTTCAAAATGACCATCAAGCTGCTTTTCTTCACAATCGCCTACCACAATCAATGGTATGAGCTCGTGATTTATGTCGATGAGCAAAAGCTGGTCAAGTAGCACATCTAAACCGGGTACCGCAATCAAAACACATGCAATCTCGGGTCTTGCCGTTACCTTGATCATCATCAAAGCTGGGGCAAGACTCGCCAGACTGACCCCTTCTCGTTCTGGCCTAGCCGAACGACTTCAAGATTCCTGTTTCTTACGAATTACATCGATTGTAACGGTCGCTACAGCTTCCTCATTATCCCATTCGTCTAAATTGGTTTCATTGACTACCAAGACGTACACCTTCTCGCGCTTCTTAGCAGGCCAGGAGTAGCCATAACTGGTTGTCTTTGGCGATTTCCAGTAAACTTCATTGTCGTCGGAATCGGAATCAAACGAGTCGTAGTCGTCACTGTTCATTATTTGTATGGAGATGGGGTGCTCGGCCGAAATCTGCATTGCAATTCTATCTCCTCTCCGCACTCCAGTTTGGAATTCCTCAAAATCTTCAAAGTGTATTTGCCCGCTGCATAGGTCCTCAACCTCGTCTTGCTCATCTTCAGGTTCTCTCCTGGTTTCCTTAGCGGGCACGACCTGTGGCTTGGTTTGCTCTTGGGTCGGAGGGGATGTCCCGAAGTAAGCAGTTCCAATGGTGCCGATATTGGGAGAATTCTGAGGATTGGTTTGGTTTATCTGAGTATTATTACGTCCACTTTGCATTGCTCGGATGGATTTCTCTTCGATTTGGATTCTCCCAAATGTAAGCTTGACCTCAAATCCGCCAAAAGCAGTTATTCCAGCGCCAAGGAGAGCGGTTGCCCATCCACTTGGAAGAGATGTCAGACCTGCGATGAGAACGATAAGACCTATGACAAACAATCCAATATACTCGAACAACCTGTCATGCTTGTTCGACCTTCGGGAAGACAACTTTTCAGGTTGCTATTTGGGCCTTCTATATTTAAGATGGGATGCTAATCTGCTTTGCGCCGTGAAGCACCACCGCTTAGCTTGTGTCTCGTTGCAAATATTTCCAGCTACTGATCTATGAGCCTGCCGTGAGCTGAATTGCAGCCACGTCGAGAATATCTGCAATACATCTAGGAATCGCCGTGTACCTAGCGATTGAGGCGAATGATCCTTGCACTAGCTCGAGTTTGATTCCTTCGCCCTGAACAATCAATCGCCGGAGATCCCGCTGTTCCACGAGTTGTCAGCAGTCGTTGCTAATTATATAGCTGACGACCGCATTACTAGTCGATTTGACTGCCGTGACGCCAATCGCTGACACATAGAGTGATGAGAACTGAGAATACCTACTCTCAGCAGGTCAAAACACCTTGCGATTCTGATAGGAGTACTGATAGTGGGTGGAGGCATCCCAACGGCATATGGATTTGCCGAATATTGGAACTATTTTCATCCTACCTCGTCAGTCTCGCCGCTCAATTACAAGGGTATCGCGCTCACTACAGCTAATTTCACGAATCTCATTCAACCTTCTCACGATCTAATCCTTGCAATCTCTGTGAGTGTACCAAGCAAGCAAATTGTAGTACAGTTGAGCTTCAGCTACAACAATACTGGTGACTACTACTTCCTCGTGGTCCTACCGTTCAGCATAACCTCTCTCCAGAATGCCACATGCCTGGTAGGATGTACTTTCGACTCTCCGCAGGGACCGACCTCCATTCATTCTACATTCCAAGAAATTGGAGGCCATACGGCCATTCAGATCAAATATGATGGTGGACAGTGTTGCTCGGAAAGTCTAGGCTTAGAGATGAACACGCCCGATAATCTGGTTACAGGCGAGCGAGGCAACGATATCTTCTATCTCCCGGTCAACGTCTCCCCAGTCACGTTCTATACTGAGGGTGGTCTGAAGCAGTTCCCAATCTACCCGTTCGTTCTTGGACCGACGGAGTACTCTGTCTATGTCAACGTCGGGCTTTCGAGCGACGATGGGTTGGTCAGTGCTCATCCCTTGTCCTATTTTCCTTGGCAGAGCAACATGTCGGATTTTACCACGGCTTCGACTCAGTGGTTCAACTGGAACCTTACGGATAACGCACAGCCTGTCGTTGTTCAGTTTGTCGATAACTCAGTCAGCGAATCATACGCCTCAACAAACTTCACTAGCGGAGTTCTCATTGGGGTTGGCATATCGGTCATAGCCTCGGTCGTCATCGAGTTTTCAAACGTCCTATCCTCGGATGATCAAAACAAATCCCCGCCCTTGGATCTGAAACATGCTAAGCCAGGTCACAACGCTGTCGAGAGGCAGAATACAGTCGGACGTGAAGGGCTTGCGTAGAGCGTGGCTGCTTTGAGCCGCCAAGAATCTGCTCAAACTGTACGAATTTTCGGAATATCGTTGCCTCCGTTTGACTTCTGGAAGGCCAGTTACCGCATCCCCATCGCCATTCTGGTCATGCCTCTTGCGATAGCTGGCACATCATTACTTCTTTTGCGGGAGGTTGTCATCCTATTCGTCCTGCTTAAGTTCCCACTCCCCGCTATTGAGGTGATATCAATAGCTTCTTTCTTCGCATATATCTCGATTATTCCTGGATGGTTCGGGTTTCTCCTATGGAGAGACATGAAATCAGGTATGGAGAGTTTTGGGAGTTCCCATCCCACAGATTTCTTGACGAGACTTCGATGGATAAACCGTACAATAAGTTTCGCATTTGTATTAGTCTTGGCATTGATTCTTCTGAGCGAGGTCTCACCACTCAAGGCTGAATTCAGTATTTTCGGCACCAATTCTATTCAGGTGGTCGCTACCTTGTTGTCTCTCTATGCATGGACATTAGTATTTGAAATATTGACGATAGTTGTACCAATTTCCAGAACGCCGCACTCCCTTGACCTTCTGACGCTCTCGATACTTTCGAGTTTGGAGGACAGACGCGCCCCTTTCATTGATGACTCGATCAAATACTTCAATAGGATTCTCCGTCGGATGGGCTGGAATGTTAGGATAAGAAAGGATATCAGATTATCGCTGTACTTCTTCACCCAGCCAGCCATCCGGCGGACTGCGGGGCGTCGACTTCTGATGGCTGTGGACCAAGGAGAGCCAGCTGATTTCGTAGATGTTGTCGCTGACATCGTGCAGGAACCCCCTTACGAAATTGTCGAGAAGTTGAACCAAAAGTCACGCCTGAAGCCACAAGTCGGTCAGCCACAAATCGTGCGTTTACCTGACCAACGCACACTGATGTGGCTCACTATCGCTGGGCTTGTCTTGGCTTTGATTGCGGCATTACCGGTATTAGTCCCTGGCGCGGTAACTCTCTTCAAATTCTTTTCTCACTAACTCCCCACACGCCGAGAGAGTTGAGAGTTCTCTCGTAGGCAACGCCTCTATATTGCTTGTTTCTGAACCTAAGTTTGAGCGGTCAAGTGATTCATCCGTCTAGCCTACAGCCAGAACAAGATACAAGTTCACCACCAAGGCAGTGACGGCCAGAATCGCACCGACCGCCGTCCGAGACCCTGCTATCGCTCCGACCAGTTGCAACAGACTATAGAATGTGAAGAGGATGAATGCGACGGCTATCACGAGTGTATATGCGGGGAAGAACGCGATGACAGAAGCTTCAATGACGTACCATACCACGTAGCTCGCCATCTGTGCGGGAACGACCTGTCCTATCCCTTCCACCACCTGCGGTATCGCCCCCAGCCCCTTCCCTATTCCTTGGAGGACCGTGGCTGTCCCCCCGGCGACCGCCATAATCGCTCCGAAGACTTCGGGAGCGACCTCGATGATTGCGCCGATCACGCTAGCTATCGCTCCGAGAATCGTCATGACGGCGTCGAAGATGGCTCCGAGTATCGAGAAGACCGCGCTCATTTTTCCTGGTTACAGATTTGAAGCGCTTGGAAAAAAACGTTTGCTTGACTTTAGCCAAGCAAAGCCTCAGAGGTCATCTATTGCGCTGTCTTCCCATGAAGAAGTTCGGAAAAATTTGAGATATGCGGTAACTGCTATCGCCACAGCAAGCGCAGTTAACAAGAGGTCAGCCCAATCAACGAAGTTCAATGAGAACTGTGATATCCCTAGATCCCAATTGAACTGAGACGTTTGGCTTGGAGTGAGATTGAAGAGCTTCGGCCAGGTACGCATGATGGTGAAGATCATCGCGCCAACAACTGCAAGAAAGGAGATAATGACTGTCGCGAGTATTCGGTCTGCAAGACTCTCCATGAAACTAAAGGCGAGCGCGCAGACGCTTAAGAGTTTTGGGGATAAATACTTGCAGCAATACTCGAAAAAGTGATCGTGGTTGTCACTGGACGCTCGTTTTGATAGAATTCAGCGAGACGTAAGAAATCGAGTCGGACTCAAGCTTCCGACGCAGCTGATCGTGATTTCACCAGCGGAAAATCAGAGGGGATTGGGTCCAGAAGACGCTCAGACAGCGACTTTGGACGATATGACAGGACACCAGATACTGGTTCTTGAAGGGGGGAATCCAACAGACGAGACATTCTACCATGAACTGTGCCACGCTAGAGTGAACGAACTAGGCTTCAAACTGGCTGAAATTCGAGCGAGGAACACTATTGATCAGAGGCGGGATTCAAATCAAACAGCTATTCTTCACGACACCCTCAGAATTGTGGGAGAGGCCTACGGAGATTCTATTCTCTATGCTGTCTTTCCGGCAGAGAGTTCGTTGACCCGCGCGCAACTCATAGCGTCTTTTGCTTCCGTAGCAGGCCTCAAGACCATACTGCGGAACCTCGGATTGAGCGGGGTAGGTCAAGGAGCGACGTTTAGAGTGACTCTGCTATGGTCCGGCGACAACGCTCACGATGCTAACCTTGCTCAGATGACAAGCTTCGCGTTCAGGAAAGATGGACGGGCTCTCGCGTATTATAATCAGGTTTTCTCGACAGTATCAACTCTACCCCCTCCTGTTCGGTCGTCGTCTCCGGTCAATCTATCGAACGCGGAAATTGAACAGATATCTACTGGAATAGTATCTTTGGCTGACTGGAGGAAAGTCTCGTAAGATATGGCATCGCTTAATTCGTAATGAAATAGCATTCGGATCCATCCAATGTAAGTGTCCCAGTCGAAAACGCATCCCGGAAGATTGTTATATAGAAGCACGCATTTTAGCAGAGCGAGAATAAGACATGCCAGAAATCTTCGTCAATGCGAAACGGAAACCATGGGACCAAGACACAATCAGCTACACGCAGGTAGTCGACTTAGCGTATCCTCCGCCACACACACCCACTGAGATTTTCACAGTCCAATACAGCCGTGGTCCAAAGGAGAATCCACAAGGAACCTTAGTAGATGGACAGAGCGTGAAAATCAAGAACGGCATGGTATTCGATGTCACTCGAACTGATAAATCGTAGCCAGGATCTCAAGAAGCTCAGAGACGAAGGCTATGAAGTCGAGATCACCAACAACGGCTATCTTATCATAAGTCACGTCCCCTGTGTGAGTGCAAAGGACACGGTATTCTATGGTAAGCTAGTCTCGAAATTGGACCTCTCCGGCGACGTGACTGTCAAGCCGAGTGATCACGTTGCCTTTTGGGCAGGAGAGTATCCTTGTGACTCCAAGGGCTCTCAGCTCACCAGGCTTGTGAACAACACGGGCCTGAATGAGAAGGTCAGGGACGGTCTCGTGGCAACAATCTCCTTTTCCCACAAACCTGGACCTCAAGGTTATGACGATTACTACCAGAAGATGACGTCGTACATCAGAATCCTAGAAGCAGAGGCACGCGCGATAGATTCCTCGGTAAAATCTCAAACCTTTGCCCCGGTTGAGCTTTCCGAAGCCGAGTCGGTCTTCCGCTACTTGGACAGTGCTTCCAGCAGGGCAGGCATCGTCACGATTAATGACAAGCTGAAGAAGGGGAGGATCGCCATCGTGGGATTGGGCGGCACCGGCGCCTACATCCTTGACCTCGTGTCCAAGACGCCGGTCGGCGAGATACACCTTTTCGATGGCGATAACTTCCTCCAGCATAATGCATTTCGTTCGCCCGGGGCACCCTCGCTGGACGACCTTCGGAAGACACCAAGCAAGGTTGCGTGGTTCGAGGCCAACTACTCCAGGATGAGGAGAAAGATTTTCGCGCACCCGAATTTCGTCGATGAGACGAATATCACTGAGTTGAAACCGATGGATTTTGTATTCGTCTGCCTTGATAGAGGAGCGCCGAAGAAGATGATCCTCGGCTATCTCCTCGAGAACAGGATACCATTCATTGATGTCGGGATGGATCTCTTTGCCGAAAGTGAGCGCTTGGGCGGTGGCGCTCGGGTATCGACCTACACCCCAGATTATGGTGACCAACTTTTCAAGAGAATCAACTTCACGGATGGCGAGGACAACCTCTATTCACAGAATATCCAAGTTGCTGACATGAATGCCCTTAACGCCGCACTAGCGGTGATACGTTGGAAGAAATTGTGGGGATTCTACATTGATTTGCAAAACGAGCACAACGCAATCTACGGAATATCGACAGATACACTCACCAATGATGAGATTCCGAATGAAGTTGCGAATGATTAGACCCAAGTTTGTCAGACTGATGCCTGATAGGATAGAAAATGGTATCCTCTACATTTCTATCCCTTTTTCGACTGCCATACACAAGTGCGCGTGCGGATGCGGCGAAGAGGTCGTAACCCCAATCAAGCCAACCGATTGGACCTTAACATGGAACGGCGAAGCAGTGTCTCTGACACCTTCGATTGGAAACTGGGGGATCTCATGTCAATCTCACTATTGGATAACTGACAACAAGATTGTCTGGTCGAGGAAATGGAACTTGAGGCAAATTGAAACCGGGCGCAGCTTCGACAGAAATGTAAAAGCCAGCTATTACGGCGAGACTAGAGTGCCTACTCATGAGACACGGCAACAAGCCAGCGATACTGACTCTACTGAGCCTCAGTAATTCAAATCCATCAAACGAAAGATGCTGGTCGAAGCTGGTCTTCACTTCTTGGCGGCAAGGGGGGCGAGAGTCTACGACGCAAAGCTTGATCCGTAATACCTCTGAATCCGTCTGTCTCACCGGTCGCCGAACTAAGGCTGTTTTCATCCTCGGGAGTCCAACAGAATCCTTCTCCCCTCTTCAGTGAGTTCGTAGAATTTGTTCAGATGCCCGACCTTCTTTACTAATCCCTTACGGATGAGGGCGTCCAAGCTCCCGTGATATGTGGTATAGGAGACGGACATCTCGTCAACTACTTTCTCCTTTCCCTTCTTCTCCAACCTTTTCAGCGCAGAGATCTCCTCCGGCCAGTAGCGCATCGCATCCCTTGTCTCGAAGACCAGCCTCTCCGACTCCGTTCTTTCTTGTTCTTGCTGACGTGCGGCTCTTCTTCGATTTCTTTCATCCTCGTCCAGTAGCTCTTCCTCAAGAATCTGAATCTGCCAAAGCAGTCTCTCTTGTTCAACTCTGTTGTATGAGAACGTGTTTCTTTCGCCGGCGGCGTGCTTCTCCTTGAGTTCGGCAAGACGCCTTTCTATTTCAACCTGGTTTTTCACTTCGCCTTGCTTTGCTCGCTTCTCGTCAAGGTCCACGCGGCTGTGCTCTATCCATCCACCTAAGCGCAACAGTAGTTCCTCCTCTTTCAAAATGGAGCTCCCTTCCCATAGGAGGACATTCAGATGAGAGGCGTAGGTCTCGGGCATCGTAATGGGATACGTACCGAGTTCCGAGCGGATGCCTTCTCTTACAAGTTCCCCGACGTTCGATGGATGAATGTCCGCCTTTACGATTACCCAGAAACCTTCCCTGTACTGGTTGAAGTAATCGCGTAGGCCGCCTGAAATCCAGTCTCTTCCAAAGATTCCAGAAGTGGACTTCGCCTCAACCCCAATTCTAACCATTTTCCCGTTAGCCGAAAGAAAATCGGCCGGATTGGTACTCGTGACCATCGCCCTTTTAGAAACCGGTAATAGATTCCTTCCGCAGTTAGGGCAGAACTTGTCTTCTCGTCGTGTCGCTTTATCACAGTCGGGACATGAGGACAGAAGCTTAAACCCCCATTGGGTGTAATCAGTATTTGAGATAAACCTGTGCCAAATTGGACCACTCGCGCCAAAGCGACATAAATAATTCAAATCCATCCAACGAAGCATACTGGTCGAAGCCCAACTGGCCATTTTGTCCGGCAGAAGAGGAAGAATGACGGCTACTTCAGATAAGGATAGCTTAGAGGGAAGAGGGCACTCAGAGAGGCAGGAATTCGGACGACGCTAGAATCAATCATTCCGAGCTTGTGAAGCAGGAGCAAGTAGACATCTGTCACTGCAGCCGTAGAGTCGTGTGCTTGCTGGAAAAGGTCGCTCTGGAACTGCGGCACTGCGCTGTTCCCGGGAGTAAACGGTTTGACTTCAATAAAAGAGCCATGCGCGTATGAGGAGAGTTCGCCAAAGAGATCCTTAATCCTCTTGACTTCTTGCTGGGTCAATTTCAGCGACTGTTCTAAGAATTTCAGCAAACCTCCGCCTCGAAAGTTTGCGTCATCTGCGGCCTCTCGTGCTTCGTATTCCTTCATCTTGTCAACCAAGCTTACGCCGGACCTCTGACAGTCGAGAGCGGCCGCTCTTTTGGCGAACTCAAGAAGATATCTCAGCTCCCTGAATGCGGCAAAGTACTTACCTTCCGCTACGAAAGTGAGTATAGTGTAGGCTTCGGCCTGCATCATTGTGAAGCCGGTAACCATAAGACTGTCCTTCTGCGCCTTTCCCCCCAACACCATGCTCAACCAAAGATTACCGTATGTGGCGTTGAATTCCCACAAGTCGTAGTATCGCTCCGGTTCACTTTTCTTTGTTTGGTCAGCAACACTTTGTGCGTGTGTTTGACTCTCGGCCACGCTGGAATCAATCAACTTCTTCTTATCCTCGTCCACCAAGAACTCATCCTCGTTTTGTTAGATCGCGTCGTTAATAACTGCAGGGGACACCAATTACTCGATTGGTGTTTCTATGACGTTAGTCCAGGTACATTCGATTCGCGGTTATTGCAAGCATTAGGAGTTGCCTGATACCGCTGCAATTATCATATCCGCGACGATGCCTCCGAGCGACGCCACTTCTACGCCCGGAAATTCATTCTTGACATACCAAGAGAGATAATTGGCGAGGTTATTGCTAACGTTTGTTGGATCTGTAAGCGAAACATGCTCGTAATAAGCGAACAGTACAAAGAACGGCACCAAAAGTACCGCCGCCGAGACGACGAAAGTAGCTTTGGCCCAGTTCCATCCGGTCCATCTCTTTACCGCATATCCAAAAAGTCCTCCAACGATTGAGAGGTAGAACAGCTCTACCAGATTGAGAATGAATCCTAGAATTGTGACGACAATGAAGATTATGAGAATTACGATTGCTGAATTCCGACTCGTCAACTAAATCGTCTCGTCAAATCACATTCTTATAGAATCCGTATTATTTGCAATCTAAGACCCATCTCCGAAATTCTCGACACGTCCGAGGACGTTCGGCGAGCAGTCATCATATTTTACAGCTCAGCCAAGGGTCGTAGAGTTGCAATAAACGCGTTTGTGGGAGAAGGTGCTGAAATCTTCTTGCCGAAGCCGAAGGGAATCGAATGAGTTTGTTGGCCAAGAATCGGCGGCGCCAATCCAAATGTCCTCAGAAGCCTAATCAGACCACCAAGTCGCTTGTTGCGAGACATCAATTAATTCTATTAACTAATATCGTAGTTAGCGAACGCTTCAGCATTAATCACTTCATCTTCCAGCTGAGATTTGAATTCATCATAATCTTTCATTCTTGATTTGATCTCATCTAGTTCTGGTTTTATCGCGGGTATCGGGAAACCGGTCTCCAAGTATAGCAAGTAGTAGCGCCACGGATTATTCTCTGAGATATACCGTAGAAATTTGTTGAATATGTCTTTCATTGATGCGGCCTCGTTCTCTTCCACCATCGAAAGACCATAGTGAGGCGTGCCATCTAGATGCTCAATCGTGATTGGCACCAGCCCGACCCCGGACATTTGAACCATCAACCGTGGTTCGCCCGCCAGACCATGAGTGAGAGCGTTACGGTAAGTCTTGCGAGCGCGGAGTAACTCGTTATAGATCCCAGCGAGTTCACTAGGAATTCCGAAGACCTCCTTGAACTTCTCATTCCACCTATCTCCATTGGTAAACTCAAGAAGTCCCTCTCCGTCCCTTTCGAAGGCGTAGAATGAATCGAGCATGCAGTCTTGTAACGAGAAGAAAGCGAGGATCATTCCAAACGAATAATTGGAAATCTCGCTCAGGTAGTGAAAGTGCCTGTTCAACAATTCTATGTCTCTGCTCATGTCCCATCCATCCTCCTTAGCAGCCGCTTCCCTTTCGTCATCTAGCAATTTCAAATCATTCATTGACTTCGCCACTTTCTCCTCGTAGAAGCGGAATACGGAATCTAAACGGCCATACTCGTTCTTTAGATAAAAATCACCGGCTTCGACTTTCTTCT
>Ga0326728_10018518_pt1 | contig 13710 bp, 5 predicted proteins | sample MB3enrmetagenome_FD_207602 | JGI IMG/M metagenome (GOLD analysis project Ga0326728, IMG submission 207602) | Lab enriched peat soil microbial communities from McLean, Ithaca, NY, United States - MB31MN | ecosystem: Environmental > Terrestrial > Soil > Wetlands > Peat | place: USA: New York... | reverse complement strand
GATTCACGAACATCCCACGTTTAAATTCACAACGGATGGTTCCTGGAATGTCGAGCAATTTCTGAACACTCGTTCAAAACCACAGCAGGACGAGCTTCTCAATCTGGTCCGGGAAGACAAGATCGGCATTCCTGCCGACTATGCGAACCTGCTCACCGGCTACGCATCTCTCGAAACGCTTTATCGCTCCCTCTATTACTCCAAATGGCTCTCCCGCACCTACGGCGTGCCATTCACATTTGCGAGCATTACCGATGTGCCGACGTATAGTGGCGCGTATCCTTCCGTCCTCGCGAGTGCGGGAATCAAATACTGGGCAGCCGGCCCCAACGGTGATCGAGCACCTTCTCTGGCTCTCGGTCACTGGAATGACCAGTCGCCTTTTTGGTGGGAGGGCCCAGATGGAAAAAAAGTCCTATTCTCGTACTCTCGTGGCTACCTGGAGGTTGGATCTATCTTTGGTCGCCCACCGCAACTGGCAGCCGGATACGATGCTCTACCAATCTTTCTCCAGGCCAATTCCAGCGCAAGCTATAAACCGGATGCCGTTCTCGTTTATGGGTCGCAAGAAGAAAATGTCGAGGTGTATCCGCAGACAGCGACTGTTGTGTCCGATTGGGATCGGGAGTATGCCTTTCCCAAGATGCAATATGCGACTTTCACTGATTTCTTCCAATATATCGACGAACATTACGGCAACGATCTGAAGACTTATAAGGGTGATATGGGCCCCTATTGGGAGGACGGTGCGGGCTCCGACGCTTATAACACCGCGCAGGATCGGCAGAATCAGAATCGCGCGTTGTCAGCTGAGATTCTATCTACCGTCTCCCAAGGCGTGAACCCCGGCATACATCCGCCGCAAGCTGAGCTTGACGACGCATGGCGAAATATCCTGCTCTACGCCGAACATACCTGGAGAAACGCGGGCCACACCCTTGCACAAGACGACAGCGAGGCGATGGTGAAGGGATTTGGCGTGAAAGACAATCACGCCGTGGAGGCGAAGTACGAACTGGAGGACCTCACACAGCGCGCATTGAGCCAAATTGCGGAGCGGATTCACATTCCTGCCGGGACCTTTGTCGTCTTCAATGCGCTGAGCTGGAAGAGAGACGCGCTGATGGAAGCGGATATGCCCGACAATAACGAACTGACCGATATGACAACCGGCCAGGTCGTACCCGTTGAGGTTCTTTTCAAAAAGAGCAACTTCATGCACGTGCGCTTCCTTGCGGGCGATCTGCCCCCGGTAGGGTACAAGTGCTTCAAGATCCGGCCCGCGGCAGTTTCGAATTCCACTGAAGGGCCGGTGGACAAAAACCCAGTAATCGAAAACCAATACTACCGGATTACCGTCGAACCCAAAACCGGCGCCATCCAAAGTATCTTCGACAAGCAACTGCAGCGCGAATTGGTTGACGAGGGCAGCCCGTATAAGTTCGGACAATATCTCTATGTGACCGGGGGCGATGGGCAGACACGCATCGTTTGGTCCCGCGATGAGTATCCCCTCGCGCAATTAACCATCCATCCTGCTACGGAGGGCCGGTACCTGGGAAGTCAAAAAACGCCTTGGGGTTCTTCAATCCGGTTAAGAAGTTCCGATGTGAATACGCCCACGATAGATCTCGAAGTACTTTTGTTCAACGACCGGAAGAAGATCGAGTTTCGATATAAGGTGCAAAAGCAATTCACCACGGCAAAAGAAGGAGTCTATTTCGCTTTTCCAATAGCTGTTTCGTCTCCGCGGTTTGGCTATTCGATCCAGCAGGGTTGGATCGACCCGGCAAAGGATCTCCTCAAGGGAGGTAGCCTGGAATGGTTCACAGTGCAGCAATGGATGGATGTGAGCGATTCCAGCATGGCTGTGGGAATTGTGCCTGTGGACGCGCCGCTCGCCAGTTTTGGCGACATCAATCGCGGCGAATGGCCGGCACAGTTTCTGCCCAGGTCGTCTACCATCTTTTCATATGCGATGAACAATTACTGGCATACCAACTATCTGCCGGAGCAGGGTGGAGATTTCACATTTCGCTATGTCCTTACGAGCCAAGATCATCTCGATCCAGCGGCCCTCACAAGGATCGGTTGGGAAAGCATGGAGCCGGCCGAACTGGACTACGTCTTACCTCAGGACAAGTTGGGCGATCCTGACAGGCCGTTGCCGGCGGAAGGGACCAGCTTCCTCCACATCGACGCTCCAAACATCGTGCTGGTCGATTGGAAGCTTGCGGAAGATGGCAAGGGCACGATCCTGCGACTTCAAGAAACTGCCGGTCAGTCGACCGAGGCCACGGTTAAGCTCCCGCACGCAATCGTAGGGTCCGCAAGCCTTTGCAATGCAGTAGAGGACAATCTACGAGCGCTTGATGTGACGACGGATGGGGTTCGACTGGACTTCAGCCCCAACGAAGTGCTAACGGTTCGCCTGGCTTCGATTCCGATCGTTGAGGCAGGTACGATCGACAACGCTAGCGCGAGATCGGAAAAATAAAATGAAGATTGGCGGGCACAGATGGATTCTATTGAGCATATAAGCAGACGCAACCTGATGAAGCTACTAGCGATGGCCAGCCCGGCTATGTGTGTAACCAAGCCGCTTCTGGCCAGTGCGAACAGCGAGCCCACGGGCCACAGTCCGGCTGCTCACCGCGAACTACCCCGTCCCCGGCTCTTTTATAACGAGGCCTCGGTGAGCCATCTGCGGCAAATGCTAGCTCGGGATGCCATCGCGGATGCGGCGCTGAAAAAGCGCGGCGAGGATCTGCTGGCCGCAGCCTTCGTGCCGGAGACGGTTGCCGAGATCGGCGGCAGCCAGCAAGCCAACTACCTCACGCCTGGAAATCAGATTGCGGAGATGGGGCTGGCACTGGGCCTGCTGTTTCATCTAACCGGCGACCGGCACTATGCCGATAAACTCCGCGATGCGATGCTCTATTACACCAATTATGTCCGCTGGGCCGGCCCAGGATTGTCGAGCCGCATTCCCCCGTGGCATTCAGAGTTGGACACGGAGCTCTTCAGCTTTGGCTATTCCGCCGGTTACGATGCTCTGCGCCACGTTCTCTCGGAGGTAGACAGGAAGACCATTGTTGATGGAATGGTCAGGCTGGCTGTTCTGCCCATACTCGACGACTGGATATTGCCCGGTGTGCGCATCCATTCATTCGATTCGATGGGGCATAACTGGTGGAGCGTCTGCGTTGCGGGTGCGGGGCTTTGCGCACTTGCCCTGCTCGGTGACGATCCGCGAGCGCAGGATTGGATTGATGCTGTGGATGCCGGATATGCGCAATGGTTCAACTATTCCGGCAACGTATTGCAGAACCGCGTGGCGACCTTTGAGCGTTCAGGCCCTTCCTATGAGGGCGTGATGTACACCAACTATGGCGTGTCGGTGTATCTGTATTACCGGCTCGCCTGGCAGAATACCTTTCCGGGCCGCGGGGCGGCGCACATGGCGCCGCTTGACCGTGTCGCGGAGTTCTTTCTGCAGACTCTGTATCCAATGTCTACAGGCTTGTACGCCGTAAACTTCGGCGACAGTTCCAGCAGTGTGGATGTGACGGCGACGGTGCTGCTGCTGATTGCCTGCGACCTCGGCTCGCCCGATGGCATCCGCTACCTCGACGAGGTGCATACGAATCCGCAAGGTACGCTACTGACGTTGCTGCGGCTGCACTCCAAACCGGAGGTGCGGGGAGATGCGCCGGATTCATGCATCTATCCGCAAATGGGTTGGGCAATGATGCGGTCTTCATGGGAGAACGATGCCACTTTTCTTGCGATGAAGTCCGGCTACACGTGGAATCACGCGCATGCCGACGCGGGAACATTCGTGCTCTTCAAGAATGGCAAGCCGCTCATTATTGATTCAGGAACGTGCAAGTATTCACGACCGGAGTACACCACTTACTATCGAACCAGCCGCGCGCATAATGTGATCCTCTTCAATGGCCAAGGCCAGCCGGAAGAAGACATTGGATTGGGCTGCAAATTCCCTGGCCATTTACATAGTTTGATTGACGGTCACGGCCTGAAGTATGTCTACGCCGATGCAACCGGCCCAATGGCTCGCTGGTTTACGCGCAATTACCGTCACTGGCTCTGGAGCGGAAATCTCATCCTGATCGCTGACGACGTGCGCGCACACGCCGAGGGGCAACTGGACTGGTTGCTGCACTATGCCGGCGACTATGCGGCTGACACTACAGGCGGCGTCAGGCTGAGCAACGATGCGGCTGATGCGCTGGTCAGGGTACTTTATCCGCCCTGCAAGATTCACGAGGACTCCGGACTGGCCGATCACGATCCCGACAGGAAAACGCCTTATCTGGTTTTTCGCCCGCAGGCACATGCGAGCATGCAGCAATTCATCGCGGCAATCGATCTGAATCCCGAGGCTCCGGCGAAGTGTGAGGTAATGGAAGACCCAACCTATGTTGGGGTGCGGATTCAGACGGCGGATGCAGTGGAAGAGTTCTATATCAATCGCCGCGCCATCGCTACACCGGGCACTATGGCGATTCGCATTGGCGAGTGGACGACCGACGCATATCTGTTGCATCTCAGACGAGCGCCTATTCCTGGCGGCACGATAGAGCGGTTTTTCGTGAGCAATGGTAGCTATCTTCGCCGTGGAGATCAGAGCTTCCTCGAATCGTTATCCAAACTTACCGTATGTTGGTCGCCGGGAGATCCACTTGAGGTTTTCTCGGACGACGCTTCCTTTTCGATTCAGGTTGCCGCGGATGGTTTGCCTGGCAGCGCTCGCTGGAATGGACAAACGATCAAGGCTGAGTTCGACGGTGAAAAGAGTATGGTGCGGCTTAAACGGCCGCAAGTCGGGTCCACGTGGTCGCCGGTGATTTCGCGATAACGCTAGCGTCGAATTGAAGATTGCGAATAGGAATTGCAAGTTTGAGAAATGGAGTTCGGACGGAATGAGGCGACGCGAAGTATTGAAGGGCCTTTCGACGGTAGCTGGAGGAGTGTTGTTGCCCGCTTCTGCGTGGCCGGCACTTGCGCAGGATCAGCACCAGAATGCCGGCCCGTTGACGGCTGTGCCCATTCGAGGCCTGGTCAACAAAAACGGCAAGCTGATGCAACCGATCCAGATCACGCTGGACAACGCTGCCGCTGGCGCCACCGCAGTGACGAAACTGAACGGTGTAGAGATCGACTCGAGAGTGCTTTCCGCGGGAGCAAATACATTTCAGGTGCTCAGTGAGCCGGTGACTGCGCCGCAAAACGGTAATGTTGCCATCGTAATCGGTGATTCGTCGGCGCTTGCCTCCATCAAGCTCATGCCGGTGCGCAAGCTGCTTATTTATGTTTTGCCGCACTCCCATCATGACCTTGGATACACCGACATTCAGCCGCACATTGAAGAAAAGCAGATGAACAATATCAAGCTGGGCATCGATTTGGCCCGCAAGACAGCGAGTTACCCCGAGGGTTCACGCTTCATCTGGAATCTAGAAGTACTCTGGGGCGCTGACTTGTTGATGCAGCACAAGTCGCAAGCGGAGAAGGACGAATTCATTGACGCGGTGAAGAATGGCTGGGTCAGCATCAACGGCATGTATGCAAATGAACTCACTGGCCTGTGCCGCCCCGAGGAGCTTTTGCAGTTATTCCGTTACTCAGAGCAGTTGAAAAGGCAGTGCGGGGTTGAAGTTGATTCGGCGATGTTAAGCGATGTTCCGGGGTATACATGGGGCACGATCTCGGCCATGGCGCAGGCCGGCATTCGCTATTTCTCGGCTGCACCCAACAACGGCGATCGAATCGGCACAATCAAACTGGCGTGGCACGAAAAGCCATTCTGGCACGTTTCGCCGTCGGGCAAGGAAAGAGTGCTGGTCTGGGTTCCGGGGCATGGCTATAGCATTTGGGGAACGCTCAACGCGCAAACCGCGGCGGACTGCCAGGAGTATCTCGACAGCGTCGATTCTCACTATGAGATTTCCTACATTCGGTGGTCGGGTCATGGAGATAACGGAGTGCCCGATCCTGACTTGCCTGAATCGATCAGAGCGTGGAACGAGAATTACGAATGGCCGAAGTTCAAAATCTCTTCCACCAGCGAAGCTTTTTCGGCGTTTGAAAAGAGATATGGGACAGAGCTGCAGGAATTTAGGGGCGACCTGACTCCTTATTGGGAGGATGGGGCCGGTTCGTCAGCCCTCGAAACGCGCATTAATCGCAATTCGGCTGACCGGCTGACGCAGGCCGCAGCATTTGCCGCGATGCTCTCCCCAGGTAAGTACTCGGCTGATGACTTCAATGACGCGTGGCGCAATATACTTTTGTATTCCGAACATACATGGGGAGCTTCGGGAAGCGTGCGAGATCCCGAAGCTCCGATGACGAAACAGCAGTGGGCGATTAAGCGCCAATTTGCGCTGGACGGCGAGACGCAATCGAAGAAGCTGCTGGCGGCGGCGCTGCGCTCTGCGAGCGCCGGGAAGGATGCGTCGACGATCGACGTGTACAACGCTTCGTCCTGGCCGCGGACGGAATTGGTTCTCTTGTCGAAGGAATTATCGTCGGCAGGTGACCAAGTAAAAGACGGTTCGGGCAAGCCGGTACCTTCGCAAAGACTCTCGACTGGAGAACTGGCAATATGGGTGCGCGACATTCCCGCATTTGGAGGCGCGCGCTTCTATCTCTCCGCAGGCAAACCGCAGGGGCCGGCCAAGCGAGTCTCCGCGACGAATAGCTCACTCGATAATGGAGTCGTACAAGCCAGGATCGACACCGAGACCGGGAATCTGGTTGAGTTTACGCGCCACGGGACAGCTGGAAACCTGATCGACACAGTGAACAGTGGCTCCGCGAATGAATACATATTTGTCGAAGGGAAGGATTTCAAAGAGATCTGGGACTTGCAGGATGAAGCTCAAGGCCTGCACTACCAGGATTCTGCGTTCGATGGGCCCGATATTGGAAAGATCCTGAAAAGCGGCCCGGCCCACGTCAGTGTCGAAGAACACGGACCGCTCGTCGCTTCGCTGCGCGTCGAATCTTCCGCGCCTGGCTGCAATAGCCTGGTGCGTCGAGTACGCCTGGTTGCCGGGGCAGATTGGCTTGAAATCTCAAACGTCGTCGACAAAAAACCTGCGCCGGCTAAACCACAATTGGGCAGCAACAATATGGCCGGTGCGTGGTCACAGTATGGCGGCAAAGAGAGTGTGCATTTCGGCTTTCCGTTTGCTGTCGCCGGCGGGGCTATGCACATGGACATTCCTCTCGCAGAGATGCGGCCGGAGGCGGACCAGATTCCAGGGGCATGCAAGAACTGGCTTCCGGTGGGGCGGTGGATCGACGTGGCAAACGAGCAGCAAGGCGTGACCTGGGTGACACTGGATGCGCCTTTGGTTGAAATAGGCGAGGTCAGCGCGACCCTGGCGGGGTCGCAGCACAATCCGCTCCTATGGCGCGATTCGATTGCGCCGACGCAGAAGTTGTACTCCTGGGCAATGAACAACCATTGGGAGACGAACTATTGCGCGTCGCAGCGGGAAGTAGTTGAGTTCCGCTACGCGATACGCGCGCACACGGGATACGATGCCGCCGCGGCCAGCCGGTTTGCCATTGGCTTATCGCAACCCCTGCTTGGTTCCGCGGCGAGTTCCAATCCTCTGCCTGCCCCCTTGCTTGGGGTCGAACCGGAAGATGTGCTCGCGCTCGCTCTCAAACCCAGCGACGACGGCAATGCGCTGATTGTCCGGCTCTTCGGCGCTTCTGGCGAAGAGCGCAAGGCCCAATTGCATTGGGCTTCACCATCGCCGTCGCGGATCTGGCTTAGCGATCTTTCTGAAAAACCAGTCAAGCCGCTAGCAGGCGAAATCCCTGTCGCCGGCTGGGAGATTCTAACATTGCGCGCGGAGATCTAGCCAGACAGGGTAGACCACCGTCTCAGGCGGACGATACTTACAGCATTTGGAGTAAATGCCTCGATCTGGTATTGCGCCGAGGTTAGGTGTCGCATTCACCGGTACCGGAGAGTGAACCATGTACTTATCAAGATGCATTACGGCACTTACATTAGTTCTCTTTGTTATGGGCGCGAAAGCACAAGTTACACCCGACAAACCTATCCAGATCACGGTGCAATGGGACAAGCCGGAGATGACTTTACGCACTTCGCCCACGCTGCAGGTGGTGGTGATGCCTCCTCTGGAGCGCGGCTCGCCCGCCCATGACGCCAGCTTTGCCGCGGTGAAAGAGCTTGGCGCTGACTATGTCCGATACGTGCCTTGGTACCCCTATCCAAGACTCGCGGTCGCGGAACTCGAGCCGCCGAAGGACGGCAAGACCTCATGGGATTTCTCGCGCATCGACCCCACGACGCTCGACTTCCTGCACGCGACTGAAGGCCACTCGTTCATTCTGAACTTCAGCACCATTCCTGTCTGGTTTTTCAAGACCGCGAAGCCCGTCGTGGTCCCTGCCGACCCCGATCAGCTTTTTAGTGGCGAAAGTCAGGGCACCGAGCTGCTCGATCCGAGCTGCAACGATGTCGCCGGCTACTATGCGCGCCTGGTCAGTTGGTATACGCAAGGTGGCTTCACCGACGAATTTGGCGTGCGCCACGAATCCGGCTATCATTACCGCGTCCCGTACTGGGAGGTATTCAACGAAATCGAGGCCGAACACCATTTCACGCCGGAGAAGTACACGGCCTGCTACGACGCCATTACGGGCGCTCTGCATAAGATCGATCGGCAGATGAAGTTTGTCGGCCTCGCACTGGGCTGGCCAGAGCAGGACGCGAAGATGTTCGAATATTTTCTCAACCCGGCAAACCACAAGCCCGGCACGCAGATCGATATGATCTCCTACCACTTTTATGCAACGCCGCTGCTGCCGCAAGAAAACCCCGACACATGGCAGTTCACCTTCTTCTACAAAGCAGACCGCTTCCTTGCCATTGTGAAATACATCGAAGAGATTCGCAATCGCCTATCGCCCGCGACGCGCACCACTCTCGACGAGATCGGTACCATCTTGCCTGGCACCAACAGCGTGAAAGATCCGCACATACCGCTGATTTACTGGAACGCATCCGGCGCGATCTACGCCTATGTCTACATTGAGTCGGCGCGGCTAGGTATTGACGTTGTTGGCGAGTCGCAGTTGGTTGGGTTTCCATCGCAATATCCCGACGTTTCGATGGTTGACTGGACTACCGGAAAACCGAATGCGCGGTTCGAAGTACTGCGCCTGTTGCACGACAACTTCACGCCCGGCGACACGTTCTGCCGCATGGGCCCCTTTGGAGGCGAGATCGACACAGTCGCCGTAGAAAGCACCAGCGGGGTGAAAAAGCTGCTGCTGGTAAATAAGCGCAACCGCGACATCACCTTGCAACTACCGCCGGAGTTCGCTCACGGCAGCATCACCACCGTTGATGTCTCTGCCAGCATTACTCGTCCTTCAGCGCAGTCATGGAACAATTCCGTGCTAACCATGCCACCCTTCGCCGTTATTGTCATTGTGGCGGGCAAATGACAAGTCCTCCGCGCAACGAGAATTCGTGACTATCCCAAGCAAGACGCTCGCAAATGTATTTTGGCCTATACATCGTTGAGCGCACCGATAAAGGAAAATCGATCATGCTTTCTTTCAGACGAATTGCCGCACTCACGTTTGTTTTGTTCGCAGTTGGCGCACGTGCCCAAACCACAGCCGAAAAGCCTGTATTGATCACCGTGCAGTGGGACAAACCCGAGACTACGCTGCGCACTTCGCCCACGCTGCAGGTGGTGGTGATGCCTCCTCTGGAGCGCGGCTCGCCCATCCACGACGCCAGCTTTGCCGCGGTCAAGGAACTTGGCGCCGACTATGTTCGCTACGTGCCCTGGTACCCTTATCCAAGGTTCGCGGTCGCGGAACTCGAGCCTCCGAAAGACGGCAAGACCTCCTGGGATTTCTCACGCATCGATCCGATGACGCTCGACTTCCTGCACGCCACCGAAGGCCATTCGCCGATCCTGAATTTCAGCACGATTCCTGTCTGGTTTTACAAGACCGCGAAGCCCGTCGTGGTTCCCGCCAACCCCGATCAGCTTTTCGGGAGCGAGAGTCAGGGCACCGAGCTGCTCGATCCGACCTGCAACGATGTAGCCGGCTACTATGCCCGCTTGGTCAGCTGGTATACACAGGGCGGCTTTACCGATGAGCTGGGCGTGTACCGCGAGTCCGGCTATCACTACAGCATTCCGTATTGGGAGGTTTTCAACGAGATCGAGGCCGAGCATCACTTCACGCCGGAGAAGTACACCACCTGCTACGACGCCATCACAGGTGCTCTGCACAAGGTCGATCCTCAAATGAAGTTTGTCGGCCTCGCGCTGGCCTATCCAGAGCAGGACGCGGAGATGTTCGAATATTTTCTCAATCCGGCGAACCACAAGCCCGGCACACAACTCGATATGATCTCCTACCACTTCTATGCCCAGCCACTGGTGGACGAGACCCCGGACTCATGGCAGTGGACCTTCTTCCACGAGGCAGATCGCTTTCTTACGGCCGTACGATTCATCGAAGAGATTCGCAAACGTCTGTCGCCCGGGACGCGCACCACCCTCGACGAGATCGGCACCGTCCTGACCGGCTACAACAGCGTGAAAGATCCGCATATCCCGCCGATCTACTACAGTGCGTCCGGCGCGCTCTACGCTTATGTTTATTTGGAGACGGCTCGGCTCGGCATCGATGTTGTTGGCGAATCGCAATTGATGGGGTACCCATCGCAGTATCCCGACGTCACCATGATCGACTGGGCCACCGGGAAACCGAATGCGCGTTTTGAGGTGCTGCGCCTGTTGCACGACAACTTAACACCTGGCGACAAGCTCTTTCACGCGCCTGGTTTTGGCGGCCCCAGGGACTTCAGACGCGATATCGACGCAGCCGCCTTCGAGAGCACTGCCGGAGTGAAAAAGCTTTTGGTGGTAAACAAGCGCAACCGTAACATCACCCTGCAACTGCCGCCGGAGTTCTCTCACGGCAGCATCACCACCGTCGATGTCAACGCGGGTGTCACCCGCCCGGAAGCCCAGCCCTGGAGCAGCTCCATGCTGACTCTGCCGCCCTTTGCCGTCATCGTCGTCGTTGCGGAAAAATGACACCACAGCGCGTCGCACTGCTCCGCAAAAGAAAGTGAATGCAGAACATCGAAAATCGTGCAAGGAAGATTTGGAGTGAATTAAATGAGAATGAAGCGGCGCGAGGTTTTGAAGAGACTCACAACGGTGGCTGGAGGAACGTTGCTCCCGGCGTCTGCGTGGTCTGTGCTTGCGCAACAGCCGGGTCAGGATGCAAATCTGCCGCGGGCTGTGCCCGTTCGGGCAACTGCTGGGCGAGGCGGCGCCGGAACCGGTCGCCAACCGGTTGACGATGTCAATCCATTCATCGGAACCACAGGGCCAGGGCTGCGATGGATGCTCTTCCCCGGCGCGGCGATGCCGTTTGGTATGGTCAAGCTCAGTCCAGATAACAAGGAATGGAGCGGCAGAGCTGGCAGCGGGAGGGCGGGCTACGACTACAAGATCCCGACGATTCTGGGATTCAGCCACGTTCATTCCTGGACGATGAGTGGTCTGTTGATGATGCCCGCTACGGGTCCGCTGAAATTGGTCCAGGGGCCCGAGTCCGGCTCGCCCGAGAGTTTCCGCTCGCGTTTCCGGCATGAGACCGAGAGCGCTTCACCGGGGTATTACGCGGTGAAGCTCGATGACTACGGAGTCCGCTGCGAACTGACCGCGACGACGCGTGCGGGATTTCAGCGCTACACCTTTCCGAAATCCGACCAGGCACGCATCCTGCTGGTGCTGAACGTGCCCGGCGAGTACGGCAACGTCGTGAAAAATGCCGTTATTCGCCGTGTGAGCGGCACGGAGATCGAAGGCGAATCGGAGCAGACCAATGACGCGATCTACACTTTTCAGAAATACAAGCTGCACTTTGTCGTTCGCTTCAGCAAACCGTTCGATTCCATGGGCGGCTGGGTGGGGACGAGCATTACTCCCGACGCCAAAGAGATTACCGGCAACGGCGACGTGGGCGCCTTCGTCAACTATCAAACGACCGAAGGAGAAGTGATTCAAGTCAAAACCGGGATTTCTTTCGTGAGCATTAAGCAAGCGCGCATGAACTTGGACACGGAAATGAATCACTTTGGGTGGAACTTCGATGCGGTGCGCAAAAATGCCGGCGGAATCTGGAATGACCTGCTGAAGAAAATCGAGGTGGAAGGCGGTTCGGAGAGAGACCGGACTAAGTTCTATACGAACTTGTACCGCTCCTATGTGACGAGAGCGATCTTCAGCGACGTAAACGGCGAGTATGTGGACCCAAACGGTGACATCCGCCAGCTCAAGAATCCAGAGTCGCCGATGCTGGGTTGCGACGCTTTCTGGAACACTTTCTGGGATCTGAATCAGCTTTGGGGGCTGGTGAATCCGGAGATTCTGAACCAATGGGCAAGGTCGCAGCTTCAACTCAACGACGATGGCGGCTGGCTCTCCAAAGGTCCGGGGGGTCTGCGTTACAGCGGGGTCATGGTGGGCGAGCACGACATTGCGTTGCTGGTCGGAGCGTGGCAAAAGGGAATTCGCAATTTCGATGGGGAGAAAGCCTTCGCGGCTATCAAACATGTGCAGACAACTCCGGGAAAGCAGTATTACAGCGACATCCACTCTGGCCGATGGATTGACGGATGGGTCGGCATGGAACAACTTCCGTCTTATCGCGATCTCGGCTACGTGCCGGTGGAGGAGGTAAACGCCTGGACGTCGCTGACGCTCGAATATGCCTACGACGACTGGTGTGCAGCGCAGATGGCCAAGGCTCTGGGCAAAATGGAAGATTACCAATACTTCTCGAAGCGCGCTCAGAATTACCGCAACATTTGGGACGCGTCGGTCGGCTATTTTCGGGCAAGACATCGCGACGGCACATGGGTTGAGGATTTTTCGCCCTCGCAGACAAAAGGGTTGCTCGAAGGCACGGCGTGGCAATACTCCTTCTACGTTCCGCACGACATGAAAGGGCTGATTGAACTGATGGGCAAAGACGAATTGGTTCGACGCCTCAATAAGGGATTCGAGGATTCGCGGCCGAGTTTCGCGCGCGGATTCGTAGATATGGGCAACGAACAGAATATGCAGGCGCCCTGGATATTCAATTACGCTGGGGCGCCATGGCTGACTCAGAAATGGACCCGGGAGGTGATGGAACACTCCTACTTCGCCAAGCCCGCCGGCTACACCGGAGACGAGGACGAGGGACAGATGGGATCCTTCTTCGTGCTGATGGCGATGGGACTCTTCGAAATGGACGGTGGATGTTCGACCAGGCCGATCTATGAAATCGGTAGCCCGCTGTTTAACAGGATTGTTGTGCACCTCGACAGGAGGTACTATCCGGGGCGGCAGTTCGCTATTGAGGCCAAAAACAATTCGCCGGAAAATGTCTACATCCAATCCGCCACGCTAAACGGCAAGCCACTCGACAAGCCCTGGATTTATCACAGCGACGTGGTGAAGGGCGCCACGCTGATACTGACGATGGGACCCGAGCCGAATACCAACTGGGGGGCCGCCCATGAAGACGCTCCTCCGCAAGGGTCGCGCTGATTCGAAGCGATTTGACTCGCTGAACAGGTGAGGAGAAGCAATTTGAGTACTGAAATGA
>Ga0326728_10018515_pt1 | contig 13712 bp, 9 predicted proteins | sample MB3enrmetagenome_FD_207602 | JGI IMG/M metagenome (GOLD analysis project Ga0326728, IMG submission 207602) | Lab enriched peat soil microbial communities from McLean, Ithaca, NY, United States - MB31MN | ecosystem: Environmental > Terrestrial > Soil > Wetlands > Peat | place: USA: New York... | reverse complement strand
TCATTCCGGTTATTGGCGGTGAGGTACCGCCGCAATACTGGCAACTCTTGAAGGCCTACGATCCAGACTTGATCTATACATATACCCCGCTTCCTCAGTCTCTCATTGATCGAATCCAATTTGAGATCGATCCACTCCGGATTCACCAGCATCCGCCTTACCTTCTACAAGGCGAGCAACCGCACTTCGCACCGTCGGATTTGGACGATCTTGTCCCAGTGCACAGCCTTATGCCCATTGAGTTTAAGCCTCGATGGTTTTACAAGCCAGTCCTGATGACCTACGACGACGAGCACGGCTGCTCCCCCGACCCACTCATCGCCCGGAATTTCGGAATTATTCACAAGAACAGGCTAGCGAGCCCAATCCCAGACGAAATTACCCAATGCAGCTTTACGAAGGACACACGCATCGCCTCCTTTCTGGATATTGTCGTCTCCGAACGGAATACGGTCGTTTTCCCCTACAATCTTGCCGCAGCCCAAACAAGCGTGAACCTGGCGCGCGATACGCACGAAACAACCTATACGATTTTTGTAGGGGATAGTGTGGAAGATTGGGTTTCCTTCTGGAACCACATCTTCACGCAAGGGCAAGATTGGAGGAAACACTGGAAGGCAATCTGTTTGCCAGCAGACACAATCATGGATAGCGAGACGCAGGCCGCTTTCTTCGACTTTCTTAGAAAGGCTGCGCACCGAGTCGGTGACCATCCGCCGACTCTGCGTTGGGTCTCCTGCACACATTCGGAGAAGGACCTTCATGAAATCAGTGCTCCGTTCCGGTGGAAGAAACTCGATCCGATCAAGCTGCACTCCCAACGAAAGAGGAGACAACTCGATGCAATAAGTCGGGTCTCGCAACGCAAGGAATGGGACTTACCAACACTTCTGCCGGAAGGAGCCATCTCGTTTGGCCTCCCTACCAATACATCGGCAGGCCCCGACCAAATTCAGACTAGCTTCCATCAGGTCCCGCGGACAGGTGGGTTTTTCAATCCCATGGCGCTGCCCTTCAGGTTCCAAGGAAACAAGCGCTGGATGCAGGACGTATGTGTTCAATACATACCAAAGCACGACTTCTATATAAACGACGAATTGGCGTACAAACTGCCACGAAAGAACGGGCTAGCTCGTATTTTCTCCGAAGCGCCAGGGAGAATAGACCTCCAAGGCAGGCTATCTTTTGAGATGCGGCAGAATGTTCCTATGCCCATACGAATACCAGAAGATCAAAACATTCTTTTGACGGCAATTGGCTGCGGCGTCCGGATCGGCTACGATGCGGAATTGCAGGGGTCGCATCTTCCGCCGGTATATCAAGGTCAAGCTCCATCGGATAAGGCAAAGTATTGCAGAGGAGTAGTCGACCTATTCGAGGGACTCCAGGCAGCCAGTCAATTCTTCGACTCCCGATTCTGGAGACGCATTTTCAATGAACTTGCTGGGTGTGACGCTAAATCGTCCGCGACGGTGATCGCCAATACGATTCGGAAACACCCAGATCGATGGGTGATCGATTCTTCGGTTACAAGTGACATCGAGATCAAGAGGCTTGCTGACCAAGTGGTTCGCCTCGCACATGGCGTAAAGGCGCAGGAAGGAGAGGTCACGCTCCAATACTTAGAGGACCAATTCCACCTTGAGCGCCGAGAATTCTATGAGAAGAACCCCAATTACAAAACGGTTCGGGAAACGACAGATGAGGAAGAGGAACAAGCAATTCGTGAGGATTTGAAACAAACCTTGCAGGGGCTTGTTGACAGTGGGATTCTAAGACAGGGGGTTGTTTCTCATTGCAGACACTGCGGGTCTCGAATATGGAGAGAGCTATCGGGTCTAAGTCAAGAACACGCCTGCGAGGGGTGCGGAGCTACAGTCCATACAACGGTAGATTCAAAATGGTTTTACAGGATGAACTCACTGATAAGAAAAGCCATCGCATACCACGGCACGGTTGCTCTAATCTCTGCATTGGCGGTGCTAAGACAAAAGGCGCGTTGCAGCTTCATATTTAGTCCAGGAATCGTGTTTTATGAAAGCTACGAGGACAATGAGCCCGCTGCTGAGATTGACATTGTATGTGTTTTGGACGGGCAGGTCTGGGTCGGCGAGGTGAAATCAGATGCTGGTGAATTCAACCAGAATGAAATAGATAAACTCATCACCGCGTCAAAGAGGCTTCAGGCTGACAAGGTCTTTTTGTTCGCCCTCAATGGAGAGCAGCAAAGCATCACCAATACCTGCAATCGATTAAAAGCTGAAGGTTGCCCAGTGGAGCTAGTTCAGGTATGGCCAAGTCAGCTGGCGGGCGAGCCCTCACTTCACATTTAGCGGCGCCGGGGAGGGCGGGCCTTGTCGAGCGGTCGCTGGGAGAAACGTGATGATTGGTAACGGGAAACGCCGATTGCGACGGCGACCTTCGATCCCGGGCTCCGTTATGAGATTCCAGTCGCGATGCCGACTTATCATTACCGATTTCTGGAAGGTGTATGCTTGGTTCGACCAGCCGTGGTCACCTGAGTGTGGTCACCGTTAGCACATATCGTTTCATAGGAGGGCTAAGATGCCCGATAACAAACGTATAGCCCTGTTCTTAGACGGCACATGGAACAATGTTAGCAACAACACCAACGTCTGGCGATTGAAATCACTGTGTGTCCAATCTTTAGATCAGCTCGTTTATTACAGTGCAGGAGTCGGAACGCAGCAAGGCGAGCAACTCTCAGGAGGAATGTTTGGAATCGGTATCGACGACGAAGTAACAAGAGCCTATGAATGGTTGGTCGAAAACTATGAGGAAGGTGCAGAGCTATTCATCTTTGGCTTCAGTCGAGGAGCGTTCACGGCCCGTAGCCTGGCGGGGTTCATATCCAAATGCGGTTTGCTGAAGCCAGGATCTCCCGTCTCGCTGAAGCAGATGTTTGAACGGTATCGCAAGGGCACGGCGATATCCATCCTGGAGCTTGCCAAAACCACGGAAAGCGCATTGTCCGTGGAAGACAAGTTGATCAAGAACTACTCTCAATCAATCGCAATTTGGTTTCAGGGCGTATGGGATACAGTTGGATCTTTGGGAGTTCCCCTTCCGTTTTTTCCGAAAGTCAATAGTAAAGACTTCACGTTTTTGGAAACGGACTTGAGGATCAACGATACGCATGCATACCATGCACTGGCCATCGACGAGCATCGGGAGGCATTCGCTCCCACACTTTGGGTGAAAAGCACACCAAAACAGGGAGACACCTACCCACCCCGCAAGCTTGACGCCGTCGAGCAGCGTTGGTTCGTAGGAGCCCATGCCAATGTTGGCGGCGGTTACGAGGACGACCTGCTCGCGGAAGTTCCCCTCTGCTGGTTGATGAGCAAAGCGACGGGACACGGACTTGAATTCAAGCACAGCGTTGTGATCGACGGCAATGTCAATGCGTGCGCAATCCACGACTCCTACGCCGAAATGGCGCATGGCGTGTATAAGGCAGTAACCTTCGGAAAACAACACTATAGACTCATTGGTGCAGAGCCAGTGGATACCGGCGATGCAGTGATAACCACCATCAACGAAACCATCGATGGATCTGTGTTCGACCGCTGGCGCAACGATGAAACATATAGGCCAAAGAACCTGTCGGAATGGGCTGGACGTCGAAGTGTCGATCCCTCCAAGCTCAATCAATCGGTGCGCGCCGACGACGCAACCGCGGTAGTCCAATGATAGATCCAGTCTAACTACTTCACATAAGATGTCTGCGTCTAGGGGAAGAGCTGGCTGTGATGGCGGATTCACTAGTAACGAGAATCGCCGCAGTGTCCGATTATCCTGCCCCGACCCGGTCATGAGATCGCGGTATACTGGCCGACTTTAGAGGACTAATCTCCTCGAAGCCGGTTTCTGGACAACTTCCGGCTTGCCTATTCGGGAGCCTAAATGCGTCGAAGTGCGGGCGGAGGTCGCAGTCGGCGCCCTTCTTCTCGCGACAGATTCGCACTGCGGGTTCACGCGCCTCGACGCAACCGATTCACCTTGTTGGTGCGCTATAATCGGGCTCATCCTGGAATACTGGATTCGGCAATGCCACTGACGCGATCGCTCATTGATGCCACCCTTAAACGGTACTGGCGAGAGCTTGACCGGTACGAGAAGCTCGCAGTGTATGTCGGCGAGGCGTGTCAGCAACTCCTGGACAAGCACGCGATTCGCGGCCTGGTGCAATGGCGTGCGAAAGATCCTGGCCGACTTCGGGTCAAACTGGAGAAGTACCTTGTCACGGGTGAGCGGGCCGCAGAGTTTGTGGACCTCGACAGCGTGTTTTGCGTCCTTAAGGATCTCGCTGGCGCGAGAATCACCACCTATTTTGAGAATGATCGCTCACGAACGGTCGCTTTCGTGCAGCAACGATTCCGTGGCTATGGCACTACTCTGACCATTATCCCAGACGTCAAGGATCAGCCGACCCAGCTTTACCGCGCGACGCATTGCCTCGTTCAGGTCAAGGACGAAGACGCTGTTGGCGCATACCAAAACCTCAAGGGACTTGCTTGCGAAATCCAAGTGTGCAGTCAACTCGCGCACGTCTACAACGAAATTGACCATGATCTAAGATACAAGCCACTCTCCGGTGTGCCCTCAAGGCAAGAGCATGAGCTCTTGAATGCGTTCGCCCGGTTAATGGAAGTTGGCGATACGATAAGTAACCAGGTGCGAGAGGCCGTTGAGACACGCCAGCGGGAAACCTCTTCCCCGAGTGCAGAGTGGCGACGACCAGAGTCTATGACGCGCGCGCGTCGTCGCTCCGCGCTCGAGACCGTGGTGCATTCTCCAGTCCTTGTTGAGATTGCCAGCCTCGTCAAGACGAGCCGCCCTGATGATGATCTACCAGAGACTCCGACAGCATTCTACGAAGAAGCAATGCTCCTGCTTGCGAAGGGTGCCTGGGCTAATCATGGTGCCACGGCGTTCTCGTCTGCGGATGAACTCCTGAGTCTGTTGCGGCCCATCGCTTGGCATCTGTTCAACGAATATCCAGGTACGATCTTCGACCGAGAGACCGCCATCGCAAGTATCGTCTACACCACGGATCGCACGCATGAGGATGCCGTGACACTAATTGGGCAACTCGTGGATCTCGGGTTCTGGTCCTGTTCGGCGCGCAATGCCAAGGAGCAGTTCTGCTTTCGCGATGCGACCCTCCTCGACTTCCTCGCAGCATCGCACGTGGCTGTAGCGATGAATCGCGGTGGTTGGGAAGAGGCGGAAATCGAGGTATGGCAAGAGAACTCTGGTTGGGGGACGAGCAGGGCATGTGCTGTCCTCGACGCGCACGCATTCGAGCCACGCTGGGAACCAGTGTTTGTTTTCGTCGCAGGACTTCTCCAGAATCCCACTCCGTTAATCGACATGCTGGCGGATAGGAGTCGGGACGATCTCTACAGGCACCGGATTGGTCTCTTGTGCCGCTGCTATCGCGGACTCAGTGCAACGTGCGCAGCGACCGCCGCGCAACGGATGGAGGCGGTCTTCAAGGAGGTCCTCCACATCGCCCGGAGGTGCGCCAAGGATGACCTTGGGCACAGAATGCCGTGGATGGAATGGGTCGAGATGCTCTTACTCTCATCTGATGCGGGAGCGCATCTTTGCGAGGCACTGCTCGATCTTGACGGTCGGTACCACGGCTGGACCGTAGTAGGCAAGATATTGGAGCTGCTTGAGAGCGTACTGCCGCAAGCTGGCGCTCCAACGTCCGTTGCCGCGACGATTGCGGCGCGTGCCGAGCGCGATGAGCATCAATGGGGGGTCAATACCGCGTTGCTCGCCCTCCATATCGCGGAGGGCGAGCAACGGCAAGCGATCATCGAGCGGTACGCGTGCATCATCGAGGTGCCCAACACGCCAGACAGGGTTAGAGTTCGGCTCGCTGAAGCGGTAGCCGCATCGGGTGAAACAACGATCGCGCGACGTGCAGGCGACATCGTGCTTGCGTTGGCGCAGGACGATGCGTTGGCGTTCGAGCATAGCGAGCAAGCAGTGAGGGCGTTAGTATCGCTGCTCAAGACGAGCTATGGGTCCGTTGCCGCATCAGTGCTTGTCCATCACCTCCTCAACCCGTCCTCGCAACATCACTTCTGGTTGGCATGGAGAATCATTGGAGCAGCGGACGGAGATGCCGGCAGTTCTTTGTCGGCGGTGCTGTTGACGGTTATCCTGTTTGCCGATCGTGACGGTGATCAGCGTCTGAGACTTTGGTCGGCGCAAGTGTTAGCAAGCCGGACCGAGCCGTCGCTGCGAGAGCTGGGAATGCAGACGCTTTGGGAATTGACACGCTGCAAGGAGTCGCATACATGGGTGTATGCTGCTCGGTGGCTTGTGGAACATGGGCCACTCGAACTCGTAAAACGGGCTCGGCAGGCGTTGCTCGATGAGGCGTCCGATCAAGCGAGTGACCAGAGGCTGGCAGCCACAGCAGAGCTACTCGCGATGGGGACAATCGGCCCGCTCGGTGAGCCGATCGAGGCGACGGTGCGTGAGGCGGTGCTTCGAGAGTTGGAGGAACATGGTCGAAAGTACGGTTCACGGCTAAATCTTTTGGCGCCGGGAATGCCGGCCGGCAATGTCGACCGGGAGCTGTTCGATGACAATCCCGCCACCGTGATCAAGCTACTCCACACGTTCAATGGGCCGTCACCGTACATTCGGGAACGGAGTGACCCCAACGACGAAAAGAAACACATGCGGCACTGGAATGCGGTACTCCTGCATGGAACACGATATTGGCCTGAAGTCTATCGGCAATCGTTTGAAGCCGTTGACACGGGGACTGATTCCGATCGCGGCGGAGCCTTGGGAATCGTGCTGTTTGGAGGATCAGGCAGCGAACTCCTCGGGCTCTTGCGCAAGACCATGAGCCGAGGGATCAAGGGTTCAAAGACCCGCCACTACCTCATCGAAGAGCTCGACGAGCGCGGTTGGTGTTTCCGCGTGCACGGTCGTCAGATTGAGGTGCTCCGACACGGCCGAGAAGAACGGGCCGATGCCGCCGACTCGGGATGATGTTTTGGACTGTTGAGTCAGACCGCCGTGTACTGAGCGGATCACGTGTAAGCCGGAAATTGAAGCATGCAGAACCAGGCAGGCCAGAAGTCGGCTTCTGGAAGATCTGGGATTAGAAATGAAAACGGCGATCAGGTCGGAATAAAGAGTGAGGGGACTACTGTCGGCTGCAATGCCTAATGGAAAGGGAAACGGATAGGAAAACGCCCCAGGGTCCGATTATCCTGCCCCGACCCGGTCATGAGATCACGCGCTGAGTTAAGATGCCTTTGGGGTAGCAGCCCATTGTTCGATCCAGCGCCGCATCCGCCGACAGTGCGACCCGTACCAGTACACTCGCCGGCAGCGGGCGCACTCTCGAACAAAAATGATTCGCACCCTTGCCGAAAACTCACGGTTAATCAGGCTCGGCAACTCCCCTTGTTCTAAGCAAAGGATGCGCGCTTGATCTTCTGGCGGAAGTCCTCTCCCTGCATCTCCACCACCAGGCACATCTCCTGCAGTCGCGAGCGCATACGTTCGCCAATACGGTCGCCCAGCATCTCTTCGCGCATCGAGGCTCGGAGTTGTCCGTTTGAGCCCGGCTCGACGCCCAGCGGGGCGATGTTTGCGTAGTTTGTGGTGATGATGGTGGTACGACGGTCGTTGTAGCGCGAGTTGAGTACCTGTGCCACGGTATCCCACACCCATTCGCTCGGCTTCGCCGCGCCGAGTTCGTCCAGTACAAGGACCTCCGCATTGCAGATGGGGCGAAGTATCTCCATCTCGGTCGCCTGGACGCCTTGGTTGTAGCTGAACCTTCTGGACCTCCTTCAGCAGCTCGCGATAGTCCCAGAAGAGACCGGAGGCGCCACGCTCCGCAATCACGGCTTGAAGGATGCCGACGGCAAGATGCGTCTTGCCTACGCCGATTGAGCCGGTCAGCAGTAACCCAGTTCCACCACTTTCGATGGGGTACCCCTCAACGAACTTTCGCGCCCTCATATGCGCTGCGGCGAGCGTCTTATTGACTCCGCGGAATGCACTCTCGTAGCTGTCCAGTGTGCAGTGCTCGTAGCGTTTGGGTATCCGTGCGCGTTCGAGCATACGCGCAGCGCGGCGCACGAGGAGGCACTCGCAGGGGCGGGCTACCTGGCGCCCATTCTCCTGTACGATTCTCAGTCCCGAACCCTCACAGACGATGCAGACTTCGGCCATATTCTCTCGATCAGTTCCGGGTCCGGCGAACCACGCCAAGCTGAAAGCTGATGACTGTCACTATACCTCAATTGCCGCGATATTCGGCGTGACTCTCTACATCCAAAGCAGATACCACAGCGTTTGCGTCACCGAAGGAATCGAGTCGCCAGGGGAAAAGAATTGGCCGAGGAAAGTCCGATCCGAAAAGAGTTTATCGACTACGACTCGAGGCGTAAACCCCGCACAAAACGATTCTGTGTGAAGTGTCAGAAAGACCTCGATCCTGGCAAGCCGGTGCGCCGCGTATATGTGACCCGCGATATGGAAGCTGTTCACCCGGACGATCTTGGGCGCAACCTTCCCTCTGACGGCGACTTGGGCTGGTGGCTCATTGGGAACGATTGTGCTCGGCTTCTCGGTATGGAATGGACTCTGCCAGAGATTGCCCCGTAATTCCGAAAGGTGGCGGTGGTATATTTTAGAGATGAAGCAGCAGGACGGCGGACTAGCTCGGACTCAGATCACGCTACCCAGCGTGGGAGAGTTCTTTTCGCCGACAGGGGTACTCGCCCACGCGAGTGGGCTCCGCTTCGAGTATCGTCCCGGCCAGCTCCAGATGGCGCTCCGGGTCGAGAAGGCGCTCATAGAGGGTACGCACCTCGTTGTAGAGGCCGGGACCGGCACCGGCAAGACGCTCGCCTACCTCTATCCCTCGCTGCGATTCTCCCTCATCACCGGGCGGCGAATAATTGTCTCGACTGGGACCAAGAGCCTGCAGGAGCAGTTGTTCTACAAGGATGTCCCATTTCTTGAGTCGATTCTCGGGCCTCTCAATATCTGCTACATGAAGGGCCGAAGCAATTACCTCTGTCGGCAAAAACTCCAAGACATGCACCCGGCGTCGCTCTCAGGGGTGGAAGCCCTTCACTTTAAGATCATCCAGGAGTGGGCCGAGACAACGGAAACCGGAGATCGGGCGGAGATTGCGGCGTTGCCCGAGAAAAGCACTCTCTGGGGCAGAATAGACGCCCGAACAGACGCATGCAGTGGCAAGGATTGTGCTCATTTTCTCGACTGCTATGTGTCGGAGATGCGTCGACGCGCCGCTGACAGCAACCTCGTCATCATCAACCACCACCTTTTTTTTACCGACCTCGAAATCAAAATGAAGGCTCCGGACGCTTCGGTTCTGCCCGCCGCCTGCGCTGTCGTCTTTGATGAAGCGCACGAGTTGGAGCATATTGCGTCGGATTGCTTTGGCGTGTCGGTGAGCAACCGCAGGGTCGAGGCTCTCATTTTAGATGTACATAAGGGAACGAGCGACGCGGACCGTAGAGCCGAGGTCTCCAAGGTGGCCGGGACGGTTGTAGATAGATTCGCGTTGCTGTGGAACGCCATGCCGGGGAAGAAAGAGCCAGATCGGATTGTGTTCGACGGCCGCCCAGAGTTTGTCGTTGCGCGCAATGAGATTTATTCGGGCGTACTCTCAGCCCTACAGCTTCTTCATGGTGTTCTCAAGTCGGTGGCGCAGGATGACGAGGCCGTCGCGTCGCTTGTCCAGAGAACGGGCCAACTCTTCTCAGAGCTTCGCTATCTTATGGAATCAACATCCGACTCGGCCGTCTTCTGGATTGAGAGGCGACTGGCGGGCCATGGAACAGCGCTGAACACGTTCATTCAGGCAACGCCTATAGACGTCTCTGAAATTTTGGCGGCCAGCGTGTTCGAAACGTATGATACGACAGTCCTTACTTCGGCTACCCTCGCCGTTCAAAAAGGCTTCTCTCACGTCCGGAAGGCGCTCGGAATCGTCGATGCTGAAGAGATCATTGTTCCCTCGCTCTTTGACTATCCGACGCAAGCGTTGCTGTATGTGCCAAAAGACATCCCTGATCCGCGCGACGACGGTTTCTTCGACTCCGCAAAGGCGCACATCGTGGAAGTCCTTCGAATTTGCCAGGGGCGCGCTTTCTGCCTGTTCACCAGCTACGAGATGATGCAGAAAATGCACGTAGCATTGAAAGACGCCCTCCCGCATCCGCTGCTGCTGCATGGCACCATAACGAGGAATGAGCTCCTCTACCAGTTCCGAACGACGCCGCACGCGGTTCTCTTCGGCACCTCGTCGTTCTGGCAAGGTATCGACGTTCAAGGCGAGCAACTGAGTTGCGTGATTATCGACCGGCTTCCGTTTGCTGTGCCGAGCGACCCAGTTTTACAGGCGCGCGTCAAAGCGATCGAGAACAGCGGAGGCAGCGGGTTCTTTGACTATCAGGTTCCCAAGGCCGCTCTTGCCCTCAAGCAAGGGTTTGGCAGGCTCATCCGGTCTACTACCGACCGCGGCGTGTTGGTCATGCTCGATCGGCGCATCCAGCATGTAAACTACGGGAACATATTTCTCGAAAGCCTGCCGCCGTACCGCATAACGAATGACATTTCAGATGTTCAAAGATTCATGGGGCGAGCCGACGTCGACTTGATTGCTGACCGGCTAGCGGAGGCGGCTGAGATAAGCGCATGACGACTATCCGTTCGCCCCATGATGCTGGTGGCAAGACGCTGATTCCCATCTCGCCCGGGTTGCGCCCCACGGCCGTCTTCGGCGGACCTAACGGTGAATACCGCTACACTCTCAGCCGCACATGGGACGACACTCTGCCGGCCTTGTTGGTTGTAATGATGAATCCGAGCGTTGCGGACAAATGGCATGACGACCCTTCGGTTTACAAGTGCCGTCGCTACGCAATGGCTTGGGGCTTCGGTTCGCTGTGGGTGGGCAATTCGTGCGCCTACCGAGCCACTGACAAGAAACGGCTCCTCACTGTGGCGGACCCCGTTGGGCCGGAGAATGACAAATACCTGCTTGAAATGGCAGAACGAGCAGCCATGATCGTGTTCGCCTATGGGTTGCCAGATAAGCCGCTCAGAGACAGAGGCCCTCATGTTGCAAAGCTGCTTTCCCGTGGTGGAACCCGCCCGCTGCATGTGCTCAAGCTCTGCCAGGATGGGACACCATCGCATCCGCTTTATCTTCGCGGAGACCTGAAGCCCACTCTTTGGCGCTAGCCTCGATACCCAACAACTCGTCCGTTTGAACCCGTCTTGCGCCCAGAATATGGGCGCATTTCTGTTCTGCGACTCTCCGCCGACGCAACCAAACTCCAACCCGGCCATGGCCGGAATGAAAGGAACACCTGATGGCATCCGCCTCTGTAATCCGTGCAGCCGTAAGTTCCAAGATCCTCAACAAGGTCGACCGATTCTTTTCGAACCGCCTCAGCGGCATCTTCATCGAACTGGTCCAAAACGCCCGACGCGCCGGCGCCAGCGAGATCGCCGTGTCAACCGAAACGACCAGCGAAGGGACGCGCATCGTCTTCGAGGACAACGGGGCCGGCATCGACGATTTCTCAAAGTTGCTGCATCTCGGAGACTCGAACTGGGACGCAGAGACCGCCCGTTCGGAAGACCCGGCAGGCATGGGCTTCTTCTCTCTCATTCATACCGGCGTGACCGTTTACAGCAACAGCCGTCGCGCTGACATTAGCACCGCCGCATTCCTGGGGACCGAGGATGTCAATATCGAACCCACGGCTGTCGGCCCGGTCCACGGCACCCGAATTTTGTTCACCCGCGCCGAAAACTCCGCGACCGTCGCGCAGGCGCTCACAGAGATCGTTCGTTACGGCTCCGTCGACGTGCAACTGAACGGCGTCATGCTTCTGCGTGAGGACTTCCTCAAGGACAGCGTGTATACGAAAATGGTTAACGGCGTCCGCATCGGCGTCTTCCAAGGGGGTAGCTACAACACCCACTGTAACTTCCACGGAAGCGTCACAGACATCCGGACAGGTGGAGGCTTGTTCCGGCTTGAGAGCGTAATACTCCCTACAGAGGTGCGCTATGCGTCGACGAGTGACATCTACGTAAAGCTGGACGTGGTTGAGACAAGCAGCCTTCACCTCAAGCTGCCGGATCGGACCGAAGTCGTTCAGGACGATGCATTCAAGGCATTGATCCGCGAATCTCGCATCGCGATGTTCGAGTATCTTGCCACGTTGCCTGCGCACTGCGCGTCATATAAGCAGTTTCTGGAAGCCAAGGATTTTGGAATCACTTTGCCAGAGGCCTCGCCCCTGCTGAAAGATTTCTTTGTGCCCGCCAGGGACTCGAACCACGACGATTCATTCTCCCCAAACGTGGTGACTTCAGCGCGCATCATCGATCCGAGCCAAGTGGCTTTTGTCGAGGGATGTGAGGACTGCGAGCGCACAGACTTCGCCTTTGAGATGGGATTCTCCCACTTCTACAAACTCTGGCTCCGGCCGGTGCAGCTTGAACCGCGCTACAAGGGCTACAGTTGGTATGCGGAAATTCCGGTTTACCGAAACTTCGAGTTGACAATTGACTCAGAGCCGGTGGACGAGTACGAGGCAGCCGCTCTTCTCACGGTGGTCGACATGATCACTCTGAGGTTCGCTCTCGATCTGCCGGGCAAACCCACTGTACCGTTCACCTGGGATCTTCCGTTCGCCGGATACGCAAACGAGGATGACTCGCAGGATTGCACCCTGCTGGTCACGAAGACGAGCCCGTGGGTTTTAGCGTCCAACCAGTATGCAGATGTGTTTGGGTTGGAGGCCGCTGCAGATCACATCGGCTTCGATCCTGGGGACGACGTGGAGTCCGATTCGTACGACACGCAGCATGATTGGTACGAAGAACGAGTTCAGCGCGAGATCGTTCGCGTTCTCGGTGGGTCCTTCGGCCCAGTACGTCTGGAACTGGGGAAAGTCATCGGAGCCCATGAACTCACAAACGCTCTGAACGCTGCGAATATCTCCTCGGTGCGCCTGGTCAAGACCGGACAGGCGTGGACCTACGAGATTACCGCGGCGGCGTAGACCAACAAACAGGGGCCGGGGAACAACCGGCTCCCCTCAGCCTATTCACAACATCCTTGCACACGAATCGCGCCCAGGTCATCGGGCGCATTACTCAATCTCTGTCGGCCATGTCACAACGCAGCCAAAATCGAACGAAAAGAAGCAGCTTAAACAAGGAGATAGATGCTCTACACAACAGGCGCAAACGGGGAATCGATACAGAAATATCCGACGCCGGTCGATCCGGTGTGTCCGCGATGTGCGGCACCATTGGAAGAGCTACAGTGCCCGCCAGGAATGTCGATCGCGAGCTGGTGCTTCCACCGCCGAGGCGACTATTCCTGCCCTAGCTGTGTGCGGCTACAGTCCTTGGGCAAGCTCCACCCAAAGGCTAAGACAGCCTGGTACACCGTGTATCTGGCAAAAGTGGCTTATTTGGCAAAGGCGAAGGCAGCGTAACCACTATCCCAAGACCGAACCCCGATGTCCTTCGTCGTGCGAGCACCTTCTGCAAAACGAAGCTCAAGGGCGACGCCACCCTTGAGGTCGTAGTTGTCCAGGATGCCCTCGTTCACGGCCCGCTCCAGCACTCCGCAGAGC
>Ga0326728_10018512_pt1 | contig 13713 bp, 10 predicted proteins | sample MB3enrmetagenome_FD_207602 | JGI IMG/M metagenome (GOLD analysis project Ga0326728, IMG submission 207602) | Lab enriched peat soil microbial communities from McLean, Ithaca, NY, United States - MB31MN | ecosystem: Environmental > Terrestrial > Soil > Wetlands > Peat | place: USA: New York... | reverse complement strand
TCATCATAGTAAGCCCGGTAATGCCGGCCCTCCTGCATCCCGTGCAGCCGATGTCCCATCGCGTCCAAGTCCACCACCAGTTCCCGGGCGTGTTTGGGCAGACAGCGCACGCCCAGTTGCAACAGGCCCGCTTCGATTCGGCTCGGATCATGCGAGAGCTTGTGGCCCCGAGTGTTCTTGTTGTTGGACAGTTCCAGACGGTTGAGCGTGCTGGACCCAGCTAGCGCCACGCCCCGGTGAGCCGGATTAAACCGGTCCTGGCCCAAGGGATCAATCTTCTCGCAGGCGGCGGCCAAAAGCGGATCCAGCCGCAGACGCTCGTGATCGTTCAGGTCCTCGTAGCCCAGGGCCAGCCCATAAAGCCGCTGGGCCAACAACTGCCGCACCGAATGATCCACATAAACTTGCTGGCGGCTGTCGCGAAAGCATTGAGCCAGACATTGCGTCAGCCCAAGGTTGATGTCCACCTGGCGCAAGAGCAACACGCCCCCATCGCTGGAGAGCGTGCCGCCGGAGAAATCGGCTGCGACTTTGCGCCAACCCAGATCTTGAAACAAAAGCGGCTGTTCCTTACAGTCTGTCGTTGAAGAAGCGGCAAGTAATGCATTCATTTGACTCATATTTCCAAGTCATCTGACGCTCTTGCCGCTTCTTTGTTCAATCCAACTATGAAATATCCGGGTTAGAAGCTTGAAGTCGGCGGCTTCAAGTGCTAGGGGTTGTTCATGCTGGTTGAATTCACCAAAATGAATGGCGCGGGGAATGACTTTGTTCTGGTGGACGGCCGCGCGCGCGAGTTGAAGCTCGAAAGCCGCCAGATCGCGCGCATTTGCGACCGCCACGCCGGAGTCGGCGCCGACGGGCTGATCGTGCTTCTGCCGTGCGCTTCCGGACGCGCGGACTGGGCCTGGGATTTTTACAACAGCGACGGCGGCAACGCGGAAATGTGCGGCAACGGGGCGCGTTGTTTTGCCCGCTTCGCGCGGCGGCTGGCCGGCGCGAAAAAGGACATCACCTTTGAAACGCGCGCCGGAATCATCACCGCCACTTTCCAGGGCGAACAGGTCACGGTGGGCCTGACTCCACCCAAAGATTTGCGCCTCAACCAGACCGTTTCCTTGCGGGGCGGGAAAACCACGCTTCATTGCGTGGACACCGGTGTGCCTCACGCGGTAATGTATGTGCCGGACGCGGACCAGGCACTGGTGCAATCGCTGGGCGCGGAAATCCGGGGCCACGCCCATTTCGCGCCGCGCGGCACGAATGTCAATTTTGTGCAATTGCGCGGCGCCGGCGCCATCCGCGTGCGCACTTACGAGCGGGGCGTGGAAGGGGAGACGCTGGCCTGCGGCACCGGGGTGACGGCCGCCGCCTTGATTTCCGCCGAACTGCATCAATTGACTTCGCCGGTGCGGGTGCAGGCGCAGGGCGGGGATTGGCTGGAAGTGAGTTTTGAAAGGAAGGAGGGGCAATTTGCCAACGTGCGCCTGACCGGCCCGGCGGACTTTGTCTTCGAGGGAGAAATTGCGGTTTGAGGGCCGGGGCGGTGGCCGCATCCCACCTTTGTCGAGCCTGCTTCTTGGCTCGGCTGGGGGGGGAAAACAATTATTCAAAATGCAGCCCGGAAGGAAGAAGATTTCCGAAGAATCCTCTCGATATAAGCAAGACGCGACCCGCGAAAAGGCCGGGAAAACAGGCGGATTAAATCAATCCGCTCCTATCCGCATCGAAAGTGGGCGATGCGGATAGGAGCATTTTAACAGCCCGGACCTGCTTGTCGAGAAAAAACTTCAGATCGCGCTCCGCCGGCTTGGGGCCGGCTTCTTCCGGGTATTCCGTGAAATGAAAATCTCGACGAAGGCGAGATGCGCCCCGGGGCGGTTCCGCCGCGACTTCCCGCTGGCTTCCGTTTTGTTTTGCGGCTACTCTGGCCGCCGTGGCGAAATTAGTGTTTGACATCGAAACCTCGGCGCTGCCGCTGGCGCAATTTGACGCCGCCCAGCAGGAGTATCTTTTTCGCGACGCCCTGAACCTGGCCGACCCGGCGGCGCGCCAGAAGCGTCAGGACGAAATTCTGCGCCAGTTCAATCTCTGGCCTTTCACCGCCCAGGTGGTCTGCATCGCCATGCTCAACGCGGAAACCAGCCGGGGCAAGGTGTTGTTTGTGGCGGAGGATTTTGAGGAGGCCGGCGCCGGGACGGGGCCGGTGGAATTCACCGCCTGCGCGGACGAGGGCCAGTTGCTGGGCGAATTCTGGGAGCTGGCCAAACATTACGATTCGATTGTCACGTTCAACGGACGCGGATTTGACGTGCCGTTTATTTATTTGCGCTCGGCGATTTTGAACGTGGCGGTGACGCAGAAGGGGTGGCTCGGCTACCGGTTTCAAGTGGACCCGCATTGCGACTTGATCGAGCAGTTGACTTTTTACGGGGTGAGCGGAAGGGACGGCGCGGCCCGGCGGTTCAACCTGGATTTTTATTGCAAGGCCTTCGGCATCCAGTCGCCCAAGAGCCAGGGGGTGACCGGGATGGACATCAACGGGATGATGGCGGAAAAGCGGTTCCGGGAGATCGCCGAGTATTGCCTGCGCGACGTTCAGGCCACCCTGCTGCTCTATAAAATTTGGAAAGAGCGGCTGGGTGGTGTAAAGTAAAAACACCAAATGGAAGCCGTCAAAATCGTCAGGTCTCACAACGGATGCGGGCCTATCGGAGAGTTGTCGCCAAAGCCGGTGGAATTGCTGGTCTGCTTTGCCGTCAAGGAGGAGGCGCGGTTCTTCATGGAGGGGATGGTGTACCGGTGCCAGGGCGCGAGCCAGGCCCCGCCCCGCCCGCTTTATCAGGTTTGGATGACGGGGATGGGCCGTCGCAACGCGGTGGAAGGCATTCGCCAGGCCATCGCGCTGCTGGAGCCCAAACGGGTGATCACCTCCGGCTTCGCCGGCGGGTTGAATCCCAAACTCAAGTTTGGGACGGTTGTTTATGAGGAGGATTTCAACGCGGGGTTTGGAGCGCAATTGGAGCAGGCGGGCGCGGTCCGGGGCGCTTTTTACTGCCATCGCCGCGTGGCCATCACCGCCGGGGAGAAAGCCGCCCTGTGGCAAGCCACCGGGGCGGACGCGGTGGAAATGGAATCCAGTGTGATCCGCAATATCTGCCGCGAGGGGAAAATCCCCAGCGCGACCATCCGGGTGATTTCCGACGACGCCAGCCAGGATTTGCCGCTGGACTTCAACGCCTTGATGACGCCGGAGGACCGGATTGATTACCCGAAATTAATTTGGGCGGTGTTGAGCCGGCCGGGCCGGATCGGCAAGCTGCTGGAATTCCAGCAGCAAACGGTGGCGGCGTCGCGGCGGCTGGGCGCGGCGCTGGCCGAGCTATTGGGCGCGAAGCCGGCTTGAGCTTGCCGGCATCCCAGTTTGGCTGGGGCAGGACGGGCAACCCCCTGCCCGCCCTACCTCGGGTCCGCGGGCGGGACCGCCAGGGCCGGGGCCTGCGGCGGCGGATGGTGTCCAGTCTTGACAGTCTCGCTGTAGCTGGTGAGAACCGCCCCCAGGGAGATGAGGACCACCCCCGCCCAGCGCACAGCGGACACCGGTTCGTCAAGAATAAATTTCGCCGCCAGGGTGGCGACAATGAAGCCCAGCGAGGTGAGGGGCCAGATCAGGCTGACGTCGCGCTGCGAGAGCATATAAAGGAAACATCCAAAAAAGGCCGCCTCCAGGGCGATGCCCAGGACAATTCTGTGGTTGGTGATGCCGGCCTGAACGACGCGGACAATTTCAGAGGCGCTGATTTGGCTTGGGCGGTGGATTTGGTTCAGGCCGCCTTTAATAAAGACCACGCCAATATTTTCAAGGATTGCCGCGATCACCAGGATGACAAGTATTTTGGCCATAATTAAAGATCCTGGCAGCGGATCAATTGGATGCCCAATTGCGCCGCCAGCGTTTTGATGGTTGGATCCACCAGCGCGTCAAATTCATTCCTAAATTGGTCCAGCGAAGGATGCGAGTAAAGCTCCGAATCGCCCGGCGGCAGCAGCGGCAGAAGCCGGGCCACATATTCCGCGTCCACCCGGGCGTTCTGCAACAGGCCGAAAACGACGCGGGTGTGGCGGATGCCCTGGCGCGCCAGCGCCGGCCGGGCGCGGGCGGAGAGGACCCGGTAAATGGCGGCGTGGCTCAGGCGGTAAAGCCATCGCCCCGGGGCGAGTCGGGCGTTCAAGCCGAACCAGTCGTCGGTCAGACGCAGGGCGGTGATGCCCCAGCGTTGCGCATTCTCCATCAGGATGCCAAACACCACCGGGTGGAGATGCAGATGGAGATGGCCGTTGACGTGATCCAGCGGCAGGCCGGTGGCGCGGAATTTTTCAAATTGCGCGGCAATTTCCAGTCGCAATTGGGCGCGGCATTTGGGCAAGGCAAAGTAACGCCAGCCGGCGGCCGCGGGATGACGGGAGAATTGCCCCCGCGCATCGGCCAGTTGGGGAATTCTTTCGGCCGGCAGGGCGGCGGCGCCGCAAACCAGGGCCAGATGCAAGCCGACGCCCAGGCCGGGATTTTCCCGCGCCAGGGCGGCGGCCTCGCCGGCGCGCGGCTCATTGACCATCAAGCTGGCGCTGGTAAGGATGCCCTCGCGATGGGCGCGGATGACCGCCTGGTTGATGGAATGGGAGCGGCCAAAATCATCCGCATTGACGACCAGCCGCCGCGCCGGCCGCGGGCCATTTTGGGTTTTCACATCGGGCAACAACATGGAAGCCCCAATCATAACCGCAAAGAAAGCAAAGATCGTTAAAAAAACTGCCGTTAAAAAAATCCCTCCTTGCGGCGGGCCGGTTTTCCTATTTCGCCCGAGCCGGCCCGGATTCAAAAATAGGATAGAGCAGGGGCAGAATGAACAGGGTCAGAATGGTGCCGGTGATCAAGCCGCCAATGATGACGACGGCAAATGGCCGGGCCGTTTCCGCGCCGACGCCGGTGGAAAGGGCCATGGGCAACAGCCCGAGCATGGCCATCAGCGCGGTCATCACCATGGGCCGCACGCGCGAGGCGGCGCCTTCCATGATGGCGTCCTTTAGATCCGCCTCCTCGCGCCGCAATTCACGAATGCGCGTCACCAGGATCACGCTGTTCTGGATGGAGACGCCAAAAAGGGCGACAAACCCCACCAGGGCGGCGACCGACATGTTCAACCCGGCCAGCGGCAAGGCCAGCAAGCCGCCCACGGCCGAAAAAGGAACCGTCAACAACACGGAGGTCGCCAGTTTGGCGGAGTCGAAGGCCATGAACAGCAGGAAAAAAATGCCCGCGATGGTCAGCGGCACGATGACGGCCAGACGCTTTTCCGCGCGCCGCTCGTTTTCAAAGGACCCGGTCCATTCCAGCCGGTAACCGGCGGGCAGGCGGACGGCCGCCTCCACCCTGCGCTGGGCTTCGGCGACCAACGAACCGAGGTCGCGGTCGCGCACGGAAAGTTTGATGGCGGTGCGCCGCTCGTTTTCCTCGCGCTCAATCCGGGACAGTCCCGCCTTGACGCCGACCGAGGCCAGGTCTCCCAGGGTCAGCCGTTCGCCGTTGGAGCCAAAGAGCGGGATGTTGCGGATGGAGGCCACGTCCGCAACGGCTTTGGGCGCGAGTTTGACAACGAGGTCAAAGGTGCGGGAGCCTTCCAGCACCTGCGTGGCCGTTTGTCCGCCGATGGCCGTGGCCACGACGGTCTGCACGTCGGCCACGGCCAGGCCATAGCGCGCAATGGCCGCGCGATCAACGGTGATCTGGATTTGAGGCTGGCCCAGCAACAGATCGGCGCCGACATCCGCCGCCCCGGGCACTTTGTCAATAATAGCGGCGATTTGATCGGCCAGGGCCTGGAGTTTGACGGGATCGTCGCCGAACAATTTGATGGCCAGCTCGCTCTTCACTCCGGAGACGGCCTCGTTCACGTTGTCTTCGATGTATTGGCTGAATTGGGATTGGATGCCGGGAATTTCCCGGAGGTTTCGGGCCATGGCCTCGCAGAGCGCCTCGCGGGTGCGCGCGGTTTTCCAGGTTTCCCGAGGCTGGAGTCCCACGCTGTATTCGGTCACGTCCCAGCCATTGACGTCGGTCCCGTCATCCGGGCGGCCGAGCTGGCTGACCACGTACCGGACTTCGGGAAAGGAGGCCAGGCGGCGGCGCGCCTTTTGGGTGATCGCGGCCGATTCGGACGGGGAGATGGATTGGGGGGCGAAGGTCCGCACCCACAGGTCGCCCTCGTCCAGCTTGGGGAGAAATTCGCTGCCGAGAAAGAACCAGGAGACGCCGCCGGCTGTCAATAATAGCAAGGCGGCGGCATAGACCGGCCCCGGAGCGCGCAGGGCGAAATGGAGCGCCGGGCGGTAGAGCCGCACCAGCCGCCGCACGATCCACGACTCCTGAGAGGCGATCTTCCATGCCGCCGCAAAGCTGGCCAGGACCGGCACTACGAAAATGGCGAAGACGGTTCCGGCCGCCAGGGCAAAAGTCAGGGTCAGCGCCATCGGTTTGAAAATCCGCCCTTCCACCCGCTGCAAAGTGTAGAGCGGAATAAACGCGGTCAATAATATGGCCTTGGAGAACAGGATCGGGCGGCCCATCTCCGAGACCGCCTCGACGATGGCGGCCTGGAGCGAGTAGATTTTGCTTTTGCGTTGCTCCAGGAGGCGCAACAGGTTTTCCACGATCACCACCGAGGAATCCACGATAATGCCGAAGTCAATCGCTCCCATGGAAATCAGATTGGCCGGAATGCCGCGCCAATCCAGCAGGAGAAAGGCGCCGAGCAGGGCGAAGGGCACCGCCAGCGCCACCACCAGGGCGGAGCGCCAGTTGCCCGGACCGAGAAATAGGACCAGCACCCCCAGCACCAGCCCGATGCCGGCCAGCATGTTTTCCCGCACCGTGTGCAGAGTCCGGCGGGTCAGCGCCGTCCGGTCGTAATACATGACCAGCTTGACGCCGTCGGGAAGGCAGCGCCGGTTGATTTCATCGGCCATTTTTTCGATGCGCTTGCAGACCTCCAGCGGGTTTTCGCCCCGGCGCATCACCACGATGCCTTCGGCGACGTCATCTTCATCTTGACTGCCCTCGGTTCTGCCGGCCCGGCCCAGGCGGATGGCGTGGCCGATGACGACCGCGCCGATGTCGCGGATGCGGATGGGCGTGCCGTTGCGGGTGTCCACCGCGATGGCCTCGATGTCGGCGAGACTGCCGATCATCCCCAGCCCGCGCACCACATAAAGCTCCGAGCCGTGTTCCACGTAAGAGCCGCCGGCGTTGCCGTTGCCGTTGGACAGGGCGGTGAAAACCTGCTGCAAGGTCAGATTGTAAGACTTGAGCTTGAGCGGATCCACCAGCACTTGATACTGCTTGGTCAGTCCGCCGAACGGATTGATGTCCACCACCCCCGGGACCGAGCGGAATTTCTTTTCCACCACCCAATCTTCCAGGGCGCGGACTTCTTCCGGGGGATACCCGTTGGGGGCGCGCAGGCTGTAGCGGTAAACTTCGCCGATGGGCGTGGCGTCGGGCGACAGGCTGGGCTGCGCTCCCGGCGGCAGGGCGGCCGTGGCCAGAAGCTGGCTGGCCAGGCTGCGGACGGCGTCGTTCTTGGCGTCATCTTCAAAAACCAAAGTGATCTGGGACAAACCAAACAGGGAAATGGAGCGCATGGAAACCCGTTTGGGGATGCCGTTCATGACGTTTTCAATCGGAATGGTAATCCAGCGCTCCACCTCTTCGGCCGCGTGCCCCGGAAACAGGGTGATGATTTGGACCGAAACATTGGTCACATCCGGATACGCCTCCACCGGCAGTTGGCGAAAGGCGTTGGCTCCGGCCAGCAAAAACATCACCGTCAGCGCCACGACAACGGCGCGGTGATGCAAAACAGCGCTGGCCAGTCTTCCAATCATGAAGCCGGTTCCACCAGCGCCTGCAAGAGAAGCGCGCCTTCGATCACCACTTTTTGGCCCGCGCTGACGCCTTCCAGCACCGGAACTTTGTTGTCCTGTTCCACCCCCACTTTGACGCGCACCCGGTGAAAACGGCCCGGGGATTCCTCAAGGAAAACGAAAGAGTCGTCGCCCTTCATAAAGAGGGCCTTGGCCGGAATCTCCACCCCTGCTTGCTCCGCGCGGGCCGGGTCGGCCAGCACATCCGCCAGCACATACATTTCCGCCTTGAGCAGTTTGCCGGGGTTGTTGACCACCCCGCGCACTTTGGCCGTGCGGGTCAGCGGGTCCAGGGTGTCCGCGATCTTGTCAATTCTTCCTTCAAAAACCTTTCCCGGCAGGGCGTTGCTGGCATAAACGCGCAGTTGCTGGCCGGGTTGCAAGGCGGCCAGGTCCCCCTCCGCCACATCCAGTTGCAGCCAGAGCTGGGCCGGGTCGCTGACGACAAAATTGGGGGCGAACAAATTCGGGGCGTTGGCCAGCATGAGATCGGCGCGGAGTTCCTGGCCGGGATTGATGTTCTTTTCCACCAGCACTCCCGCCAGATGGCTGCGCAGGATGTAAATCGAATTGGTGCTTTGATCGCTCCCTCCATAATTGGCCAAAACGGATTCCGCCCGGTCCCGCTCCGCCACCGCGGCCACATAAGCGGCTTGGGCGGCCTCCACATCTTTTTGCGCGGCCGCCTGGTGTTGCAGCAGTTCTTTGCTGCGGGTGAAGGCTCTGTCCGCCGCCGCCAGATTGCCTGCCGCGGTGCGCGCATTGGCCAGGGCCTGGCTGAAATCCGGCGAGTCAATCTCCGCCAGCGGCGCCCCCGCCGTGATCGTATCTCCCAGATCGGCGCGGATGGCGGTGACGCGTCCCGACACGGGCGTGAACACGCGGACGGTCTTGTCGTCATTCCAGCAGAGCCGGCCGGTCAGGTGCGTCACCGCCAGGGTTCGCGGCTGGGCGGGTTGCGCGCTGATGGAAGCCAGTTGCGGGGCGTTGGCGGCAAAGCTAACCGCGTCTCCCTCCACTTTGGGCGCGGGCGGGTCGGGCGGTTGCGGTCCCTCTTTTCGACAGCCGATCAGCGCGACGACGGCCAGAAGACCGAGAATCTCCAGCAGGACCCGCGCGCGCGGCCGGCGCCGGCGGGAAGACAACGCCATGGCGAAAACATTCGCAGCGGATTGGTTGGTCATTTCCATAGGTTCAACTCCGTTTCAGTCATTACCGTTTGCGCGGCCATCAGATCGGCCAGCATGCCGGCCGTGTCGTTCATGGGTGCCGATTCTGAATGTGGATAAGGAAGCGGTTGGATTGGGGAACTCCCTGGAGACGATCCATTGGGCTGTGGCCGCGTCAATGCCGCTTTTCGCCGCCGGCAAATCCCAGTTTCGCTCCAAGGCCGTCCGCCGCGCGTCCGCCAGAGATAGCCCGGCATTGGACCCGCCGGCCAAAGCGACCGGGGCCGGAGTGTTCGCGGCCGGCTGGGCGTGTGCCGTGAGGAGCCACGGCAACAGCCACATCGCGCGGATGCCGCGGAATCTCAGCACGGCAGAAACACCCCTGATGGGATCGTAGTGCTTGCTCAGAACCCTTCATTCTAGCGAAAGACGGCTTCTTGTCTTGTCAGGCCAGACCTAATTCTCGTGTCAGGCCAAGTCCGACACTCCTCCGCCCCTCCCCCGCAGGGGCGGTCGTTACCGGGGATGTTTGCTGTCGTTCCAGCGGATGGCTTCGGCCAGCAATTCGGTGCCGCTGCCGAGGTTGAGTTTTTCTTTCATGCGCGCGCAATAGGCCTGCACGGTTTTCAGGCTGATGCCCAGGGTTTCGGAGATTTGCCGCGTCCCCAGTCCCCGGCCCAGCATGTCGAACACTTCCAGTTCCCGGTCGCTCAATTGCTCGATGGGCGAACGGTTCTCCCCCTTGGTGTGGTCCAGAAGATGGGCCGCCAGAACGTCGGCCAGCGTCTCGCTGACGTAGAGTTTGCCCTCCAAAATCCGGCGGATCGCCTCGATGACCTTTTGGGTGGTCTCCCGTTTCATCACGTAACCCCTGGCGCCCGCCCGCAGCGCGCGCCCGGCATAATGAGATTCTTCGTGCATGGAAAGCACCAGCACGGCCACGGCGGGATGGGATTCCCTTAAACTTTTGATCAACTCGAGGCCCGAAGAATCTCTCAAGGAAATGTCCACAATGGCCACATCGGGCCGGGAGGCGTCAATGGCCGAAAAGGCCTCCGGCGCGCTCTCGCTTTCACCGCACACGACCAGATCCGGTTGCTGGTTGATTAAATTCGTCAACCATTCGCGGACCAGCGGATGATCGTCCACGATGAACACCGTTCGTTTGCGCCTGTCAGGGTCAGAGCTCATGTTTGCCCGGCGCAGTATCGCCGGACTGGGGCGGGATGGGAAGCGAACATTTCACGAAGGTCCCGCCGGTGGGGTTCAGATCCATGACAAAATCCGCGCCGATCATGGCCGCGCGGTGCGCCATGATGCGCGCGCCCAGCCCCGGGCTCTTTTGCCAGCCCTCGGGCAGTCCGGCCCCGTCATCTTCCACCGTCAGCGCCACGCGCCCGTTCCGCTCCGAAAGCCGCACCACGATGCGCCGGGCTTTGCCGTGCCGGATGGCGTTGCTGACCGCCTCCTGCGCGATGCGATGCAGGTGCATGGCCGTGGTGGCATCCTGGAGCAGCGCCGGCGCGTCGCACTCAAAAACGCAGACGGTCTTGGACCACTTGGTGGTGTTGGCCGCAAGTTCCTCCAAGGCCGCCATCAGTCCTTCGGCAGCCATGTCCGCCTGATACGTTCCCCGGGCCAGATCGCGCGCCATGGTGATGCCGTTTTCCACCAGCCCGATGATTTTCCCGGCGTCCGCCGCTTCCGGCGCGGACCGGGCCTGAAGCTTTTCGCGCAAGACCTGGCCCGCCAGCGCCGTCCCGGTCAGGTGCTGGCAAAGGCCGTCATGCAAGTCGCGTCCGATGCGCCGCTGTTCCCGCTCGCTGACCTCCAGGATTTCCTTTTCCAGGCGCTCCCGCTCGGCCATCTCCTGGGTCAGCGCCAGCGTTCTTTGCCGCACCCGGTCCTCCAGGCCTTTGTGGAGCGAGCGCAGGCTGGCCAGGAGCCAGACGACGATGAAATAGAACGTCAACAATATCGTTGAATTCCAAATGGGAATGAACGGGCTGGAATAATGCGCGCCGGCCGCCAGGTCCCCCGCGATCCACACGGCCACGCTCAACACCGAAAGGACAAGGCCGTGCCACCGGCCCAGATACCAAGTGGCCAGCCCGATGCCGAGCAGGTAAAACACCGAAAAGAAAAGCTCGAAGCCGGTCAGATAATCAATCGCGCCGACCAGCATCAAAAACCCCAATCCTGCCAGCATCAAAAACGGCCGCGACCAGCGTTCCAGGTTTTGGAGCAATTTCATCATGCGGTCATTTCATGCCTCGCTCCGGCAGGATGGCAGGCCAACTTCAGTTCTGCGCCGTAAACGCGCGATAGGAGTGCGGCGGAATCGTGACGGCATAGCTGGATTCCGGCGCTCCGGCTCCGCCACGACGGCCGCCGCCGCCTCCGCCGAAGCCGCGTCGAGCGGCGCCCCGGGCGGGGGCTGGCGCCCGCGAAAGGGTCTGGCCGCTCACCAGATCCGTGATCGTGCTGGTCGTGCCGGCAACCGAGACCGTCACCGTGACCGGAGCATCCAGGAAGGACTGCGCGACAAACGAATTGTTGTCATAAGCAAACAGGCTGACTTGGGCCGGGGCGTCCTCCAGCCGAACTGGGAAAGACCCCATCAGCAGGCTCCTGATGGAGTTGAGCACCGGGGCGGGCAGACGGTAGAGATCGGCGAAGTTATCCGGCACCACCAGGACATAAAGGGTGCCGCGGTCATAAACATCGCTGATGACGATGGGATAGGCGTTCCAGGGGGAATTGGTGTCGTAACCGTTGACCTGGCCCCAGGATTGATTAGTCAGGAAATGGATAATCCGAAAGAGGATGGGCGCATTGACCGTCGCTCCGGCAAGGACCCGGCCGCCGCGGCCCTGGAAGCCGTTGACGCTGACTCGCTGGTCGGTGACCTCGAACTCGCTGATGTCTTCGATGCCCTTGCCGACCAGGGCGCGGAGCAGGCCCGAGGTGATGATCACGTTCTTGCCCGCGCTCAATTGGGCCTTGATCTTCTGGACGAGGTCTGGATCGTATTTGGCGCCTTCGTCGAGAAGGCAGACATTGCCATTGGTGGGGAAGGTGGGATGCAAATCAATGGGGATGCCGATCATGCCAAGATAATCATACAGAAATTCCTCGCCGATGGCGTGGGGCGGGCGATAGGCGGCAATGCCGATGGGATTGCCCAGCTTGTCGAGGAAGGTGTCGAGCTGTTCCAACGCATAGCCGGCTACGCGTCCGGTCATGGCGCCGACGCCGCGGGAGGAGGCCGGCAGCGTTGAAAGAACCACCTTTGACAGGTTGAGGCTGGTCTCGGTTTCCTGCCAGGGGCGGGTGCCGACATTAATTGGTTGCAAGGCGCCGGCCCAATGCCAGAGCGTCAACTCGCGCGCCTTGGCGAAGGCCGCGTCCCAAAACTGCTCGGCGTAGCGGTCAATGTAGCGGGTGTCCCCCTGGTCAATCCAAGCGCCGTCGTTGCCGCCCGGCTTGGCGTTCTCGAAATAGCGGACCAGGCTGTAGCTCTCATAAGACTGGAGATGCTGCTCGCTGGCGATGGCGTCGCGCGTCTCGACGCCGGTGTACACGGCGTCGAAAATCTTCGGCTCGACATCCACGTCGTAGCCCAGGCCCTGGTAGTGCTCGTACCAATTGGGGTACTTGATGATGAGCCTGAATTGGGGATTTATGGCCTTGCCGGGCTTGATGCACAGGTTTTCCGCCGCCTCGTCCCAAGCGTCCAGGCGGTATTGCGTCCAGCTTCTGTTTCCCTTGGCCGCGATGTCCCCCGCCGTCTTGGAGGACATGAAGAACCAGTCGTCGAAGATCACTTCGTCGAAATGGCGAGCGGCGGCTTCGACAGCGCCCTTGAGGTAGGCGCGGTCGTTCTGATTGGCAAGGGAGAGGCCGTTGGGCACGATGGCGGCGGAAACGAGAAGGCCGCGGTCGGTGAAGAACTTCTTGATCGGATCGAGGGTGGCCTCGTTGACCATCTGGTGGCCGCCGGCGAATTCGAGATAGACTTTGTCGAATTTGATCTGGCGGGTCATCTCGTCGTAATCGGCCGCCAGCGTCTGCGAGTTGGTCCACCGCGTGACGTTGCCCCGCAACGCGTACAGGGCGACCCGGAAGTTCTTGTACTTGCCCTGGGATTGGCCCTGGGCATGGGCCGGAGCGGCTGGAAACGCGCCCGCCAAGAGCGCCCAGGATGTCAATAGGATAATGTGTTTGATATGTTTCATATTATGCTCGCTTCGATGAAAGGCGGACGCCATTGCTACGCGCACCGGCAGCGGACGTCAAGGACAAGATTGGATCGAGACTTGATCCCTTTATTCTGACGAGTTCCCGGGCGCCACCGGCGCGCCTGTGGGTGGGGGCAGGGCGAGTCCGTCCCGCCTTGACTTCCGGCGGCTCCGGCTCAGCCTTGCCTGGCAGGCCGCGCGCCAGCATTTCTGCGATGAACAGGGTGCAGGACAAAATCGTTACTTCTTTGAATTTCACCTCTTTTTTTGCTTGAATATGTCTAGTTGCTAGACAATACTTTGCCCATGAGCAAATTCATCGA
>Ga0326728_10018511_pt1 | contig 13713 bp, 9 predicted proteins | sample MB3enrmetagenome_FD_207602 | JGI IMG/M metagenome (GOLD analysis project Ga0326728, IMG submission 207602) | Lab enriched peat soil microbial communities from McLean, Ithaca, NY, United States - MB31MN | ecosystem: Environmental > Terrestrial > Soil > Wetlands > Peat | place: USA: New York... | reverse complement strand
GTGATGACCGGTGGAAAACGTGCCCAGAACTCCTCCGGATCGATGAACTTCTCGAGCGCCTTCAGGTAGCGCGGCTCGTCCGGCGCCAGCAAGGTGGTGAACGGAAAGAAGCCGTGCAGCTCGCGGATCGGCACGCGGGTATGGTCCGGCGCACGTTGCGGGTAGAAGAAGTGCGTGTCGTCGTCCCACAGCTGCTGGAGCGTCGCGGCGCGAATGCGGTTGGCGAGGGCGTCGAACTCGGAGGCGAGCGCCGCATTGTGGGCGATGCGCGCCAGTTCGGCGACGGCGCGCGCGTTGGCGTACACAAAGCTGGCAAAGTCGACGCGTTCGAGGCTGGGCGGGTCCGCTGCCACATCGAGCCTCGTCCCACTGAAATACCAATACGAGAGGATGTCGAGGTCGTAGCCCGTCACCCGCGGTTTCGATCGCTCCGGCAGTGCGTCGCCGTCCTTGTCGAACTGCGTCAGCCAGGCGCGGACGTCACCAGCCATTGCCGGCAGGAGCGCGTTCAGGCGCTCCGGCGGGATCGGATGCACCCGATTGAACTCGGCCACCGCCGCGGCGATCCAGTGCGAGTACGTCTCTCCCCAGTAGGGACTTCCCGGCGGGTCGACCACCGCGCCCGACGACAGGTTGCGGTAGCTGTTCTCCGCCTGTTGCAGCCCGAACTCCGGATCGCGTAGGTACGACAGCTCCTTCAACTGCACCGGCACCGCAAAGGAGATCTCATTGTCGAACCCCAGCTTGCCTTCGTAGAAGCGGTAGCCCTTGAGGTCGGACGTGTCCGCCTGCGTCAGGTTGAAGCGCACCACCCACCAGCGGTAATACCACATCTTCTTGAACGCCGGGTCGGAGGCGTCGAAGTACGGCACGTTGTCGAGAAACCAGCGGTTATACTCACTCTCATGTCGTGTGAGTAGATCATCCGGCAGGTCCGGCGCCACACCGTTGCGGCGTTGGTTCTCGAAGCTGACCGCCACCTGCGCTTGCGCGGCGCCGCCGTTGGACGTCACCGCCAGCGTGCGACGCAAATGGATGGCCGCACTGTCGAGACGGGAGAAGCCCGGGGCGTCGAGGTAGGCGAACAGCGGGATCCCTTGCATCGTGCCGCTTCCAAGCAGCGGAAAGCTCGGAATACCGTCGCTATTCGGCATGGTGAGGTAGGGAGCCAGCACCTCGATGTCGAGCTGGTGCGGCTTCTGATCGGTGGCGTTGATCCGGTACGTGCACACGGCCCGGTCGTCGTAGGTGATGTACTTGTACTCGTCGATGTTCACCGCACCGAGGAAGTACTGGACCAGTGTGTGACTGGGTGCGCGCTCGATCCGATACTGGTTGTCGTAGATGACGATGGGCTGGCCATCGACGAAGAACTGGACGTCGAAGAGCCGCTTCGGACAGAAGCTCGAATGCAGGTAGCAGAACTTCCCCAACATTCCTGGCTGGTTCACCAGCTCGTAGTTCCACAGCCGCCGCCCTGAGGATAGCAGGAGCTTATCATCGTCGAGCATCAGCTCGCGCGCCCGCATCGGCGGCAAGCCCTGCGGTGGGATTTGAAAGACCTGATGCGCCAAAATCTGGTCGAGATAGTTGTATTGCAACTGGGTCTGCTTGCCGGCTTCCTCGGATTCAAACTTGAGCCATGGCCCGAAGATGGGCTCTGACCGGCCCACTGGTGCCGGAGCGGGTTTCGGCGGCGCCTCCCGCGGTAAGAACGAAAACACGAGCGCGGCTGCAATCGCAGACACCACGATCACAGAGCCGGCAATCCAGGGCAGCTTGCCGCCAAATCTCTTGTCCACGCTGGGACGCTAGCACGAAAACGGGTCGCATGCTGAACCGTCCGAGGTTTCGTATTGCCTGAATTCGCTTCGCTGCCGCTGTAACGACGCGAGCGGGGGCTCCGTCTCCCGGATGCGCCAAGGTCCAGCGCTCCAGTCCGACAGTGCCGATCAGCAGCGCGCTGAGCGCGCAGAATGCCGCCGTGTGCGCCGTGAGCACGTCGCCCAACAGCCCCGCAGTCAAAGCGAGGCTGATGAATACGCCGATCACCCACGCATGACTGGACGGCGGAAGCAGTGGCAGCAGCGCAAACACGGTGACGGTTGCGACCGGCACCGCAGCGCAGCCATACTCACCGGTGCACGCTGCAGTGGACCTCGCGGCCGACGATCTCGTAACGACCACCTTCGGGACAAGATGGAATCCGCAACCCCTCCGCCTGCAAGCCGGCGAGCGTGGGTGTTTCATCGGGGTGGTTCACTGCCCACAGCTGGATTTCGCGCTCTAGGGTCTGTCGATTCGTGCGGCACACGACGGCGCGCGCGGCGTCGATCGCTGCGATGCCTTTCGCCCGCTCGCCGGTGACGCTCTGGAAATGGAAGTAGCCGAAATAGAGCGCCGCGACGACGAGCAGGGCCAGCAGCACCGCGACGAAGCCGAAACCCTTTTCCGTGAGATCTCCGAAGATCGGAGTAGCCCAACGATGACGATTCATATTCTCACTCACCCGTCAGCCCTGTCCACGCCGCGCAACGGCAGGCCGGCTTTGGCGTAGACCGCATCGATGACGCGCATGTTGGCGATGGCCTCCTCCGGGCCGGTGGGCAGCGGCCGGCCGGTGCGGATTGCGGCGGCGAACGCGCGCAACTGATGCACGTAAGTGGCGTCACCGCGCAGGCGCTCGCTGCGCGTTCCGATCTCATTGCGCACGGTCAGGCGATGGAAGAGATGCGGCACAATGGGATTGAAAACGGACAGCGTGCCGCGGTCGCCGCGCACCCGCGCGCTGGCACGAATCAGGAACGGAGACAGCAGCGCGCAGGTGATGCGCCCGCTGCGGCCGTCCGCAAAGCGAAACTCGGCCGCCATGGAGCGGTCGACGCCGGGCGACCACAGCCTCGCTTCGGCTCGCATCACCTCCGGCTCGGCACCGGCGAGGAAGCGCACGATGTTGATGGCGTAACAGCCAACGTCCATGGTTGCGCCGCCGCCCAACGCCAGCCGATAACGGATATCCCCCGGGCGCAGGAGCGGGATGCAGAAATGCGCCTCGATGTGGCGCACCGTCCCCAGCTCGCCGCTGTCGATGATGGCTTTCATGCGCGCGGCGAGCGGATGGTAGCGCCAGTGGAACGCCTCCGCGAGCACGCGCCCGGACTGGCGCGCCGCCTCCGCCATGCGCTCCGCTTCCGCGGTGTTGGAGGCGATCGGTTTCTCACAGAGTACGTGCTTGCCGGCTTGCAGCGCGCGAATGGTCCACTCGCAGTGCAGACTGTTCGGCAGCGGATTGTACAGCGCGTCGACTTGCGGATCATTGACCAGCTCATCGTAGCTCGGCAGCACGCATGGGATGCCGTGCTTGGCGGCGAACGCCTTGGCCCGCTGGAAATCACGCGCCGCGATCGCGGTCACGCTCACGCCCCGCACGTCGCGCGCCGGACGTACCAGCGCCATCGGCGCAATCCGCGCGGCGCCCAGGATGCCGATGCGAATCGGACCCGCACTCATACGAAAAGGGTTCGAGGGTTCAAGGGTCCACGGGTTCGAGTCCGACCACTCTGAGGGTTGGACCTTGGATCTGGACTGTCGTCATTTCATCGCAGGGTGGTACAGCGCCAGCATCGCGTAGATCAGCGCCGGCTTGTCGTTGCCGACGACGTGCACGTTGATCTCCTGCGTGATCTGCGTGCCTTTCGGCTTCGCCTCAACCGCCACCAGCCGCGAGCGCGCATGGATCTTTGAGCCGGCGGGAACCGGGCTGACAAAGCGCAGCTTGTCGGCGCCGTAATTCGTCGCGTTCCCGTAGCCGACGATCTGGTAATCAGAACCGGCACGCAGGACCGGCAGTAAGCTCAGGGTGAGAAAGCCGTGCGCGATCGTTTGCCGGAACGGGCTCTCCCGCTTCGCCCGCTCGACGTCGATGTGAATCCACTGGCGGTCGCCGGTGAGGTCGGCAAATTTGTTGATCATCTCCTGGGTGACTTCGATCTGCGCGCCGAACGGACCAAAGGTATCGCTGATCTTGCTGCGCAGTTTGTCGATGTCGTCGAACCGAATCTCTTCCATGGCGTGCTCCTTTCTGTGCCAGCCTATGCCTCACTGACAAGCCTGCCAGAAAATGCGGCAGTTGTCTCGCGTGCGCAGAGAATTGTGCAGGCGGGACGGCCGGCGCAGGCACCTTGAACCTTCAGGGGCCACGGCGTACATTCAAGTGCAGGTGGAGTAGCGGCTGCCGCCAGCCGCTTGGGACACGATAAGGAGAGCCAGCGATGACGCAGTTGGAAGCCGCACGCAAGGGGATGATTACCCCCGAGATGCGCCGCGTCGCCATACGCGAAAACATAAGGCCCGAGTTCATTCGGGACGAGGTGGCGAGCGGCCGGCTGGTGATCCCCGCCAACGTGCGCCATCTCGCGGGCAGCGCGGGCCAGACGCCAACCTCCGCTGCCAACGGAAACGGCGCGCGAATGTACCCCGATGCAATCGTGGGTCACCCCGGCGCTCGCGCGGGGCTCTACTGGGTGAACCAGACCGCCGCCCAGCGCTGGCGTGTCATCGGCGATCCGGAATTCATGCGCGGCGAGCGCGCCCCGAAGCGTCTCGACCCGACCGGCATCGGTCGCATGATCACCACGAAGATCAATGCCAACATCGGCGCTTCGCCGGTCAGCAGCGGCACCCAAGCCGAGGTGGAAAAACTGCAGTGGGCCCAGAAGTACGGTGCCGACACGCTGATGGATCTGTCCACCGGCGGCGACTTGCACGAGTGCCGGCAGGCGATCATCGACCACAGCACGATCCCGATCGGCACCGTGCCGATCTACAGCATGATCGTCGGCCGCCGTATCGAGGATTTGACCTACGATGCCATCCTCAAGGAAGTTGAACGGCAGGCGCAGCAAGGGGTCGATTACTTTACCATCCATGCCGGGGTGCTCAAGGAGCATCTGCCGCTGATCAAGAGCCGCGTCACCGGCATCGTATCGCGTGGCGGCTCCCTGCTGGCCAAGTGGATGATCCACCACAACAAGCAGAACCCGATGTACGACATGTTCGACGAGATCAGCGCCATCATGCGCGAGTACGACGTCACCTACTCGCTGGGCGACGGCCTGCGGCCGGGCTGCTGCGCCGACGCCTCCGACCCGGCGCAGCTGGCAGAGCTGTACACGCTCGGTGAGTTGGTGCAGCGCGCCCGCGCCGCCGGCGTTCAGGCCATGGTGGAAGGCCCCGGACACGTGCCGCTGGACCAGATCGCGTTCAACATGCAGCTGGAGCAGCGGGTGTGTGACGACGCGCCCTTTTACGTCCTCGGGCCACTGGTCACCGATGTATTCCCGGGGTACGACCACATCACCAGCGCCATCGGTGCGACCGAAGCGGCGCGTGCCGGTGCCGCCATGCTCTGCTACGTCACGCCGAAGGAGCATGTCGGTCTGCCCAAGGCGCAGGACGTCCAGGCCGGCTGCATCGCCTACAAGATCGCGGCCCATGCCGGTGACATCGCCCGCGGCATCCCCGGCGCCCGCCGCTGGGACGACGACATGTCGCGGGCCCGCGCCGCGCTCAATTGGCCGAAGCAGTTCGAGCTGGCCTTCGACGGCGAAACCGCGCGGGCGCTGCACGACGAGGATCTCGAGGTCGATACCGACTTCTGCGCCATGTGCGGCCATGACTGGTGCAGCATGCGCATCTCGAAGGAGATCGAAGCCTTCGCCAGCGGCAAGGATCCGGAGTTCCAGCCGGAACGCAAAGCCGTGCCCAGCCCCGGCATCGGTGCCGAAGGCCTGGAAGTGTTGCGGCAGCGTGCGCGGGCTTTGCCCGTGATCGGTGGAAAGCACGCCTGCCACAGCGAGCTGGCCCCCGATGCCGAAGACGCCAAGGCGGTCCAGGCCGGCGTCCTTGGGCCGGGGTGAAGCGAGGTTCTTAGACCCATGCGCCCTCTCCGACAGCGGGGAGACGGCGCTTTGTGGGTCACGTCAGCCGCGTTTGAACCGGTCGCGGGTTTGCGCTAGCAGTGACGCATGCGCGCGCAACCGCTAACTGGGGTCCTCCTCTCGGCTGCCCTTCTCCTCATCGCCGCTCGTGCATTCGCCGGAGCGGAGAATTGGAACGACGGCAACATCCGCTGGATGTCCTACAACGACGGGCTGGCCGCGGCCCAGAAGCAGCACAAGCCCATCTGCCTGATCTTTTACACCACCTGGTGTCCGCACTGCGCCAACTACGCGAAGCTTTTCAGCGACCCGAAGGTCGTGGAGAAGTCCAAGTCGTTCGTGATGATCCGGCTGGACAAGGATAAGAATCAGGAGCTGAGCAAGAAGTACAGCCCGGATGGCGAATACATTCCGCGCACCTACTTCCTGTCTTCCGAAGGCCGGCTCGAGGAATCGCTCTCGGAACAGCGACCGCAATACAAGTACTTCTACAGTGAGTCTGACCCGGCCTCGATCCTAGCGGGCATGGATCGAGCCCTACAGAAGCTCCACTAATACGGAGCGCCTCTACGCCTCTGCGACTGTCGAGTTCCGCGGGCTCGGTCGTCTCAAGGACGCGCGGTTGACGTCGGGCTCACCACAACCCGAACCGGGCACCGAACCATTGGACGATCTCACGCGGTTCCAGCGCCGGCTCCAGCCGCGGTCCGAGCCAGATGCAGCCAGCTGCCAAGCCGGTCCCCGCGACTACGTCGACGACATAGTGGTAATGCAGATACACAGTCGAAAAAATAATTCCTGCGGCGAGCACAGCGAAAATGGCGCCCACCGCCGGCGATGCGCGCCACGCGAAGTAGAGACATACGAACGCGACCGCCGTGTGCCCGCTCGGGAACGCGTCGGTACGTGTGCGCTCGGCGTATTCGATCAAGAGCCGCACGGCGTGGCTGATCGCGCCCCCACCAACGATCACCGCCTCGCTGCCGAGCGGGACGCGTGGGCCAAGCGTGGGAAACACGAAGTAGCCGACGTAGGAGGCGTAGAACGTCAGCACCACGGCGAACACCAACTGCTGAAATTCATCCCTCGATCTTCTGAGGTACAGAACAGCAGCCAGCGCCACCGGCGCCACGTAATAGCCCACGTAGGCCAGGTAGGTCAGGTCCGTCAACCACGCTGGGCGTCCCAGCACACCGCGCCACATCGCCGCCAGCTCACCGAATACCCGGGCATCCATCTGCGCAAACTGCAGGTCCCAGCGGTTCGGGCTGACGCAATCAATGATCGGTCCCAACGTGTTGAAGAGCACGGGGATGAACAGCACCGGCGAGAAATCGTGCACCACGCGCCAGACCGCCCGGCCCCCGGACAAGAACACGGACAAGAGAATGAACAGGGACAAACTGCCCAGCACGCCGAGCAGCCACAGCGCGTCACCGCCGAGTTGTCTCCGGAAGAATGCCACCAGCACCGCCAAGAGCAGGATGGCCGTCAGGTTCAGCGCATCGACCGTGGTGATCCGGCCATTGCCATTCGCGAATCCCGTCTTTCCCCCCTCCTCATTGCGCGCGCATAGTAGCGGAAGACCGGGGGCGAAGGCCAGCGTGCCGCGTTTTCTGCTTCCAGCCTTTGACGGCCTGCAGTACTAAAGGTGGATGATGCTCTTGCTGAGGGCCGCCATCTTCACCCTTCTCATCCCGGGCACCGTCACCGTGTTGGTGCCGTACGTGCTGCTTCACTCGGATCTCGACTCCGCGGTGAGGATTCCACCGATGCTGCGTGTGGTCGGTCTCGTGCCGCTCGCAGCCGGGATCACTGTATATCTTTGGTGCGTCTGGGACTTCGCCGCCTCGGGACGAGGGACTCCAGCCCCGTACGACCCACCGTGCGTGCTGGTGACGCGCGGCTTGTACGCTTTCGTTCGCAACCCCATTTATGTCGGCATCGTCAGCATCATCTTCGGCGAAGCGTTGCTGTTCGATTCAATAGCCGTGCTCGGCTACGGGGCACTGTTACTGGTGCTGTTCCATCTGCGAGTGTTGCTCTACGAGGAACCGCAGTTGAGAAGGAAATTCGGTGCCAGTTACGACGAATACTGCCACTCCGTTTCTCGCTGGTTCCCGCGGAAGACGAGGCGAACAGAGCCCTCACCCTAGCCTGGAGGGCGAGAGGATCGGGGCTTTTTTCTCTCCTCCCTCGCCCCTTGGGAGAGGGGCGGATATGCCGACGTGTCTATTCCCCGCCGCTCAGCAGCCGGAGCTTGTTCTTGGCGGCCTTGCCGACTTTGCTGCGGCCGTACTTGCTCGCCAGGAGCTGCAGCAGCTCACGCGCGACTGCCCTTTCTTCGGGATCACCCTCGGCTAGATTGAAGCCGACATAAAACAGTTCTTCCGGATCGAGCACGCGCTCCCTCCGCAGCCGCTCCGCGAGGGGGAAGGTCGAGGCAGCTAGACCGCCGAGTAACTCAAGCGCCAAGTCGTGCCGCCGCGGTATGCCGGAGAGCGCGCGCGGGTGTGACTTCAGCTCGGCGAGAGCGAGCAGATACCTCGCTTGGGCATCCAGGGCAGGCGAGTCCTTCAGCAACCCGAGCCATTTTGCCACCCCGGAGAAATCCTTCCCCTGGCGCAGCCCTTCCGCTCGCTTGCGGACGTTGGTGGTAAGGAAGTCGGGGGCGAGCCCATGCAGAAAATGAAAATAGGCCGTGTACAACCGGTCGTTGCGGTTCTCGAGGGTATCGGTAAGCTTCTCCCACAGCGCTTCGAGCACGCTGCGCTTCCAGTCGCGCTCGTGCACCAGAAGGATGTCGGCAAGTGCCCAGGCTTTGCGTTCGTCCTCGCACGCCAGCAGCTCCCTCATCAACGCGCCGCGCGCCGCCGGCATCTTCTTGAGTGAAGCGGTGGCCTGGTCGCGGCGAGCATAGCTGGCGTCGGTGAGATACCCGATCAGCGTTTTGATCACCCCGCCGGATTCAAACCCAGCGAGCTTCTGCACCGCGAAACGTTTGACCAGCGGTTGTGGGCTTTCGGCCAGACGGTTCAATTGCGCCAGGTAGCTGCGGTCGAGCGGCTGCTCGTCGAGCACGTGAATCGTCGGCCGTAGGACGCCGAGTTCGTCGTCTTCGTCGAGCAACGGCAGTAACTGGTCGATCTCGCCGGCACTGAGCTTCTGGCCGCGCAGGCAATGCTGCAGAGCCCCCAACGCATGCGTTCGCACCGCTTGCGGTTGCTCTTGGTGGAGCAGGCTGAAGAGCCGCTTGCGCGCCTTTGGGTCTGCGAGCGTGCCGAACAGCTTGGCGGCCGCGATCAGGGCCGGTCGCCGTGCATCAGCGCTGGCGGCCAAGGCCTCAGCGCGGGCGAACAGGTCGGCGCGGGCCCCCGCATCCAGCGTCGGAACCACGGAGATGACGGCATCACACGCCTCACGATTGGCATCAAAGTCTTCTCCCGCCATCAGGCCGAACAACAGATCGAAGGCGGCGCTGGAGCGCACGCGGACGCACAGATCGATGATCGCGTTCAGCCGTCGCCGGGGTGCATCACGGAGCAGTTTCTTGACAGCGGCGACGGCGCTCGGGCCGTGGTGCGCCAGGATGGTGACCGCACGATTCCCGATCGCCTCCTCCTCGCTGTCGAGCAGCGGCAGGAGATACGGGAGCCCCGTGCGTGGACGCACGCGCTCGAGGTAACCGATGGCAAAGTCGCGCACCACTGCGTTTTTCCCGCCGAGCACCCCGCCGACAGCACGCACCACCGGCGCATCGGCGGCGCCGAGATGGCTCAACACCAGGAGCGCGGCGCACCGGGTCTCGACGTCGGCCTCACCGATCAGGTCGACGACGCGCTTCAGAGTCGCATCCACACCGCCTGAGTATCACAAAAAGCTATCAGCCGTCAGCTGTTACGCCGGGCAAAGTGCGACGTACTCGGCCGTTCACTGCAGGAGTTCCGGCGTCGCACTGTCTCTCAAGCGCTGACGGCGGGCAGCTTTTTCGAACGCTGGCGGGCAAACTCGATCATCCCGGGCAGGATCGAGATGAAGATGATGGCCAGGATCACGAAGGTGAAGTTCTCCTTCACCATGGCAATATTGCCGAAGAAATAGCCGCCGAAAATGAACAGGGCGATCCAGGCGACACCGCCGATGACGTTGTAGCTGAGGAAGCGGAAGTACGTCATGCGGCCGATGCCGGCGACAAACGGCGCAAACGTCCGGATGATCGGGATGAACCGCGCTATGATGATGGTCTTGCCGCCGTGCCGCTCATAAAACTCGTGGGTGCGGTCGAGGTATTCCTTCTTCATGAATCGGACCTTTTCCTGCTGGAATACCTTGGGGCCGACGATGTTCCCGACCCAGTAGTTCACCGTGTCCCCGCCGACGGCCGCGATGCCGAGGAGGATGAACAGCGACTTCACCTCCAACGCCCCACCGGCGGCGAAGGTGCCGGCGGCGAACAGCAGCGAGTCTCCCGGCAGGATCGGCGTCACCACCAGGCCGGTCTCGCAGAAGACAATTAAAAAAAGGATCAGGTAGGTCCACATGCCGTACATCTGAATGACGACGTTCAGATGCCGATCGAGATGCAGAAAGTAATCGATGAACATGTGGATCAGATCCATGCTCTCTCCCCGGAATTCTCCTGCCGGCTGCCCGCTGCGGTGTCTGTCATTCCCTAAGCATGTCTCGGTGCAGATTTCAAAGCGCCGCTCCGGCCGATACCGGCACTGTGACCTGGTGTAGCCCTCGAAGCAACCGTTCGAAGTCGCCGAAATCCTGCAGCACTTCGCTGGCCCCGTCACGGAGCAGTCGTTGCGCTTTGCGGCCGCCGCTGATCGCTTCCCGGACTTGACTCAGCTCGATTTCAAGGTGAAGGTTCTCACGTGCACTGCGCCAACTGCGGAACGGAGCTGATCGCGGGCAAGCGTTTCTGTCACATCTGCGGGGCGCAGGTGTCTTTGACGTGCCCGAACTGTGGCGGCACCATCGAGCTGGGCTTCCGTTTCTGTCCGGACTGCGGTTTCCGTCTGATGGCGGACGATGGCACCGCAACGAAATCCACAACGGCCGGGCAATCACCAGGCGAGCCGCCGCTGAGCGGGCTGGCGAAGCATATTCCGCCGGAGCTGGCGCAGAAGATCCGGGCCAGCACCAACGTGATCGCTGGCGAGCGCAAGCTGGTCACCGTGATGTTTTGCGATGTTGCCGGTTCGACGGCCATCGCGGAGCGGCTCGATCCGGAAGAGTACCACGAGCTGCTGGAGCAGTATCTCGAGATCGCCTTTCACGAGATCTACCGCCTCGAGGGCATCGTCAATCAGCTCGCGGGCGACGGCATGATGGCACTGTTCGGCGCCCCACTGGCGCACGAGGACGCGCCCGAGCGCGCGGTGGAGGCGGCGCTCGCCATGCGTGATGCGCTCAGCACACTGAACCAGCGGCTGCTGGCGGAGCGCGGCTTGGCGTTGCGCGCCCGCATCGGCATCCACACCGGTCCGGTAGTGGTCGGCACCGTCGGCAACGACTTCAAGATGGACTACACGGCCATTGGCGATACCACCAACCTGGCGTCGCGTCTCGAGTCGCTCGCGGAACCCGGGACGGTGCTGGTGAGTGACGCCACCGAGCGCCTGGTGCGGGGCTTGTTCGAGATGCGCCCGGTGGGCCCGTTCGAGGTGAAGGGGAAACGGGAGGCGGTCACTGCCTTCGAGGTCCTGCGGCGCAGCCCGCTGACAACGCCGATGGCTATCGCCGCCGAGCGCGGCTTGACGCCGTTCGGGGGGCGCGACGAGGAGCTCGCGCAGCTCACAGCCTGCTTCGAGCGGCTGACCGGAGATCTGGCGCAAATCGTCGCCGTGGTCGGACCGGCGGGAAGCGGAAAGTCACGGCTCCTCTATGAGTTCAAGCAACGGCTCGCCGGCGAGCGCGTGGTCTTCTTCGAAGGCCGCTGCGCGTCGTTGAACCAGGTGGTGCCGTACGCGGTGTGGATCAACATGCTGCGGCAATACTTCGATCTCACTCCGGCCGAACTGAGCGGGTGTGCCTGTGAGAAGATGCTCGCCAAGATCCCGGGGTCGGACCAGACGCTCAAAGAGTTGTTTCCCTACCTGTGCCGCTTGCTCGCGATCCCGGCGGAGCCGCTGCCCGACGTGCCGCTCGAGGAGCTACAAAGCAAGACCTTCGAGGCGGTGTCACGGCTGGTGATGGCCAACACCAGCGTTGCGCCCGTCATCATGTTGCTGGGGGACCTGCAGTGGATCGACGACCCCTCCCGCGAAATGCTCGACCTCGCGGTGGCGCGTCTGCACGGCCGTATCATGCTCATCGTCAGTCACCGGCCCGATTACCAACCGGCATGGCGAACGCACGCCGCCTTCACGCAGCTCAACCTGCGGCCGCTGTCGGACGAGCACACTGCCGAGATCATCCGCGCGGTGGCTGGCGGTCGGCTGCCAGCCGAGCTCGAGCGGCGCATTCTGGTGAAAGCCGAGGGCAACCCCTTCGTGGCGGAGGAAGTGACCCGGGCCTTGTTGGAGCAGGGCGTGGTCCTGCGCACGGACAACCAGGTACGCTTGACGCGCCCCGTGGCCGACGTACGCATTCCGGACACCGTGCAGGAGGTGATCGGGGCGCGCTTGGATCAGCTGGGCCCGCAGGCCAAGCGGGTCGTTCAGGTCGCGGCCGTGCTCGGCCGGCAGTTCCAACACAGCCAGCTGGAAGCGCTGCTCGAGGGCGAGGGCATCGACGTTGGTGCCGAGCTGCAGCTGCTGGAGGGCCGTGGCGTCATTCACCGTAAGAACCTGCTGTCGCGGGATGAGTTCCGTTTCGGCGAGAGCTTGACACAAGAAGTGGCGTACGAAGCGCTCCTCTTGAAAGAACGGCGACACTTGCACGCGCGCATCGGGCTGCTGCTTGAGGCCGCTCCTGGTGAGCTGACGGCCGAGCGTTCGGCGCTCATCGCGCATCACTACGCGCTCGGCGACGATCGCGAGAAGGCGCTGGCGGCGCTGCTACGCGCCGCGCGCCAGGCCGAGCAGTTGCCGTCGTACCCGGTGGCGCTGCGCTTCTATCGCGAGGCCTGGCAGCTAGCCGACGCGGCGGTGCCGGAATCGCACGCCGCCACCGGGGCCGGCGCCGCGGCGGGGCTCCCCGCCTTGGTGCCGGTGGCGCTCGAGGCCGCGTTGGGCTTGTGCCGCCTGGTGATCCTCTATGGTTCGTCCGAAGCCGCCGAGATCGAGCGGCCGGTGCGGCGGGCGCGCGCGTGGGCCGAAGCGCTGGGCAATGCGGAGGCGTTAGCGGGGGCCTGCACGTACCAAGGCCTGATGATCATGGGCGGCGCGCGCGCGGCCTTCGCCGATGGCGTGCCACTGGTCGAGGAGGGGTTCGCCATCGCCCAGCGCGCCGGGCTGACGGTCACCGCCATCAGCATTTCGCGCGCCCTCGCGTTCGCTTACGTGTACGACGGGCGCTGCGACATCGCTCAAGAAACTCTGCGCTGGGCAGTGGCTGAGCTGGAGCGGTTGGGAGAGAAAGACCGGCTCTCCGATCTGTATCTTGGCGCGCGCTACATGCGGGATAGCCTGCGCTACATGTGTGACGATCTCAAGGGCGCCGAACAGGGTGTCACCGAGACCTACGAACAAGCCGTGCGTGCCTCAAATCGCACCGTTCAGAGCCTTGCCGCCTCTATCCTGGCCTGGGTGCATGTCGCGCGGGCCCAATACGGCGAGGCCCGCCGGTGGGCGGATACGAGTTTGGGGATCGCCGAGGTCATCGG
>Ga0326728_10018510_pt1 | contig 13714 bp, 17 predicted proteins | sample MB3enrmetagenome_FD_207602 | JGI IMG/M metagenome (GOLD analysis project Ga0326728, IMG submission 207602) | Lab enriched peat soil microbial communities from McLean, Ithaca, NY, United States - MB31MN | ecosystem: Environmental > Terrestrial > Soil > Wetlands > Peat | place: USA: New York... | reverse complement strand
CGAAGACGATCGGCCTCGCGCTTTCCGACGTCGAGCGGCGCGTCGCGACGCCGCTCGGCGTGGTGAAACGGACCCGCTTCGCCAAGGACGCCGAGGCGTTGAGCGCGCGCATCCGCGAATTCGACGCCTTCGCGCTGGTCGTCGGTCTGCCGCTCAACATGGACGGCGGCGCCGGTCCGCGCGTTCAGGCGACCCGCGCCTTCCTGCGCAATTTCGCCCGCCTCGATCCGACGCCGGCCGTCCTGTGGGACGAGCGCCTGTCGACCGCGGCGGTCGAGCGGGCGCTGATCGCCAACGACGTTTCGCGCGCGCGCCGCGCCGCGGTCGTCGACCAGATGGCCGCCGCCTACATCCTGCAGGGGGCGCTCGATCGTCTCGCCGGGCTCGCGTCCTCCCTCCGAGCGTGACGCAAGCGTTACAGGAACAGGGTTCACGCGGACGTGTGCCTTGCCGATCCATGCACGCTATGAGAGTATCCGCTCGGGACTCTCCTTGGGGCAGGAGCGAACGATGAGCGACCGTGGCGCCGTTACGCGGCGACTCGATGTGCGGCGTCGCTTTGTAGGACGGGCTCTCGCGCCTCACCGTGAAGGCGCGGCGCGCTGTGACGCCGGGGCGCCGGCGATCGCCGCCTACATCGCCGACATGACTGCGCAATTGGAATCGATGGCGACGGCCGCAGGCCTCGACCTTCTCGCCTATTTTCTCGCGATGGCGCGCGCCGAAGGCGAGGCGGCGTCGCGCGCCGGCGCCGACGCGGACGGCGAAGACTCGCCGTCAGGCTGAGGCGGCGGACCGCCGTCGAGGGCGGTCGGGCGACGATGTGGGCGCCGCGCCGAGGCGCGACGGGCGTCCGAGGCTGTCAACCTCGGCGGCCCCTCTCAGCGCGACGCCGCCGCGGCGCGGCCGAGGTCGCCCTGCGCGCTAATCCTGCTCCTCGGCTGTGAGCAGCGCCACGCGATCGCCGCCGCTCAGCTCGATCCGCCCGGCGAGTTCGAGTTCGACCAGGGCGGCGCGGACCGAACGCACGTCGGCGCTCGCCGCGCGCGCGAGTTCGTCGATCGACACCGGCGCCGGGCCGAGCAGGGCGGCGACGCGCGCCCCGACCGCCGTTTCGCCGGCCTCGTCCGCTCCGGCCGCCGCGGGTTCGTCGGTCTCTGCCGGCTCGTCGAGCCATAGGCCGCCGGTGCGGCGCGGCTCCTCCATGCGTCCGACGGACGCGCGCGTCCGCAGCGGTTCGAGCGCGGCGAGTGCGTCGTCGACGCGCGCGCATAGGGTCGCGCCATCGCGCAGGAGGTCGTTGGTTCCTTCGGCGCGCGGGTCGAGCGGCGAACCGGGCGCCGCGAGCACCTCGCGCCCCTGCTCGGCGGCGAGGCGGGCGGTGATCAGCGAGCCGGAGCCGCGCGCCGCCTCGACGACGATCACGCCCAGCGCGAGGCCGGAGACGATGCGGTTGCGGCGCGGGAAGTCGCGCCCGCGCGCCTCCCATTCGAGCGGCATTTCCGAGACGATCGCGCCGTTTTCGGCGATGCGCGGCAGCAGCGGCGCGGCCTCGGGCGGATAGGGCTTGGCGTGGCCGCCGGCGAGCACGGCGATCGTGCCGGTCTCCAGCGCGGCGACGTGAGCGCGCTGGTCGATCCCGCGCGCGAGGCCGGAGACGACGACGTAGCCCGCCTGGCCGAGCCCGCGCGCGAGACGGTCGGCGAAGGCGAGGCCGGCGGCCGAGGCGTTGCGCGAGCCGACGATGGCGACCGCCGGCTGCTGCAGCGCTTCGTCGCGGCCGCGCAAAGCGATGAGCGGCGGCGCGGCGTCGATATGCCGCAGCGCCGGCGGATACTCCGGCTCGCAATAGGCGATGAAGCGGACGCCGAACTTGCGCGCCTCGTCGAGCTCGCGCGCGACGTCGTCGACGACGGCGACGCGGATCGGCCGGCTGGCGCCGCCGCGCCGCGCCAGCTCGGGCAGGGCGGCGAGCGCCGCCGCCGCGCCGCCGCAGCGATCGATGAGCGCGCGGAAGGTGCGCGGGCCGACGTTTTCGCTGCGGATCAAACGCAGCCAGTCGAAGCGCTCGTCGTCGCTGAGGCGCGCCTCGACCCGCCGCGCGGCCATGGTCAGTCCTTCTTGCCGATTTTGGTTTCGGTTCCCGCCAGCAGACGCGCGATGTTGGCGCTGTGGCGGACCCACAGCAGCGCCGCCAGCAGGGCGAAGAGGATCGCCACAGGGGTGGCGCCGACCGCCAGCGCGGTCAGCGGCGCGGCGACGCTCGCGGCGAGCGCCGCCGCCGACGAGTAACGCGTCGCCGCCGCGACCGCGAGCCAGACGAGCGCGAAGGCCGCCGCCGCCGGTAGGCTGGCGCCAAGCAGGCCGCCGAGGAAGGTCGCAACCCCTTTGCCGCCGCGGAAACGCAGCCATACCGGATAGAGGTGGCCGAAGAACGCGCCGGCGGCGCCGGCGAGCGACGCCGTTTCGTCGTGAAACAGCATTCCCGCCACGAGATAGGCGAGCGTGGCCTTCAGCGCGTCGAGAACCAGCGTGGCGGCGGCGAGGTCCTTGCGACCGGTGCGCAACACATTCGTCGCGCCGATGTTGCCCGAGCCGATCGCTCGCAGATCGCCCGCTCCGGCGAGCCGGGTGAGGATGAGGCCGAACGGGATGGAGCCGAGCAGATATCCGATCGCCAGGGCGGCGAGCGCAGCGAGCGAGTTGAGGGAGATCGCCATGAGCGGCGCGCGCCTTGATTGAGCAACGACCCGCGCCGGAGCCTATTCGTACACGATGCGCCCGGCAACCAGCGTCATTTTGACTTTGCCCTCCATCCGCGCCTCGTCGAAGGGCGTATTGCGGCAGCGCGAATGCAGGCTCGCCGGATCGAGCACGTAGGGCGCTTCGGGGTCGAAGCGGACGAGGTCGGCGGGCGCGCCGGGCTTGAGCCGCCCGCCCTCCACGCCGAGGATTTCCGCCGGCCGCGTCGTCATCGCTCGCAGCAGGCGCGGCATTGAAATGCGCCCGGCGGCGACAAGGCGCATGCTGGCCGACAACATCGTCTCGACGCCGATCGCCCCGGCCGAGGCTTCGCCGAACGGCAGGCGCTTGGTCTCGACGTCCTGCGGGTCGTGGTCGGAGACGATGACGTCGATCAGCCCGTCGTTCAAGGCGTCGACCAACGCCTCGCGCTCGTCCTCGCCGCGCAACGGCGGGTTGAGCTTGAGGAAGGTGCGGTAGTCGCCGACGTCGTTCTCGTTGAGGGTGAGGTTGTTGATCGACACGCCGCAGGTCACCGGCAGGCCGGCGGCGCGCGCGCGCGCCATCGCCTCGAGCGACAGGCGATTGGAGACGAGCGCGGCGTGGAAGCGCGCGCCGGTCAGGGCGACGAGGCGCAGGTCACGCTCGAGCACGATCGTCTCGGCTTCGCGCGGAATCCCGGGCAGGCCGAGCCGGCTCGCGCGCTCGCCTTCGGCCATCACGCCCTCGCCGACGAGGTCGCGGTCCTCGCAGGCGTGCATGACCAGCGCGCCGAAATCGCGCGCGTAGGTGAGCGCGCGGCGCATGGTCTGGGCGTTGGCCACGCTCAGCAGGCCGTCGGAAAACGCGACCGCGCCGGCTTCGGCGAGCAGGCCGATCTCGGCGATCTCGCGCCCCTCGAGCCCCTTGGTCAGCGCGGCGGTCGGCAGCACGCGGACCTTGGCGGTGGCGCGGGCGCGCCGCAGGATGAAATCGACCACGGCGGGATCGTCGACCGGCGGATTGGTGTCGGGCCGGGCGACCAGCGTCGTCACCCCGCCTGCCGCCGCGGCGGCGCTGGCGGAGGCGATGGTCTCGCGATGCTCGGCGCCGGGCTCGCCGATGAAGGCGCGCATGTCGATCAGGCCAGGGGCGAGGATGTCGCCGCCGCAGTCGACGATCTGCCACTCGGCTGGGATGTTGGCGCGCGTGACCGCCGGGCCGAGCGCGGCGATCTTGCCGTCGACGACGAGCGCGCCGCCGCGCGACTCCTCGAGGCGGTCCGGATCAATCAGCCGGGCGTCGACAAAGGCGATGGGGCGGGGCTGCGGCACGCTCACGGCATAAGGGCGCCACGAGGCGCAGGCAAGGGGCCAGGCGCCGCAGGAACGCGCCCGCGGCGCCGATCGCCGGCCGTCCGCGCCCCGCCGACGCGAATTGACGCGCGCGACGGCGCGTGCGGTCGGCCGCCGGCGCGGCCGCCAGTTCGCTCTTGTCTGGGCCGGCAAAACCGGCTAGACGGCGCCTCTGCTGCGTGGGGAGTCCTTCCCGCCGCCAGGCAAGCGCCCGTAGCTCAGCTGGATAGAGCACCAGACTACGAATCTGGGGGTCGGGAGTTCGAATCTCTCCGGGCGCGCCATTTCCGCGAGTTAAATCAAATAGTGGCCGAACGTCGTTTCTGAACTGCGCATGGCGTGGGCGACTTGTGGGCGACGCGGAGAAAGAACTTCTTCCGACGCGGCTCTTGGCGAATGGCCGAGCGGACTCCTCCGCTTTCCAATTGTCAGCCAACGGGCGGTTCTGGACGCCGATCGGCGTCCCAACGCCTCGAGCAAATTCACCGCGTTGGGCCGGACGGCGGAGCCGATTTACATCCCGGCGGCTCGACGATCGGCCGCCCCGACCCAACTCGAGCCTGTGGATCGGCGCGGAGTCCGAACGCCGATCGGCGTTGCAACCTCCTGATTGGCGCTGCTCCGGCGGGGCAATCTTCGGCGCGCGCTCACATCATCTTCAGGAAGCCGCGCGCTCGGGAGGGAAACCAGCCGGCGGCAGCCTCACGGAATGATCATCGTTGTACGAGCAACCAAACAAGCGGCACGGCGAAGATGACCCCGGTCGAGCTCAGCACAATGAGCATGTGACGCGGGCCGACCCGCAGGATCGAACGGAGCGAGGTGTTGAGACCGAGCGCCGCGATCGCAAGCAGGAGGCCCCATCGCGACGCCTCCACAAGCGCAGCTTTGGCGGGCGGCGGGATGACGCCGAGCGAATTGATGACGACAAACACCAGGAACATGATGGCGAAGCCCGGGACTGGAACCTTCGCCTGGCGCGCGTCCCCGCCCTCCGACGCGAACCACCAGCCGACGCCGAGCACGACCGGCAGCAGCATGAACACGCGGAAGAGCTTGACGATCGTCGCGACGTTGCCCGCGACGTCGGAGACGGCGTAACCCGCGCCGACGACTTGTGCGACATCATGAATCGTCGCGCCGAGAAAGACGCCGGTCGTGCGCTGATCGAAGCCGAGAAGGTCGCAAAGCGCGGGATAGGCGATCATCGCGCCCGTCGCCAAGATATTGACCGTGATCGCGACGAACGCCGTGTCGGACTCGCGCTCTTTGTAATGGGGCAGAACCGACGCGATCGCCAACGCCGCGGATGCGCCGCAAACGGCTGTCGCTCCCCCTGCGATTGCCCCGTAGAGGTCGCCGCGGCCGCAAAGACGCGCGAACAGCACGCCGGAGACGAGCGTGACCGCCATCGCGACGATCACCATGATCGCCGTGCCGACGCCCAGACCAAGGATGTCGGCAAGCGCGATCTTGAGACCGAATAGCGCGATGGCCCAGCGCAGAACCTTCTTGATTGCGAAAGACGTGCCCACAGTGAAGGCAGGGCGGTCGGCGAGGGGATGCAGAACCATGCCGATGAGGAGCGCGATCACCGGGGCCGTAATGGTGATTTTCCTTCCGACAGTCGCGAGCGCGACCTTCGTCGTCAGGGGTTCGACCTGGACCGACAGATAGGCCACCGCGCCGGCCAGGACGAGGCCCGGCAATAGAGAACCGGCGAAGCCCAAGGGGTCGGCGAGGCTGACGACGCGAGCGGCGGGCTTATCGATCGACATGCGCGAAACCCGTCTTCGCCATGCGTACGCGCGGCCGTCCTGCGTCTTCAGGCATGGGCGTCCCCCCAATGGCTTGGCGCCGCGCCACGCGCAGAGCGCAGTGGGCAGGGCCGAAGCTCTCATATGAACACATTCGGTTATTAAGATATTATCTGCGCCGCGTCTACCCTCCAAAGTCTCGCCGGAATTGTCGATGCGCGTCATTACACATCACGAACAAGTGATATAAATATAAATACATTGACGCTGCCGTATTACCAGGCTAGACAGCGTCTTATGACGACCACCCTCCAGATCGCACGCTTCGAGGCGTCCGGGCAGGCGGCTATCGACGCGCGCGAAATCGCGCGCAGGGTGGAGCTGTTCGAGGACCGTCCGGAAGCCGTTCTCACGTGGTCGGACGTCGCTCGCTACGCGCGCTTTCAGTTTCGGCGCATCGCAGGACCGTTGGGGCGCGGCAGGCCGCACTAGGCCGCCCTGTGCTTGCAAAAGATGTCGACGAGCACCGCGATGATCCTCTTCACGTCATCGCTCGCAAGAGAATAATAGACCTGTTTGCCGTCGCGTCGGAAAGAGACCAGTCCCTCGAGCCGCAGACGCGCCAACTGCTGAGACACGGTGGATTGACGCACTTCGAGGGCGTGTTCGAGCTCGCCCACGTGTTTTTCGCCGTCGACGAGCTGGCACAGAATGCGCAACCTGGACTCGTGCGCGATCGCCTTCAGGAATTCGCCGGCTTGTCGCGCGCTCTGCGACATGACGTCCATGTCGCTTTCGCTCAGCGAAAGACGTTTCCTTGCCTGCGCCATCGACATCTCCGGTTCCAGCCGCCGTCGCCGACGGGCGCGGACGTTTCCCGTTCGGCTATAGCTCCTTATTTAGATGTTTGAATATGATTGCAACGCCGATCGGACGTCAAAGCGTCGAAAAACCGCAGGCCTGACGGGCGGATTGCGACGCGCCCGATTCGCCGCCACGCCGAGCCGGGCTGCGAATCGCCTCGGTTTGCAGGCCCGCGCGGCTGGGGCCGCGGACTAGCCCGCCTTTGGCGGCTGCGTCCGCGCCCAGCGGGCCATCTCGTCGGCCCAGAGCGTCGCCGTCGCCGCGTCGAGTTCGAGGATCGTGTAGCGCGCGCCCTCCTGAATGGTCACGCGCAGCAGTTTCATGCCGCTCGGGTAAACGACCTCGTCAAGCCGCACGCGCCGCCCATAGGGCGCGTCGAACTCGGCGAGGCGGGTCTTCTCGGCGCTAGTCACGGCGCAGCGGCCCGGCCTGCAGAAACACGATCTCGAGCACGCGCTCCCAGAAGCGCGGCGTGTCGGGAAATTCCGGCTTGATGTCCATGTAGAGGTGGATCTCGCCCGCCTTTGCCGCTTCGACGACGGCGAGCTCGAGCTCGGCGAAGCTTTGCATATGCGGGTTCCGAATGAGCAGCTCACTGACGTGCGCCATCGCGGCCTCCGTGGGCTAAATGCTGGTCGTCGCGCTCAGCTACCGGCTCGAGGTAGCGGATGCGATAGAGCAGGCGCTTTCGCGACGAGCCGTCCGGCGAGAACGCGCTGCGATCGTGGAGGACGTTGTTGCAGAGGAGACCCTCGCCCGGCGCAAGGCGCGCCCTCAGGACGAGAGGATCGCTCTCCAGCGTCTCTTCGAGCCTTGCGACCGCTGCGCGGGTCACGCTGTCGTCCCGCCACAGGATATTGCGCTTGCGCGCAGTGAAGCGCATGCCGAGCCGCCCCGAGCCGGGATCGATATAGAAGACCGGCCCGACATTGAGCGGGCGGACCCGACCGTTGGCCTCGACGCTCTCGGGGATCGTCATCGCGTCGGGCCGCGCCAGCGCCTCGACATAGGCGGGATCGGCGTCACGCAGGCGGATGTACGCGATCTCGTGATCGAGGAGGCGGTTTTCGCCGCCTCGCTCGGCGTCGCGCACGCAATGCAACGCCATCGCTTTCACGCAGCGCGCGGGGCCGTGGAAGTTGTAGTAGCCGTCGGTGTGCCAGTTGATGGCGCGATCGGTGTAGGGAATGTAGCCGAAGCGGCCGCCCTCGTCGGCCACCTCGATCCGCACAATCCCGTCGCGTTCGGCCGAGCGATGATCCTCGACGGCGACGAGGCCGAAAGCGGCGCCGAACGCGACGAGGTCGCGGCGAATGCGGGATTCGTCGCCCGGCGGACCCGCGGCGTACAGCGCCATGTTGCAGCGGCGACACAGCGCCCGGATCGCCCGGCGCTCGCTCGCCGTCGGCGCTCCGAGCCGGGCGACGGAAACCTTGATCTCGTCGAGCGACTTCGGATAGCGCGCGAGCTTGCCCTCCCGCCACTGCCGATAGGCCCGGTCGTCCCGGAGATCGAACGGGCTGGGGCGCCACGCCCGCTCGGGGCGCGCCGGCGCCGCGACCGAATGGAGACTCATCGTTTCCTCCCAGGGCGCGAATTTTTTTGTTCTACCTATTCACATATTCGAATTTTTGTCTATTATCACGCCTTCAACGAGCCCGAAAGAGGCTTCGGTCGGTCGCCAGAAACAGCGCCTGCCGCCGGCGGCGGAAGGCCGAGAAACCAGGGAGAACGCCCGTGTCGGACGCAGACAAGCCAGCCGCGCCGTCGGCTGACGAACCGCCAGCGCCGCGTCACCCGACGCCTCTGCTCGATCAGCTCGAGAGCGGTCCGTGGCCGAGCTTCGTCACCGGCCTCAAGCGGCTGCGCGACGCGGCCGACAAGCCCTACGCGCCGATGATGAACGACCTGCTCGGGCAGCTCGAACATTCCTACGAGGAGCGCCTGGGCTTCTGGAAGGGCGGCACGGTTTCCGTCTTCGGCTACGGCGGCGGCGTGATCCCCCGCTTTTCCGAGGTCGCGTCGAAGTTCCCGGCGTCGAAGGAATTCCACACGCTGCGCGTCCAGCCGCCGGCCGGCTACCACTACACCACCGACCTGCTGCGCCAGCTCTGCGACATCTGGGAGCGACATGGCTCCGGTCTGATCGCCTTTCACGGCCAGAGCGGCGACATCATGTTTCAGGGTTGCGCGACCGAGAACGTGCAGAAGGCGTTCGACGAGCTCAACCAGCTCGGCTTCGACCTCGGCGGCGCAGGCCCCGCGCTTCGCACCTCGACGAGCTGCGTCGGCCACGCCCGCTGCGAAATGTCGTGCTACGACGAGGTCAAGGCGCACCGCGCGGTCATCAACGAATTCCTCGACGAGATGCATCGGCCGGCGCTGCCGTACAAATTCAAGTTCAAGTTCTCCGGCTGCGGCAACGATTGCGTCAATGCGATCCACCGCGCCGACTTCGCGGTCATCGGCACCTGGCGCGACGACATGCAAGTCGACCAGGAGGAGGTGAAGGCCTTCGTCAAGCGGGCCGGCCGCAAGGCGATGATCGACATGGTCATCGCCAACTGTCCGACGCGCGCGCTGAGCCTCAACGACGACGACACGCTCGAGGTCGACAACAAGTCCTGCGTGCGCTGCATGCACTGCCTCAACGTGATGACCAAGGCGTTGTCGCCCGGCAAGGAGCGCGGCGCGGCGATCCTGATCGGCGGCAAACGCGCGCTCAAGGTCGGCGACCTCATGGGCACGGTCATCATCCCCTTCATACCGCTCGAAACCGACGAGGACTACGAGAAGCTCGTCGAGTTCGGCCGGCGTCTGATCGACTTCTTCGCCGAGAACGCGCTCGAGCACGAGCGCATCGGCGAGACGATGGACCGCATCGGCCTGCCGACCTTCCTCGAGGCGATCGGGGTCGATCCGGACCCCAACATGGTCAATCATCCGCGCACCTCGTGCTTCGTGCGCACCGACGACTTCACCGCCGAGGCGGAGAAGTACTTCGCGCGCAAGGCGCGCGAAGCCGGCCACGGCGAAGCGGCGGAATGACGACGATCGCACACTCAGGGAGATGGCATCGATGAACGCCGCGCCGGAAATGCGCCGTCCGACCGAGTCGGGCGTGCCCGACCCGTTCCCCTACATGCATCCGCTGCTCAAGAAGAACTACGGCGACTGGGCTTGGCACGACCGGCCGCGCCCGGGCGTCCTGCATCACGTCGCCAAGAGCGGCGACGAGGTGTGGACCGTGCGCGCCGGGACGCAGCGACAGATGGACGTCTTCGCCATCCGCAGGCTCTGCGACATCGCCGATGAGTTCGCCGAGGGTCACGTGCGTTTCACGACGCGCAGCAACATCGAATTCATGGTCGGCGCCTTCGCCAAGGTGCAGCCGCTGATCGACGCGCTGCTGGCGGCCGGGTTTCCGGTGGGCGGCACCGGCAATTCGGTGTCGATGATCTCGCACACGCAGGGTTGGCTGCATTGCGACATCCCCGGCACCGACGCCTCCGGCGTGGTCAAGAGCCTGATGGACATGATGCACGCCGAGTTCGTGCGCGAGGAGATGCCGAACCGCGTGCGGATCACGACCTCCTGCTGCCAGATCAACTGCGGCGGCCAGGGCGACATCTCGATCAACGTGCAATACACCAAGCCGCCGCGCATCAACCACGACCTCGTCTCGAAGGTCTGCGAGCGCCCCGCGGTCGTCGCGCGCTGCCCGGTGGCGGCGATTCGGCCGGCGCTGGTCGACGGCAAGCCGTCGCTCGAGGTCGACGAGAGCAAATGCGTGTGCTGCGGCGCCTGTTATCCGCCGTGCCCGCCGATGCAGATCAACGGCGCCGACTCGACCAAGATCGCCGTCTGGGTCGGCGGCAAGCACTCCAACGCGCGATCGAAGCCGACCTTCCACAAGCTCGTCGTCGCCAACCTGCCCAACAATCCGCCGCGCTGGCCCGAGGTCGAGGCGGTCGTGCGCAAGATCCTCTATACTTACAAGGAACATGGCCGCCCGTGGGAGCGCATGGGCGAGTGGATCGAGCGCATCGGTTGGCCGCGCTTCTTCGAGCTGACCGGCTTCGCCTTCACCAAGCACCATCTCGACACGTGGACCGGCGCGCGCAAGACGATGAACACGTCCGCGCACCTCCACTTCTGATCCCCAGCGAACGGCAGAGACAGAGGGAGGAACGCGGGTGCGAATCGCAGTGGTGGTCAACGAAGGGCCCTATACGCATCAAGCCTCGGACAGCGCGCTGCAGTTCGTGCGCGCCGCACTCGACAAGGGCCACGAGATCTTCCGCGTCTTCTTCTACCACGACGGCGTCAACAACGGCACGCGGCTCACCGTCCCGCCGCAGGACGACCGCAACCTGCAGCGCGCGTGGAGCGAGCTCGCGCTGACGAAGAACCTCGATCTCGTCGTCTGCATCGCCGCAGCGCAGCGGCGCGGCGTACTCGACGCCAAGGAGGCCAAGCGCCACGGCAAGGATGGCGACAACATCGCGCCCGGTTTCCGCATCTCCGGCCTCGGCCAGCTTATCGAGGCGGGCATCGAGGCCGATCGTCTCGTCACCTTCGGCGACTGAGGAAACGCACATGTCCGAGAACCCGAGGAAGAAGTTCCTCTACGTCAATCGCAAGGCGCCCTACGGAACGATCTACGCGCTCGAGTCGCTGGAAGTCGTGCTGATCGGGGCGGCCTTCGAGCAGGACGTGGCGCTCGCCTTCCTCGACGACGGCGTCTTCCAGCTCGCCGAAGGGCAGAACGCGACCGCCATCGGCATGAAGAACTTCTCCAAGACCTATCGCGCGCTCGGCGACTACGAGGTGCGCAAGCTCTACGTCGAGCGCGAGTCGCTTTCCGAGCGCGGCCTGTCGCTCGAGGATCTCATGCCGATCGTCTACGAGGACGAGGATGAGGATTACGCGCAAAAGCCCTCGATTCACATGGTCGACCGGGCCGAGCTGGCGCAGCTGATCGGCGACAGCGACGTCGTTCTGAGCTTCTGAGGAGCCGCCCTTGTCCACGCTGCACACGGTCAACAAGTCGCCTTACGAGCGCTTCGCCTTGGCGAGCTGTCTCGCCCATGTCGCGCCGGGCGACGCGCTCTTGATGCTGGAAGACGGCGTGCTCGGCGCCCGCCGCAGCGGCGCCTTCGCCGCGCGTCTCGCCGAGGCCGACCGAGCGGTCGCGGTCTACGCGATCGGCCCCGATCTCGAGGCGCGCGGCGTCAAGCGCGAGGACGTCGCCGAGGGCGTCGAGATCGTCGGCTACGAAGGGTTCGTCGACCTCGTCGCCAACCATGCGCGGGTCTGCGCCTGGCTTTGAGCACCGCCGCCCGTCGCCAAGAGAATCCAGGAGAGGAAACATCCATGTCGGCTTACGCATTCAATGACGTTCTGATCGCTCACGACGAAGAAGGCTATCTCACCGATATCGGCGAGTGGACGCCGGAGCTCGCCGAGCTCATCGCCAAGAGCGAGAACATCGAGATGACCCCCGAGCGCTGGGAGGTCGTCAACTTCCTGCGCGAATATTACGAGGAATATCAGATCGCTCCCGCAGTCCGCATCCTGATGAAGGAGCTGACCAAGAGATACGGAAAGGAGAAGGGCGACCAGAAGTACCTCTACGGGCTCTTCCCCTACGGTCCGGCCAAACAGGCGTGCAAGATCGCCGGCCTGCCAAAGCCGACCGGTTGCGTTTGACGAGGCGGCCGCCCGAAGCCGAGGCGGAACGCCGAGGCGGGCGCAAGGGAGGAAACATGGCGACGATCGTCTACGCGGCGCTGTTCTATTTCGCCGCGGCCGTGCTCGTTGGCGGACTGGCGTTTCACGTCTGGCGTTACGCGACGACGCCGGCGCCCTTGCGCATTCCTACCACTCCGGCGCCGACGACCCGCGCCGGCGCGGCGCTGCGAGTGGCGCGGGAGGTCGTGCTGTTCCAGAGCCTGTTCAAGTCGAACAAGTGGATCTGGCTGTTCGGCTGGGCGTTCCATGTCGCGCTGGCGGTCGTTCTGCTTCGCCATCTGCGTTATTTCCTGCAGCCGGTTCCGGCGGCGGTCGCTTTCGTACAGCCGTACGGCGCGCTTGCCGGCATGGCGATGGTCGGCGCGCTGGCGGCGCTGGCGGCGCGCCGGCTTGTCGTCGAGCGCGTGCGCTATATCTCCGGTCCGTCCGACTACCTGATGCTGGCGCTGATCGGCGCGATCGGCCTCAGCGGCCTCGCGCTCAAGTTCGTCGCGCGCACCGACATCGTGGCGTTGAAGGCGTTCGTTCTCGGGCTCATCTATTTCGATTGGCGCCCGCTGCCGACCGATCCCGCGCTGCTCGTCCACCTGGCGCTGGTCGCGGCGCTGATGATCGTCTTCCCCTTCTCCAAGCTGCTGCACGCGCCGGGCGTGTTCTTCAGCCCGAGCCGCAATCTGGCCGACAATTCGCGCGAACGCCGTCACGCGCCGCCCGCGCGTCTCGAAGCGCTCGCGCGCAAAGCTTGAGGACCCTCGCCATGGCCGCGGCCCCCGGCGCCAAATCGTCCGATCGTTCGCGCGGCGACCCGCTCGAGCTTCCCGCGCTCGCCTGCGGCGCCATGTCCAATTCGAAGCCCTATCCGGCGAACGCGGCGATGCAGACGGCGCTCGGCTTTCCCGGGGAGCTGGTCGAGAACTGGCATGACAAGGCGATCGCGCGGCTCGGCGAATTGGTGAACGGCTCGCGCGCGCTGCGCGTCTATCTCGACTCCTGCGTCAAGTGCGGCGCCTGCACCGACAAGTGCCATTATTTCCTGGGCACGGGAGATCCGAAGAACATGCCGGTCGCGCGTCAGGACCTGCTGCGCAAGGTCTATCGGCGCCATTTCACCTGGGCCGGAAAAGTCCTGCCGTGGCTGGTCGGCGCCGGGGATCTCACCGAGGAGACGCTCGCCGACTGGTACAGCTACTTTCACCAGTGCTCGCAATGCCGCCGCTGCTCGGTCTTCTGCCCCTATGGCATTGACACCGCCGAATTCTCCAT
>Ga0326728_10018508_pt1 | contig 13714 bp, 10 predicted proteins | sample MB3enrmetagenome_FD_207602 | JGI IMG/M metagenome (GOLD analysis project Ga0326728, IMG submission 207602) | Lab enriched peat soil microbial communities from McLean, Ithaca, NY, United States - MB31MN | ecosystem: Environmental > Terrestrial > Soil > Wetlands > Peat | place: USA: New York... | reverse complement strand
AAATGGCTCAGAGATTATTCGTGGGGAACCTTCCCCGCAGTGTGACCGATAATGTGCTCAGTGAATTCGTCACCAACGCTGGGTTCCAAGTTGTTTCCGCGGCCGTCATCCGAGACAAGATGACGGGTGAATCCAGAGGGTTCGGCTTCGTCGAGCTGGCTGAGGAAGAAGACATGCAGCGCGCGATCCAGGGACTTAACGGACAAACCCTGGAGGGGCGTCCCCTCACCGTGAACGAAGCTCGGCCGCAGCGCGCCGGGTTCGGCGGCGGTGGCGGTGGTGGAGGCCAGCATCGGGGTGGCGGCGGCCGCATGGGCCGCAAGCGTGATTACTGACGGGGTTCTAGTGGTTTGCCGGATCACCGCACACCTTTCCTGAACGACACCTGTCGGCCGGGCGTTGCACCCCCAATTTGAGACAGGCGTATGTCCAGCTTGAAGTCTGCCCAACGGCAGTCATTCCCGCGACTGCGAACCATCCTGGCCCACAAATGACATGCGCTAAACCCTAAGGTGAGTGAGGAGTCTCGCACTATGGATTATTTTGAAAGTCGAGCCGACCTGAGCACCGCCGGTGTTGTCGTTCCCGCTCTATCGCGGGCTGCCTGCTCCCACCTGTCGCGGTCTCGTCCTCTGTGGCGGCAGCGTCCCGCTGCTGCGCGCCTTCCGCATACCCGCGCCACAGCAGGTGAGACGCCCTCCCTACAAACTGCGCCCGGCAGGGCGGCTGTCCTGCTTGGGCTATGTGTTCTACTATGGATGGGGTGCTCGGCCAAGAGAGCGGAAACGCCGGGCATGCCCCCCGACTTTTCAGCTCCCGTGACCACTGCCGCTGCCGCCCTGGCCACTGTACCAATTCAGGTCCACGCCATCGGCAATGTGGAAGCGTACTCAACGGTCTCTGTCAAGGCGCAGGTGGCGGCGAGGATTGAGAAAGCCTATTTCACCGAAGGCCAGGACGTCCGTAAAGGCGATCCCCTCTTTACGTTGGATCGCGCCCCTTTTGATACGGCGCTCCAGCAGGCGGAAGCTAACTTAGCGAAGGACCAAGCCCAACTCGAGAACGCCCTTGCGGAAGCCGAACGCTATACTCAACTCTTCCAGGATGGCATTGTCTCGAAAGAGCAATACGATTCCATACGCACCAACGCCGATGCCCTGTCTGCTTCGGTGCGCGCGGATAAGGCGGCTATTGACAAGGCGAGGATCGACTTGAGCTATTGCTCGATCCAGTCGCCCATCGACGGCCGGACGGGCGCCCTGCTGGTCCATCCCGGAAATTTGGTTAAGGATAACGATGCGGTGCTGGTCGTGCTGAATCAGATCCACCCCATCTACGTCACGTTTTCGGTTCCCGAACAGCACCTGACGGACATCAAGAAATGCCGAGCCACAGGCCCCCTCACAGTCGAGGCCGCCGTTCCGAATCAGGAGCAGAACCCCTCCCGCGGCGTATTGACTTTCATCGACAATGCCGTTGATAGCACCACCGGCACGATTAAGTTGAAGGGGACATTTGAAAACCCGGACAACCGGCTCTGGCCCGGTCAGTTCGTGAATGTTGCGCTCACGCTAAGAACTGAACCCAACGCTGTCGTCGTCCCTTCACCGGCGGTCCAAACCGGACAGGCAGGCCAATACGTTTTTGTGGTGAAACAGGACATAACGGTTGAGTACCGGCCGGTGGTTGTCGCGAGCAGCATCGGCAATGAAACGGTAATACAAAAAGGTGTCGCGGCAGGAGAGACCGTGGTGACCGACGGCCAGTTGCGGCTCGTCCCCGGCATGAAAGTAGCAGTCAAAAAACAGTGACGAGTGACACTCTCGTCACTCGCCACTTGTCACTCGTCACCGTACTTTTATGAATCTTGCAGAACCTTTCATTCGGCGGCCCGTCATGACGACTCTCGTCATGCTGGGCATTCTGCTGTTCGGAGTGATGGCCTACAAGTATCTTCCGGTAAACGACCTGCCCAACGTAGATTATCCGACCATCCAGGTCATGGCGAGCTTGCCGGGCGCCAGCCCTGAAACGATGGCCTCTGCAGTGGCAACCCCGCTGGAGCGCCATTTCTCGACCATCGCGGGCCTCGAATCAATGAGCTCCGCGAGCACCCAAGGCGGTTCGCAGATCACCCTGCAATTCGCCGCCAGCCGCAACATCGACGCGGCTGCGCAGGACGTGCAGGCGATGATTGCCAATGCCCAGAACCAGCTTCCTACCGGCATGCCCGCCCCACCCTCGTATCAGAAGGTGAACCCCGCCGATCAGCCCATCATCTATATGGCGGTATATTCCGACACGCTCCCCGCCTCGACGGTGAACGAATATGCCGACACGCTCATGGCCCAGCGCATTTCGATGATCAGCGGGGTGGCGCAAGTCCAGGTCTTTGGTGCACAGAAATACGCCGTGCGCGTGCAATTCGATCCCAAGGCGCTGGCCACGCGCAAGATTGGCATTGATGAGGCGATGGCCGCGGTCCAACAGGCAAACGTCAACCTTCCCACCGGGACTCTTTACGGCACGCACAAGTCTTTTGTGGTGCAGGCTACGGGACAGCTTATGGACGCCGCAGCTTACCGACCTCTCATCGTGGCTTACCGCAATGGCTCGCCGGTGCGTCTCGAGATGCTGGGCAGGGTGATTGACGACGTCCAGAACGACAAGATCGCGAACTGGTATAACGGCAAGCCGTCCCAGGTGATCGCCATCCAACGCCAGCCCGGCACGAATACGATCGAGGTGGTCAACAACGTCAAGGCGCTGCTACCCACTTTCCGCGCCGAAATTCCGGCCGCGATCCAAATGGCCACCCTCTACGATCGCTCCATATCGATTCGTGAATCGATCAACGACGTGAAATTTACCTTGTGGCTTACCCTGACCCTGGTGGTCTTCGTAATCTTCGTCTTCTTGCGCAACATCTCGGCCACCACTATCCCCAGTCTCGCGCTGCCCATGTCCATAATCGGAACGTTCGCGGTCATGTACCTGCTCAATTACACTGTGGATAACCTCTCCATGATGGCGCTGGTGCTTTCCGTGGGATTTGTGGTGGACGATGCCATTGTCATGCTGGAAAACATCGTGCGCCATATGGAGATGGGCGAAGGGGTATTTGAAGCGGCCCTCAACGGCTCCCGTGAAATCAGTTTCACCATTCTCTCCATGACCGTTTCACTGGCGGCCGTCTTCATCCCGGTTCTTTTCATGGGCGGGTTGTTGGGACGCCTGCTTCACGAATTCTCCGTGACCATCATGTGCGCAGTGGTCGTCTCCGGCGTCGTCTCGCTCACCCTCACGCCCATGCTCTCCAGCCGCTTCCTGCGTCCACCAGGAGAGCAACGACATGGCCACGTCTATCTCCTTTTCGAGCGAGGATTCCTGGCGATTCAACGCGCTTACGATTGGAGCCTGCGGGGCGTCCTCCGCCATCGCTTCATCACTTTTGTGGCCTCGCTGGTCATCGTTGCCTTCACGGTCCAGCTCTTCCTGCAAATGCCCAAGGGTTTTCTTCCCAGCGAAGACTCCGGCGGGATGTTCGGCATTACGCAAGCTGCGCAGGGGATTTCGTTCGACTCCATGAAACAGCACCAGCTCGAGGTGACCAAGATCATCAGCGATGATCCCAATGTTTCGGACGTGATGTCATTCGCCGGTGCGGGCCTTCCGGGCTATGGCGGCAACTCCGGCTTCTTCTTCGTCCATCTAAAGGACCGCCCCTCGGCAAGCCAGGAAATGATCGATTCTTTTAAGCGCTATCTGCGCCTTCCGGGTAGCCGGCACGATCCCAATCTTCGCTACATCAGCACCGATGACGTGATCAACGAGCTGCGCCCGAAAATGATGTCGCTTCCCGGCGTCATGGCCTTCATGCAGAATCCCCCGCCTATTCAGATTGGCGGCCAACTGACCAAGAGCCTTTATCAGTTCACTGTCGAGGGCCCGGATACCAAGGAGCTCTACAAAGACGCGCTCCTTCTAGAAACGAAAATGCGCCAGTTGCCCGGCCTCCTGGACGTCAACAGCGACTTGCAGGTCAGCAATCCGCAGGTGAACGTGGTGATCGACCGAAATAAAGCCCTCGCATTGGGCGTTTCGGCATACCAAATTGAGGATGCGCTTTCGACCTCCTACAGCTCTCGCCAGATTTCCACGATCTACGCGCCTAACAATGAATACTGGGTGATCGCCGAACTGCTGCCACAGTATCAAATGGACCCCCAAGCGCTCTCGATGCTCTATATCAAGTCGAATACCGGCCAGCTTGTCCCGCTGGCTTCCGTCTCGAAGCTGACGCAGGACTTGGGACCTCTGGCGGTGAACCATTCCGGGCAGCTGCCGTCGGTCACGCTTTCTTTTGACCTCAAGCCAGGTTTCTCCTTAGGCGAGGCCGTCACGCGCGTCGAGGAACTGGCACGCAACACCCTGCCTGCCACCATCAGCGCCACGTTTCATGGCGCTGCACAGCAGTATGAGTCTTCGCTCACAGGTCTCGGAATTCTGCTTCTAGCCACCCTCCTGGTGATCTACCTTGTGCTGGGCATTCTCTACGAGAGTTTCATCCATCCCCTCACTATCCTCTCCGGCTTGCCGTCGGCTGCATTGGGCGCGTTGATCACCTTGAAACTGTTCCACTTGGACCTGAACCTCTACGGCTTCGTCGGTATCATCATGCTCATCGGTATTGTGAAAAAGAACGCTATCATGATGATTGACTTTGCCATCGTGGCGGAGCGAACCAAAGGAACGAGCCCGCTGGAAGCCATTTATCAAGGTTGCCTGATCCGCTTTCGTCCCATCATGATGACTACCATGGCAGCGCTGATGGGCACGCTCCCCATTGCCCTCGGGTTCGGCGCCGGCGCCCAGTCCCGCCGCCCCCTCGGACTCGCTGTGGTGGGTGGACTCTTGGTTTCCCAGCTCATCACTCTCTACATTACTCCCGTCTACTACACCTACCTGGACGCCTTCCAAAAGTGGCTGACGCGCTCCTCCACACCTGAGGCTCAGGCCAAACAACTGCCCTCTATGGCGAGGATCTTCGTCGAGCCGCAACAGCGGTAGCCTCTAAACACCGGTCATTCTGGTCTTCACACGACAAACTGGAGACCTAAACGAACAGTGTAATAACTCGCAGGTTTGGAGAGGGGTCGCCCGATTTTCACTCCCCGATCGGCTTTAGCCCCTTGAAAATGAGTAGGTTACGCAACAACGCTGGCGAATTTTGCGAACTTGGCCCGCCTCTTGCTCCTTACTCGATGGCATGGTAGGGCCGTTCCATGCCACGGAATGCGGTCAGGCCGACGTTCGATGAACCAACTCCATGTAACGCCGGACGACGCGTTTGAGGCTTAGCCGATGAAAAAGGTGATCATTCTTGGTGCTGCGGGCAGGGACTTTCACAATTTCAACGTACTATTCCGGGACGATCCCGCCCTCAGGGTCGTGGCGTTTACTGCCACGCAAATTCCCAACATCGAAAACCGGGCATATCCCCCGGAGTTGTCTGGAAGGCTCTACCCGGACGGAATCCCGATAGTCCCCGAGGCTGAGCTCGAGGAATTGATTCACAGACATGACGTGGACGCGGTGGTGTTTTCTTACAGCGACGTTTCCCACCAAGCCGTCATGCACTTGGCGGCGCGTGCCGTGGCCGCCGGCGCCGATTTCTGGTTGCTGGGAACTGAACGCACCCAGCTCGCGGCGCAAGTTCCGGTTGTCTCCGTTTGCGCGGTCCGCACGGGCTGCGGCAAGAGTCCCGTGTCACGACGGGTGGTGCAGGAACTGCGCGCGCAGGGCTTGAGGCCGGTCGTGGTTCGCCATCCTATGCCTTATGGTGACCTCACGGCGGAGCGGGTACAACGCTTTGCCACGCTGGAGGATTTGGCAAGGGGCGGATGCACCATCGAGGAGAGGGAAGAATACGAGCCCCACCTGCGGCAAAACGCGGTGGTCTATGCGGGCGTGGATTACGAGGCAATTCTCCGGCAAGCGGAAAAGGAAGCCGACGTGATCCTCTGGGATGGCGGCAACAACGACACTCCCTTCTATTGCTCCGATCTGGAGATTGTGGTTGTTGACCCTCACCGGGCCGGGCACGAACTAAGCTACTACCCGGGGGAAGTGAACTTCCGGCGGGCGCATGTGCTGGTCGTCAACAAGGTTGATACGGCAAGTCCGGAGGCCGTGGAAGCGGTACGCAGCAATTGCCGAAAGATCAATCCCGGCGCCGTAATCATTGAGACGGAATGCCGGGTGACGGCGGCCGAACCGGAACAAATCAAGGGGCGACGGGTGCTGGTGGTGGAGGACGGGCCCACGCTCACGCACGGTGAGATGTCCTACGGAGCCGGTGTGGTTGCTGCCTGCCAGTTCGGCGCCGCCGGCCAAGCCGACCCCAAGCCGTACGCGGTGGGCTCGATCCGCGCCACATTCGAACGCTTCCCCCATCTGAAATGCCTCCTGCCTGCGATGGGATACAGCGAAGAGCAACGCCGGGAACTGGAAGAAACCATCAATCGTACTCCCTGCGATCTCGTTTTGGTGGCTACACCAATCGATCTGGCGCGACTCTTGCGCCTGAACAAGCCGAGCGTGCGAATAGGATACGAGGTCGCGGAACGGACCAAGCCCGGCTTCGCCGAGGTTCTGGCTGACTTCACGGCGCGCTTGGCGCCGCCTAAGAAAGCAAGGTCCGCCTAAGAGTTGTTGGAACTGGTCCGGGCAAGGTGCGGAGGCGGAGCGCAACGGTGGTTCCCCCAAGCGGGAACGAAGTCATTAGCCGCAGGTGGAATCTCCGGGCCAGGAGAAAGAGGACAGAAGAAAGGACTTTCGACATGCGCAGACTCAAGGTCGTAAGCCGGGCGGATAAGGAGACTCCACCCCTTTCAAGGCCTTCTACACTCCCCCACCGGCACGTGATTTCTTTACATGACTTGGCTCCTGCGGAGGTGGAGTTCCTGCTCAAGGTGGGTCAGAGCGTGAAGGCCCAACCGAGCCGCTTCAGGAGCGCTTTGGAGGGCAGGACTCTGGCCATGCTTTTCGAGAAGCCCAGCCTGCGCACGCGCGTGACGTTCGAGCTCGCCATGGAGCAACTGGGAGGCAAGGCCCTCTATCTCGGCCCACAGGAAGTCGGCCTGGGGAAGCGTGAGTCAGTGAAGGACGTGGCGCGGAATCTCTCGCGCTGGGTGGATGCCGTGGCGGTCCGCGCTTTCGCTCATCAGACCGTGATGGAGCTGGCCGAGAATGCTTCGATCCCGGTCATCAATGCTCTCTCCAACTTTGAGCATCCTTGCCAGGCGCTAGGCGATTACTTAACGCTGCTCGAGCACAAGGGCCCTTTGGAGGGGAAGACGCTCGCTTGGGTGGGCGACGGCAACAACGTTGCCCATTCCCTCATTTATGGAGCCGCAAGGCTGGGAGTGCGCATGCGCATCGCCACCCCGGCGGGCTACGAGCCGGACCGCTCCGTGGTGGCGGACGCTAAACGCGAAGGTGGAGACATCGCGCTCACCCACGACGCCCGCGAGGCAGTGGTCGGCGCCGATGCCGTTTACACCGATGTTTGGATCAGCATGGGCCAGGAGGATGAAACCGACACGCGCCTGCGCGTCTTCCGCCCTTTCCAGGTGAACTCCGAACTCCTGCGCAACGCGGGACCTCAAGTTCTGTTCATGCATTGCCTGCCAGCGCGCCGTGGCCAGGAAGTGACAGACGAGGTCATAGACTCACCTCGTTCCATTGTCTATGACCAAGCCGAAAACCGTTTGCACATCCAAAAGGCGATTCTGCTGGCGCTGCTCTCTTGAGAGACCTCCATGCCCACCGCTGTCGTTGCCATAGGCGGTAATTCCCTGATCGGACGTGGCGAGAAGGGCACCCTCGAGGAACAGCGGCGCAACCTCCAGACAACCTGTGAGGGCATTGCCGCGGTGCTGGCTGCCGGCTACAGGACAGTAGTCACTCACGGCAACGGACCGCAGGTGGGCGACGCGCTGCTGCGCTCGGAGCTTGCTGCCGGCCAGGTGGAGCAGTTGCCGATGGACGCCTGCGTGGCGGAAACCCAGGGGAGCATCGGTTATCTGCTGCAGCAAACGCTCCAAGAGACGCTGCCGCGCCATGGCCTCCGCCGCCCCGTGGTGACGATGGTGACGCAAGTGCTCGTCTCACGGCGAGACCCTGCCTTCCGCAATCCCACAAAACCCGTCGGCCCTTTCTACAACCCGGATGAAGCCGAGCGCCGCCACCGCACGCTGGGCTGGCAAATGGTGCAGGACGGGTGCCTCGGGTACCGCCGCGTGGTGCCCTCTCCGGAGCCAAGAGAAATCATGGAACTCCCCGCCATTCAAGCGGCCCTCGGAAGTGACGCGCTGGTGATTGCCTGCGGCGGAGGAGGAATCCCAGTGGTCTTCCGGCGCGATCGCCTGGCGGGCATCGACGCCGTGATCGACAAGGACCGCGCTTCGGCCTTACTTGCCTGGGAGCTTGAAGCGGAGTTGTTTCTCATCTCCACCGGCGTCCCGCAGGTGGCTTTGAACTACGGCACGCCCGCCCAGCAGCAGCTCGAGCGAATGAGCGCAACCGAAGCTCGCGCTTACCTGCGCCAAGGCCAGTTCCCTCCCGGCAGCATGGGTCCGAAGATCGAGGCTGCGCTCGCCTACCTCGACCGTGGGGGCACGATGGTCATCATCACTTCCCCCGAAAACATCCCCGAAGCTTTGCATGGCATGGCTGGCACCCGCATCCTTAAGGACTGACGAGCGGTTCACGAAACGCCAGTCATTCCCGCGAAGGCGGGAATCCAGTTCGTAGGTGGACCGATTCCCGAGGTCCATCCAATGGATTCCCGCCTTCGCGGGAATGACTGGTCACGGGAAGCAGGGCGTGAATGACTGATCGCGAGAAGCGCTGCGGCAGTGTTAAGATTGCCCTGCTCATGAATCCTCCTGCCGAAAAACGCGACCGGCGCCTGATGCGCCAAATGTTCGAAGTTATTGCTCCACGCTACGACTTCGTCACCCGCGCATTCTCTTACGGCATGGATCGGCGCTGGAAGCAACTCGCCGTGCGCAAGGCCGGATTATCAAACGGCGCCATGGTCCTGGACCTGGCGTGCGGGACCGGCGACTTTTCCCGCCTTGTCCTCGAAGCGCTGCCCGCCGCAAGGGTGTTCGGCGTTGACCTCACCCGAGCGATGCTGGAGACGGCGCGAGGGCGGTGCGGTTGTAAGGCGATCTGCGCCGATGCTATGGTCCTTCCCTTCCCCGAGGACCTCTTCGATTGCGTTTTTGTTGGCTATGGACTGCGCAACTTTCCCGGCTTGAACTCCGCGATTCAAGAGATTCGCCGTGTCACCCGGCGGGGCGGCATGCTGGTGAGCCTGGATTTCTTTCTGCCCGCCCATCGCCTTTGGCGCGCGCTCTATCTCGGCTATCTCTACGCCCAGGGCGCGTTCTGGGGCTTGCTGCTGCACGGCCGTCCTCGCTTGTACACTTATATTCCGCATTCCCTGCGAGGCTTCATTACGATCGAGGATTTCTCTCTTTTGTTGAAGCGGATGGGGTATGCGCGTATCGACGCATACTCTTATGTTCTTGGCGGCATAGGCCTGCACTGGGCTGTCAAAGGGTAGCGCATCGGAAGGAATGCTATAATGCAGTTAGAATGGGATGGAACTAAGGCTGAATCAAACCTCAAGAAGCACGGCGTGTCATTCGACGAGGCAGTAACAGTTTTCTATGACCCCTCAGCGGCTACTTTTGGAGACCCTGACCATTCGCAAGAGGAAAGCCGGCTGATCACGGTGGGGTATTCGGTCCGTGGCCGGCTCCTCGTTGTGAGCCATGTTGAGCGAGGCAGCATCACGCGCGTAATCAGCGCACGGTGCGCAAGCCCCGCGAAAGGAAGCGTCATGAAGGGGAAGACACGGGTGCAAGGGGATGACCTGCGCCCCGAATACAATTTCGATTACTCTAAAGCCGTCCGTGGCAAGTACTACCGTCGCATCATGAGGGAGGGCGCGAATGTTGCGATCCTGGAGCCCGATGTGGCCAAGGCATTCCGCACTTCCGCGGCGGTGAATAAGGCCCTCCGCTCGCTCCTCCAGATTTCCGAGACCACCCGGCGATTGACAAGGCCCTGAGGCGCGGGTACCGATGCCTGCCGGCGTTGGGCGGGCGAGCACCCTCCTGCAACTCCTTCTCTCACGCTGCTGAATCCTAGAAGAATCCCAGTTGCCGTGGCTGCCGCACGTGGAATACACTGCCTAGCGCGGACGAGACGCCCGCGCCACATTCACTCCGAGTCCAGAATATGCGAATCAAATCCCTCAGCTTGCTCCTTCTCCTCGCCCTGCCGCTGCCTTTGGCGCACGCACAGGGAACGGTGCCCACGTTCCAGCGCACGGTCGGCACGGGCACCTACACTTTGGTCGGACGCGACCCGTCGCAAGGTGGCGTCACTAACATTCCCACCGTGCTCGTTCCTATCGCGCTCGCCTTTGAGGCGAAGAAGCCGGCTGGCAAGCCCTTCCTGATGGACGCGGGCCAGGACGTAAACGGCATCCTCCACTCGCCGATCTTCTCCCAGTTCGACTTCCCTTCCAGCGGCAAAACACAGTATACCGACGCCATGCTGCGCACGACCTTCCCCAGCGAGAACGGCTGGCATACGCTGCTCGGCAAGCCAGACGTGATGCCGGTGAAGATTAGCGTTCCCGTGGGCTACGGCTACATCCTCACCTCAAAGAAAAGCGGGGCCGCCTTCGCCGTGGTGGACGTCGAGTTTCTGCAAAAAGAGCTCTTCCGCCGGCTTCCCAAACAGGAAGGCAAGCTTGTTATCGCCGTAACGCACAACACCACCTACTACGCCGATGCCGACGCCACGGAGTGCTGCTCTTGGGGAACGCACGGCGTGGACTCTGCCACAGGAAATTCCTTCGTGCTCGGCTCGTATCTCCGCGCTGCGCCGACTGTTGTGGAAGCGAGTGACGTACAGCCGCTCACCCAGCAGCTTGGCGAGTTCATCAACGATCCCTGGCACGACCCGCTGCTCGGCGGCGACAACCGCAAAGGTCCGGGAAACAGATTCGCCAGATGGATGCGCCCCGCGTCGATGCGTCCGGGCGACCAGGGTGCGTGCGGCGGCAGCGGCGTCGCTTCCGCGTACTTCCTTCTCGAGCCCACGGACACAAACCCCAAGAACAACGTGCCGGCATCAAAGCCCTTCCTCGCTCGGATGGGCGAGACCACTTATCATCTTCAGAACGTAGCCCTGCTGCCCTGGTATACCGGCGCCGCTCAAGGACTCGGCAGCGCCTTCAGCTTCCCGGAAGCGCAAGCCCTGACCGCACCAGCCAAGCCGTGCCCAGCGCGCGGCAGAGGTCCTGGCGCAGGCCGTGGCGCGCCCGCGCCTCCCCAGCCCACGGTCGCGCCGATCCCCACCAGCGGCTCGCCTAACGGCCATCGGCTCATCGGCTACTGGGTCGGGTATGGCGCTGCTGGTTCCGCTTTGCCGCTCCGAGCGGTCTCGCCCCAATGGGACGTCATCATCGTAGCCTTCGCTACGCCCGCTCAGAATGCGCCGGAAGGGACCATGCAATTCCGCACGCCCGCCGGGCTCTCGATACGGGTCAATTCAAGTCTGACATTGCGTATCTGAAGGGCCAAGGCAAGAAGGTCATGATTTCGCTTGGTGGCGGCGGCGTGAACTTCCCGTTCGCCGGCCAATCGAGCGCGGCGAACTTCGTTTCCTCGGTCACCAGCATCGTGGCCGAGTACGGATTCGACGGCGTTGACATCGACTTCGAAAGCCCATCTCTCAAGCTCGCTCCCGGAGACACGGACTTCAAGCATCCCACCACGCCATCGATCGTGAATCTCATTGCGGCGCTTCGCCAATTGCGCGAGCATTTCGGCCCCAGCTTCATGATCAGCCTCGTGCCCGAAGGCACGCAGATCCCCTCCGGCTACCCCAGCTATGGCGGCCAGTTCGGCTCTTACCTGCCCCTCACGCATGCCATCCGCGATATTCTCTCCTTCGTTGATGTGCAGGACTACAACACGCCGCCACTCGAAGGCCTGGATGGCGAGATTCACCAGCCCGGCCCAGTGGACTATCACGCTGCCATGACCGAACTCCTGCTGCAAGGCTTCAACATAGGCGGCGATCCCCAAGAGTTCTTCCCGCCGCTGCCGGCCGACAAGGTTGCCCTCGGCTTCCTCACCGGAGACACAACGCCCACGCTCGTCTGCCAGGCGATGGACTACCTCATCACCGGCAAAGCTCCGGCGGGAACTACGTACAAGCTGCGCGAGCCTTCCGGCTACCCCGGCCTGATCGGCGCTATGTTCTGGACCATCGACGCCGACCGCCAAGGCAATTACAATTTCTCCAACCTGGTCGGCCCCCAACTCCACGCCTACCTGAGCGCCCCGCGCTGAGAAGGCTCGCGCATCGTGACCATCACCCACAACCAACTGCTGTTCCTCGAACACTTCGCCACCGGCCGGCAGGAACTCGAGCGTCTGGCGGCCTCCGCCACACTCAAATAGCGACCGGCCGGGGACGCTTTGGAGTGCGGCAGCTTGCTGCCGCTTTGACCCAGCGAGCTTGCTCGCGGCCAAAACAGTACGAGCGCCGGCCGGCAAGCTGCCCTGAGGGAAAATGGCAGCACCCCGTGAGGGTGCGCAAGGTTCGAAGCTCATGTAGCCCGCGCCGGTTTGTACTCCCTGGGGTACCGGAACGCCCCTGAATTCCAGCTCGTTCCCGCACAATTGGTGAGTTTTTAGCCCCTTTAGGGGTCTAAATTGAGTTCGTTTGCAGCAAAAATGAGTTCGTTTTGCGCACTGTAAATATGGTAAGTCCTTTGTTTGCAGTATATAGTTGAGTTCGTTCCCACGATTTAGTATTTTTTCCATCGCTACGCTGTTTCCCCTCTGCCGCCGAATCCGTTTCCTCTTCCCTTGCCACCCGGTGCGCGGGGCCGCTCCCCTTGCCCGAGGGGCTTTCGACAACTATAATAGGCTACTAAAACGGACTTGTCAAGAAAAAAGTTCAGAAAAAGTGCAGCCGACAAAAGCGGAGGACAAAATGGCCGAAACCCAGACGCCAAGGGTCAAGTTGCAGGGGACTGGGAAAGTTAGGGATATGGAAACGCAGCCCCCCCAGAGGCCACCATTCACCGCCCGCGTCAGGCCCAGGGGCGTTTTTCTGCAACTGTTCGGTTTTTGAGCTAGGAACAAAGAGACCCCGCAGCCTTCCAGCCGCGGGTGCTGTATATCTCCGCTTAGGCGCCATTTACAGCCAAGTGGATAAGTTCCGAGTGGCTACCATCCGGGAGTTGGGCGCCTTCGGTAAACGCTACGCCGTTAGGGAGGACCTATTCGCCGATTGCTTGTGGGAAGGGGATTATGCATGATGTAACTCTTGAGTGCTGATTAGAACGGAGGACGGTGAATGAGAAGCAAACTTTTGATTGCGGTGGGAATCTGTGGCCTCTATCTGGGTGCCGTTAGCGCCCTCGCGGGCGACCAATCAACAAGGCATCCGGGAAGTTCTGCATCGTAGGCATGGGGACCGCCCCCGACCTCATGACGTTACGGGCGCAGAAGGTGATCACCAGCGCCGATATCCTGCTCGCTGAGGAGGGGTCGTTCGAGGGGGACTGGAGCCGATTCACCCAGGGAAAGGAGGTCTGGCAGTGGCCGCA
>Ga0326728_10018507_pt1 | contig 13715 bp, 12 predicted proteins | sample MB3enrmetagenome_FD_207602 | JGI IMG/M metagenome (GOLD analysis project Ga0326728, IMG submission 207602) | Lab enriched peat soil microbial communities from McLean, Ithaca, NY, United States - MB31MN | ecosystem: Environmental > Terrestrial > Soil > Wetlands > Peat | place: USA: New York... | reverse complement strand
CGGATTGCAGGTTTTTCGCGTGCTTTCGGTCACGCCCGGCGAGGGGGCGCCGCCGGCGCCGTTGCCGCCGGCGCGCACGCGCGCGCAGGCTTCGTCGGTCGGCGGGTTCGAAATCGTCATCGTCAAATGGTTCAATCGGGCGCGCGGCTTCGGCTTCCTGACGCGCGGCGAGGGCACCGAAGACATATTCGTCCATATGGAGACGTTGCGGCGCTACGGCTTCGCCGATCCTCAGCCGGGCGACACCATGCTGGCGCGCTTCGGTCCGGGACCCAAGGGCTTGCTGGCCGCCGAGGTGCGCCCGCTCGAAGGCGCGAGGGTTCCGCCCGCGCATTGAGGCGGAGCGCGCTCGGCGAGGGGGTCCAAGCGTGGCAGACGATCGGCGCGCGCGGCGGTTGAGCGAAGGGGCGGGCGTCGCCGGCGCGCGAGCGGCGCTCGGGCGCGCTTGCGCGATCGCGCTCGCGGCGTTGGCGCTCGGCTTGTTGGCGGCGAACGGCGTCCGCGCCGACGAGTTCGACTCCCTTTCCATCGTCACGGCGAGCGGCGTTCACGCGTTCAAAGTCGAGGTCGCCGCCAACGAGGCGGCGCGCGAGACCGGCTTGATGCGTCGCCGCTACATGCCGGCCGACCGCGGCATGTTGTTCGAATTCGACCGCGAGGCGCCGGTCTCCTTCTGGATGAAGAACACCTACATCCCGCTCGACATGATCTTCATCGCGCGCAACGGGTCGGTGACGCATATCGCCGCCGACGCCGAGCCGCTGTCGGAGGCGCTCATCCCCTCTGGCGGCCCCTGCGCCGCGGTGCTCGAACTGAACGGGGGAACCGCCGCGCGGATCGGCGCGAAGGTCGGCGACAAGGTGCGCCATCGGTTCTTCCCGCCCTGAGCCGCCCGCTTGGCCCTCGCCGACCAACGCTTGCGTTGGCGAGCCGCAGGAGACATGCTCGCGAGGCCGGCCCCCAGGAGACCTCGCGTCGTGAAATTCTCGTTCGCCAGCCTCGCCGGTCAGGCGTTGAGCGGGCATCAGGGGTGGCCCGAACAATGGCGCTCGCCCGCTCCGAAGCCGTCGTACGACGCGGTGATCGTCGGCGCGGGCGGCCATGGCCTCGCCACGGCCTACTACCTGGCCAAGCAGCACGGCCTCGCCAACGTCGCGGTGTTCGACAAGGGCTGGCTCGGCGGCGGCAACACCGGGCGCAACACCACGATCGTGCGCTCCAACTACCTCTGGGAGGCCTCGGAGGCGATCTACGCTCACGCGCACGCGCTGTGGGCGACGCTGTCGCAGGAACTCAACTACAACGTCATGTTCTCGCCGCGCGGGGTGATGCTGCTCGCGCACGGCCGTCACGACGAGCAGGCGTTCAAGCGCCACGTTCACGCCAATCGGCTGGCGGGAATCGCCAACGAATGGCTGACGCGCGAGGAGGCCAAGGCGGTCTGTCCGGCCCTCAACATCGATCCCGGCGTCCGCTATCCCGTCGTCGGCGCGGCGTGGCAGCGCAACGGCGGCACGGCGCCCCACGACGCGGTCGCCTGGGGCTACGCGCGCGCCGCCTCGGCGCTCGGGGTCGACATCGTCGAGAACTGCGAGGTCACGGCCATACGGCGCGACGCAAGCGGCGCCGTCAGCGGGCTGGAGACGACGCGCGGCGCCGTCGCGACGAAGAAAATCGGCGTCGTCGCCGCCGGGTGCTCGAGCGTCGTCATGGCGATGGCGGGGGTGCGGCTGCCGCTGGAGTCGTTTCCGTTGCAGGCGTTGGCATCCGAGCCGCTGAAGCCGGTGATGCCCTGCGTCGTCATGTCCAACGCCGTCCACGCCTATGTCTCGCAATCCGACAAGGGCGAGCTGGTGATCGGGGCGGGGACCGACGCCTACGTTTCCTACTCGCAGAGGGGAGCGCTGCATATCGCTTCGGCGACGCTGGAGGCGATCTGCGAATTGTTTCCGTTCGCTTCGCGCCTGCGCATGATGCGCAACTGGGGCGGGATCGTCGATGCGACCCCCGACCGCTCGCCGATCATCGGCGCGACGCCGGTTCCCGGCCTCTATGTCAATTGCGGCTGGGGCACCGGCGGCTTCAAGGCGACGCCGGGCTCGGGCCATCTCTTCGCCCATCATCTGGCGACCGGCGCGCCGCACCCCATCGCCGCCCCTTTCGCGCTCGACCGCTTCCGCACCGGCGCGCTGGTCAACGAGGCGACCGCGGCCGCCGTCGCCCATTGAGGAAAGTTGATGCTGCTGATCCGCTGCCCCTACTGCGAGATGGAGCGCCCCGAGATCGAGTTCAAATACGGCGGCGAGGCGCATCTGACCCGCCCCGACCCGAACGCCGCGAGCGACGAGGCCTGGACCGACTTCCTCTATTTTCGCGCCAACGCCCGCGGCCCCCACGCCGAGCGCTGGCGCCACGCCGCGGGGTGCGGCCGTTTCTTCAACTGCGTGCGCGACACCGTGAGCGACCGCATCGTCGTCACCTATAAGATGGGGGAGAAGCGGCCGGACTTGTAATTGGCGCGCGTCGTCCCTTCCGGCGTTGGGCGGCTTGCGAACTGTCCGCGGCGAGGCGCCGCGCACACGCGAAATTGATCGCAATCGAGGGATGCGCCGGCGACAAGGCGATATTAGCTGAAGGTTGAAGACGGCGTCGCGCCGCGCAGCGCGCCGCCGCCAACAGCGGAGGAATGCGTCATGACATACGGCGTTCTTCGTCCTTCGATGCAGGCTTTGGCTCTCGCCGCGTCGCTCGCCCTCGTCGCGCCGACGGGCGCAGCCGCGCTTCCCGCCTCGAGCCCGATGACCGTGGCGGCGACGGCGGGGGCGCACGGTTACGTCACGCCCGCCGCTTGGCTCCGCCATCGCTACTGGGGTCATCGCGGCTATGGGTGGGGCCCCGGCGCGGCGGTCGCGGCTGCGGCGCTCGGCATCATCGGTCTCAGCATCGCCAACGCCAACGCGTACGACTACGCCGAGGGTTGCGATCCGTACAACGACGATTGCGGGCCCGATTACGGCGGCTACGCCTACGGATATCCCTACGGCTATGGATATGGGGGCGGCTTCCATCACTTCCACGGCATGATCGGGCGGCGGTTCGGCGGCATGGGGGCGCATTTCGCTCACGCCGGCCGCTCCGGCGGCGGCTCGCCGACTTACTCGGTTCACGCAGGACGCCACTGAGGCGCGTCGCGGCGCGCTCAGGCGCCACGTCGCCGAGCGCTTGGCCGGACTTCCGGCGTCGTCGATCGCCTTGAGGTCGGCAGGGGCGAGGCTCGGGGGATTGCGACGCGCTTCGCGGCGTCGTTGGCTGCGCCTCGAATGGAGACGCCTGCCGCGCCTCCGCCCTTGCCGCGACTCGCCCTAGCGGCTAACCCCTGCGGCCATGGCCAAAGCCGCTCCTCCCCCGCCGCCGCCCTCGGCGCCGATCGACGTGCCCCTGCGCGAGGCGCTCGAAGAGCGCTATCTCGCCTATGCGCTGTCGACCATCATGCACCGCGCGCTGCCCGACGCGCGCGACGGGCTGAAGCCGGTGCATCGGCGCATCCTCTACGGCATGCACATCCTCAAGCTCGACCCCGGCACGGCGTTCAAGAAATGCGCCAAGATCGTCGGCGACGTGATGGGCTCTTTCCACCCGCACGGCGACCAGGCGATCTACGAGGCGCTGGTGCGCCTGGCGCAGGATTTCTCCTCGCGCTATCCGCTGGTCGACGGCCAGGGCAATTTCGGCAACATCGACGGCGACGGCGCCGCCGCCTATCGCTACACCGAGGCGCGCATGACCGACGTCGCGCGCCTCATCCTGGAGGGCGTCGACGAAGAGGCGGTCGACTGGCGCGACAATTACTCGGGCGAGACCAAGGAGCCGGTCGTTCTTCCCGCGGCGATCCCCAATTTGCTCGCCAACGGCGCGCAGGGCATCGCGGTCGGCATGGCGACTTCGATCCCGCCGCACAACGTCGCCGAACTCTGCGACGCCGCGCTGCATCTCATCGCCCATCCCAAAGCCGACTCCGAGGCGCTGCTGGCGTTCGCGCCGGGTCCGGATTTTCCCACCGGCGGCGTCGTCGTCGACGACCCGGAAGCGATCGCCGAGACCTATCGCAGCGGGCGCGGCTCGTTCCGCCTGCGCGCGCGCTGGAGGAAAGAGGAGGCCGGGCGCGGCGGCTGGGTCGTCGTCGTCAGCGAGATTCCCTACGGGGTGCAGAAGTCGCGGTTGATCGAAGCGCTCGCCGGTCTCGTCAGCGAGCGCAAGGCGCCGCTGCTCGGCGACGTGCGCGACGAATCGGCCGAGGACGTGCGCATCGTGCTGGAGCCGCGCAGCCGCGCCGTCGATCCGGCGATGCTGATGGAGCAGCTGTTCAAGCTCAGCGAACTGGAGGCGCGGGTCCCGGTCAACATCAACGTGCTGGTCGACGGCGTGACGCCGCGCGTCATCGGCCTCGCCGAGGCGCTGCGCCAATGGCTCGACCATCGCCGCTCGGTGCTGCTGCGCCGCTCGGCTCATCGCCTCGCCGCGATCGAGCGCCGGCTCGAACTGCTGGCGGGGATGATCGTCGTCTTCCTCAATCTCGACGAGGCGATCCGCATCATCCGCGAGGACGACGAGCCCAAGGCGGCGCTGATGGCGCGCTTTTCGCTCTCCGAGACGCAGGCCAACTACATCCTCGACACGCGCCTCAGGGCGCTGCGCCGGCTCGAGGAAATGGCGCTGCGCAAGGAGCAGAAGGACCTCAGCGGCGAAAAACGCGCGATCGAGGCGCTGATCGCCAGCGAAAAGAAGCAGTGGCAGGCGATCGCCGCCGAAATCGGCGACACGAAGAAGAAGTACGGGCCTGAGACGCCGCTCGGCAAGCGGCGCACTTCGTTCGAGGCCCCGCCCGACGTGGTCGTCGATCTCGCCGAGGCGATGATCGAGCGCGAGCCGGTGACGATCGTCGTCTCGCAGATGGGCTGGATTCGCGCGCTCAAGGGCCACGTCGCCGACCTCTCCGCCGTCGCCTTCAAGGGCGACGACGCCCTGAAGACTTCGTTCTTCGCCGAGACCACGTCGAAGATTCTGGTGCTGGCCGGCGACGGCAAGGTCTTCACTCTGGACGCGGCGAAGCTGCCGGGCGGGCGCGGCGCGGGCGAGCCGATCCGCCTGATGGCCGACATCGACGAAGGCGCCGACATCGTCGCGGCGTGGCTCTACGAGCCCGGAGAAATGATGCTGGTGGCGACGACGAACGGGCGCGGCTTCGTGGTCGGGCAGGACGAAATGCTGTCGTCGACCCGCAAGGGCAGGGCGGTCCTCAACGTCGACGCGCCGGCCCGCGCGCGGCTGGCGACGCCCGCCGCCGGCGACTGCGTCGCGGTGATCGGCGAGAACCGCAAGCTGCTGGCGTTTCCGCTGTCGCAGCTGCCGCAGATGGCGCGCGGCAAGGGCGTGCGCCTGCAACGCTACAAGGAGGGCGGCCTTTCCGACGCGCGCGTCTTCGCGTTGCGCGACGGGATGACCTGGCGCGATTCGGCGGGGCGCACCTTCACCATCGGCAGGGCCGAGCTGAAGCCGTGGATCGGAAACCGCGCCGAGGCCGGCCGGCTGCCGCCCAAGGGCTTCCCGAGAAACAACCGCTTCGAGGGATAAGGCCGCCGCGCCTCGCGCCGCCCTAAACGGAAAAGCTCACGCCGCAGCCGCACGACGAGACGGCGTTGGGGTTCTTGACTTTGAAGGCCTGGCCCATCAGGTCGTCGACGAAGTCGAGCTCGGCGCCGCGCATCATCTCCAGGGAAACCGGATCGACGACCACGCTCGCGCCGTCGCGCGTCACCACGAGATCGTCCGCGGCGCGGTTCTTCTCGATGTCGAAGGCGTATTGGAAGCCCGAGCAGCCGCCGCCCTTGACGGATATGCGCAGCGCCGCGCTCGGCTCTCCGGCGAGAACCTGGGTCAAGCGGCGCGCCGCGCTGGGGCTGATCGAAAGGGGCGCCGGCGCGCCGGCGGCTTCAGCGTTGTCGCTCATCGGTCCATCCCGGGTTTCGCCGCCATCGGCGATGCGATATGCGTTAAGATAGGGGTTGCAGCGCGAAGCGCAATGCGGAGGCGACCATGAACGGCGAGGCATTCGCGGCGCGCGCGCCTTACGCCGCCGACGCCGCCCGCTCGCGCGGGCGCCTTTATCCCGAACCGCCTTCGCCGACCCGCAGCGATTTCCAGCGCGACCGCGACCGCATCATCCATTCGACCGCGTTTCGTCGCCTCGCGCACAAGACGCAGGTGTTCGTCGACCATGAGGGCGATCACTTTCGCACCCGCCTGACCCATACGATCGAAGTCGCGCAGCTCGCGCGCGCTCTCGCCAAGGCGCTCGGGCTCGACCAGGAGCTCGCCGAGGCGGTGGCGCTCGGCCACGATCTCGGCCACACGCCGTTCGGCCATACCGGCGAAGACGCCCTCGACGCCTGCATGGCGGACCATGGCGGCTTCGACCACAACAGCCAGGCCCTGCGCATCGTCACCGAACTGGAGCGCCGCTACGCCGATTTCGACGGCCTCAATCTGACCCAGGAGACGCTCGAGGGCCTGGTCAAGCACAACGGCCCGCTGCTCGACGCCGAGGAGCGCCCGCTCGAGGCCGTCCGCGAGCGCGGCCCGCCCGAGGCGATCCTCGCCTACGACCGCCGCCGCAGCCTCGATCTCGCGCTGTTCGCCTCGCTCGAGGCGCAGGCGGCGGCGATCGCCGACGACATCGCCTATGACGCCCACGACGTCGACGACGGGCTGCGCGCCGGCCTGTTCGACCTCGACGCGATCCGCGCGGTCCCGTTCGTCGCCGCGCTGCTCGACGAAATCGCCGCGTGGCGCCCCGGCCTGGAGCGCGGGCGGGTCGTTCACGAACTGGTGCGGCGGATCATCACCCGCTTCGTCGAGGACGCGATCGCGGAAAGCCGCGCGCGCATCGCCGCGTCCGGCGTCGCCAGCTTCGAGGACGTGCGCCGCGCCGGACGAGCGCTGATCGGCCTTTCCCCCGTGCTGCGCCAGGCCGATCGCGACATCAAGACGTTCCTGTTCGCCCACATGTATCGCCATCCCGAGGTCAAGCGGGTGCGCAAGAAGGCCGACGCGATCGTGCGTCGGTTGTTCCGGGCTTATGTCGACGATCCCGCGGCGATGCCCGCCGACTGGGCGGCCAAGGCGGGCGAAGAGGAGAGCGAACGCGCGCGGGCGGTCGCCGACTATATCGCGGGGATGACCGACCGCTTCGCGCTCGGCGAATATCGCCGCCTTTTTGACCCAACGGCGGACTTGCGATAAAGCCGCCGCTCGAGCTTTCAGGCGGAATTCATGAATATTTTCGACGATTTCCACGCGCGCGTCGCCGCGCTGCTGGAGGCCAGGATCGCGGCCGGACGGCTGCCCGAGGGGCTCGACCTCGAGCGCTTCGTCGTCGAGCCGCCGCGCGAAGCCGCGCATGGCGATCTCTCCACCAACGCGGCGATGGTCTACGCCCGCGAAACCAAGGCGGCCGGCTCCAACCCGCGCTCCCTGGCGGTCGAACTCGCCGCCGCGCTCGCCGCGGCGCCGGACGTCGAAAAGGCGGAAGTCGCCGGTCCAGGGTTCATCAATATTCAGTTGCAGCCAGCCGTTTACGACGGCGTGTTGAGGTCTGTTCTCCGCGAAGGCGCCGACTATGGCCGCATACGAAGCGCCGCCGAGGGCGCGGTCAACGTCGAATACGTCAGCGCCAATCCGACCGGGCCGATGCACGTCGGCCACGCCCGCGGCGCGGTGTTCGGCGACGCGCTGGCGAACCTGTTGAGCTTCGCCGGCCGCAAGGTTACGCGCGAATACTACGTCAACGACGCCGGCGCGCAGGTCGACGCGTTGGCGCGCTCGGCCTACCTGCGCTATCGCGAGGCGCTGGGCGAGACGATCGCCGCGATCCCCGAAGGGCTTTATCCCGGCGACTACCTCAAGCCGGTCGGCGGGGCGCTGGCGCGCGAATTCGGGCCTTCGCTGCTGGGCGAGCCGGAGGCGAAGTGGCTGGCGCCGGTGCGCGCGCGCGCCGTCGCCGCGATGATGGCGACGATCAAGGACGATCTCGCCGCCCTCGCCATCGAACACGACGTGTTCTCCTCCGAGCGGGCGCTGACCGGCGCCGACGGCGGCGTCGATCGCGTGCGCGAGACGATCGAAGACCTGCGCCGGCGCGGCGTCGTCTACGAAGGCCGCCTGCCGCCGCCCAAGGGCCAGCCGTCGGAAGATTGGGAGGATCGCGAGCAGACCCTGTTCCGCACCGCCGAGTTCGGCGACGACGTCGATCGGCCGCTGATCAAGTCGGACGGCGGCTACACCTATTTCGCCAGCGACATCGCCTATCACAAGAGCAAGATCGATCGCGGCTTCCTGAGCCTGGTCGACGTGTGGGGCGCCGATCACGGCGGCTACGTCAAGCGGATGCAGGCGGCGGTGGCGGCGCTCTCCGGCGGCAGGGCGAGGCTCGACGTCCGGCTGTGCCAGCTCGTGCGGCTGATGCGCGCGGGCGAGCCGGTCAAAATGTCGAAGCGTTCCGGGGACTTCGTGACGCTTCGCGAAGTCGTGGACGAAGTCGGCGCCGACGCGGTGCGCTTCATCATGCTGATGCGCAAGAACGACGCGCCGCTCGATTTCGACCTCGCCAAGGTGATCGAGCAGAGCCAGGACAATCCGGTGTTCTACGTGCAATACGCCCATGCGCGCGCGCGCAGCGTGCTGCGCCAGGCGCGCGCGGCCTTCCCGCAATTCGAGCTCGCGCCGGCGGCTCTCGCGGGCGCGGACTTATCGGCTCTGACCGACGAAGGCGAACGCGCCATGATGCGCGCGCTGGCCAACTATCCCCGCATCGTCGCCCAGGCGGCCGAGGCGCACGAACCGCACCGCGTCGCATTCTACGCGCATGACCTGGCGACGCTGTTCCACGCCCAATGGAACCGCGGCATAGATTCGCCTAATTTACGATATCTCAACAAAGAATGCGAAAGTTTAACGCATTCTCGCTTAGGATTGGTGACGGCGCTGGCTGTGGTCTTGGCGTCGGCGCTGTCTATCCTAGGCGTCGGCGCGCCCGAGGAAATGCGCTAGCGCGGCCGAATGCGGCCGAGCCGCGGCCAGGGCGAGGGAGAGGAAGTCGCCGGAGGCGTCTCGAGCCGGTCGTCGGCGGGGACGGGGCGGCGACCTCCAGCGAGGTTTGTCATGAGCGTCTCGAGCGCCGGAAAATTCCCGGAAATCAATCTGGACGAGTTCGAGAAGCGCCTGCGCTCCGCGGGCGCGACGCCGAGCGGCGCTGACGATCCGCTCGCCGAACTGACGCGGCTGGTCACGATGATCAGCCGGGACGGGGCCGTGGGCGACCCGCTGGCGGCGCCTCCGGCGCGCATGCCGAGAGCGGAGAGCGCCTTTCCGGCCGACGCCGCCGTCCCCGCGTGGCCCGCCGGCCGCCTCGGATCGGGCCCGAGCCAAGCGCCGTTCGGCGTCGCGCCGGCGCCGTCGGGCGCCGTCGACGACTTCGATCTCGCCGGCGAGCGCGGCGCCGCGCTGTCGGCGGCGCTCGAGGAGGATCGTCCGCGAACGCGCCGGCCGCGCTCCTGGTATTTCGCGACGGCGGGCCTGGCGGCGATCGGCCTGGCGCTGTTGGCCGGCGCGGCGACCCTGAAGATGGGCGCGCCAAGCGCGAACAAGACGCCGCCGTTCATCGCGGCGGCCGACGGGCCGAGCAAGATCCAGCCGCCGAGCGACGCGACCGCGCGATCGGGCGGCGATTCCGCGGCGTTGCTGACGAAGGATTCGGCGACCGGGGCGCCGGTCAAGATCGTCACCACCGAAGAGAAGCCGCTCGCGGTGGCCGCGGGCTCGCCGGTGGCGGCGGCCGCCCAAACGCCGATCGTCGCGCCCGCCGCCCCGTCGGCGACGGTCGCCCCGCTGTTCCCCGACGCCAACCCGGTCAAGACGGTTTCGGTGCGCCCGGATGGAACGCTGATTTCCGCCGATTCGACGCCGACGCCGACGCCTGCGCCGCCGACGCCGGCGGCCCAAGGGGCGCCTCGCGCGGTCGACACGACGCCGGTGGGGACCACGGCGGCGCCGCCGCCGGCGGCGGCGGCGGCGGGCGAACCCGCCACGCCGAAACTCGATCTGCCGACCAAGCTGTCGCCGAGGTCCTCGGCGCGGGTGGTCGCCAAGACCGACACCACCGCGCCCGCCGCCGCGACGGACGCGACGCCGACCGCGCCGTTGACGCTGGCGGCGCCGGCCGCCGCGACGAAGGCCGCCAAGACGCCGCCCGCCAAGGCCGCGCCGGTCGTCGCCGACGCGCCGGCGGCGCCCGCCGACGCCGCCGCGAGCGAACCGGCTGCGGCCGGCGGCGGTTGGGCGGTGCAATTCGCCGCGCCGCGCTCCGAGGCCGACGCGCAGAACGCGATCGCCCGTCTGAAGAGCAAGTATGCGGCGGCGCTCGGCGACGCGGACCTCGCGGTGCGCGAGGCGGAAGTCAAGGGCGAGACGATTTATCGCGTGCGCGCCGACGGTCTTTCCCGGGAAGACGCCTCGGCGCTCTGCGCCAAGCTGAAGGCGAGCGGCGGCGATTGCTTCATCGCCAAGAATTGACCGCGCGCGATTCGCCGGAGGCCGTTGCATGACGCTCGCCTTCGTCTGCGGCTGCGCGGGAGCGACGCTGGCGCCCGAGGAGCGCGCGTTTCTTCGCGACGCGCGGCCCTGGGGGCTGATCCTGTTCAAGCGCAACGTCGTCGATCGCGAGCAATTGCGCGCGCTGATTCAATCGTTCCGCGATTGTCTCGGGCGCGCCGACGCGCCGGCGCTGATCGACCAGGAAGGCGGACGCGTGCAGCGCATGGGCCCGCCGCTCTGGCCGGCCTATCCCGCCGCCGCCCGGTTCGAGGGAGCGCGCGCGCCGGCGCGCGCCGCCTGGCTCGCCGCGCGGCTGATCGCCCATGATCTCAGCGAAGTCGGGATCGCCGTCGATTGCGCGCCGGTGCTCGACGTCGCCGACCCGGGCGCGCACGCGGTGATCGGCGAGCGCGCGTTTTCCCGCGCGCCCGAGCGCGTGGCGGCGTTGGGCCGCGCCGTCTGCGACGGGCTGATCGCCGGCGGCGTCCTGCCCGTCGTCAAGCACATCCCCGGGCACGGACGGGCCCGCGCCGACAGCCATCTCGAATTGCCGGTCGTCGCGGCGAGGCGGAGCGAACTCGCGGCGCGCGATTTCGCCCCCTTCGCGGCGCTCAGCGACGCGCCGATGGCGATGACCGCGCACGTCGTCTTCAGCGCGATCGATCCCGATTCTCCCGCGACGACCTCGCCGATCGTCGTCCGCGAGATCATCCGCGGGGCGATCGGCTTCGATGGTCTGATCCTGAGCGACGACCTGTCGATGAAGGCGCTGAGCGGCCCGTTGGCGGCGCGCGCGCGCGCGGCGTTCGCCGCCGGCCTCGACATCGCGCTGCATTGCAACGGAGACCTGACCGAGGCGCGCGCCGTCGCGGAAGCCGCCCCCGAGCTCGCCGGCGCTGCGCTTCGTCGCGCCGAGGCCGCCCTGGCGCGCATCGCCGCCGGCCCGCGGCCGTTCGACGTCGCGGCGGGGCGCGCCGAACTGGCGGCGATGCTCCCGGCGCAAACGACGGCCTGACCCAGGGCGGATCAGTCTTCGAGCGGGGTCAGGCAGACCAGTTTAACGTCGGGATGCGAGGCCAGAATCAGCGTGCTCTGATAGAAGCGGCGCGCCGGATTGGCGAAGCGGCGTTCGCCGCCCTCGCGGCCGAGGACCGCCTGCTCGCGCCAAAGACGGTCGAAGTCGGGCGACTGCGCGCTCAGGGCCTCGACGAGCGCCTGCATCGCGGGATCGCGCAAGCGACGGCTGAAATCGGCGCGGAACTCGGCGACGACGCGGCGCGCGCGCTCGTCCCAGTCGGCAATCAGGCGGCGCGCCGCGCGCGACAGGAAGATGTACCGCAACAGGTTGCGCTCGTGCGCTTCGTCGAGCCAGCCGGCGAACAATTCGGCCGCGGCCGGGTTCCACGCCCGAGCCGTCCAGGCCCCGTCGAGCAGATAGGCGGGGATCGTCATGCGGCTCGGCAGCGCCGTCACCGCATCGGGAAGATTCTCGCCGCTCGGCGTGGGGCCGGCAGGGTCCCGCTTGCCGGCGAGTTCGAAGAGGTAGGCGCGCTCAGGGGGCGTCAGCCGCAGCGCGTCGGCGAGCCGCGCCAAGGCGCGCGGCGAGGCGGAAATATCGCGTCCCTGTTCCAGCCAGGTGATCCAGGTGAGGCTGACGCCGCAGGCCTGCGCGAGTTCCTCGCGCCGCATTCCGGGCGTGCGCCGCCGGCCGAGCGCCGAAGCCGGGGGAGCGCGCCGCTCGCGGCAGGCGCGCAAGAAGGCGCCGAGGGCGCGGCGCGCGTCGATCATCGTCATGATGCAAATTGTACTAGGATAAACAACACCCTTGTACCAGTTTGATTGGCGATCCATTCTGGCTAGGCCGCAGCCGGAGGAGGCCCCGATGCAAGACCGTTCCCACGATTCCTTGGTCGCCGAGCAATTTGGTCCGCGGGCGCATTCCTATCTCACCAGCGCCGTCCATGCGCAGGGCGAAGACCTCGAACAGCTCGCGGCCATTGTCGGCTCGCGCCCCGAGGCCTTCGCGCTCGATCTCGGCTGTGGCGGCGGTCACGTCTCGTTCCGGCTCGCCCCTCTCGTGCGCGAGGTTGTGGCCTACGATCTCTCTGAGGCGATGACGGCGACGGTGCGCGCCGAAGCGGCGCGCCGGGGCTTGAGCAATCTCGACGCGCGCGAAGGCTCGGTCGAGCGTTTGCCTTGTCCGGATGCGGCGTTCGACATCGTCGCCAGCCGCTACAGCGCGCACCACTGGCTCGACGCGGCCGCCGGCCTGCGCGAGGCGCGGCGCGCGCTCAGGCCCGGCGGGCTCGCGGTCTTCATGGATACGGAGGCGTCTGGTTCGCCCCTGCTCGACACCTGGCTGCAGACGCTCGAATTGTTGCGCGACCCCTCGCACGTCCGCAACTATTCGATCGAGCAATGGCGGGCGATGCTGGCGGCGGCTGGACTGCGGCCAGGCGCGGTTTCGCGCTTCCGCGTGCGGCTCGAGTTCTCCGCCTGGATCAAGCGCATGAACACGCCGGAGGTTCACGTGCAAGCGATCCGATCGCTGCAGGCGCGCGCCGGGGCCGAGGTGGTCCGCCATTTCGAGATCGAGGCCGACGGGAGCTTCACGCTGGACACGATGCTGATGACCGCCGAGCGCTGAGGCGCGGCGCAATTCGTTTACGCCGCGTCGGCGCTGACGCGGTTGCGCCCTTCGTTCTTGGCGCGATAGAGCGCGCGGTCGGCGCGCCGGTAGAGCGATCCGGCGTCGCCTTCCGCGTCGCGTTCGGCCAGGCCGATCGACACCGTGACCGGGATCATGCGGCCGGATTTGTCGATGACGAATTGCTCCTGCTGGATCGCCAGACGCGCGCGCTCGGCGATGCGCGCCGCGGCGTGGACGTTGACGCCGGGCATGACGATGACGAACTCCTCGCCGCCCAGGCGGCATAAGAGGTCGCCGCCGCGGACGATGCCGCGCAAGCGGTCGGCGAAGCTCTTGAGCACTTCGTCGCCGCAATCGTGGCCGTAGGTGTCGTTGACCCGCTTGAAGTGATCGATGTCGAGGATCATCAGCGTCAGCG
>Ga0326728_10018506_pt1 | contig 13716 bp, 9 predicted proteins | sample MB3enrmetagenome_FD_207602 | JGI IMG/M metagenome (GOLD analysis project Ga0326728, IMG submission 207602) | Lab enriched peat soil microbial communities from McLean, Ithaca, NY, United States - MB31MN | ecosystem: Environmental > Terrestrial > Soil > Wetlands > Peat | place: USA: New York... | reverse complement strand
CTGGATGGCCTCGGAGATGTGTGCCGTGCCGATGGCGTCGGCGCTGTCGAGGTCGGAGACTGTGAGCGCCACTTTGAGGATGCGGTCATGGGCGCGGGCGCTCAACCCCAGGCGGTTGATGGCGCTTTCGAGCAGGCGCTCGCAATCGACTGAGATGTCGCAATACTTGCGGATTTGCCGGGAACTCATCTGCGCGTTGCAGTAGATTTTCTCTCCCCTGAATCGCTGCAACTGGCGGTTGCGGGCCTTTATGACGCGCTCGCGGATCTGGTCTGAGCTCTCCCCTCCCGTGTCCTGCCGCAGTTCCTGATAGCGGACGGCCGGCATGTCGATGTGAATATCAATGCGGTCGAGCAAAGGCCCCGAGATTTTCGAGACGTAGCGCTGGATGATGGGCGGAGTGCAAGTGCACTCGCGCGAAGGGTCATTGAAAAAACCGCACGGGCAGGGATTCATGGCCGAGGCCAGCATGAAACGTGACGGGAAGGTCAGGGACATCGCCGCGCGCGAGATCGTCACCATCCCATCCTCTACGGGCTGCCGCAGAACTTCCAGGACGTTACGCTGGAATTCCGGCAACTCATCGAGAAAGAGCACGCCGTTGTGCGCCAGGCTCACTTCGCCCGGGCGGGGAATAGCGCCGCCGCCAATGAGGCCCGCGTCTGAAATGGTGTGGTGAGGAGAACGGAATGGCCGCATGCCTACAAGGCCCGCACCGGGATCGAGCACCCCGGCGACACTGTGGATCTTGGTGGTTTGGATCGCTTCATCAAAGGTGAGCGGTGGAAGGATGGTGGGAATGCGTTTTGCCAGCATGGTCTTGCCTGCGCCGGGAGGGCCAATCATCAGGATGTTGTGGCCCCCGGCGGTGGCGACTTCGATGGCGCGCTTGGCGTGAAGCTGTCCTTTGACGTCGCGGAAATCCACGTTGTACTGGCTGGCTTGCGCCAGCATGGCCGAGGTGTCTACTCGGGCCCGCTCGAACTCGCGCGTCTCATTGATGAAGTCCAGAACTTCCGGCAAGGAACGCAGGCCGTAAACCTCCAAGTCCTCAACCACGGCCGCCTCGCAGGCGTTTTCCAGCGGCAGCACCAGACGCCGGATGCCCTTCTGTGGCGCCATGGCCGCAATCGAGAGCGCTCCCTTGATGGGGCGGAGGGTGCCATCGAGCGATAGCTCGCCGAGAAACAGCGTGTTCCCGAGGTCGGTCTTCAAGAGGATGCCGGTGGTGCCCAGGATCCCCAGCGAGATCGGCAGGTCAAACCCCGAACCTTCCTTCTTGACGTCAGCCGGGGCGAGATTGACGGTGATGTTCTGAAAGGGAAACTCCAGGCCGCAATTCTTGATGGCGGACTTGATGCGCTCGCGGCTTTCGCGTACGGTGGCATCCGGAAGACCCACAGTGGTGAAATTCGGCATCCCGGCGGAGATGTCGACTTCAACTTCGACAAGATAAGCGTCAATACCGAACACTGCAGCACTCAAGGCTTTGAAAAGCATAGGTCGTTGCTTTCTGCGGGAAGATGCGAGGGATTCGGAACGCGCGGGTAACCCCTTCTGCACGTACCCGGCTGGCTGGCAAGTTCTTAACGGGCAGGAAAGTATACCAAAAGTAACTTCGATGCGCCCGGAAAACGACCGAAGGGCAATCGATGCTTTAACTTTCTGCGCGGAAAAGGGTCAATAACTCCTGTACTCCTTAGTTTTTTGCGTATCTCGCATCCGAGGCCAACCCTGAGCTCACGCGGTTTCGCGGGGGCGCGGCTGGCAAGAGGGGCAGAAATGGCTGCTTCGGCCCGCGACCACGATGCGCCTGATCGGCCGGCGGCAGCGGCGGCAGGGTTTGCCCGTACGCTGGTAAACACGCAGGCGCGGTTCGTAGTTGCCGGCGCGGCCTTCAATGTCAACGTAGTCGCGGAAGCTTGTGCCCTGCAGGTTCACCGCCTGGTCCAGAACTTTTCTGACAGCCTTAAAGAGGCGGCGCGCTCTCCCGGGTGAAATCCGGCCGGGCTGCGCCAAAGGATGGATGCCGGCCACGAAGAGCGCCTCGTCCGCATAAATATTGCCGAGCCCGGCAAGCAAATGCTGGTTCATCAGCCAGCTTTTGATGGCGCCGCGGCGGCCACGCATGGCGAGCAGAAACTGCTCCTCGGTCATCTGCTGCGCGTCCGGTCCCAGGCGGTCGAAGACGTCTTCGAGATCCTCCCTGGTGCAGGCGCGCAACCTGCCGAACCTGCGCACATCACGAAATCGCAACTCCTCGCGGTCACTGATGGCGATGAGCACGTGCGTGTGCGGCTCGACCGGCGCCTGGCGGGTGGAAACCGTGAATTGCCCGGTCATCCCAAGGCGCACGAGCAGATAACGTGGCGGCCTGCCAGCCCTGCTGAGTTCGATGGCGAGCGCCTTGCCCTTGCGTCGCACCGAAACAATGGCGCGCCCCTGGAGTTCGGCGGCAAATTGCTCCGGAGAACCAACGATGACGCCGGGATGGCGGACCTCTACGGCAATAATGCGCCGGCCCAGGGCTCGGCTTCGAAGGCCTCGCGATACGGTTTCCACTTCGGGGAGTTCAGGCATTGGCTCGTCTCGGACCTCGAAAGCTGGGATGTGAAATCAACAGGGCGCGGCCACGCTTAACCCGCAGCGGAGCGAGCGCCCGGCACGAGTGCCAAAACCCGCACCGGGCTCCCCGAGCCATCCGCCAATTTCATCGGAAGGGCGATGATCAAGGCGCCGGTGGCGGGCAGCCGTTCGAGATTTGCGAGGTTCTCGAGGACATAGAGCCCTGCCGCCATCACGACTTGATGGACCCTGAAATCTTTCGACGGGCCGGCGTCAATACTGAACGTGTCAATTCCGACGGCTACGGGGTGGACGCGCTCCACAAGGTAGTGCGCGGCCTCGACTGACAGTCCCGGAAAATGCATCACGCCCAGAGTGTCCTGGTTCACGTATCGCGCCTGGGAAGGCCAGCGCGACGCCCATCCACTGCGTATCAACACCGCGCACCCGCTGGGCGCCGGGCCGTGCGTCTTCGTCCATTGCTCCAGGTCTTCAACGGTGACGACATAGTCAGGGCTTGAAGCCGCGGCAACGCTCACGTCTACGACGACGGCGGGGACGATGAACTTTTCCACCGCGATCTCGCTCAGACTCGCGCCATTAGAAACGAGATGGAGCGGTGCATCCATGTGGGTTCCAAAGTGCTCGGGAATCTGAAGGGTGCGAGCGAAGGAGCCGTCGTTCTCATAGGTTGCGTCCGTCGTGGCGTGAAAGGGGCTGGCGTTGCCGCCGTCCGGCCAGAACGGTGACTTCTCATCCAGGTTGTAGGTCAGGTCCACAATGCGAAGCTGGCCCTGTTGAATTGCTTGAGCGAGCATTAGATGAACATTGTCCATGAAGTCGTTTGTATTACGAAGTCGCCGGCGGACTGGCAAGGCTTCGCAGTTTTGACGGAACTACATCTCTCGCGTGCGGAGGTTCTGCATCCGGAAAGGATCGAGATAGGGCACGCATACCCCATGGCCGAAGCGTTGAAGAATGCCTAGCCGAATTGGACCAATTCCGGAGTCCCCACCGTGCCGATACGGATGGATTTCTTAAACTCTTCGATCATGCTCTCGTCCAGTCGGACCTCGGTGGGCCGCTTGCTCAGGCTCATCCCGTCAATCTTCTCCTGCAGCTTCAGAAGGGCATAAAAGAGGTTCTCCGGCCGCGGCGGGCAACCCAGTACGTAAACATCCACCGGTACGATCTTGTCCACACCCTGAAGGACCGCATAGGTATTGAACGGCCCGCCCACGCTGGAGCATGCGCCCATGGAGATGCACCACTTTGGTTCCGGCATCTGCTCCCATATGCGCTTGACCACCGGCGCCATCTTCAGCGTCAGCGTGCCGGACACAATCATCAAATCCGATTGGCGAGGGCTGGGGCGGAAGACTTCGGCGCCGAAGCGCGCCATGTCAAAACGCGCGGTGGTGGAGGCGATCATTTCAATGGCGCAGCAGGCCAAGCCGAAGGACAGAGGCCATAGGGACGACTTTCGCGCCCAGTTGTAAATCTGGTCCACCGTGGTGATGACGAAATTTCGTTCAAAGCGATTCTCAATCCATGCCATACGCCCGCCTCGGCTCCTCTCTTGAAAGTCCAAAGTATTTGATTCGGAGCCCCTTACCTACGTTTTCATTATACTCCCGCAAGAATGCTCGCAGGCAGCTACTCGGAAGCGGGTTTCAGCCTGCGGACTCGGGCCGCTGCCGTCCGATCACCGGCGGCGTCGAGAGCCTGCGCTTCCGCGGCAAAGGCCTGGGCGTACGTCGGGTCAACCTCCCGCGCGGCGCTAAACTGTTCCGCCGCCTCCCTGTATTTCCCGAGTTTCATCCGGCAGACTCCGAGGTAGTAGCGGCCGCTGAGGTCCTGGGGGTTCACCCGGACAGCCAGCGCGAAATACTCCTCTGCCTTGGCGTAATCGCCCCGGGGAAAGTAGAATGCGCCCAGCATGTCGTAAGCAAGACCATGATATGGCAACGCTCGCGTCGCCTTTTGATAGTAGGACAGCGCTTCTTCGTGGCGGCCTTCGAGATCGGCGATTTGGCCAAGGCCGATGTAAGAATCATAGGTGACGGTATTCAGCGGATTGAAGCTGGCTTGGTTCAGACGAAGGGCCGTCTCAAACTCCTTCCTGGCCCCTTCCAGGTCACCGGCGCGGAACTGCAAATCAAGACCGTGATGGACCCGCACCAGGCCGGCGTTCGGAGCGACTCCGAGGGAGTACCCGAACAGGCTTTCATTGTTGCGCCAATGGGGAATCGCCCGGAGGTCCTGGAAGCCCCAGAAGCACATCACGGCACCGAGAACGGCGAGCGAGATCGGAACGATGTAGCGAGAGTTCTGTTGCCGCGGCAGCAGAACCAGGCACAGGTAAGCCAAGGCCAGGCAGAGACCCACAGAGGGCAGATACGAAAATCGCTCCGCCAATAACGGAAAGCTGAGCTGGCGAACATCCAGGCAGGGAAGCAGCGTTACCGCCCACCACACGATTGTGAATCCCAGAATCGCCTGTCGCTTCCGAAGCGTGAAGGCAGCAACAAGGACAAGCAGGGTGAGCAGCGGCCAGGGCGAGCGCAGGGCCGTCGCGGGATCGAAGTCATGAAAGACATTGAGGCGTACGGGCCAGAAAAAAAGTCTTGCGTGATGGCCCAGCAATCCCACGGCGGCGGCGACGATCTTCGGCTGGATCTTCCACGGATGCGGTGTTCCGGAGAAGTGGCCAAGCGCCGCAATGCGGGCGGCCGAATAGGCAGCGGCGGCGGCAGCGTACAGGGTCCAGCAAGCCGCCTTGCCGCGCCAGCTTCGGCCTTCACCCGGGAAGAAGAACCACCACGCCACGAGGAGCAGAGGAAAACTGAGTGCGGCTTCCTTGAAGAAAAGCGCCGGGAGATAAACCAGCGCGGCAAGAGCATGACGGACCGCACGGTGGCTTCCGGCTTTCTCGGCGCGCAGGAAAAGAAGGAAAGCCAGCAGATAAAAGAAACCGCATCCAGCGTCGGGGAAGGATGCAATCCAGGCAACAGCCTCAACATGCAACGGGTGCAGGAGCCATAGCAATGAAGCGGTGAAGGCCGCCAGCTCGTTCCCCACGATTTCGCGTCCCATCCGGAAGACCACAAGCCCCGTGGCCATGTAGAGAATCCACTGGAAGAAATGATAAGCGGCGGGGTTCGGCCCTGCGAAGCGCCAAATTAGCCAGTAGGAGAAAATGTGTAGGGGCCGGTAGAAGTTCGTTCCCGCCGCGGCTCCGAGAAACGACCAGACGGAGCCGGTGAAAATGCGCCACCAGAGGTGAGGATTGCGGACGAAAGGGTTCTCAAGAAGCTGCTTGCCATCATCGTAAACAAACCCATTGGACAGCACCCCTGAGAAGACTGCGGCGGCCACCAGCGCCAGTATCGCGCCGGCGGCATAGGGGCGCGTCTTCACATACTCGTTGCACTTGTTGAGCAAGATTCCGCCTGTTTCCTGTTTTTCACCTGGCGTTTTCGGCCAAGCTTCTCACTTTCGCGGCGCTCGCCGGATCTCCAGCGGCCTCAAGCGCCCCGGCCTCGGCGAAGAAGGCCTGGATATACGCCGGGTCTACCGTCCGGGCCGCATTGAACTGTCCCGCCGCCTCGCGGAACTTCCCCAGCTTCATCCAGCAAGTCCCGAGGTAAAAGTGCGCGTTCAAGTCGTAAGGGTTCGCGTTCACGGCATGCTGAAAATACCCGGCGGCCTGCGCAAAGTCGCGCCGCGTAAAGAACGTGGAGCCCAGGAGGTCGTATGCTTCCGTGAACTGGGGCGCGACTCGAACCGCTTTTTCGAAAAAAACAATTGCTTCGTCCGTTCGCCCCTGCCGCAGTGCTATCCGGCCGAGACCGTTGTTGTAGGCGTAGCCGAACCCCGCCATCGGCCAGGAGCTTGCCTGGTTCAGGCGCCGGGCCGTCTCATATTCACGCAACGCGGCCTTGTCGTTGCCTTCCTTAAACAACAGATTCTCCGCCAACCGGAGGTGCAGCACAACTGAATTGGGAGACTGCTCGCTGGTGCGGAGCGTCCAGGTCTCATTGTTGCACCAGGCGGGGATGCCCTGGATGCTCTTGAGCGTCCAGAAACAGAATAGAAAAGCGGGCGGGGCAAGCGCGACAAGTGCGCTCCGCATTCCTCGCGTCTGCGGCAGCCTCACACAGCACAGGTAAGCAATGGCCAGGCACAATCCGACGGAGGGAAGGTAGGAAAAGCGGTCGGCAACCTGGGGGAAGCTGAGCTGGCGTATATCGAGGACCGGCAGCAACGCCACTCCCCACCAGGCCAGCAGAAAACCCAGCCGGGGTTCGTGGCGGCCGAGGCCCACCGCGACCAGGAGAACCGCCAAAGTGAGCCAGGCCCACGGCGAATGGAAACTGGAGTTGAGATCAAAACTCCGGAAGGCATCAAGATGAATGGGCAGCCAAAAGAGTTTGGCGTGTTGTCCGAGGAGGCCCAGCCCGGCGGCGAATACTCCGGGGGAGACTTTCCAGGGTCGGGCCAAGGCGGTCAATCGCCCGAGGACGGCGTACCGAATCAGCACGTACACGCAAGCCGCTGTTGCATAGACACACCAGTGACCTGCCTTCTCCTTCCATTTTCCACCCTGGGCGGCACCGGGGAAGAAGAACCAGAAGACCAGCAGCATCAAGGGGAAACTGAGCGCCATCTCTTTGAACAAAAGCGCGATAAGGAAAATGAAGGCGCCGAGGATGTGCTTGGCGAACCTCCCTCGCCGGGATACTTCGGCATTGAGGAAAACCAGGAACGCCAGGAGGCAGAAGAAACCGGCGCCCAAATCCGCGAGCGCGGAAATCCAGGCGACAGGTTCGACGTGAAGGGGGTGTACGAGCCAGAGGGACGCGCCGATCACTGCCGCCAGTTCGCTTTTGAGCAACTCCCGTCCCAGTCGATAGACCAGCCAGCCGCTCGCGGCATAAAGCGCAAGGCTGACCAGGTGGAAAGGCGCCGGGTTAGCGCCCGCCAGTCGATAGATCAGCCAGTAGATCGAGAGTTGCAGGGGGCGATAGAAAAAGCTTGCGTGCCCGCCCTGGAACGCCCAGGCGTCTCCCGTAAAGATATGCTTCCAGAAATGAGGGTTCAGGATGAAAGGGTTCTCGACGATAAGGGGCGAATCATCGAAAACAAACCCGTTGGCCATCGTCCCGCGGAATACCATGAAGGCCAGCAGGAACAAGAACGCGCCGCACAACCCGCGATGTTCTTTGAGGAAATCATCCCACTGTTTGAACAATGCACGACCTCGCGCTCGCCGCATTCCGGGAACCGTAGCGGAAATACGGGTGATCGAAACCGGCGGAGTCACGCCGGCAAACCAGCATTATAACTTTGTCAGCCAGAAAGCCGGTGACATCTTAAAGGTGAATCAGCGGGGCTGGGGCTTGGCGCCGTGCAGCAGAAGGGCGCCTTCTTCCTTGAATTTCAGTATCTGCTCCGCGTCACGAAACCAGGGTCCCTTATAGACCTCGGGCGTTGGCGTGGGGTCCGGAATGCGTTGGCGAGTCACATCGCGGAATCCTGCTTGCGTGAAGAGTTCTGCCCATTCATCGGCGGAAAACAGATGAGTCGGGACTTTTAATATCCGGCCCCATTGCCGGCAATGCGGATTGTCCCGGTAATAGTTGATGAGAATCCATGCCGAGCCACCCGGCGAGAGCACCCGGAAGATTTCCCCCAGGGCTTTCGCGGGGTCCGGCCAGTAGTAGGCGGATTCAACGGAGAGCGCTTTTTGAAAGAAGCTGCTCTCCCAGGGGATGGCCTCGGCTTCGCCTCGCGAGAAGACGACGTTGGGCAGCGGGGCGCTGAGCGATTCCGCCCGTCGCGCCATTCCGTCGGAGATGTCAATCCCCGCGGTGAGGCCGGCGGGAACAAGCGGAGCGATTTTGCGAACCAGCCAGCCCGTCCCGCAACCCACGTCGAGGACTCTGTCCGTGGGCTTGAAATCGATGAGAGCAAGCATCGGCGCGACAATCGGAAGATGCTGCACCTCCATATCCTCACCGCGGCCGCCTTCCGCCCATCGGTCGAATTCTTCGCGCAGTAGCTTTTCAGGATCAGAGGCTGCCATTACCCGCCCCGCGCGGAATCCCTAAGGATTCCACTCGCCCTCGTCCATTTCGGTGAATGATGGGGACTCCGCTATTTTTCGACTTTAGCCAGTAGCTCCGCGAATTTCTTCTCACGTTCGGCTTGGTTGAGTCCCAAGTGCTTCTCCATGACGTGGCTTGTATTCATGGAACAGAATTTCGGGCCGCACATGGAGCAGAAAGCTGATTCCTTGTAACAAGTGTCCTGAAGTGTCTCGTCGTGCATGGAACGCGCCATCTCCGGATCGAGTGAAAGTCCAAACTGCCTGTTCCAGTCGAAGAGGAAGCGCGCGTAGGAAAGTGCGTCGTCGCGGTCACGCGCTCCGGGACGGCGCCGGGCGACGTCCGCGGCATGAGCTGCGATCTTGTAGGCGATGATGCCTTGCCGAACATCGTTCTTGTCCGGGAGCCCAAGGTGCTCCTTCGGCGTCACGTAGCAGAGCATTGACGCGCCGTGCCAGCCGATCATTGCAGCGCCGATGGCCGAGGTGATGTGATCGTAGCCCGGCGCTATATCGGTGACGAGCGGGCCCAGTGTGTAGAACGGCGCCTCGTGACACAACTCTATTTCCTTGTCCACCTGGAGCTTGATCTGATCCATGGGGATATGCCCGGGGCCCTCGATCATTACCTGGACATCGTATTCCCAGGCTTTCAGCGTGAGTTCGCCCAGGGTCTTGAGCTCAGCGAATTGCGCCTCGTCGCTGGCATCGGCCAGGCATCCCGGCCGCAGGCCATCCCCCAGTGAAAATGCGACGTCGTATTTCTGGAAGATCTTGCAGATTTCCTCGAAGTGCGTATAGAGAAAATTCTGCTGGTTGTTCTCCACGCACCATTGGGCCAGGAGCGCCCCGCCCCGGCTGACGATGCCGGTGATGCGTTTGCGAGTCAGGGGAATGTACTCACGCAGCAGCCCCGCATGGATGGTCATGTAATCCACGCCCTGCGCCGCCTGTTCCTCAATGACGTCGAGCATGATTTCCGGCGTCAGTTCACGCACCCGTGACACGCGCGAAAGGGCCTCATAGATGGGCACCGTCCCGATGGGTATGGGGCTGTGCCGCAGGATTGCTTCACGGATTTGGTGAATGTCGCCGCCCGTCGAAAGGTCCATCGCCGTATCGGCGCCGAAGTGCACCGACGCGTGGAGTTTCTCGAGTTCCTGATCAATGCTCGATGTGGTGGCAGAGTTGCCGATATTGGCGTTGATTTTGCATTTGGCCGCTATGCCGATGGCGATGGGATCGAGCTCGAGGTGCCGGATGTTGGCAGGAATAATCATGCGCCCGCGGGCCACCTCGGAGCGGACGGTTTCCGGCTCGAGGTTTTCGCGCTTTGCCACAAACTCCATTTCTTCTGTGAGGACCCCTTGGCGCGCGTAGTGCATTTGAGTCACCACGGGTCCCGTGCGCTTCTTGACCCATTCACTCCGAATTGGAGGCAACATAGACTCTTCCACCTGCCTTATGAGATCTTTTGAATGATTGCCGAAATTCCAGTGTAGCGCCTCGGAAGATGCGCCGCAAGCCGGGCACTCCCGCACAGCCTGCGGCGATGAGACTCCGCCAATTCATTTCCCCCCTGGCACGTCCCAGCCTGCCTTTCCTTGCAGTATCTCCGCCAGCGCTTCAGGCGTCCGGACGGGCGGCAGGCACGACGTGCCTATGCAGACCAGCGCCAGCGGCCCGCCGTCAAACGCCAGATTGCCGAGCATTGCCGCGCGCGGCGGAGGAAGCTCGCCCTCGCCGATCGCGCTCGGAGCGAACGCCAGCACTCGCTTGCCTGCGCGCGGCACGCGATAGGCTGCGGACAGAAGTTTGGACGTCCGCCCATCTCGATTCTCCCCAATGACCACGACCTCAACGGGAGGCCGCAGGTGATTCATGAGTGCAAGTCCGTAAGTGGACGCAAACAAACCATGCTCGACAGCTTTAGACGCAAACAGGGCAAGTGTTTCCTCTGCTTTGTCGCGCAGATCGGCGCGGTCAGTGAGCGCGGCCAAGCGGTCCAGGACCAGGATAGCCACGGAATTGCCCGACGGGGTGGGCGAATCCTGGAATGGCTTCCTGGGCATCGCAAGATTTCCCACCCGGTCATTCAGATCGCGGGCGGTATCAAAGAAGCCGCCGGTCTGGTCGTCCCAGAAACGGCGCAGGGTAACTTCCGTCAACTCCAGCGCTCGCTCCAGATGCTTCCTTGCCCCGGTCACTTCGTAGGCGTCGAGAAGCGCCGCGATGATGAACACCTGGTCGTCCAGCAATCCCTCGACTCGCCGTCGGCCGTCCGCCAGGCTGTGGTACATCCCCTTTTGGGGATCGTAGGCCTTGGTGAGAAGAAGGTCGAGAGCCGCGAGGGCCCGGTCGCGCGCGCTTGCCAGCCCAAGGATTTTGAAGGCCTCAATCAGGGCGGAAATCATCATCCCGTTCCAGGCGGCGTAAACCGTCTTGTCGACGAAGGGTGTCGCCCGCTTGGCTCGGGCCTCCTGCATCTTGGCTTTGGCCCTCGCCAGAACCTGGCTGACCTCCAGCGGCTGCAATCCCACGCGGGCGGCAATGGCGTCGAGAGGCTGGTCGATAAACAGGACGTTCCTGGCTGGGTCGTGATGCATTTCGCCTTGGGGCTCGATTTGGTAATAGAGTGATGCCACCCGCGCCTCAAGGTCGTCGAGTACCGCTTCTGTTTCCTCTAGAGTCCAGGTGAAGTAATCGCCATCATCATCCAGACTGTGGTCGGCATCCTGGCTGGCATAGAATCCGCCGTCCGGACCGGAGAGAGTATTCTCCACAAAGGAAAGTGTGCCCTCCGCGATCTCTCGGAAAAATCGGCTTCCTGTCACCTGATAAGCTCGCACGTAATTGAGGAGCAAGCCCGCGTTGTCGTAAGCCATCTTCTCGAAATGGGGCACAATCCAGCGTTCGTCCACGGAATAGCGATGGAATCCGCCGCCCAATTGGTCGTAGATACCTCCGCGGCCCATTTGCTCGAGCGTATGGGTCACCACGTTCAGCAAGGAGGCTTGGCGAGTGTCGATGTAGGTATCCAAAAGCAGGCTGAGAGCGCTCGGGTGAGGGAACTTCGGAGCATTTCCGAACCCGCCGAACTCGGGATCGTACGACCCGCTGATGCTTTCGATCAGGGTCTTCAGGACCTCTTCCCCCGCCCGTTCGCCCTTTAGGCCGAGGAGTTCCGCCCCGGCCAGCGTCTCGGAGATCTTCTGCGCGTTCTCCAGGATCTGGGCCTGCTGGTCATTGTAGCCTTGCGCGACAGCCTCGAGCACGCGCTTTATACCCGGCCGACCGTACTGGTCCTCCGGCGGGAAATAAGTGCCCCCGTAGAACGGCTTGCCTTCAGGCGTAAGGAACACCGTCAGCGGCCAGCCCCCTTGGCCTGTCAGTGCGCTCACGGCGGTCTGATATCTCGAGTCGATGTCCGGACGTTCGTCGCGGTCCACTTTCACCGCCACATAGTGCTCGTTAATCAGGCGGGCGACTTCCGGGTTCTCATAGCTCTCCCGGTCCATGACGTGACACCAATGGCACCACACCGCTCCGATGTCCAGAAGGATGGGCTTGTTCTGTTCGCGGGCCCGCGTAAAGGCTTGATCTCCCCACTCCCGCCAGTTGACAGGCTGGTGCGAGGCGCTGCGCAGGTAGGCACTCGTAGCTTGGGCCAGCTCATTGACTGGCTCTTGGAAGTCCATAAGCTCCTTCGTATCCCTGTAAACAGCGGACGGACACAGACTACTGCAGGCGGGAGGACCCGGGCGGCGTATCTTCCTTTGTGAAGGCATCCAGGGGTTTGCGCCCCGTAAAACCTTCTTCGATTCCGTGCCAGAACCCGATGTGCTCCTCACCCAGCTTCCAGCAAAGGTAGACCTCCTGGCCTTCCCGAAGGCTGGGGAAGTCCACCAGTCCCATCTCAACATCCTTGACCAGGCACCCCGCCTGTTGGATTTCATCGATCATCTGGGTTAGTTGCTCGACGCCTTCATCGCATTGGGTTTTCTTGCGGTTGAGCTCCGCGAAAGGGGGAAGCGAACCTCCCAGCGCCATGATCCGTGTCGCCGCAACAGAGAGTTCCTCCGTCAGACTGCCGATGGTGTGCTTCTGCCGCCGCGCGTTCTCAAGCGCAGGCCCGATCATGGGTAGCAACTCTTCGGCTTCTTCGCGACTGAAGTATTTCCTGTCCATGTCGTCTGCTGTCCCGCCTGGATTGGCCCTCTCGCCCAAAGCCTTCTCCGGGAGGATTCAATGACTTTTCTTGCCGCAGCGCTCCCTGAGCTCCAGCCTTCAGAATTCGGCAGTGGTTTAATTTGCCGTGCTACCTGATTTCCAGCATGCGGTCGAGCGCCACGTGTGCCCACCGTTTGGTCTCGAGGTCCACCCTGACCTGATTCACAACCTCTCCGGCCACAAGGCTTTCCAGCGTCCAGCAGAGGTGCTGAGGCGAAATCCGGTACATCGTGCTGCACATGCACAGGCAATCGTCGAGGGGGACAATCAAGCGGTCCGCGTGCTCCGCCGCCAGCCTGTTCACCAGGTGAATTTCCGTCCCGACGGCCCACTGGCTTCCCGGCGGCGATTCGACAACCCGCTTGATGATGTATTCGGTCGAGCCGAATTCGTCGGCCGCCTGGCAGACCTCCCAGGAACATTCCGGGTGGACAACAACCCTGACGCCTGGGTATACCTTGCGCACCTTCTCCACGTGCTGGGGCAGAAACCGCAGGTGGACGGAGCAATGTCCCTTCCACAAAAAGATGCGCGCCTTTCTCATTGCTTCGTTGGAAAGGCCGCCCGCATCCTCCCGCGGGTTCCATACGGCCATTTGGTCGAGCGGAATGCCCATGCGGTAGGCGGTGTTGCGGCCCAAGTGCTCGTCCGGCAGGAATAAAGCCTTCTCGCCCCGCGCCAAAGCCCACTCCATCACTTTTCCGCAATTGGAAGACGTGCACACCGCGCCGCCGTTTCGGCCCACAAATGCTTTGATCGCTGCCGTTGAGTTGATGTAGGTGACGGGAACGATTTTGGCGCCCGTCGCCCGA
>Ga0326728_10018505_pt1 | contig 13716 bp, 13 predicted proteins | sample MB3enrmetagenome_FD_207602 | JGI IMG/M metagenome (GOLD analysis project Ga0326728, IMG submission 207602) | Lab enriched peat soil microbial communities from McLean, Ithaca, NY, United States - MB31MN | ecosystem: Environmental > Terrestrial > Soil > Wetlands > Peat | place: USA: New York... | reverse complement strand
CCTGGTGCACGCGCGTTTTCGTCAGCTGATACATCTCTTGGTCTGCGAACAACCGTTCGTGCTTCCGCTTGCGAAAGCGCATCTCGCAGGCCCCAAGTAATGTCTCGCTGATCCGGGTCGTCCAGAGCGTCTCGCTGCAAACCTCGTTGAAGGAGCGCTGCAAGGCCTTGCAGCCGCGACAGAAGATTGGCGTGCCGTCGGCGCACGGGGCGTAGTGCTCCGGCAAGGCTTCCGGCCACCCTTCGAGATTCAACCGCCCGCCGCCACACGGCGCCAGCGAAAATACCACCGCCTCCGCCGTCTCTCCCAACGGACTGATGTTGGAGCCCACCATGTTGCGGAAGAGCCCGACCAGCTCCGCCACCGCTTCTTTCTCCTCACCCCGCAGCAGCGGCTCGGCATAGGGTGCCATGAGGAGCGCCGTCGTGTTGGCGAGAATTTTTTCCAGGAAGTCATCGCCGAAGTCTCGGCGAATCTTGCTGAACATCCGAGCAAGCCAGTGCAGCGCGAGTGCAACCAGCTCGCGATGGCCGACCGACATCTCGTTGAGTAGGTAATGGAGCGTTTCGCTGTCCCCCTTCTCCAGCGCCTCCAGGGCGCGCTCAGAGAGCGGCCGCGCTTCTTGGACAAGGCCCTCCTCACTGAAGTAGCGCATCGCACCCTCCTTAGAGGAGCCCCGCGCCGACCTGCGACAGCAAGTTGTTTTCGCCGTCGGCGATCGTCAGTGCCGCGGCGTCGCGGAGGAACATCTCGGCGGGGTACTCCTTGGTCATCCCGTTGCCGCCAAGCAGCTGGACGGCGAGCGTGGCGACCTCGAGCGCCGCCTGGGTGCAGAAGACCTTCGAGCCGATGGAGTACTCCAGGCGCGCCTCTTGGCCGCTGGTTATGCGCGTGACCGCGCTCACGTAGGCGTCGCGCGACAGCGAGCGCGCCGCGTGCACGAGCGAGAACATGCGGAACAGACGCGCGCGCACCGACTGGTGCTCGAAGATCGGCCGGCCGCCCTGCACCCGTTCTTTGGTATAGGCCAGCGCGCATTCGTAAGCCGCCCGCGCCAGACCCGTTGCCACGCATCCGACACCGGCGTTGAACCCGGCCAGGTGATTATGCATGTAACTCGCGTAGGTGTCCGTTCGCACCACCATCCAGTGTCGGGGAATCCGAACGTCTTCGAAGAACAGCTCTCCCTGCGGCAGCGTGCGGATGCCGTGCTTGTCGAGCGGGCGGCCGCGCGAGATTCCCGGAAGGTTAAGCGGCAGCAGGCACACGCCGCTCTTGTCGAGCCCGCCTGCGGGGTCGAGCTGCACGTTGAGCATGGCGTGGGTCGCCAGTGGAGCGTTCGACACCCAGGCAGATTTCTGCCCGTTCAGGATCCAGTGGTCACCGTCGGCGCGGGCCAGGACCTGGGCTCTGGCCTTAAACTGCATCTCCGGCTGTATGGCGGAGAGCCAGTCCGATCCGTGATCCGGCTCGGTGATGGCCCAGCAGCCGCGAATCGATCCGTCCGTACAGGCGTAGTACGGCAGCGCGAACTCCTGGATCGCATCGGCGTCGCCGGTCAGCAGCGCCACATCGGCATGGGTCGCCGCCAGGAAGATCACCGCCGCCAAACCGAGGTTGCCCCACGCCAGCTCCTCATACAGGAGGTAGCTCGTGAGCGGCGACGCTTCGAGACCGCCGACCAAGGCTGGGGCGCGCAAACGCGTGTAGCCGAGCGCGGCCGCCTGGCGCAGAACGCCGTAGAGGGCGGAGCCGGGGGCGACCACCTCGTCCGGAGAAAGTCGATCGAGCGCGATGCCGGTCGGGCGCAGCACGTCCCGCGCAAACTGGTGCGCCGCGTCGCGCAGCTCACGTTGCTCAGCCGTGATCGACGGATCGTAATCGGTGTAGTCCATAATGCCTCGCTCGCAATGATGGCGGCGGGCCTGCGTGCCCGCCCCGCAGGCGGAGACGCCTGCACCCACCGGAACTGATGCTATCCCTTCTTCACCTCGATGAAGCGCGTCTTGTGCGCGCTGCGCTCCAGCTCGTTGGGGGCCAGCCACGAGATCTTCGGTGTGAGCTTCAGCCGCTCCTTCATCGCCTTGAGCATCTCGGCTTCCAGACCCGGCAAGGCGGATTCCGCCGTCTGCTCGCCGCGTTCGATGCGCAGCTTGAGCGGCGGTACGACGCGCGGCGGCGGCTCATCGAGCAGAATGCGGAACTCACCCGTGACGCGCGGGATGAAGCTCGCGATCACGCTGTCGATCGCCGCCGGGTAGACGATGACGCCCTTGACTTTCAGCATGTCGTCCACCCGGCCCATGATGCGGTAGCGGAAGCCGGTGGCGCCGCACGGACACGGCGACACCATGACCTGATGGATGTCACCCATGGTGAGACGGGCCCAGCCCATGCCACCACCGACGAGCGAGGTAAACACCGCCTGCCCGGTGGCGCCGTCGGCGAGCGGGATCGGCTCGAAAGTGTCGGAGTCCACCAGCTCATAGATCGCGAGGTCATCGGCAATCGAGTGCATCCCCTGGTATTCCGGGTAATCGCACGAACATCCCAGGCCGGCGCCCGCGTCGAACAGCTTGCCGCCGTACGCCGATTCGATGCGCCGGCGCACCTCGGGAATGCCGGCGCCAGGCTCGCCGCCACACAGCAGGATGCGAATACCCAGCGACGAGATCGGGGCGCCCAAGACCTCGGGTGCGCGCTCGATCATGTGCTCGGCGAGGGAGGGCGTGCACGAGATCACGTTGCCGCGGAAGAAGCGCGTCGTGGTCAGAATGCGGGCAACGCCGGCCTCGGCGCCGACGGGGATGCACATGACGCCGTCGTCGGCGTAGAACTGCAGCGCCGGCACGCCGGCCAGAAACATCGACAGGGCGAAGGCGTGCACCACCCGATCTCCAGGCCGCACACCGCAACGCCAGCGCATCCGGCGCAGGGGCTCGCCCCACCCCTCCTCGATGTCGGAGCGCGTGAGCGGATAGGGCTGCGGCTCCCCCGTGGTGCCCGAGGTCGCGGCCATGCACACCAGATCCGAGATCGGTACCGGCAAGACCTCGTCGAGAAAGCGGTAGATGTCCATGCCGCACTCCATGAACAGAGCGCGGAAGTCCTCCTTGGTGAACGGCGGCAGGGCGCGCGCCCAGTCCTCCAGCGTGTGGATGTTGGCCCCGGAACGGACGCCGTTCTTCTCCAAGCGGCGCCGGAAATAGGGCGCATGCTCGAAGAGCTGATCGACGCGCTTGCGCAGCCGCGCCAGCTGCAGGGCGCGGATGCGCTCGGTGCCGAGGTACGGCTCGATCTGCATATTCCAGTACGGTCGTTCCGTCAGCGATCCGGCCATATGCTCACCCCCGTTTCCGGGCCCTTCCCTTTCATGAGCCGCGACAACCTGCCGCCGAATCACATGCGCCGGCACCTGCTTACGCTTGTACTTGCGGATACTGCGTCGCCGCAGCATGACCTCTTCGACAGCGTTCCACTCGGCACCTTCCGGAATCTGATCACACTGGAGCGACGCCCGGCCTCTGTCTCGATCTCTTCCGGATCTTCGGTACGGAGCGCAGCTGCAGTTGCGTCTGTCTTCATTGTCTCCCCGTCTTGCTACAGTTTGTCGGCGGCGTGCAGCGCCAGCACCTCATTGGTGCCGTCCTCGATGAGCGCCGCGCGCGCATCGCGTAGCAGTTTCTCGATCGGATACTCGTAGCTGAGGCCGTTTCCGCCGAAGATCTGGAGGGCTTCGCTTGCGACCTCGAAGGCCGTTTGCGTCGAGGTGACCTTGGAAGCAATGGCGTACTGCACGGCGGGGAAGGATCCCGGGGCTGCTCCAAAGAACGGGTTGTTGACGGTGTTGTAAAGCACCACGCGCCGGTTGAGCGAGCGGGCGGCCTCGACCTTCCGAAACATCTCGAACAGCTTCATCTTCACGGCCTGATGCTGAATGATCGGCACCCCGCCTTGCACGCGCTGCTTGGCGTACTCCAGCGCCATCTCGAGTGCCGCCCGGGCGCAGCCGACAAAGGTGGACCCCATGAAGCCATTGGCGGTGCACAGCGTTAGCTCCATCCCCATGGCGTACATCTCCGGGGGGATCACCATGTACGTGGCCGGGACGCGGACGTCGTCGAAAAAGACCTCCCCCTGCGGCAGCGGCCGCTGCCCGAGCTTCTCCAACGGCTTGCCTCGCGACACGCCCGGGGCCGTGAGGTCCACGAGGAGCACACCGCATCCGGTGACCCCGTCCCCACTGTCCACCGCGGTGTACAGCGCCGCCGCCTGGGCGACGGGGCCGTTTGAGACCCACGCCGCCTTCTGACCGGAGATGACGTAGTAGTCGCCGTCGCGGCGGGCGACACAATTGGGCTTCAGCAGAGCGGGACGCTTGCTACTGTCGCTTAGGTCGAGCGAGTCGCTGCCGTGATCCGGCTCCGTGATAGCCCAGCAGCCGAGCTTGTTCACCGGGAACGCCGACATCAGGTCCGGGTTCTGTGAGGTCTGCGCCAGCATCGCGGGAAACTCCGCGGCGCCAAGGCTGATCGCCAGGCCGGCATCGCCCCATCCCAACTCCTCCGTCACGATGCAGTTCAGGCGCGCCAGCTGTAAGGGTGCGAACGCGGATTCCCCGCCCGTAAACATGCGGACGCCGAGGTCATCCCACTTCTTATGGACCTTCCACAAGATCGAATCGCGGGCGATGACCTCCTCGGCCGAGCGGCGATCCAGTGCCTGTCCCGCGGGGCGCATCACTTCCTCCGCAAAGCGGTGCACCAGGTCGCGAATGTTCCGTTCTTCTTCGGAAAGATCAAAGTCGATGTCTGGCAGCATGGGTTCTTCCTCCTCCTACCTCCAGGCTTGAACGATGCCTTGGCCGCTGCGAACGGGCAAGCGGATTCTGCCTCGCGCTTTCTCCATTGCCCCCCTTCTGTGCTCGGAGCAGCCCCGCGCCGACCTGCGACAGCAGGTTGTTTTCTCCGGCAGCGATCGCCAGCGCACCGGCATCGGAAGAGCCAGGTGTCGCTTTTCACGCCCGCTTCGCCCGTATCAAGAGTCCAACAGGGCCCTCAATAACGCCGGATCCAGCGTCTTACGGTTCCAGTCTATTGGCAACGGCGTGACATCCAACATATGTCCCCTATCGACAGGATCGACATCCACATCCAGGATGAACGGCACGCCACTTTGCAGCGCCTGCTTAAGGGCCGGTCTAAACTCATCGGGCGATGTTACCTTCCTGCCCTTAACTCCCATTGACTCTGCCATCTTTACATAATCGGGAGCATAGGGCTTTCCGGTCTTCTCAATCTTGCTGTCGCAAAAAGCTGATCGCTTATAGAGCATCTTCATCGCCTCGCACTCAATACAGAGCGTGCGATTGTTAAGAATGACCCAGACAGCAGGGATGCCGTACTCTACAGCGGTTGATATCGCAAGTCCGGTCATCATGAATGAACCGTCTCCGGTGAATGCCAACGACGGGTGTTTCGGGTTCGCCAGTTGTGCTCCTAAGGCGCCACCACAACTCCAGCCCATGCGAGCGAAATGTCCGTTATTGGTGGCGACAAAGACCGAAGACGCCTTGAAAAACGCGGGGGCCGTGAGCAACAAATTACCGGTATCGAATATGACGGATGTTTCCGCGTCGACTTCCTTGACCACCTCGGAGGCATCGTCAAGGAGTCGCGCATATGATATCAGCGTGCCAGTCTTCGCGGTCAAGGCTTCAGCTTCCTTGACCCAGTCGGCGCGCCAAGCGGCGATTTGCTTTCTCCATTCTTCGAATGCGCTGGCTCTGAGCTTGATCTTGGCAAACGCGCCCCTGAGTGCCTCCAGCGCCAAGCGGGCATCCGCTATGATGGCCACCGCGGCCGGGTAGTTACGAGAAAGCTCGATCGGATCGACGTCGATGTGGATGAGCGTCGTCTGAGCCGGAATCTTATACATATTCCACGCCGATGTGTTGAAATCGTGAAATCTCACACCGACGGCAACGACGACATCACAATTGGCCGCTGCATGGTAGCCATGGCGTGTGCCCGATGGATCGATGGTTCCCACGCTCAATGCGTGCGTCTCAGGAAACGCGCCTTTCCCGGAAAATGTCGTACCGACAGGGATTTGGTATGTCTCGGCAAGTCGCAGCAGTGCCTGTGAGGCTCCGGCATTATGAACACCGCTGCCGGCAAGCAAAAGAGGACGCCTGGCTTGCTTCAGTATTGAGGCTGCTTTCTCAATGGCCGATGGATCAGGGCCAGGCTGATGAATGTGCGTCCATAACTCCGCTGAGGGTATTTCGTCTATATCAATCATCGTGTGTTGAATGTCGAATGGTATCTGAACCAGTACCGGGCCAGGCCTTCCGGCCAGTGCTTCCTTATACGCCCTCACGACAATGTCAAGTGCAGTATCTGGCCTGATGGCCAGTACGGCTTTCTTACAGATCGGCTTGACTACCTGAATGAACTCTTCAGGTCCGTAACGGTAGCATTCCTCGAAGCTTCCCCTGTCGATCCATTGAGTTGGCCCTGCTCCGGCGAGAATCAGCATGGCGGAGGATTCGTAGAATGCGTTCGCCATGGCGGCGCAAATGTTCATATTCCCCGGTCCAACTGTCGTCAGAACAACGGGCAAGGGTGGGCTGCGGCGCATGCGCCAATAAGAATCGGCCATGTGAACCGCAGTGTCTTCGGCATTGGCCTTTATCCCGCGGATAGTTGATTCGTGTTCGATAGCGTCGAGCAGCGCCCAGTTGCCATGCCCATTATACCCAAAGGCCACTTGAACTCCGGCTTTTTCAAGAAAGGTGACGACCGCTCTTGCTACATTTGTGTTCATTGGAATCTCCTTCTTACGTGGACGATGTATTAACCGTCAGGTATGCCTTGGCGGTGGGCCTCGTCCAGGAACGGTATCACGGCGCGGGTGAATGCGTGCGGCTGTTCGAGATGCGGGTGATGCCCCGCGCCGGCGATGGTCACTCGCCGGGCGTGAAGGATGCGTAGACGCTCGTCGAGATCGGCAGCCGAAAGACGCAGCGGCGTCTCGCGACCTTCCACGTAGAGCACGGGACAGGTGACGCGCCGCCAGAACGCTCGCGCCTGCGCCACGTAGTATGGCTGTGGTGACCGTGTCTGATGAAGCGGGTCGAACTTCCACAGCCGTGCACCCTGGTCCTGCCGCGTCCCCCAGTCGGCCATGTGCTGCGCGACCTCGGCGGAGAAGCGCGGGAAGCGCTCCCGCAATCGCCGGGTCGCCTCGGCCAGCGTCACGCGCCGGGGGGCGCGTTCCGCCACGCGTTTCAGATCGCCCAGCCAGGCCGCGAAACGTCCCGGCGCCGACTCGGGATCGGAGTCCGGCAAACCCATCCCTTCCACCGACACGAGCGCCCAGACATGGCCGGGCTCCGTGCCCGCATAGCCGACGGCCACCCCGCCACCCATCGAGTGGGCGACCAGCGCGACGCGCTCGGCGAGCTGCGGTACCAGGAAGGCGAGGTCCGCGGTGTAATCGGCGAAATGATAGTACCCGCCAGGTCCGATCCAATCGGAGTCACCGTGGCCGCGCCAATCGAGCGCGTAGACGCGGTACCCGCCCGCGGCGAGCCGCGGCGCGACCAGATCCCACACGTGCGCGTGTTCCAGAAAGCCGTGCAGCAGCAGGACGACCGGCCCGTTCCCGCTCCACTCGAGCAGGTGGTGGCGCAGACGGTTGGCTACGACGTAACGTGAGCGGGGCTCCGGGTGAGTCATCGGCGCAGAGGGAAGTCTTACCCAAGACGAGGGCGCCGACAAGCGCTGGCGGTCCTCCAGTCCGGCCTCACGTAGGGAAAAGCCTTTGCCATGCTGCTGGTGGGAGCCTCGGACGCTGGCACCGGCAACTCGAGAGTAACTCTTGCATACTGAGTCACACGGCATCGATCGTATCGTGTTCGAGCCGGAGATCCCGATGTGAGTAGAATTCACCGCGGGGCGGCACCCGCAACCCAAACTCCAGATCTGCATTCCGTCATGCCCGCAATGTTTTGGCGGGCATCCAGGCGGGGCGGCGGGGTTGACAGGCAGCCATGGATTCCCGCTAGAAGACTGCGGGAATGACGACCATGAAATTTGCGCGGCAAACTGCGTGAGCTGCGCTTCTATCTGGGTGCCCGCGGTGATGCAGTCCGATTGTCCTACTTCATCGCCGCAGGGCGTCGGATCATTCTGCTGACGGTGTTTCGGAAACAGCGACGGCATGAGCGGGCCGAGATCGAACGGGCGTACAAGGCGATGCAACGCTGCATCGAGGAGAAGCATGTCGCAGAAGAAAACAGTGATGAAACGGCGTAGCTGGGCAAGCATCAAGCGCGCGAAAGCGCGCGACGGGCATCACCGTACTTGGAGAACCGCCGCCTTGGGACAGGCGTAGCATATTGCCGCGCACGAGGGGGTTGCCGGATACTGACGAAGTTGATATTTCATCTGTATCATCCAGATGGAGGCCCAATGCGATCGGCCTTGAAGAAGAAAACCTATAATCTCGACGGCGAAAAGATCGAAAGGGTGCGGCGGCTCTTCCACGCCAAGACCGACACCGAGGCAATCCACAAGGCGCTGGAGAAAACCATCGAGGATCGAGAGATCGAAGAGGCGCTCGACGCATTGTTGCGCGAGGGGCACTTCCGCACGGTGTACAGATGAAAGTTGTCCTCGACACCAACGTCTACGTCTCCGCCTGCCGGTCGGAAGAAAGCCGCGCGCGCTTTCGTGCGACGTTCTTTCCGCTGCTACCGGTAACGTTTCTGGCAGCGGTCGTCGCCTATGAGCTGCGCGCCAACGCGGCGGACCGTTCGACGCAACACTTAGTGCAGGAGTTTATCGGTCCGATGGAGCGGAGCGGGCACTGCATCGCCCCGAGCTTCGCGGATTGGACCGAAGCGGCGGCAATCGTGACGGCGGTTGTCGAACGCGATCGCAGCTGGCGATCGAAGTTACCAGCGCTGCTCAATGATATCTTGATCGCCCTCTGCGCCCGGCAAATCGGCGCCACGCTGCTCACGTACAACGGGCAGGACTTTCGCCTCATTCGGCGTCACAAGGAATTCGCCCTGCGAGTGCTCGCTGCCGAGGTTGCGTGACGGGTCAGCGAAGGCTCGTTCACCGTTTCGATCTTTCACCCGCGCGACGTCTTCGCCCAGGTGGTCCGGTTCTCGGCCGTCGCGATCATTTTCGTGCACAATCATCCCAGCGGCGATCCGACCCCGAGCAAGGAGGACATTGAGATCACCCGCCGGCTCCGTGAGGCCGGCGAGATGATGGCTGTGCGTGTCCTCGACCATGTGATCATCGGGAAAGGACGGTACTGCAGCATGGTCGACGATGGCTACTGGTGAGGTCGTTATCCGTTACCGAGCCGTCAGGTTTCCCGCCTGGCGGCTTGTTTTCGTTGTCAGCTACCGACGGAGACTGTCGATAAACGCGAGACAGGCCCTACGACAGGCTTAGGGTGAGCGGGATTCTTCTTTGAAATTGAATACCCAACCGCTCGTGCTGAGCTTGTCGAAGCACAGTTTGTGAGAAAATCGACAGTCTCGACGGGTTGATGACACGCGTGAACATGCCACCGGGCCTTTCGGCTTTTGCTTTTGACTTGCGTTTATCCCTTGTGTAACTGCTACCCAACGCTTGGTGCGAAACGGGCCGAGTACAGGAGCACGCGACGACCACGACAACGGTGCCCGCAAAATTCGTGACAGGGCTCTCGGCACTGGCTGTTGGGACCGTCCCGATCGCGATGACCGCACTGACTGCGTTGATCCTTGCGGTTCCCTATAGAGGGGAAGCGGCGGGCTGCACCGCTCCTAGCCTTAGGCCGGCTACCAACTTCGGTGTGGGCGGCTCCCCTGTCTCCGTGGCCGTCGGGGACTTCAACGGCGACGGCCACCCCGACGTTGCCACCGTTAACGCTGAGCCTGGGAAAGAGATGAACACCACCGTGTCGCTCCTGCTCGGCACCGGCACCGGCAGCTTCGGGACGGCCGCCAAGTTCGCTGCGGTGGGACACAATCCTGTCTCCGTGGGCGTCGGGGACTTCAACGGCGACGGTTTCCCCGACCTCGCCGTGGCGAACAGCAGCGACGACGGGCTATCGATCCTGCAGGCCGATGGCCAGGGCCGTTTCGCGGCGGTCACCACTACGTTCGACGTCCTGGCGAACGGCTTGCCTGTAATAATCACTCGCGTCCCCGTGGGTCGCGGACCTGTATCCGTGGCGGTCGGCGACTTCAACGGCGACGGCCACCTCGACCTCGCCGTGGCGAACGGCGGCGACAACACCGTCTCGATCCTGCTGGGCGATGGCCGGGGCCGTTTCGCGGCGGCAATCAATTTCGCCGTGGGGACTGCCCCTCGGTGCGTGGCGGTGGGAGACTTCAACGGCGATGGCCACCTCGACCTCGCCGTGGCGAACGGCGGCGACAACACCGTCTCGATCCTGCTGGGCACCGGCACCGGCAGCTTCGGGACGGCGACGACCTTCGGCGTGGGCAATCACCCTACTTCCGTGGCCGTCGGGGACTTCAACGGCGATGGCCACCTCGATCTCGCCGTGGCGAACGGCGGCGACAACACCGTGTCGATCCTGCTGGGCACCGGCACCGGTAGCTTCGGGACGGCCACCAAGTTCGCTGTGGGACACACTCCTGACTCCGTGGCGGTCGGGGACTTCAATGGCGACGGCCACCTCGACCTCGCCGTGGCGAACGGCGGCGACAACACCGTCTCGATCCTGCTGAATACGTGCAGCGTCCCGCCTCTGACCAACACCGCTACACCGCGCCCCCTACGCATACGCCAACCGGAGTGACCCCGACGCCAGTACCTGCGGTGTGCGTCGGTGAACTGCAATGGCAGCGGTGACGCCACCGTCGCCGAGATCCTCACCATTGGTCAACATCGCCCTCGGAACGGTGCCCGTCGACGACTGCCTGCCCGGCGCCAGGGGATATTGAGGGCTCGGGCTACTTCTTCTGCGCTGTCGAATAGACCGAGGAACCGCCCCGCCTTGATGTCCGCCAACCCCGCCTCGACGTCCTTCTTGAGCTGCTTGAGAAACGCAGCATGATCAGCGAGCACCCGCGCCGCTCCTTGACTGCGTATGATACGTCCTTTATCATACACGCGCAGTTACTCCCGTGACTGCTAGTTTCAATTGGTGGCACACGCTACCAACAGCGCCCGGCGAAGGTCAAACACCGCTCCGGGCCGATCGCCGGCTGCGGCCATCGGCTACGTGCGAGTCAGCACCGACGAGCAAGGGCTCGGGCCCGGGGTGCAACGTGCGGCGCTGGAACGCTGGTGCGCCGCCCGGAAGGTCGCGCTTGTCGGTGTGTTCAGCGATCACGCCGTCAGCGGCGGCGCGCGGCTCGATCAGCACCCCTACGACTTCCATCAGCGACGCCAGGGGATGGCTTTCGTCTTCACCAACCTCATCGATGAGCCGATCGAGGAGCGCGACCAGGCGGAGATACTCGGCTTCGCTGTGCGGCACAAACACGGCGCCTGCCAGCTCGCGCCAGTGCACCACGGCATTCGTGATGTCAGCATCGCTCAGGCTCATGCTTCATTCCTTCCATTCTCCCTCGTCGTATTCCGGATGGGTTAGGACAGCGCGAATATACACCCGATGCTATCCGTATCCAGTTCAGCCAATCTCCGTCGCACGCAGACCCTCGCCGAGCGCTGCTGCGACCAGGTTCGCATCGCTGGCCCAGAACGTGGTGGAAACGCCGGTGGCCTGCAGCGTCAGCGCGGCCGCCAGTTGAACCGCGTCGTACCCGCGCAGCGGCCAGCGCACCACGAGCGCTGGCACCCGAGACAGCATTGCCGCGCGCACCTCAACCACCGTCATCTGGGCGAAGTCGCGATTCAACCTGGCCAAGATCGCATCGCGGCTCGTCTCGGTCACCGCCCCTTCGCGGTGCTGGCGGGCGACCGCTGCGGTTCCCGGGCCCGCTCGTAGAGGCGACTGCGGCAGGCACAGAGGCCTGCCGCCACCGTTGATTTCTCCCAGCACCCTGCACTGCCCGTGGTGGCAGCCGTCCCTGGCTGCCGCGTCAGCGGCGGATGGCCGCCACTGCGGTTCAGAGTGTGGAGAGGCCGAGGTGGAGCCGGAGCGCCTCGTCGAGCGCTTGTTGCGTCGGCGCGCTGATCCGCCCGCCGTGTTTGACCAGGCGCCGCCGATCGTAGGTCATGATCATGGAGGCGTTGGCTACGCGCCCCGTGTTCAGGTTCGAGCGTGGCCGGCGCAGGTCGACCATGTAGGCGCGGGCTGCTCGTTCGGCTGTGTACACCTGGGTCGGCACGACCGTGACGGCTTGCCCAAACCGGTTGGCGATATCGTTGGACACCACGACGCATGTGCGAAGCTTGCGTGGCTCCACCCCCACGGAGGGCTCACAGTGTATCCAGAGAATGTCGCCGCGGCGGAAGTCGACCGCCTCACGCATCTTCGTCATCTAGCAGATCGAGTTGCCCCGCCTCCAGGTCGTTCAAGAGGGCGCGCGCGTCGGCACGTCCCGCCGCGTAATCGCGTGCTAGCCGTCGGTGGAGCTCGCGCGCGGCGTTGCGGGCCAGCCCATCAATCAGCAGCTCTTTGACCGCGCGCGCGCGCGGCTTGCCTAGTCGCTTGGCGTGCTGATCAAGCCGAGCATACGTGTCATCATCCAGTGTCAAATTAACCCGTGCCATGATACACATGATAGCACGCGCGGAAGGTGCAGGCGACCCCTCACCACGACGTGGGTCGGGCGAATCCGATTTCAAGCACCCATGGATTCCCGCTAGAAGATCGCGGGAATGACGAGCGTGAAATTTGCGCGCCACGCAAAGGCCTCTTAGTATCGCACCCCAGGACCGATGAAAGCTCGAGAACCTCATACGACAGAAAGTATCCCCTTCTCGGCAGAGGTGTATGACGCCCTTTTTTGGACCTCGAAGCATTGTCGTGGTCGGAGCGACCGCGAACCGTCCTTGGCTGCCCTGTGCGGAAGCGCCTCGCTAAGTCGTGTTTTTATGGTATAAGAGACCCGTGTATCCACGATTGCTACAGCTTCCTCCACGCCAGAGCTGCTTCCTTTTCGGGCCGCGCGGGGTGGGTAAGACCGCATGGGCACACGAGCAGCTGAGAGATGCGTTGTTCTTCGACCTGCTCGATCATCAGACGTATACGCAGCTACTGGCCGGCCCTCAGCGTCTCGGGGACCAGATTCCACGAGGCCACAAGGGCTGGGTTGTGGTCGATGAAGTGCAGCGCGTGCCCGAGTTGCTCAATGAAGTGCATCGGCTCATCGAGTCGCAGCGGCTGCGGTTTCTGCTGACCGGCTCCAGTGCGCGCAAGCTGCGGCGCCGGGGCGTCAACCTGCTGGCGGGCCGCGCTCTGACACGCCACATGCATCCACTGACAGCGCTGGAGCTAGGTGGCGACTTCGATTTGAAGCGCGCGCTGCGCTGGGGCTGTCTACCGTTGGCCTACACCAGCGAGCACCCGCAGGACTACCTGCAGAGCTACGCGGCGACTTACCTGCGCGAGGAGGTGCAACAGGAGGGCTTCGCCCGGAACATCAGCGCGTTCAGCCGGTTCCTTGAAGCTGCCAGCTTTTCGCAGGGCAGCGTGCTGAACATGGCGGCAGTGGCCCGCGAGTGCGCGGTCTCGGCCAAAGTCGTGGAGGATTACTTCACTATCCTC
>Ga0326728_10018504_pt1 | contig 13717 bp, 14 predicted proteins | sample MB3enrmetagenome_FD_207602 | JGI IMG/M metagenome (GOLD analysis project Ga0326728, IMG submission 207602) | Lab enriched peat soil microbial communities from McLean, Ithaca, NY, United States - MB31MN | ecosystem: Environmental > Terrestrial > Soil > Wetlands > Peat | place: USA: New York... | reverse complement strand
CCCTCCTAGAGTACCGGGAGGGTATCACCAGTCGAAATTCAAATCGAAAACGAAAGATTTTGTCAAAGAACTTTAAAAATCAGCTAGTTGTAGCGGTTGACCGGGAATTTACCGGACAGTAGTGATAGCGTTTACAACAATATGAGCATCTCGAAAACCTCGACTTTCAAGAAAACTGGAGTGCTCAAGCGGGACTCTTTCAATACTCCTGTCAACAATGCGTCGCTTCCCATCAATTTTCATGCTGATTTGTGATAGTCCATAGAGCCGAAACAGCCCGACAGCGTGTAAGCGAGAGTCGATGAAAACATTCCATAATTCTAGAAAGTTTTCTAACCAGTACTTCTTCGCTGAGAGTGAGGATCTTTCCGTTTCTGAATATTGAAAAGCCTCATTAAATCGGTCAGCAACGTGTCCGAATTCGTGATGGAGGACATAAATAACTGTATCGTTCACGACCTGATATTTCGGGAGGAAAAGAATAACTTCCATTCCTTCGACCATCACGCTAGGTCTTTCGGCTTTTTCCAACTCCACATTGCTGATTTTCCGGTCCAAACCTTTCAGAAATGGATGGTTCGAAACTATTTTTTCAAATTCTGATCGATCTGGAATCAGATCCGCTGGATCGATAATGAGCAAGGGGCCTTCCTTTCCCTCAATTCAAATTTCCGGCAAGGCTAAACCAATCCCTTATGCTTCGGATTTCTGCATCTCCTGAAGTGTCTGGAACACCATCCGCAAGGATGTTGCAATCTCGGCAGAAGTCATTGATTTCGATCCTGCTTGGGTCTGGACGATGTCGGCGGCAATTTCATACAACTCTTTGGTCATTCTTTTCCCCTCCAAGAATCAGCGCGTTTAGTCATGCGCTCCACACACGTTTTCTTCTCATCTTGTCCTTTGATAGCACAAAACTGGTTGTAGACTAGTTCGGACCGATCATTATGGCTTACATCGAACAAGGCTTTTAAAAACGATGCTCGATCAGTATCATCGAAGGGGAGTTTCCTGAGAGACTCAACGATAACCCTCCTAATAATTCCTTCAAAATCGAAAGACATAGTGAAAGCATTATTTTCTGGATCGACATCGCTGCCGTGGACCACAGTCGACCTAATATCGTAAAAGTCCCGCATGAGTTTCTTGATGAAGTCTTCATCGTCACCCTCCAGTAACGCGGCGGCACGTTCTCGAACCCGTCTTCCAAGGAAATCACGCTCTGGAACCAGTATCGCCTCCATCGCAACCATATAGTCCACAATACGATCAACCGATTGCTGATGGGGCTTAAACTCCTTACTCCCTCCGTAAAGGAAGAATCGTCGGGCTGTTTGAAACCACGTAGATGACCAGTTTCGGTGTGACATGATTTCTGAAGCAAATGAATCGAAACCGGGGCATTCTTCAGATTCAAAACGGTATCCGAAAGTTTTGCGAATCTGCGACATTACCCTATATGGCAACTGGCGCAAATTATTTCCATCTGGTTTTCGAATGACATGGCGCGAGAAGACCAAATCGCCGACTTTAAACAATCTCAATAGAAACAATGTATCTTCAACATCTGAGGAAACTCGCTCTTCGACATCGGAATCGCAATGGTAATCCCTTCGGTAAACCCAATCGCCGTAAAGCGGAACACCAACGCCGAACACTGAATGAGCCAATTTCAAGGCACCGACTTCACATTGGTCGATTTCTGTCATTTCAAAATTCGAGAACTTCAGGTTATTGGCACTGGATGACAGATTCTTAATAAGGGCAAAACTGGAATACATTCTTGGTGACCCCTTCGCCGCAGTTCGTTCTTATTCGAGGGTGTGAGGCTCCGGTTATATCAGGCGTTGACGGTACCACGGCGGCTTTTAGCTGGTTCTTTCCCCTTTGGATCAGGCTGAATCAAATTTCTTCCCGGTCCGCAGTTCCTCTTGGGCATTAATGGCATAGTCAGTTACATAGTCTATGTAGAACCTTGCATCTTGTTCAGTGTATTTTGATCGGATGAACATGACCTTAAACTTCCCCGATACTGATCGACTCACCTTTGGGGCAAGTTGGCGATATTTCAAGTAGTTTAGTAGGCTCCTAATAGCGCAGCCAAGGATGTATTTCTGAGTGCCTCCAGATAATCTTTGAAATAGGATAGCAATTTCCTGACTTCATGCTGCTCTGGTCCCGAAACTAACCGTGCAAAGTCGGTAATGCCGGTTGCTACCGATGGGAAGAGCATGCTGATAGGTCGAGAAACAAGATACTCGGCCTCAGCACAATGACTGATACAATCTTGTAACTTCCCTTCAGTTAAAGATACCTGAGCGGCAAGCAGTTTACCCCTGACATCGCCATCTTCGATCAATTCAGCCAAAGAAATGGAATCGAAGTCTCGCTGGAAAAAGGTTTTTACAGATTCTTGGAGAAATTCTTCGGTATAAGCGAGAAATTTTACCCCCTCAGAGGGTTCCGGTAATTGTCCGTAGTGTTTAAATGCGACCCTTGCTTTGTTCAATTCGAACATCTTGGCTTTGAGAGGGAGTGACAGTTGAGAATCATTGCGCCGTGCTTTTGGAATGGGTTCCCAAACTTTTGTGAATCCGTCATTTTCTTTAACTTCAGCATCCTACTTGTCGAGCCGCCCCCGACTGTCAAAGTGTGGAAAAGAGGTTTTCTCTCGATAGACGCTTTTTGCAATCCGTTGCCCAGCATCGAATCACGCCGGGCTTGGGATCAGAATAAATTGGTGGAGGCGGCGGGAGTTGAACCCGCGTCCGAAAGCATTCCACTCAAGCTTCTACATGCTTATTCCACACTTTTAATCTTGCCGTGGCGAACTCCTGCGGACGGGATTTCACCACCGCCAGCTCGCTTGATTTCACCGCCGTCACTACGAGCACCATGACGGCAGCCATCCCGCTAGGTCGACGCCTCCAAGTCCTCGCGGGAAACAGACCCGGAGACGGCAGCCGCGATTAAGCGGCTACGGCGTACGCGTAATCGTCTGCGTTTGTTTTTTTCCCAACCGTTTAACGAGCAGCCGGGACCTCGGCATGCAACTAAAGTTTCTTTACTTCCGTCGAACCCGTTTCGCCCCCTCTATGCAGGTTTGTAGATAAGCAAACAAAATGCCAAAAGTTACCAACCATTGTTATTGTACAACCTCCCAAATTAATGTCAAGGTCATCACAGGTTGGTCGCAGGATTGTCGACTCCCATTTCTTCGGCGAGTTTTTTCAAAAACTCCAGAGGAATTTTCGCCCTGATCTCATCCATGCTCTTTTCAAGCACCTGGCAAAAAGCATGCGTAAATCCTTCATAGAGCGATATGAGCAAGCGCAGCCCGTCTTTCTGCCTGTTTTCCCACGCGGATTCCTCGATCGTCATGGTTATGAACTCATCACTGCCAAGGTCCAGCGAGGACTTGGCCAGGTAATCGGGATACAGGGCGGGTTCGATTGAATCATTTTCGTAGAGCCAGCTTAACTGCAAAAAGACGCAGCAGCAATACCTGGCTCTTTCATCCACTTCAGTTTCATCAAGCATGGGTCCAAGCCTTCCTGATGACGAGATTGTGTCACAATCGATTGAAACAGAAAATTTCTCCAGGAAAGTGCTAAAAACTCACTGGATTCCGGCCCCGATCCCGGTCCCGGACTAAAGACTTCCGGGATGACGAGCCGGAATGACGAGCCGGAATGACGAATTTCAACCCATAAGACCTTAAAGTGTGAATTTCGTAGCACGCCAACCACTTGCGGCAGAGTAATTCATGTCCCTGTCGGGACGCCCTTGAAACCATGCAAAGTTCGTAATTTTTTTAAGGGCTTCCAGCCCCGACAAACTTTTCTTGAGAGTGCGGCCTGAAACCAGTCTCTGACGCCGGATGACAGGACAAAGAGGATGACCATCGGTCCTTCCTGCTCGTCCGACTTGCGTCCCGGGCCCTCCGTAACGCAGAATCAGTCTTTGGTATTTACAGTCCTGCGCCGAAGGAAAAAATCGCGGAGACAGGTCCTCAGGTTGCTGTAGACACCCTTTCGGCTATTTATAACATAAATGGCATGGCGAACATGGTAGATCTCGTCAAGAAGATTTTCAACCGCCCGGGCAGCGCCGGTTTTGCCCTCGCTTTCAAGCCCTTCGGCCAGCATCGGGACGAGTTTATCGCGCATGCGCAGTTCGGTGTCCACCAACAAAACGGCCATGGCCGGTTCCAAGTCGCGCAGCCTTGCCAGAAATGCCTTTACTGCCTGGCGTTCAACTCCCCGGGGGGGTGAGGATTTGACCTCCAGGTAGACCAGATACCCCGCCACGATTGAAATGACGTCGTAGTCTCCACCGGACGCGGTATTTTGCAGCTTGACGTTGAAAAGGGCCGGCGAGAGGAATTCACGCCTCATTACCTCACAAACGTACCACTCGAGCGTCGCGCCGAAACTCGGGACTTTCCTCGGGAGCCTGTAACCCTCGCCGGTCAAAAGAACTATTCCCATTTCCGCAAGGGTCCTCAGATAGGATCTTACGGTCCTGATGGAACAGTAGCGGGTGAGCGCGCCGGTGTCGTCTGCTTCGGGAATCCGGATAAGGTCCCTCATAAACAGCCTGAAGGAGTAGCGCCTCATTAAACCGTAGAAGTGGGAGAGGGAAGCCGGGGAGATATCCGGCGGGAAAATGAGCTGTGCCTGACTCCCGTGGCTTATTACCGGAAATCCGTTCTGCCCGAGGAGTACTTCGACCGGGTGTTTGGTCTGCGAGCAAAGAAATTCGACAGCGCGTTCCAGGGCGTCGATCCTTTCGCTCAGCTTTGCAATTTCACTATCGACGAACGGCCTCCCTTTTTTCACTCAGTGCTAAGCCTTCAGTCCCCGGTACTGTCCGGGCAGGTCCAGCCGTACCCTTATTTCCCGGAGACCCGCCGACACGGTGCTTTCGATCGTATAGCCGAGTTTCTCGAACAGTCCGAATACCCGTTCGTTTCCTGCGGATATGTATGACACCATGCTCCTTACTCCCTTTCGCCTGCACTTTTCGGCGATATGGCGAAGCATCGATGTTGCGATGCCCTGATGCGCACAATCCGGGTGCACGGCCAAATCGGTTTCGGCCGTCATCGTTTCGTCATCCAAATGATAACAGGCCAATGAAGCGACCCTTCCCGAGACCAATTCACCGGCAAATCCGAGAAGAGTCATATCATTATGGTAATCTATATTTACCATCGCTTTAGCGTCGTAGTGCGGAAAAACCTTCATATAAGAAAGGAACCGCAGGTAAGCTTCTTCCCCGGGAAGTGAATAGAAAAACTCCTTAACGACCCGTTCGTCCGTGGCCCTGGCAGGTCTGAAGTACATGTGGCCCGCGCCCGCAAACGATTCGCAATATTCCCAATCGTGCGGATAGATGGCCCGGCTGATTGCCGAACGCCTTGCATACCTTTCCACATAATTGATGCGATGAGCCTCCTCCATGAGTTCCTCCCTGAAGTCGGGATGCGCTATGGAGATCAGGGCGAGTGCTCGTTCCCTGAGGCTCTTTCCCTGCAGGTAGGCAACTCCGTACTCGGTAACGACGTATTCTACGCCGCCGCGAGTGGTGATAACGCCGGCGCCCTCACTCAGGGCAGCGACAATTCTGGACCTGGAAGCGTCCATTGTCGTCGATGGGAGCACCATAATCGTTTTGCCGCCCTTGGATCCCCTGGCGCCGCGCAAAAAGTCGGTCGCCCCGCCAACTCCGCTGTATATCTCATAGCCGAGCGAATCCGCGCAGACTTGCCCGGAGAGGTCCACCTCGAGAGCGGAATTGATGGTCACCATTTTGTCATTTTCGGAGATCACCAGGTAATTATTGGTATAATCGGCGGGATAGAGGGCCACCATGGGGTTATTATCGACGAAATCGTAGAGTTCGCGCGATCCAAGGCAAAAACTGGCTATTATTTTCCCCGGATGAAGGGTCTTCAGCGCGTTGGTGATCGCCCCCTTTTTTACCAGGTGCAGGTAGGCGTCCGTGAGCATATCGGTGTGGACGCCAAGATCCTTCTTATCCTCCAACGCGTACAGGGCGGCGGTGGAAACGCTTCCAATCCCGGCCCTGATCGTCGAGCCGTTTTCGACAAGTTCCGCCACGTGCCTGCCGATATCCACGGCAATCTGATTAATGATTGGAAGCTGGAATTCGAGAAGCGGTTCCTCATGCTCGACAAAGGCATCTATGTGGCTCACGTGAATGAACGAATCTCCCAGGGTGCGGGGCATTTGCGGATTCACCTGCGCAATTACGTATCGGGCATTTTCCGCAGCGGCTTTTACGATGTCCACCGCTATTCCGTAAGAGCAAAAGCCGTGGTCGTCCGGAGGAGACACCTGAATCAACGCTATGTCGATACTCAAGGAGCCGGAGCTGAACAGACCCGGAACATCCAGAAGATTTACCGGCGTGTAATCGGCGCGTCCTTCAGCCACGGCCTCGCGGCTTGCCGCGGCCACAAAGAACGACTTCAACCGGCACTGGTCGCAGCTCCCGGCGGTAAACCGCTGTTTTCCAACGCTTAGGATGTGAAGAATTTCAACGCCGTCCAGGCCTACGAGCTTTCCTTCGAGGTTTTGCGCCAGATGCTGCGGCTCGCTGCATCCCGACCCTATGAAGACCCGGTGGCCGTTTCGAGCCACCTTCAGCGCCACGGCAGCGGTTTTCTTCCGCTGCTCATAGACAGGTCGCCATTCCCGGTCGATCTGCGACGGATCGCGCCCGGCGGCGGCGGCAGGTGGACAACCTCCCTTCACCCTTCACTCCTCTTGCGGTTCAGATACAACATCAAGAGCAGAGAAGCCGGGATCATTGCAGCGCAAAGGATCTGCCCCATTGTAAGGTAACCGAACAAAAAGCCTATTTGAGGGTCGGGCTCTTTAAAAAATTCGATTATGAACCGCAGAATCCCGTAAAAAAGCATAAAGAAGGCGATCATCATGCCGTCTTTGAAATGTTTCTTGTGCAGGTTCCACAATATGGTGAAAAGCACCACTCCTTCTGCAAACGCTTCGTAGAGCTGGGTCGGATGGCGCAGGACGGGGCCTCCGGCAGGGAAGACCATCGCCCAGGGCACGTTACTCGGGAGGCCGAACAATTCGCCGTTTATGAAATTGCCCAACCTGCCAAGCCCGAGCCCAATGGGGCATGTGACGACCGCAATGTCGGCAATGGCGGCAAAAGGCATCTTTTTTTTCCTGGAAAAAAGCCAACCGGCAATAACGCACCCGATAAGGCCTCCGTGAAATGACATTCCACCGTGCCAAGTGGCTATTATTTCCAGTGGATTTTTGATATATGCCATTAGATCGTTATATTCGTAAAAAAGGATGTAGCCGAGACGTCCCCCTGCGATCACGCCTATCGCCAGATAGAAAACGAGATCCTGGGCCGCCGTGCCGACCAGTCCGATTTGTTTGGCCCGCTCCTGTTTCTGAATCAAAAAATAGGAGGCGATAAAGCCGATTACATACATCACGCCGTACCATCTCACGTGGACCGGACCGATTGAAAACAGGATCGGATCTATTTTGGGATAAGGAATCATGTGGCTTCCCCTTTCGACAAAAGGCTATCATACCCGATCATCCAAAACAAGGACAGAGGGCCGAGGACGAAAAGACAAGGACCGCGGAGTGATCCGGGCTGTCCCGTTCGTCCGACAGTCCTTTAAGACGGAGGAGATATGAGCGTCAGCAACCACAAAGGCCGGGAACACGAACATGACCATGCGCATGGACATAATCACGATCCAGAAAAAATAAGCGGGGATCCGGCCACGGAAATTCTCAGGCTTCGCAAAATGGTGGAACACTGGATACATCACAATGAAGAGCACGCGAGCTCATACAGGCTGTGGGCGAGCCGGGCCGAAGAGGCCGGCTGCAATGAAGCAGCCGTGATTCTGGAAGAAATCGCCTCTGAAATCGGGCAACAAAACGAGCGGTTTTTGAAGATCGTCCGCATTATCGATTCTTCGGGCGGCGACCGGTGACCAGCCGCTGCTCACCATCCGATAGTCAGTAATATGAAAGGCGACCACATGCTGCCGATAATTTCCATTGTGGGGGCTTCGAATTCGGGTAAGACCACTTTTCTCGAGAAACTTATCCCGGAGCTGGTCTCAAAAGGGTATAGGGTCGGGGCCGTCAAACATGATGCGCATGGGTTTGAGATGGACCGCGAGGGCAAGGATACGTGGCGGTTAAGACGGGCAGGCGCCGCAGTAATAGCGATCTCGTCGCCGGACCAGCTTGCGTCGATCCGCCGCACGGATGCGGAGATGAATCTCCGGGAAATCGCAGCTCGTTTCTTCTGGACCGAGGATATCCTGATTACCGAAGGGTTCAAAAGAGAGCATTTTCCGAAGATAGAGGTATTCCGCTCCGCCTTGGAACCCAAGCCGATCTGCGGCCCGGAGGACAACCTCATAGCGCTCGTGTCGGAGGACGATTCGGATGCCCGGGTCCCCAAATTCTCATATGCCGATTTTCGCGGCGTTGCCGAGCTCATTGAAAGCCGATATCTCAAAGGCCGAAAGAAGCGCAAACTGCTCGTTCAGCTCGATGGAAAACCTTTGCCGATGAACGTTTTTGTAGAGGATTTCGTTATTGGAGGAATAAGGGGCATGCTGTCCGCCCTAAAAGGTTACGAGGACCCAGGAACCATTTCCATCCATATTCGGTTTGGAGAGGACGATTGATAGCGGGAGCGGTCCTGGCAGGAGGAAAGAGCCTCCGGTTCGGCAGGAACAAAGCGTTTGAAAAACTTGGGGGCAAACGGCTTATCGATCTGGCTGTCGAATCGTTGCGCCCGTTTTGCGATCCGGTTATGATCGTAGCAAACGATATCGAGCCTTACCTGGATATTGCAGTGATGATGGCGCGGGACGTCGTTCCCAACCTTGGACCGCTCGGAGGGATTTATACCGCGCTGCTTTTCAGTCCCGTTGAATGGGTTTTTGTAAAGGCTACCGATATGCCTTTCCTGGTTTCCGAACTGGCGTCCGTAATTATAGAGGCCAGAGAGGGGTACGAAGCCGTCGTCCCGACAGTGGGCGGCTTTGAGGAGCCTTTACTCGCTCTCTACAATCGCGCCTGCCTCTCTGAAATCGCTCGTCAGCTAAAAGAATCCGATAGACACAGAGCCAAGGACTTTTATAGAAAAATCAGAATTCGGACCCTCAGCGAGGCGGAGTGGAGAAGAGTCGACCCCGCCGGGCTGAGCTTTAAGAATGTCAACACACTTTCAGACCTTGCTGAAATCGATGGACTTGAAAGAAGCTAGATCGATCGCGCTGGACATGGCAAAAAATCTCGAATCGGAGCCGGTCGAACTTGGCGCGGCTTTGAACAGGGTGGTTGCGGAGCCGGTAATGGCCGACCGGGATATCCCGGGCAGCCCGAGGTCAAAGTGGGACGGCTTTGCATTTATGAGCGCGGATTGCCTATCGGCGATTCCCGATAAGCCGGTGGTGCTCGAATTTGTCCGTGGGGAGACAGCAGCCGGGGAAAAGCCTCTGGAAGCGGCGCAAAAGGGCAGGTGTTTCCGGATTATGACCGGCAGTGTGCTTCCCGCCGGCGCCGATGTGGTTATTCCGTTCGAAGACGCAACGACCTGCGACAAAGGGATCGTTTTAACCGGGCCGTTGCAACCCGGATCGGGGGTGATCGCAGCAGGCAGCGACGCTAGAGGCGGCGATCTTCTCCTTCGGCAAGGCGACGTGCTGACCCCTACGCGGCTCGCGCTCGCCGCCGCGACCGGCAGGCAGGCGCTGCGCGTGACGCGGCGCCCTCGAGTTGCTATCTTGGCCACGGGTGACGAACTTAGCGAAGCAGGCTGCAGTGATGAGTCAGCCTCGATCTTTTGCAACAATACTTATCTTTTTGCAAATCTTGTCAGGACGGCTGGAGGAGAAGCAGTCGAACTGGGAGCGGTCCCCGACAATCCGGACATTATCTTTTCACGGCTTGAAGAAGCCGAAGCCGACTTAGTGATTACGACCGGCGGTATGGGGAAGGGGAGCAGGGATTTCATGTCTGAAGTCTGGAAACGGCTTGGTTTGAGGGTTCTTTTCGACCGGCTCAATCTTGTTCCCGGCAAGGGGAGCGCCCTGGCGACCGGCCGGGGGCGCCTTTTCCTTGGTCTTCCCGGAAACCCGCGGGCAGGCAGGATAGTCTACGAAGAAATTGCAGCGCCGGTCATACGGCGTTTTCTGGGTTTGGAAACTGCGGCGGAGTTTGCCCTGGAGGCTCGTACCCTGGAGACGATGAGAAAAAAAGAAGGCATCTATCAGGCATTTGAAGGTGTTGTCAGGTTAAAAGGCTCGCTTTGTGAATTCGTCCCCGGCGAGACCCGAGGCGCCTGGGCAATCTCTTCCTGGAGGAGCGGCCTCGCCTATTCTATTCTCGGGCCGCTGGATACTTGCGTCCCTAAAGGAGAGAGGGTCCGGGTAAAAGTGCCGGACTTCCCCTTGGGGAGTTGGGCGATTTTTCAGTGAAAGCTGATAAGAGAGGGTGAACGCGCCGGCAGGCGCATCGTGAAAGTCGAGCGTGCGGATATCTTCAGTTCACCCGCTCGACCGTTCGCCAGACCATCGGCTCTTATCATGTGGAGTACCCTATGCTCAAGGGAACGGCAATTGAAGCCGGTTATTACAAAATTCTCGAAACATGTATAGTTCCCAGGCTCGTAGACTTGAAACTCACGCCGAATCATCTGACTTTCGCAGGCCTGCTGATCAGCATGCTGGCCGGTGTGTCCTTTAGCTATTTGCCGCTTCTGGGGGGACTGTTCACCCTTCTGACCGGTTTTTTAGATACCCTGGATGGTTCACTGGCGAGGGCCACGGGCCGGAGCATGAAATTCGGCGCTTTCCTGGATTCGGTCCTGGACCGATACACGGAACTTATGATCTACCTGGGCATCTGGTTTTATTTCTACCGCAATCACGCTCAGAGTCATTATTCTCTGCTCATTATTCTCATTCTCTTCGGCTCGCTGATGGTCAGCTACACCAGGGCTCGAGCTGAAGGGCTTGGTGAGAGATGCGTGGGTGGACTATTTCAAAGAGGAGAGAGAATCATACTGCTTGGGCTGGCAGGGATACTCAACCCCTTCATAAATCAGTTGGCCGCCGGTCTTGGCCCGTGGGCAGTGGACTCTGCCCTCAAATGCGTGCTTGTCATTCTTGCTTTTGGCACCAACCTGACAGCCATGTGGCGCTTTCTGCACGTCTTGAACAATCTCAGGAAAAAAATCTAGTACTCTGTCAACGAAGTTTTTTGATTCGTCACCCCCGCGAAGGAGGCTGTGTCACAATTGGTTGGCCTGCGGGAAATTCCCGCTTTAAGGTGCGTATGGGTTGAAACAATCGCAACTTGAACGCAAGATGGTATTAGAAATTCTTCCGGACCTCGGCTCAATCCCGCGAAGCGCGGGACTGCCGGGGTGACAAACGCGGATTGGTTACGCTGACTTCGGGAGCAAGTACTGCCGACTGTTCACTGGATGGGGTTCAGGGTCTTCTTTAAGACGACCATGTCGTTTTCCCGATAGATTTCGAAGGAGTCCCCGACCTTGAATCCCAGCATCTCTATCAAAAGAGCTTTGTTAAGCGTTACGCTGCCGCTGTGTCCGATCGTTCTAAAACTGCCGGTCTTGATCACCACGGTGGGGTTGGAAATTTGAGGTTTTATTCGTTCGCGTTTGCGAAACAAAACGTCGCCCGGTCTCTCGGAGACTTGCACAGCCGGGACGGATGAGGGCTGCGCAGACTTGTTGAACTCGACCTGCGGGATCTCACCCATTTCCATGAGGCCCCTGAGATAGAGATCCTGGACCTCGCTCTTGAATCTCAGCCCAAATACCTTCTGGACCGATTCCAAAGACCGGCCGTTTCGGATTTCGTTTACCACAAGCTTCGGATCGATATTCTTGTACTCGATCTGCATACCTTTCCTTCTTCGTACACACACGAAAGTTTGAGCTTTTCGCAAAAGCGGCGCCCAAAATTGTGCGCAGAGATCAAAATTACTGAAAAAACAGATTGTGAACTTCTTTGCCTGGATTAATCGCCAATCAATTTTCCGGATGGAAAACAAAGTCTGGAAAACTGGAATCTGGAAATATAGTCAACCGTAAATAACGGCATACTCATTGTCAAGGAGGCATTCCACTACGATTTCGGTGCGACTTTCCCGGAAAACAGGTGACCTCCCCAGGAGAGGACATCATTATAGCAGGGAAATACCCTGTGCGAACAGAATTTTCCAAGTCGCCAAAAGAATTATTGTCTCTTGTCAGACCTTTATTTTCCGGGCTTCCGCGCCGACTCATCAAAAGCCCTTCAAGGTTCCGCGCGGCTGACCAGTCGCTGAAGCTCCAGGGCGTTCAAGGCGGCGTAGCCATTTTGGTCATTGTCAAAGTAGCAAAAAACTTCTTTCGACTGACCGGCCCATTGCTCGCACCTCTCGTGCCAGGCGCGCAATTGCTCCATTGAATATCGCCCCGCATACTTTCCCTCCGGACCGTGCAGGCGAAGATAAACAAAATCCGCAGTTATCTGCAGTGGCGAAATCGACGCGTTCAATTCATATATGCAAAAAGCGGCCCCAAATTCAGAAAGAAGCGAGTAAATTTCGGGGTGAAACCATTCATGATTTCGAAATTCAAAAGAATATCTCCGATCAGTGCGGAGCAGAAGCAAAAACGTTCGCAGCTTCTCCGGGTCCATTTTGAGGCCTGGCGGAAGTTGGAACAGCACGGGACCTATCTTTTCCCCCAATCCACACGCACGATCGAAGAATCTGTCCACGGCTTCAGCGGAATCTGTCAGCCTTTTGACATGTGTTATAAATCGGCTCGCTTTCACTGCAAAAATGAAGTTATCAGGTGAGCGATCCCGCCAATTTTCAAACGTTTTCCTAGGAGGCAGATGATAGAACGAACTGTTGATTTCGACGGCGCCAAATTGCTGAACGTAAAAGGACAACATTTTTGCATTGGGAGTGTGTTCGGGATAGAAAGGCCCTTTCCAGTGACCGTAGCTCCAACCCGATGTCCCGACGCGGATCCTGCCTTTTTTTCTCATTCAACAAATGTAAATCCTGGTTATCAATGAGCAAGTCGCCGCCTACCCGGGCTCGTGCCGCAAAAAGACATAAAGCAGGGACTTTGCAGCCTTACTTAAGAAGTGAACAGGACCCCTCGGGCCTCTGCTCACGACTCGATCTGTAAAACACGGTCAAAGGTATTTGTAAGTGCTAGGCGGTCTTGCGTGCTTTCGGTCTCCTCTTTACAGCAGGCCTACCCTCTCTTTGTTCGGCAGCATGACCGCTTGCGCCCTCCGCTTCGGCCTTCTTCTGTTTGCGCTCCTCCAAGAACTTTACAAGATTGGCTGGAAGTCCTCTTTTCTTAGCGGCTTTGCTTCGCGCCTTGGTTAAAGACTTTGCTGAAAGAGGTTGTTTGAGGGAGAAACCCCATTTCTGCTTGTATTCGCGTGGCGTAAGGTTGTGTGCACTGAGGTGTTTTGTAGTCAGCTGCCTCATTTCCGTTCCGCATTCCAGGCAAGTAATCTTGTCATCCTGAATGGATTCACGCGGCTCTTTTTTGCCGGCTTGGCCCTCTTCGCTCGCTTCCTCGCCAATGCCCCTGTCCAGAAAGAGTCCCTTCTCTTCGGCTCTCTGCGTCC
>Ga0326728_10018501_pt1 | contig 13719 bp, 10 predicted proteins | sample MB3enrmetagenome_FD_207602 | JGI IMG/M metagenome (GOLD analysis project Ga0326728, IMG submission 207602) | Lab enriched peat soil microbial communities from McLean, Ithaca, NY, United States - MB31MN | ecosystem: Environmental > Terrestrial > Soil > Wetlands > Peat | place: USA: New York... | reverse complement strand
GAGCCTGTCTTCAACTGCCTGAAAATCCAAGGGTTACCCAGTGCTCCTCTTGCGATGCCAACTCCGTCGGCGCACGTTTTTTTCAACAGTTCCATTGCCTGAGCAGCGTTCCTTACGCCGCCGTTTGCAAGTATTATCCCCTTAAAATGGTCGCGGGCATTTCTGGTCGTTTCGATATCGTTCGATCCGGAAAAGCCCTGCGCGTACGATCTGCCATGGATCATTATCGCCTTGATGTCCAGATCGACAACGCAGTCCAGAAAGCTGAGAAGATCCACCTCTTTCACTCTGATCCTGGTCTTGATCGACACCGGCAGATCGGTATTCTCGATGACGCTCGCGATTATGTCCCTGGCAAGCGGCAAATTCGTCATCAGGGCCGCTCCCGCTCCACGCTTGAACACCTTGGGAACAGGACAACCAAAATTTATATCAATCCCGTCAGGCTTGACCTCCCGGCTCAAATAGCGGGAAGCGACAGCGAAATGTTCGGGGTTATTGCCGAAAAGCTGCACGACATAAGGTCGTTCTGATTCATCGAATCGAATCATCCTCAGGGTGGGTTCGGGTTGATAGACGAAGGCTGTAGAACTGGACAGTTCGCTGTATACGATGTCTGCTCCTAAACCTTTACATATTCGGCGAAACGCGCTGTCGGTTATTCCGGAAAGCGGGGCCAATGCGAAGATAGGGTTTTTCAACGATGTCCAAAAGTTATGCATGCCTGACTTCTCATTTTCAAAATAAGGTGTTCAGGCTATGAAAATACCACGTCTGCCTTATTGTTCTCAAGGTAAGCATTTATTACCTGTGGGTCTTTCTTTCGGTTACGCCGGCGCTCTGCGACAGGGATCTCTTTGCTCGAAGAAAGGATCGTAAACCATCACAGAACGGGCAGCAACCCGAAAGCCTGCGACGGGAATCAATTGCAACACATTCCCTTTTTCCTGGTAAAAGAGCAGGTAGACCGAAAGGGACAAATTCGTCGGTTAATGGTTTCTTTTTAAAACGCCGGTACTTTTTACAGTGCCGATCAGAGATTAAATTAGTTCCTGTAAGTTCCAAAAATTTCGTGCTTTCAACAATTGAAACTCGCTAAAGTGTTCCAGTATGAACGGAGGACAAAGTGGACAAGAATGATTCCATCTTCTTTCCGGATTTGAAGGCTAAATCGGTCGGCGGATATTGCGGGCAGCAGTTTGTGACTTTTTACACAGAACTGCTCGATGCGCTCTTAACTACATCCAGGTTCAGATGGTTCGAGTGGGCGGGCATGATGAACTATGCTTCGAGTTTTATGGCGCCGTTTTGGGCCGCCTTGGAATACTTCTCCGATATAGAGACAAAAGGCTCGAACGGGAATTCATCCGGGTCGGCCGTTGACTATGTGGAACTTCTGATGTTCGAGATGCAACTTATGACAAAGGGCGCCATGGCGGATATGTCGGCTATGAGTAATTATCACGTTCGCGAGACGTGGGAGGCGCTTGCTGCGATCAGGGATATGCTGCTCGAGAAGAACGCGGAGGGTTTGATTCGATTCTCCGAGAGACAGTTAAAGCTGATGGATATGATAGTCAATGTCTATCCCGGCGCTGTTCGGGAAATCGAATCAGAGTACGGATTTCATCTTGATAACGGCGGTTATGAAAAGGTTGCCGAGACCGAGAGGTTTGAACTCTACCAGGTTCTTCCGACTGACAAGGCCGTAGAGGTGCGACAGAACGGCAAGCCAGTCCTGATTGTGCCTCCATACGTACTAGGAGCTAACATACTGGCCCTTTTGCCAGGTGAGAACAGAAGCTACGTCCACGCATTCGCAAATCGCGGAATTCCAACTTACATGCGACTTGTCAAGAACATAAACGACAATCCTGCCGTGCAGATCATGAGCGGCGAGGACGATGTGCTGGACACGCGATACTTCTTGGAACAACTGGTGGCCAGGCATGGAAAGCCGGTGACCCTTAACGGATATTGCCAGGGAGGATTCATAGCGGCGCTGGGCGTAATGTCGGGAGAATTGGACGGCCTTGTCGACGCTCTCATCACCTGCGTAGCGCCAATGGATGGGTCACGAAGCAAAGGGCTCATAGAATATATTGAGCATTTGCCTCGTCATTTCAGGGACCTGGGTTATGCCCTCAAGACCTTGCCGAACGGCAATAAAGTGGTTGACGGAAAAATAATGAGTATGGTCTTTAAGCTGAAGAGTATCGAAAAAGAGTCTCCTATCTATAGTTTTTACCGCGATCTGATGATGTTCGGAAACGGGGAGAATAAACCGCTGAAGATCAACAAGGTGTCTGCGGCTATCAAGCGTTGGATGACCTATGATATTACGGATGTTCCGGTTGAGATCACCAGATTGAGCCACGAGTCCTACACAAAACCCCTGGCCGGGGACGGAACCCTGCCGGTGAAGCTTTTCGGACGCAGCCTTAATTTCAAGCGGATCAAGGAAAAAGGGATCAAATGGCTTATCTGTATAGCAAAAGGCGATGAACTCGTGGAGGAAAGCGCTGCTTTAGCGCCCCTCGACTTTGTGGACGCGGAAGTAACGGTATTTTCAAAAGGGCACACTGCGATTGCTATTTTTTGGTCGGCGCCCGCCGCGGAATGCGCACTTCACATGAAATTCGACAAAGAGCCGTGCGCGTCGGATAACTCACGCGGCCCGGTGCGTTTCCAACTGGACCTGGATTTGGAAGGTGCCGGCGGCAACGGCAGCGGGACCGGTGGAAGCGGGGAAACCAGCCAATAGGACTACATTTTGGAAACATCATGGAAACTATTGGTGGATCGTTTCCATGGCATGATTCACTGGGGGGCTGTCAGGCAATCGAATTGTATCAGCCTTTGTAAAACTTTCGTTCGGGGTAATCGGCAGCCTGTTCCCCTTCCTGGTGCAAGGCCATGCAGAGCACTTGCGCAAGATGCAATGCGCGCCGGTCGGTCATCTGCGCTATCTGCTCGCGGCAGCTGAACCCGTCGGCTATAATAATAGTGCTCTTGTCGGCCCCTCGAACAGCGGGCAAAAGCACCCGTTCCCCGAGTTGCACCGAAAGGTCGTAATTTGCCCTCTTGAATCCAAATGCTCCCGAAACGCCGCAGCAACCGGAGTCCAATATCGAGTAATTCAGCCCCATCTTCTTCATCACTTGCTCTTCGCCATTCAGTGTAAAAACTGATTTATGCGAGCAGTGGCCGTGGACCAGCGCTTGTCTCCTAAGTTCAGGAGGGGAAAAATCGGCTGCCCTTTCGCTGAGAAATTCACCCAGAAAAAAAGATTGCCTGCTCAAGCGCAACGCGTTTAGATCATCCGGGAAAAGTGATACAAGCTCGTCGCGAAATGTGGTGAGGCACGCAGGCTCAAGGCCGACCACAGGAACACCTTCCTCGATCATAGGCTTTAAGGCGTCAAGGACCTGCCTCATCAGATATTTTGCCGGACCAAGCATTCCAAAATCGAACAACGGCCGTCCGCAGCACAACTCCTTAGGAGGCACATAGACCTGGTACCCGTTAGCTTCCAGCGCCTCGACTCCGGCAATGGCGACCTCAGGGTAGAAGTAGTTGTTAAAGGTGTCAGCCCAGAGGATGACCTTTGGCCGGCCTTCGTTACTTGTCCCACGCCTGATGAACCAGTCCCGGAAAGTCGGGTTGGCATATTTTGGAAACTTGCGCTTCGTGGAAATACCTGCCGCCATCTTTATAAAGGTGCTGACCGGTGGTGTCTGCATGAAAAAATTAGCGAAACGGGGCACTCTGGAGGCAAGTCTCGACCACCAGTAGATCAGGCCGATCGAATAAGCGTCGGGTGGTCTCAATCGGTATCTGTAATAGTGATATAGAAACTCCGCCTTGTAGGTCGCCATGTCCACGCGCGTGGGGCAGTCGCCCTTGCAGCCTTTGCAGGCAAGGCAGAGATCCAGCGCTTCTTTTACCTCTCTGCTTCTCCATCCACCGCTGATGACTTCCCCCTGAAGCATCTCAAAGAGCAGCCTGGAACGTCCCCTGGGCGAATATTTTTCCTCGCGAGTGACCATATAGCTGGGGCACATCGTATTATGATGTTCCTGTCTGCAGCTGCCTACACCCACACAGCGAAGTATTGCATAGGGAAAAGATTGTTTATCATCGGGGTATCCGAATTGGGTTCGAGGTGAAAATGGCCGGTAATGCGTCCCAAGCCGCAGATTGCTGTCCATGGGATAAGGGTCCACCACTTTTCCGGGGTTCATTTTCCATTGGGGGTCCCAGATCGACTTGAACTCGCGAAAAGCCCCCACCAGTTCTTCCCCGAACATTCTCGGGAGGAATTCGGCCCTCGACTGTCCGTCCCCGTGCTCGCCGGAAATCGATCCGTTATGACTGAGTACCAGATCGACCGCATCCGATATGAAGGAGCGGAACTTTCTTATGCCCTCCGCCGTGAACAGGTCGAAGTTAATACGGCAATGGATACAGGCTTGCCCAAAATGGCCGTAAAGAGACGAGTCAAAGAGGTGCTTATTTAAGAGCTTTCGCAGATCGCGGAGGTAGTTTCCGAGGTCTTTGGGGTGAACCGAGGAATCCTCCCACCCCTCCCATGCATCGGTATTGCCGGAGACCCTTGCGGTAGCCGCCAGAGCGGCTTCCCTCACGAGCCATATCGTCTTTTGCTCCGCCGGGTCGGTGAAAAGCCTGAAAGCGGGCGCTTTTCCCTTTCGGCTGCGCTTCAACGCTTTTATGAGCGCTTGAGCTTTATCTTCGGATTCCGCCCTTGTTTCACCGCCGAACTCGGCCAGCAGCCACCCTTCCCCCCCCGGAAGCATGCGCAATCCCTGGGGATGGAGGTTTTTGCCGGCTACGTTGTCGATGAGCTTCTTGTCCATGCCTTCAAGTCCGATAGGTCCGGCATCCAGTACTTCCAGGATATCATCTCCGGCCCTGTAAATGTCGGGATAGCCCAAGACCAGAATAGACCTGGCAGGCGGGCTGTGGACCAGCCGCGTTCTCGCTTGCAGAACGATTGCGCATGTACCTTCGGATCCGACCAGGGCGCGCGCCACATTAAAACCGCGCTCAGGCAGCAGGTAATCGAGATTATACCCGGAAACCCTGCGAGGAATATCGGGGTAACGCGTCCGGATCTCGCCGGCATACCTGTCCCGAAGTGCCCTCAACCCGGCATAGATCTCCGCCCGTCTCCCGCCTTCCCGAACGATTGATTCGAGTTCCTCTTCCGTGGTCTCTCCCACCCTCATACGCAATCCATCATAGGTGAGAATATCGAGTTCCTCTATGTTATCAACGGTCTTGCCGCCCATCAGGGAATGCAAGCCGCACGAGTTGTTTCCGATCATACCCCCCAGGGTGCAATGGGAATGGGTCGCCGGGTCGGTGGCGAAGGTCAGGTGATAATTTTCGGCCTTGTCCCTGAGGTCGTCCAAAACGGTGCCGGGCTCTACCCATGCCGTTCTCGAATCCTGGTCCAGGCTGAGCACTCGATGGAGGTATTTGGAAGTGTCTATTACGACCGCCACATTGCAGCATTGTCCGGCAAGGCTGGTTCCGCAGCCTCGCATCAGCACGGGGGCATTGAATATGCGGCAGGCGGCAACTGTCTCGACCACGTCATCAACCGTTTTGGGCCGCACCACCCCGATCGGGACCTGCCTGTAATTAGAGGCGTCGGTGGCGTAAATAGCCCTGTATCCCGCATCGAAGAGAACTTCTCCACTAATCCTGTACTTCAACTCGGAGGCGAGGGCGGCCGCGTCGACGCCGATGCCCTCAGTAACGCCTTTGGAACCTCGACTACCCTTTTCGATTTTGGCAGAGGACATTACGATCTCCCGGAACTTAGATTCTTACGCACCTTTGAGTATTAAGACCCAGGACTTGACGAATTAGATCGGATTAAAGAAAGCCCCAAAAATAAGCAGGCCAAGAACCGCGACTACAGAAAACTTAGGTCAGGTGGATGAGAGTTCACGAGGAACCGTGCAGAGGATCACTGGGTCGTCTCCTGTTTTTTCTCCTGATATTTGCGATGTATTTCCTCCAGAGATTCAATCTCATGGCGTAGCCGCCGAATTTCACGCTCGCGCGTCTCAAGTTTCGACCGAAGTGCCTGTGCCTCTTTTTCCTTTGTCTGTAGAATCACCTTTGAATCGACGTCTTTAGCCGCCCTGCGGTTTTTCGCCCCCAGTGGACTTCGGTAGACGTCTTTAGCCGAGGGTTGTATACGCCGCAGGAATGGGGTAATCATTCTAGGGTCTTCGCACCCTTTGCATGCATTAACCTGCCCGCTCCACTTTTCCCAACTCGAAAGCGCATCCGTGTATTCCTGGCAGGTGTTGGCCAGGATAAGCTTAATCGATGCAAGCCCGAAGGATGCCTGTCGCGCGATTTCCGGGTCACGTGCGTCTTCGCTCAGCATTTGGAACGTGATTTTCGCTCTTGCGTAGTCACCCACATTGAAAGCGACCATTGCCTCTTCGAAGGTTTTTTGCTCGATTTCCTGTCGAATCGATCGATTTAAGACCGAGGGTTCCTGGGCAGCCAGCGGGAATGCAAACAGCCAGGGAATCAATAGGAAAGTAAAGACCTCAAGAAGAAAACATCCACGTTGAATCAGCCTCTTCAGAACCATCGCTCGTTCTTCCCGATACGGAGGAGAGGTTAAGCCTGTAATGCCGCCTTTGACCGGTTTGCTGAAAACCTAACAGCGAGAGCTTTATAGCACTTTCGGGCAAATTGAGCAAAACTGCCGCTGTCGAATACTCGGAAATTTCGTAGAATTCCCTGGAGAGGACGAAAAAAGGATGGTCTGTAAAATACGATAGGTAAAAGGTTGCCTGGAAGTAAAAGGCCCGAGCAGTTATTCCCGTTTTATCCTGATTGACGAGCCATCTGCGTACCTGGCACGGCGATGGACGCGGACAGGGTCCGATGGGGTCGCCAAAGACCATCTCACGTCCGTTCGATCCTGCAGGGTCGTAGCCGCTGACAACAATCCCCTCGTTCCTTTCCCCGACAATTCCGACGAAAAGATCCGGGGCCGCCTGATCGTGCGGCGAAAGGGACCCGACCCTTAGGAACGGTCGTCGCGCCATCGTCAGGTCAGGTCCTTTTCCTGCACGCAGACAGGATACTTCAGGAATCACCATAATAGTTCGTTCGCCGCTCATCCATACCACAAGGCGACCGGTTGACCCTTTTTCTAATGATCTTCCATCAGCCTGGATAAGACCGAGCCCTTTTCCCCTCATCTCCCCGGACGAGCCCAAGGCGAAGAGGGGAGGGCTAACTGCTTTTAACCCGCGCAACCTATGCCCTATCAACGAATAGCTACTGCGCCTACCGGTGAACCGGTTGCACCCTCCAAGGGAATAGGAGTAAAAATAAACAAGAATTCATAGACCTTATCTTTGGCAAGTTCCCGCAAATCCAGGTTCTGTAGCTGCCCGATTCCGTTGACGCATTCCAGATAGCTATGTGCCGGAAAAGGATAATCCGGATCTTCTCCCGGGACGACATCGAGCGCTCCCCAGGTATCTGCTCCTACGATGCTCACATCCTTCGCAGCAAGGTATTTGATAGCCTTGATTCCCACACCGGGTTCACCTGCATCGTAAACTTTTTCCTCCCCCTCCCACAGTTCAATCCACCCGGTATTGAATAAAACCGCGTCTCCTTTCTTAATGGGACCAATCCCTGCGTTCTTGATACAGGCTTCAATATCATCAACAGTAATTACCTCGCCTTTCTTCATGGTTTTGACGCCTTTTAACCCTGCTACGTCTATCAGGACCCCCCTGGTTATATAGGGTCCCAGTTTCTCCGGGCCGAGTTTTTTCAGTCCGTGTGAATTGGCTCCGGAATATTGGTTGAAATTGACTCCGTTGTACCATCTGTAAACCCCATCCTTGTCTCTTAAGCCAACATGGCCGAGACCGTCGAATTGGGTCCCTACCTGCGCAATTTCTCCGACCAGAAATTCGTCATTCCATACAATCCCCTGCTTTCCATACGGGCCTCCGGTTGGTATTCCGGGGATAGTCAGGCTATAGGTGCGTCCCCAGGGCAGAGGCATGTGATTGGTATAGGGTTTGGTAAGCTTGTATACTTGCCCTGTCTTTGGTATCTTGAGGGCGGACATGATTACGCTTTCCGTTATGAGATTATTGGCGCCTCTCTCATCGTCAGGCCCATACTTGGAGGGCCACCATTTTTCCGGTATCAACCCCTCTCCCTCTCCAGCCCGGCAGGTGGCGGCATTGTGCATCCCGATGAAAACCACTGCCAGAAACACTGCCGATAAGACAATCATAAGAACTTTGATCCCCGATGTTTTCATAATTATCCTCTCCTGGTAGCTTTGTTTAGAGCATGTTTAAACCGGCAGTTTCCGCCCTACCATGCTGTCCCAGCTGTTGTTTTCTCCTCCCTTCTGCCTGGCCGCTTCAGGGATCGGTTTGGCGGCAAACTGCACCTTCTCGATAGGCGTACCGAGCACTTCGATGCCCTTCATGCTGCCAAGGCCTTTTTCATGTGCCTTTCTGATGTGACCGATGGCGGCAGCATCAAATCCCATGATAGTGGTTCCCACTGCATCAACGGCGACATAATCCGGACCCGCTACGATAGTGTTCAATTGTTTTGCATCCACCTGAAGAGGTCCCAGCCCCTCCCCGGCATAGATCCCGCTCACGATCCCGTAATGCGACTTGATCCGGTCCTTGGCAATAGATGTCAGGTCAATGATGACATCGGCGATGTTCGAATGAGGCAGCCCGGACTTATAGCTTCCGTACACCTTGTTTGCAGGCAAGCCGACAAAGTTTTTCATGGTCATGGTGGTTCCTGCCCACATGTGAGTCTTCATGGGGGCGACGCTGATCAGAGTGTCGACCTTCTCAATTTGATCGAAGATCGCATACTGGGGGAGCGCCAGCGCTTTTTGCGGCTTCATCATTTTGTAAGAGGTCCCGTCTAGGTAGAGAAGCTTTATGGCTGGGTCCTTCAGTGCGGCAACACCTGTTTCGAAACCGCTTTCCTGGAAAAAGCTATGGCAATTGCTGGCATTGCTCTCCGCTATGATGACAGTTTTCGCGCCCTGTTCCCTGGCTATTTTTGCGGCTGCAATAACCACCCGCGGGTCGCTGATCGTTGCCAGGGCGCGTGGGGTAGAGTAATCGCTCAAGAGGAAAAACCCCAGATGAGGCGTCTGCACGATATTGGGCTTGATAAGGACGGTGTCGCCTTTTTTCACGGGGAACCCGCCCGTGAGTTTAATGGCGTTCTTGAGCATCCTCTCGACCTCTGCCATGCTCTCCGGTGTCCAGCTTAGCTCCATCAGTCCCAATCTTTGCCTGGATTTTGCCGTGTCGTCACCCCACACCGACATATCAAAGTTGCAGGCCTTCCCGAGGTCCATGTCACTTTGCACAATTGCGACGGCTGTTTTTGTCATGGCCCTGAGTATTCCCGGGGCGCCGCTCAATGCCGCGACTCCCGCCACTGCTACACTGGTTTTTATAAAATCTCTCCTTTTCATCTCTTCCATGGGGTTCCCTTTCTTTTACGGTTAAATGTTGTACGACTGGAAAAACAATGCCTCTAATTCAATCTTTCTTACGTCGTAATGCCATTCCGCCAGATCCCCATTTCGAAGTACCTGTTGACTTCCGTGTTGGTTCGAACCTCACCGTTAGCAACCTTCAGCATGAGTTCGAGCAGATTCTCCGTTGCCCTTCCCATACTCGTTCCACTGAGCAGGACGCCCGCATCGAAATCGTTCCATTTCGGTTTACGTTTGTAGATGCCGCTGTTGGTTGTGATCCGAAGCAGAGGCGCCGCAAAGCCTCCCGGCGTGCCCCGTCCGGTGGTGAACAGCATCAGCGTGCAACCCGCGGCGACCTGGCCGGTGATGCCCACCAGGTCATGGCCGGGGGCTTCCAAAAGATTCAGGCCTGAAACTGCTATTCGCTCTCCAAAGCGAATGATGCCGGTTACCTTTGATTTACCTCCTTTTTCAGTACATCCCAGGGACTTTTCTTCCAATGTGGTAAGCCCGCCTGCGTAATTTCCCGTGGTAGGATTCTTGCTCACATCGATTCCATATTTTTTGTAATAGGCTTTGAAGTCGGCTATCAGCTTGACGATATCTCCAAAGACTTTTTCATCGACCGCTCGATCCATCAGAATCTGTTCGGCGCCAAACATCTCCGGCACTTCCGTCATTACGGAGGTACCTCCCCGACTGGTCAGGATATCGGTGATCTCCCCAACCAGCGGATTTGCGGTCAAACCGGAGAAACCATCAGATCCCGCGCAGTTGGTGCCGACAACCAGTTTGGAAATCGGAACGGACTCCCTCTGACAGGTCACGGCCTGTGAATACAGTTCCCGCAATAGCTTCAGCGACTCCTCGAATTCATCTTCGACATCCTGGTACACGATGAACTTGACGCGTTTCGGATCGAACTCACCAAGGCTGGGTTTGAAGGATTCCACGTCGTTGATTTCGCACCCCAGGCCTACAAAAAGAACTCCGGCCGCATTGGGGTTTTTAGATACCCCGGCAAGGATCGAACGTGTGTGGGAAAGATTGAGACCGACCTCGCCACATCCGCATTCATGGGTAAACGGGATAAAACCGTCGAAATTACCGGATGCGGGCATCTCCTCATTAGCCATAGCGGCCAGTTTTTGTATGGGACCGTTGACACAGAACACCGTGGGAATAATGTAGATATAGTTTCGAATTCCCACGCCGCCGTCATCACGCTTGTAGCCATTGAAATTCAATTCCCGTAAAACTAATGGGTTCGCGGAAGGAGCGCGTTCGGGATGGTATTCATAGGATACGGATTCCGTGAGGGCTGATCTCAGGTTATGAAGGTGGACCCACTCCCCTTCCATGATATCCCGTGTCGCCAAACCAATCGGATAGCCGTATTTGTAAACGATCTCGTCTTGCTTTATCGCCTTCAAGGCAATTTTGTGCGGAACGGGGATATCTTCCATTACGACAATTTTTCTTCCTCCGACATCAACGGCCTCATCTTTCGCAAGTTGTCTGGCAGCCACGGCAACGGAGTCCGCTTTGTCAATGACGATCACGTCTTCTGTTACGTGCATGCTTCACCTTCTTTCCCTAAAAGCAAAGTTGATATCAATTACGAGGCAACTACTTGTTGACGAGCCTGGACGGGACGAGAGTGATTACCAGTGCTGCACCGAGGAATGCGGCGGTCGCCAGCACGTACAGGCCGCCGTTTGTACTGTGGGTAAGGTCGGTGAGCCAGCCGACCAGGTAATTGCCCAAGAATCCGGACAGATTGCCAATGGAGTTGACTACGGCAATTCCGGCTGCCGCCGCTGTGCCGCCCAGAAAAGCAGTCGGGAGGGTCCAAAATACCGGTAGAGCAGAGAGGCTCCCGGCCATGGCCAGGCTAAGGGCCGTCACAGCAATAAAAGTGTCTTTTCCGTAGATCGCACTGAAAATAAGGCTGATGCAACTGACTGCCGCCGGTATCGCACAATGCCAGCGCCGTTCCTGATGACGGTCCGAACTGCGGCCGAGCAATATCATGCAAATCATACCTGCGGCAAAGGGTATGGCAGTCAGCAATCCCACATTGAGCACGCTCTTTACGCCCGTCGCTTTGATAATCGTGGGCATCCAGAACGTAACCCCATACATCCCCATCAAGAGACAAAAATATATCAAGCTCATCAGCCACACCATCCCGCTGCCGAAAGCTTCACGCAATGAATGGCTTTGTTTCTCGCTTGCTTCTGCCTCGATGTTTTTCTCCAGGACCCGCTTCTCCTCTTCGGATAACCACTTGGCATTGCGAATTCCGTCATCGAGATAGAAGAACACGAATACGCCCATGACAATAGCTGGAAGAGCTTCCAACAAGAACAACCATTGCCATCCGGCCCATCCGTACTTGCCGGCCAGCGACTGCATTATCCATCCGGAAGCCGGTCCGCCAATGACGCCGGAGAGCGGATTGGCGGCTATGAGCAATGCGACCATCCTTCCGCGCCAGTACGAAGGATACCAGTATGTAAGGTACAGGATGATACCGGGAAAGAAGCCTGCTTCGGCAATGCCTAACAGGAAGCGCAGAGTGTAGAACCCCCTGGCCGTGGTCACGGTCATGGTTGCGGCAGAGACTATCCCCCAGAAGAGCATTATACGGGCAATCCACACTCGGGCGCCCACGCGGTGAAGAATAATATTGCTCGGCACTTCGAAGAAAAAGTAGCCAATGAAAAAAAGACCCGCACCGAGTCCGAAAACGGTATCGGACAGCTTTAAATCTTGAAGCATATGAAGCTTGGCGAACCCGACGTTTACCCGGTCGAGGTAGGCAATGATGTAGCTGATGAACAGTACGGGCATCAAACGTCGGGTAACCCTTCTGTAAGCTCTTTTTTCAGCGGTTTCTCCCCCGGCTAAAGGTACGCTGATGCCTAAGGTATTTTCTGACATGGCGTTCCCTCCTTCTATGGACTCTGCACGCACTCGAGGAAATATCCGTGGTCTACCCGACTCATCGCGCGAGTACACCCCGAGTATGTGCCAAAGAGCCTCTGGGCAGGCATCTATTCAGCAGGTGAGCCAGTCTTTGTCCACCTGCGTCTGAAAGCGCAATTGGAGATTGCCGGACCGGCCATCAAGAGCCGCGTGTTTCCGCTTTTTGAAGTGTTCGACGGCCAAACCCGGCAGTTAAAGCCCCATAGGCCGACAAAATAGGTGTGAACAAGTGTCTGAAATGTCAGCGACGGTCAGGAAATGTCGGCCGTATATGTCTCGTCGGTTGCGGAACAGTAACCCGGAAACCGCGGGCCGGTCGACGTTGAGATTGGAAGCCTCTCTTCGGATTTCAAACGGTACATGTAGCGGATTTTATTATAACTCCCACACGGCCGCGTTAACCGTTTCCTTGCACTATTCAGGAGGTCAATGAGAAAAGGGGCCATGGCATTGCGAAGGGTATCTTTCCCTTTTGGAAACCATCCCGATTTCCAGCGTCCGTACGCCTGGGGCATGCAGCTTCGTGCTTTTGTCCTGATAGAAAAATCTCCGTGTCTAGCGGATGTTCAGGATTCTACGAACTGTCCCTTTAGCATCCAAAGTTCCCGGCTGATTTCGACAACGGCAGGTTCCGCGTGAGCTTTTCGAGTAGAGGTCAGATTTTCTTCCATGGTTGCACAAATATCTATGCAGTCAAGTAAAATCGTTCTATATACTTCGAATGAAGTTTTAATATACAGAACGCCTGATCGTGCATTAATCGGTTTTCGCTTGAGATAATGCCGGATCGAGTTTTAAGAAAGGCCGGAGCCATGGACCGAGCCGCTATACTGGAGAATCCCATGGCATAAAAGAAATTTCGCATGTGGATCATGCTAACCGAATTGCTTTAAAATGGGCGGACCTAATCCCTGGAATCGCGCGACTGACGGCTCTTACGCAAAAGAGGGCTGCATGCCCCTCACGGGGCATGTGATTTGAGTGGTACAGATATTCGACTGCAGTATTTGGAACCAGTTTGGAAAAGGATCGCTCTTCAGGTTTTGACGCGGTTTTCCAGTCTCCACTTGCCCGGGGCAGTGGTAGTTTCACATCAGGCTTCATGATATTCTTTTCAGTGTCGAAAACGGTTGACGGGGGCATGTGCGGCTGGCGCCTTCGTCAGTCCGAACCGT
>Ga0326728_10018500_pt1 | contig 13720 bp, 15 predicted proteins | sample MB3enrmetagenome_FD_207602 | JGI IMG/M metagenome (GOLD analysis project Ga0326728, IMG submission 207602) | Lab enriched peat soil microbial communities from McLean, Ithaca, NY, United States - MB31MN | ecosystem: Environmental > Terrestrial > Soil > Wetlands > Peat | place: USA: New York... | reverse complement strand
GCTCATCAACAACACTCTCGAACAGAACCGCTACAACATCTCCAAGACCTCCGAACAATTAAAAATCAGCCGCCACGCCCTTCGCTACCGCATGCAACGGCTCAACATCAATCTCGACGCCGAGGAGGAACTGCCCGCCGGCCACGAACCCGCGGCCTGATGACCCCGCACAGCACAGCTATTACCCGCAAGAGCGCCTCCAACCTCGCCCTCGCCTTCGTCCTCCTCCCCAAGCCCAAGCGCGACGCCATGTCCGTCCTCTACGCCTTCTGCCGCGAGGTGGACGACATCGCCGACCACCAATCCGAACCCCTTCCCGCCCGCCGCGCCCGCCTGGCCGCCTGGCGCGAAGAGGTCCGCCGCGCCTGCGACGGCGGCGCCCCCTCCTTCCCCGTCGCCCGCGAACTCCAGCCCGTCATCGTCCGCTACCGCCTCCCCTTCGCCTCCTTCGACCAACTCATCCGCGGGGTCGAAATGGACCTCGACATCAACCGCTACCAAACCTTCCCCGACCTCGAACAATACTGCTACCGCGTCGCCTCCGTCGTCGGCCTGCTCAGCGTCGAAATCTTCGGCTATCACGACCCCGCCTGCCGCGACTACGCCATCCACCTCGGCAAAGCCCTGCAACTGACCAACATCCTCCGCGACGTCCGCACCGACGCCGAACGCGGCCGCATCTACTTTCCCCAATCCGAACTCCAGCGCCACCAGGTTTCCCCCGAAGAAATCCTTCGCTGCCAATACTCCGGCCGCTTCGAGCGCCTGGCTGCCGCCGTGGCCCTGGAGGCGAAAAAATACTATGCCCTCGCCCGCCAAACCCTCCCGCCCGCCGACCGCCGCTCCATGGCCGCCGCCGAACTGATGGGCTCGGTCTATTGGCGGCTCCTCCAGAAACTCGAAGGCCGCCGCTTCCAAGTCTTCGGCCCCGTTCCCACCCGTCTGACCAACCCCCAAAAAGCTCTGCTGGTTCTGCGCATCTGGTATCGTCTCCTCTCCAACACTTCCGCCCCCAACTACGGCGCCGCCTGAACAGGGCACATTTCCCACATTGCCCGGCTCCACCCGCTCCACACGGTCCACACAGTCCACACCGACACGGCTGCCCGGCAAAGCGGACAAAGCGGATTGCGGATGGAAGCCCGGCATGGTTACAATGAAGGGATGAAAGTCAAAAAATTGTTGCACACCCGCTATCGCGTCAACGATCTGGCCCGCACGATCCAGTTTTACAAGGACGTCCTGGGCCTGGAAGAGACGCGCCGCTCCAAGTCGCCGCGCGGTTCGGAACTGGTCTTCCTGAAAGCGCCGGAAAGTGAGGAGCTGATTGAGATTTGCTGCTTTCCGGCCAGCGGCCCGGTCCAGGTGCAGCCGGATCTAACGCACCTGGCCTTTTCCGTGGACAGCCTGGAGGGTTTCGCCCGGCATCTGGGCGCTCTGGGCTTGAAGTTTTCCGACGGCCCAACCCTGCGGCCCGGCGGCGGCGGTTTTGCCTTCATTGACGCGCCGGAAGGATACGAAATCGAATTGATCGAATCGGCGAAAACGTAAGTTGTTGGCAGGGCCGCGCTGCCGCGCAGCCCAGAATAAGAGATCGAACTGATCGAATCCGCGAAAACATGAACGGGTCATGATGCCTGAATGAAGAAAACGGCCCAATTCTCCATCGTTTTAGTGACAGCGCCGAGCCTGAAGGCGGCGCGTTCACTGGCCGCCTCCGCTCTGAAGAGGCGGCAGGCGGCGTGCGCGAATATTATTTCCGCCGTTGAATCCCATTTTTGGTGGCAGGGAAAAATCGAGCAGAGCAAGGAATCGCTCATTCTCTTCAAAACCACCCGCCGCCGCCTGGCCGCGCTGGAAGAATTGATTTTGCAAGAGCACCCTTATGACACGCCGGAGTTCGTGGTGCTGCCCATCGAGGCCGGAAGTGAACGTTACCTGAAATGGATTGCCGCCTCGACAGTAATGCCTCATTCATGGACGGTAGGGCGAGACTCTGTCGAGCCGAAACTCGATTTCCTGGGAAAAAGTCACGGCTCGACAGAGTCTCGCCCTACCTTTCCGCGCCGTCACTGACGCGTTACCTCGACCTGAATCCCCAATAAAAAATTATGCGCGAGCGGCCCATGTCAGTCACGATTTTAGGAATGCTGAACATTGGGCTTGGATTGTTGGGGCTGGCCGGCATGTTGCTGTCAACCATGTTTGAAGGCCTGGGCGCCCCGGCGGCCGGCCCCTCCTTTAACTCCGTCCTTGCCTTCATGGACACGCTCTACCACAACCCAGTCTATATGATTTGGAACAGAATAACCTTTCCCCTCAATGCCGCGGCCAGCTTGCTCCTGGTGGCGGCCGGGGTTGGGTTGCTCTTGCTAAAAAACTGGGCGCGCCTTGCCTCCATTGGCTGCGGGATTTACAAGATCGCATTCGCCATGCTCAATCTGGCGGTGCTTTGCCTGGCCCTGCGCGAGATCCTTGCCAAAGCTCTGCAAGGGGCCGGGGCTGTCGTCCTTGTCATTCTCGGCCTGGCCGGTTTCGTGGGCGCCATCCTCACGCTGGCCTACCCGGTTCTGCTCATTTGGTTCCTAACGCGGCCCAAGGCCGTCCTGGCGTTTCAGCCGTAAGGCGTGGGTCTTGAATGGCAGGGCGCGCACTCCGTGCGCGGCCTGCCACCTGACATGGACGCATCACTATTTTGGCACGCTGGGGTTTTGCGGTTGGGACGGGACGGACTCTTTGGCGAACGGCATATCTTCTTCCTTATGAACGCGGTTGCCAGCCGGATCAATAATCGTCGCCGTGATGAAGACCATCACGTCCTCCCTCTGGCTGTTCGTGGACTGCTTCTGGCTGGGGTCGCTCTCCTGCATAGGTCCGCCCAGGAGAACGGTCTGCCCATCCCAAACATTGATCGTGGCGGCTCGCGAAAAACTCCGGTAACGGGGCATAGGCGGAGCAGGGTTGGTGGGACCAGCTTTTTGCAGACTGGAAACCGCATTGGATCGCGACCCAATTTGCGCCGGCTTGTCGTAACCGAGGAAATTCAGCAAAGTGGCGTTCAGGACTAAATTGATTGCATAACCATCAGCATTGACAGTGGGAATAACGTCCAGGGCCGGGCCTTCTTCGAAGGTGTTGGTAGCGTTGCCGGCGGCGGCGGCGTTTGATCCCGTCCGAAGGCGGGTAATTACATCCACAATGTCTCTCACGGCCACATGCGCCTCTCTTCCACTCAAGGTCGTTATTCTTGGCATGGAGAGGATATCCGCTCCCTCTCGTTGTTCAATGGCCTGAATGGCCATGTGAAATTGCGGGTCAGTCAGGATGCCGGTGATCGTTCCCAAAGGGGCGAGCGACGGGCCGGAGATCGGGGCGTTTGGGGCGACGGTGCGCAACGCAGCGTCGGTGAGACTGCCGTCCGAGGCCGCCGGGGCGATCTGGCCCGGATTCGAACCGGCCGGAGCCGGCCCGGGGAAGATGCCCGATGGATTTGCGTAGCGGTTGGTCCCTGTGAAAGAGGGCACCGTGTTCGTCTGTGCCCCGATGACGCCGTTGCTTATCGCAAATGTCCCCAGGTACGTCTGAAAGCCAACAACTCCCTTGTCGTCATTTTGCGGCAAGGAGACAACCTTGGCGTCAATCTGCACTTGCGGCGGAACCTTGTTGAGAAATTGTATGACATGATCCACAACGTCCATATCCTGCGAGGACGCCCACACCAGAACGGCGCCGGTACGCTGGTCGAAGACAATCCACCCGGCATTGTCGGTCAAATTAATGCCGATACTGGCAAAACATTGAGTGAACAGAGAGTTACGCCCGGAAGCGCCGTTCGTTCCGATCAGATAAGGCAGGCCGCCTGTGGCCTCGGTGGCGCCATCCGGTCGAGGGACGATTTGCGGAAATACTTCCTGCAATCCTTGCAGGAAAGTATTGGTGTCCAAAGGAATTACTCGGATTTGTTGTCCCTTTTCGAGCGCAGCCCTCTCCAAGTCAGACACTCGCCTTTGCTGTCCCGTTTCTGGAGAAGCCCTCTCCGGCTGTTTGTCGAGGAAAATTGAGCTGGCGGTTCGAGTCTTGTTGACGAGTTCTTTGGCCCGATCCACCGAATCCACCGGCGGAATTTTGTTGAGCAGATCTATGGCCTGGGCCATCGAATCCAGATTCCGCATCGTCGCCCGCGCCAGAATGTCGCCTGTGCGCGGGTTGATCAAGGTGAACGAGCCATCATTTGTCAAGTTAATGCCTACGCTTTCAAAATATCGGTTGACCATGGCGCCGGCTTGCGCATCACCGTCCTTCGGAAACAGATGTCGCAATGCCTGGATGCACGAATTGGGTTCAACGTGAAATATGCCCATGCTCAGCGAAGCGGTCTCCTTTGCGGCCGGCTGGAACTTGACCGGTTTTGGCGCGGACGACGGTTCGGAGTTTTTTGGCGGAAGGGCGGAATGCCAAACAGTTGAGGCGGGCGAGGCATTCCAGGATTGGCTCAGGTTCGCTTGCAAGGTTGGCTCCTTGACGGCGTCCCGGCTTTGCAGGCAGCCGGACAGGCCGACGGCGGCGGCGGCAATGGCGATGATGGCAAGGATTTTTGCGGCGCGAGCGGGCCAGCCGTAGGAAGGTTGCCGCGCGGTGTCCGCCAAGCGGAGCAGGCGTTGCACGCGCTCGGCCAGATTGGAACGAAAGCCGCCTTCCACGCCCATTCGACTGGCGGCGTGACATTGGGTCATTTGCCGGCCCAAGGCCACAAGGCATTCGGCCAGGGCGGCGGGGCCTTCCGGGAAAATCGCGGCGGATTCGTCGGCGGCCAGTTCGCTGGCGCGATGGAGTCGCCGCCGCGCCCACCAGGCTTGCGGATGCCACCAGAGGGCGGCGCTGCTCAGGTCCGCCAGCAAATACCAGAGGGGATCGCGCGAGGCCAAATGGGCCAGTTCGTGCGCCAGCATGGCGTCTTGTTCAGCGCGGCTGAATTTGGCGGCGAAATCCACGGGCAAAGCGACGCTGGGCCGGAGAATTCCAAAGGCAATTGGGCCGGTCAGGCCGGGGGATTGGAGCAGGCGGATTTTTCGGCGGAAGGCCAGACGTTGGAGGATGGCGTGGACGCGACCCTTCAAGTCGGTTTGGGTGACAACGGGCCGGCGGCGGCGAAGGGAAATGAAAAGAATTTGCGCCGTCGCCACACGGCCAAGAACCGCCAACCCGCCCGCGAGCCAAAGCAGGCCGGGCCACCAAACGGGCCGCGCGATTTCAGGCGTGGCCACCGTTGATGGGACGGTGATTGGAGCCGGCGCGAAGGAGGCCGCCGGCGAGGGAAATGGGGATGGCGCGCTTTCCACGGGGCTGGTCCAAACGGCGAATTTTGGTTCCGGGCGCGCGTGGCCGATGAGAAAGGAGGCCAGGCCGCGGCCAAAGCCGCTCAGTTCGGAGGCCGTCAAAAGCAAAAGGCAGACGACCGCGCCTTGCCACAAAGCGCGCCGCCAAAATGCCGGGCGGATGAGGCGGTCCAGCAGCCAGGCGGCCCCCACAAGGCCAGCGGCCTCCACCGCGAGGCGGAGGAGGAGGCGCGTCCAAAAAGGCAAGTCAGGCGTCATCATAATTTCCTTTTTTGTTCCGCGATCAGTTTTTCCAGCCGCTCCAATTCCTGGCGGCTGATGTCCTGGGTTTTGAGCAGGTGGCTGACCATGCCGGCCAGGCTACCCTCGAAAAGGCCCTCGATGAAATGTTCGGACATTTTGCGCGCCACCTCGTCCTCCTTGACCAGGGGGCGGTAGAGGAACTTGCGGTCGAGCACCCGATGTTTGATCAGGCCGCGCGCCTCCATTTTGCGGAGCATGGTGGCGATGGTGGAGTGGGCCAGGCGGGCGCCGGGCGAGACGGCGGCGTGGACCTGGGAGACGGTGGCTTCGGAGCCGTCCCAGAGGGCCTTCAAGATTTTAAGCTGGAGATCGCCGAGGCGGTGGATGGTTGGATTGGCCATAACAGTTACCACGGTAATACTAACCGGGTAACAGTGCAAGGGAAAATTTTCACAATTTTGCGCTTTTGCAGTTTTCAGTTTTGCTCTTATAGTTACCCCAATGCTAAACGAACCGCTAATGCAGTTGGATTTGCCCGGAGTGAAAAAGGTGAAGAGCGGCAAGGTGCGGGAAATTTTTGATCTGGGGGACCGGCTGCTCTTTGTCGCCACCGACCGCATCTCGGCTTTTGATTGTGTGATGCCCAACGGCATCCCGCGCAAAGGCGAGGTGCTGACGCAGCTTTCCTTTTTTTGGTTCGATCTGCTGGCGCGGGTGACGGCCAACCACCTGGCGGCCCGCGCCACCGACCCGCTGCCGCCGGAACTGGAAAAGTTTTCCGGGGCGCTGGCCGGCCGCAGCATGGTGGTGAAAAAGGCCCAACCGCTTGCCATCGAGTGTGTGGTGCGCGGTTACCTCACCGGGTCGGGCTGGAAGGATTATCAGAACACCGGCTGCGTTTGCGGGATCAAACTGCCCACCGGGCTGCAAAATTCCTGCCGCCTGCCCGCCCCCGTCTTCACCCCGGCGACCAAGGCGGTGAGCGGCCATGACGAGAACATTTCCTTCGAGGAGGCCTGCCGGATCGCCGGGGCCGACGCGGCGGAAAAGGCGCGGGATCTGACGCTGAAAATCTATTGCTTCGCCGCCGATTTCGCCTTGAAACGCGGCATCATCATTGCGGACACCAAGCTGGAATTTGGTTTGCACGACGGCGAATTGATTCTGATTGATGAAGTCCTGACGCCCGATTCCTCGCGGTTCTGGCCGGCGGACCAGTACGAGCCGGGCCGCAGCCAGCCCAGTTTCGACAAGCAGTTTGTGCGGGACTATTTGGAAACCCTTTCCTGGAACAAACAGCCGCCCGCCCCCGCCCTGCCGCCGGCGGTGATCGCCAAAACGACGGAGAAATACCTCGAGGCCTGCCAGCGGCTGACCGGAAAGGCGCTGTGAGGAGGGCGGCAGCCCGCTTTTAGCTTTCCTTTGAGGCCGGCCCCGCCATGCAAAATCTGGTCGAAGATTTTTTGGCCTATTTGCGGCACGAGAAGGGTGGCTCGCCGCAAACCCAAAAGACTTACGCCGCCCTCCTGCTGAATTTCACGGCCTGGGCCGGACGGCAGGGTTTATCCGATTGGACGCAAGTGACGCTGGCCCATCTGATGGCCTTCATGGAGCACGAGCGCACCCGCGCCTTGAAGGACGCGCCGCCCGAAACCGGGAAGAAACTCAGTTCGGAAACCCTTTACCTGCAAATCGCCGCCTTGCGCGCCTTCTATTCCTTTGCGGAGGGGGAAAAGCACCTGGCGCAAAACCTCGCCGAAAACCTGTCCTTCCCGCGTCGGTGGAAGCGGCTGCCCAAATGGCTTTCCGATGAGGAAATCGAGCAACTGCTCCGACCGGAAACGACCTCCGACCCGCCCGCCCTGTGCGATCAGGCGGCGCTGGAACTGGCCTACGCCTCCGGGTTGCGCCTGGCCGAACTGCGCGGCATCCGCCTGGAGCAGCTTCATCTGGACGCGGGCTTTGTCAGCGTCATTGGCAAAGGCAACAAGGAGCGCGTCGTGCCGCTGGGGCGCAAGGCGGTGGAAGCGATCCGGCGTTACCTGGAGGCGGGCCGTCCGGGACTGGTGACGGCGAAATCCCCGGCCAATCTGTTTCTCACCCGGCGCGGCACGCCGTTTGCGGCGGTGACGATGTGGCAGCGCATCAAGCGGCGGGCGGCGCGGGCGGGTCTGGAGCGGAACATCACCCCCCACATGCTGCGGCACAGTTTCGCCACTCATTTGCTCGAGCACGGCGCGGACCTGCGCGTGATCCAGGAGCTTCTTGGCCACGCCAGCATCAGCACCACCGAGGTATATACTCACCTGGACGGCCGGCATTTGCGCGACGTCCACCGCAAATTCCACCCGCGGGGCTGAACAAACGGCAAAGTGAATGCACCCTTTCGTCCTTGTCCCTCCTCATCAACACTTGAAACCCATCACACGGAAGGATATAGTCACTCCATGATTACCGTAACAGAACTCAGAGATCGAATGCAGGAAAACCCTTTCAGACCATTCCGCATTCACACATCCGATGGCAAAAGCTACGACATCAGCAACCACGACATGATGTTCATCAAACGGAATGGCGTGGAGATCGCGCTTGACCTCGATGCCAATTCGGTCGCTGAGAGATTTGCGAAATGCGTCCTTCTGCACATCACCTGCATTGAGGATTTGGCCGGGGCGAAGCCCGCATAATCCCGTTGTTTTGTGCTTCCAGCGCGCTAAACTCTTATCATGAGCGGATGGCTGCTCGATGTATTTAATTGCGGCTTGCAACTTTCCCCGTCTGGCGGGTTAATAGAGGGTGAATCGGCGGTTTTGGCCGCGCAGCTATGGCGCAATTCAATTACAAAGCCCGAAAACGTTCGGGGGAAGTGGTCACCGGCATCCTGGAGGTGGCGGACCGGGGCGCTGCCTTGATGCAAATCGAGCGGCTGGGATTGTTCCCCATCGCGGTGGACATGCCCAAGGGGGCGGCGGCCGCGGCCGCCGCGGCCGGTCAAAAACCGGGCGCCGCCAGCGGGTCCTGGACGGAATTTCTGCCTCCGGCCCTGCGCCAGCATTTCCAGAAGCAACGGAAACCCAAATTGCAGGAGTTGGCGACCTTCACCAATCAACTGGCCAATTTGCTCAAGTGCGGCATGCCCCTGACGGTGGCGCTCAACAGCATGACGCACCTGGAAACCAAGGGCATTCCCGCCGAAGTCAGCCGCCAGCTCAAACAGGATGTGATGGAAGGCAAGGGCCTCTCCGAAGCCATGGCCAAACAGAAGATCATTTTTTCCGATCTGTATGTCAACATGGTCCGCGCCGGCGAGCAAAGCGGCGCCCTGGTGGAGGTGTTGCGGCGCATGGGGGACCATTTCGAGCGCTTCTCCGAGGTGCAGGCCAAGTTCACCTCCGCCCTGATTTACCCGGCGTTTGTCTGCTGTGTCGGCATCGCCATCTGCATTTTTTTCATGACGGTGATGCTGCCGAATTTCTTGAAGCTGTTTGAGGGGCTGCACGTCCAACTGCCCTGGACCACCAAGCTTTTGATCGGCCTCAACGATTTCGTCAAGCATTGGGCCTGGCTGATTGTATTGCTCATTGTTCTGGCGATCTTTCTCTTCAATCGTTTCCGGTCCACCGAAGAGGGCAAGGCCAAGATTGACCAGTGGAAAATGAACGTGCCGATTGTGGGCAAGGTGGTGCGCCTGCATCTTTTCGGCCAGTTCTGCCGCACGCTGGCTACGCTCCTCCAGAACGGCGTGCCGGTCTTGAAGGCGCTGGAGATCGCCGAGCAAATTGTTCCCAATCGCGTCATCAAACAAGCCATCGCCAAGACCCGGCAGGAAGTGACCGACGGCAAAACCATCGCCCAACCCATGGCCCGCAGCAAAGTGTTTCCCCAGTTGATGGTGGATTTGATCAAGATTGGGGAGGAGACGGGCGACGTGCCGGGTTCGCTGGCCAACCTGGCCGAAACCTACGAAGGCGAACTGAACATCGGCCTGCGCGTGATGACCAACATGATCGAGCCGATCATTATCTGTGTCATGGCCATGGGCGTCGGCTTTTTGCTCATCGCCATTCTCTCCGCCCTTTTCTCGGTCGTTTCCAGCATCAACGTCGCCTCATGAACGCCAACCCGCCAACGCCTCCGCCGTGGGGGCGCGCTCTCCGCGCGCGCCGCGGCGGGCCGGCGCGCGCCGGCGCCTTCACCTTGATTGAAATCCTGATTGTGGTCGGCATCATCGGGCTGTCTTTAACGATGGGAGTCCCGGCCTTTGTGCGCGCCATGCACAAGGAAGGAATGCGCAAGGCCCAGTCCGATTTGCTGGAGGCGTGCCAGAAAGCCCGGGGCGCCGCCATTATCAATGCCAAGTCTCAGGAGTTGATCATCAAGCCGGCGGACAGATCCTTTGAAGCCCCCGGCGCCTTTCCCCCAACCATCCTTCCCGAGGATGTGAGCATCGGGGTGATCATGGTCAATGACCTGCCCAGGGAGCAGGACGATGAGGTCGTCGTTCGCTTTTTTCCCAGAGGCACCAGTGATGACTTTATCATGGTCATCCGCTCCTTGCGCGACGGGTCGCAATGCACGATTTCCGTGGACCCGGTGACGGCCCTGGCGGATATTTCGACGGCCCGATGAAAACGCGCGAAAAAAATGGGCGGAAGCGGCCGGTCCAGGGCGGCAGGGTCTGGCTTCGCCGGAGGCGGCTGGCTTTCACGTTGCTGGAAGTCTTGATCGCGGCGGCGATCTTTTTTATGGGGATGTTCGCGCTGTTGCGCGTGTTGAGCGCCGGCCTTCATTCCGCGGCCATTTTGCAGAAAAACGCCCCCACCGCCGGCATGGCGGTGGCCCAGTTGACTCTGACCAACAAGCTTGAGGAGATGACCCAAACCGGTGATTTCGGCGAGCTTTATCCCGACTACCGGTGGGAGCTGTTTCCTCATGAGATTTTGACCAATGGACTTTTTCAAGTGGACGTGAAGGTATATCATCAGAACGAGGTCTTTTCCACCATGAGCATCCTCCTGTTCCGGCCCGATTCGCAGAAGAAATTCTGAACACGATTATGAGATTGCCGGATCACATCCGTCCCGCGGCCCCTGCCGGCTTTTCCGGCCGGACGAGTGTCCCGGACGCATCCGCCGGCGCCTGGCCCGGGGAACTGGCGCGTCCCGGCGCTTCGCCTGGGGTCGAAGATGCCGGCAACCGCCCCCGCGCTTTTACGCTGGTGGAAATCATGGTGTCCCTGGCCGTTTTCATGTTGATTATGGGCAGCGTCATGGCTTGTTGGAAGGCCGTCGTCAGCGGCACGCACACCGGCGAGGTGGCGGCGGCCATGGCCCAGCGCGCCCGCAACAGCATGCGGGCGGTTGAAGACTCGCTCAACAACCTGGAAATGTCCTTCTTGAACGTCCGCTACGATGCTTTCGTCGCGGACACCACGGATCCCCAGTTCGCCTCCCTGAGCTTCGCCGCCCGCCTCCCCGCCTCCTTTCTCGGCTCGGATTATTTTGGCGATAATGTCATGCGGCGCGTCATATTCGATGTGGAAAAAGGCCCCGACGACAAACTGAACCTCGTCATGACCCAGTATCCCCTGCTGGCCATCCCCAGCGACCGGTACCCTCCCAAGACCATCATCCTGGCGCGGGACGTGAGCGCGTTTGTTTTGGAATTTTGGTCGCCCAAAGAGAATGACTGGCTTTCCGAGTTCACCAGGACCGATCAAGTCCCGCCCATGATCCGAATCACGCTGGGCACCGGCCATTTGGCGCACGACGCGAAGATTCCTTTTGAGGTGATTTCCCGGGTGGTGGTCCCGCCCACAGTAGCCCATTGAAAACTCGACATCCCCATTCCTCCCCCGCGCGCGCCTTCGCCTTGATCCTGGTGATGTCGGTCATTTTCGTGCTGACCGTGATTGTGGCCGCCTTTGCCTATTCCATGTCGGTGGAGATGCGGCTGGCGCAAATATCCGATTATGACGATGAGTTGGAATGGATGGGCCGGTCCGGCATGGAACTGGCCAATTTCGCCCTCTCCGTGAAGTGCCCGGAACAGAGAGACATTGACGCCCTGAACCAGTTTTGGGCCGGCGGCACTTCTCCCTGCACCAACGACGTCCCTCAGTTTTCGCTCAAAGATTTCCCCCTCGGCCACGGCAAAATCAGTGTCACCATCACCGACATGGAGCGCAAATTTGACATCAACTTGCTGGCCGCCGGGAACGCGCCGCAAATGGAAATTTTGCAAAAGGCGCTGGCCGAAGCCGGCGTCACCGACCCCTCCCAATCCTCCCAAATCATTGATTCGATTGTGGACTGGAGAAATCCCGGCGCTGGCATGCACATGAGCGGGGCCAAGGACGAACACTACAACCATTTGGATCCGCCGTACAATTGCAGGAACGGCCCGATTGAGGATCTTTCCGAACTGCTGCTGATCCAGGGGGTCACGCCCGAAATTTACTGGGGCCCCAACTCGACCAACCACCCGCCGGCCGCCTACCAGCAACAGGGGTTCAATCACACCCCGCACGCCACCAAGAGCCGCTTCCTCAACGAGGCCAACAGTGTTCCCAACCCGGTCGGCCTGGTGGAGCTTTTCTCCCCCTTTGGCGGAAGGCTCAACATCAACACCGCCTCCGCAAAAACCCTCCAACTCCTTCCCGGCATTGACGAAAACACCGCCCAGCGAATCATCGAGCAGCGGGCCGGGCCGGATGGCATTGATGGCACGGACGACGACGTCCCCTTTCATTCCGTCGCGGAAATAAACAGCGGCCTGCCCGGCGGCGGGCTTCCGCCCGGCATGCCACCGGGGGCAATGCCGCCCGGGGTCATGCCGCCCGGGGGCGTGCCGCCACCGGGCGCGGGGCCGGTGGGCGTTCCGGGAGCGCCGCAAGCGGGGATCGCGGCCGGCGGGCTGGCCGCTTATTGCGACGTGCGCAGTTCGGTGTTCGAGGTGCATGTGGATGCGGAAATCAACGGGGTCAAACGCGCTTTTATCGGCGTCCTCAGCCGCAGCGGTCAAAACGCGCACCGGCTCGATTGTGTGCGGTTTCATTGGGACGACTGAGACCATTGCCATGTGTCAGCCTCCCCCGCGGGGCGCATCGTTCAGTGAGTCGCTGTCAGGATAATTTCCCCAAGGTCCATGGTCCCGCCATGGTCTCCTGATGCGTCCGGCGCCTCTAATATGTGCCCGCCAACCGGAAAAGGGGACACCTAAAGCCAATGCGAAAACTGGTTTGCCGGGACGAGGTAGGCGTGCCTGCTGCGCTGGATCGCGCGGCGCGTGAGCAGAAATGCCAGCAGCACGCATAACCCCACGAAGGCCCCAGTCTGAACGAAGGGGATATTCGGATGATGCAGAATCCCCTGCAACCAAAGCGGCGCCATTTGGAAACCAAACAGGGTCAAAAGCAGCAAAATGTTCATCGGCGTTCCCCCGCCCCGCCAGACGTGAAAGAAAATGCACAGCGCGGCGGGCGCGAGCATGAACGTGAAGCCTTTCAACACACCGATGGCGGCTGGGCCGCCCAAGGCCAGCCCCGTGACGCCGGCCGTCAGCGCTCCCACCGCGATAATCGGCAGAATCAACATCGAGATCATCACCCCGGCAAGGCGGGTTGCGGAGACAGGCAGCGTCCGCAAAAAGCGCAACTGCCGCAAGGCAGGTGTTGGCTGCATGAAAACAACAAGGAAAAGAAACATGAAAGGAAAGAGGCTTATCAGACCCCCGGGGATTTGCGAATGGAGAGGGCTTTGCACCGCCATAAAGCTCAACGTCATCAAAACAAGCAGGGCTGCGCCGCGCAAAAATGTGCGGACAAAGATAGTGCGGATCAAAAGAGGAATTCCGCCATAGCCGCCGGGCGCATGATGCTCGCCGCGCGGATTCCTGCCCGCCATCCCCTCCACCCACCGCAGGTAGCGGTCGAACAGCCGCCTCCGCAGCCCCCACCATGCCGTCGCCGGGGGCCGATGCGCCTCCAGCCGCCGAAAGCTTTCGTCGGCCGCGCCGGCCGGCCGCGGGCGCCTTTGAATTGGGGCGCAACGAGGCGGAAGCCGGCGCGGCCCAGGACAAATCGTTCGGCGCGAACCCAGCTTTCGACTGTCAACAATGCGCCAATCCCCAAAAGGAGAGCT
>Ga0326728_10018498_pt1 | contig 13721 bp, 18 predicted proteins | sample MB3enrmetagenome_FD_207602 | JGI IMG/M metagenome (GOLD analysis project Ga0326728, IMG submission 207602) | Lab enriched peat soil microbial communities from McLean, Ithaca, NY, United States - MB31MN | ecosystem: Environmental > Terrestrial > Soil > Wetlands > Peat | place: USA: New York... | reverse complement strand
GTCTCGGTTTCTCCAAGACCCGACAAACTGGAAGTCACGAGCGGTGAAATCATCCTGACCGCCGCGCGGTCACGATTCCCCTCGACGGCGGCAGGGAGATTGGTCCTCCCCTCTTTTTCAAAATTCTCCGTCAGCTTGGCATCAGTCTCGCAGAGTTCAGGAAATTGCAATAAGCCGGAAACCGGCCCCACCCAATCCCCCAGACCGACCTTCACTGTTCTTTCTCGCTCGTCACACGTCACATGTCATCCGTCACTGCCTTCCCGATTCTTTCTTTCTCGCCACTCGTCACTCGTCACTCGCCACTGCCCTTAAAACCGGCGGACGCTCCGCGCCACAGGCCGCCAGGACGGACCGCGTGAGTAGTCCCCAGCCCCCAGTCCCCAACCCCTAATCCCTAGCAAGACCCTAATTCCCAATCCCTAATCCCTAGTGGAAGGCGGCGGAAGCTATGATGTCGGTAAATAGGAAATATGGTCATCTTCGGGGGGGGGAATGGTACCTTATACCGTTTCATCCTTGCTAGGCGGGAGGGCGGCACGACGGACATGGAACCCGTTTTTCGCTGGCATGCCAAGAAAGCACGGTCCAACTTACGCAAGCACGGTGTTTCGTTTGAGGAGGCCGCCTCGGTGTTTCGAGACACCCTTTCGGTCACGATTGCCGACCCTTTGCACTCGAGCGAGGGGGACCGATTTGTGACCATTGGGCAGTCTGCCCGGAACAGAACCTTAGTTGTGGTACATTGAGAAGTTGAAGACGAGATTCGAATCCTCAGCGCAAGAACCGCCACACCACGGGAACGGAGCAACTATGAGGAAGGGGCGCTCTAATCGGAATTCCGAAGAGATGTTGCCGGAATATGACTTTTCCCGCGGGGTACGCGGGAAATATGCCGACCGGTTTACAAAAGACACGATCATGGTGGTACTTGACCCTGACGTAGCCGCGATATTTCCCGACCGGAAGTCGGTCAACACGGCCCTGAGGGCTCTCGGCCACGTCGTCCGCGACCGCCAGCGGGCTTCGGCACGCCGCCGCGCCACAGGGTGAAGGCAAAAGCCCCCAAGCGGTCGGCAGCTCCTGGCCCCGGCGCTGGGAGTTCATTCGCACCAGCTCTTCTCTTGAATCTTGAATCGCTCTCCCCTCCCTCGGTGCTCTTCCAGCTTTTGCCAAAGTTTTTGATGGATTATGGCGCTGGCTGGGGAAACCGCACGAACGGTTACGGCACTGCTCCCCCGGTTCCGCCTCTCGCGAAGTCTCCCCAAGAACTTATGTATACCCGGGAAAAGGTACCTGACACCTTTTCCGAAAGACGGTGTGGGCGTTTACAACCATGTGGGTGGCCTTGGCAAGGGAAGTTGGGGAGCACGAATGGGACGCTGGCGGAGAAAGCCAGGAAGTGACCCCCGCAACAAGCAGAACGTGGGGCCCCCTTCTCGCCCCGGCTGGTAAAAGCGCCGGCGGCGAGCCACCGTCTCCCCCGGGAGAAGGAAATCGTTCTTCGGGCGCGTGAGCGCCCCGCGATATTTCCAACCTTCTCCAAGGGGAGAAGGTGGACCGCGACCGGCGTACTCATCAGCCGTCGCGGGCCGGATGAGGGGTCACTTCCGCGCCCTCCATGACCAGTTGCCTGCCACGCACAACCGCAGCTTGCCCGTATACCGTCAAAATGGAGTGCTGCTGAAGTGGCCACGAGCGGATGGTGGGTAGCCTAGACGTACGCGCATTCTGTGTTCCTCCGCAGTTCGTAAATTCGGAATCCCGACCTGTTCATTGCCAAGCAATGGGAAAACGCCGTGGAGGAATTCGGTTCGGAGCCAAATACCCCTACCCCGCTGGCTACTGCACCCCATTCGACTTCCATCGTTCCGGGCGACGGCCAGATGACGAGCCGCCGAGGAGGGCAAACTACGCCCACCTCGGCGCTACCTGCTTTTGCCAAAGTTTTTGATGGATTATGGCGCTGGCTGGGGAAACCGCACCAACCGTGACGGCACTGCTCCGCCGGTTCTTAACATTCATCATTGGGGAGAATAGCGGGTCCTGGCACCGTTTCCACCGCTCGCGCCTGTCGCACGCATTAAGAATCGCTCTGGACTCATAAGGTCGGCATAAAAACGGGAAAATGCCATCCCGCCGAAAGAGAGAAAGGGTAACTGAATCCCTTTCTCAAAATCGCTAAGCAACTGGTGCGCGGCCTTAATAAGACTGGGTCGCCCAAGATGGTGACCGAGGCCATCCCGCTTCGAATTAAGTCGACTGAGGGAAAGGGTACCTGACCGTTTTCCACCCAGTTCGGGCAAGATCCGCACACAAAATGATTTTGACGACCTGCGTAGGCACGGCAGCAATAACTCGATAGAATCCGCGCTAACGAAGCATTGACGCCAAAGTGGTCGTCGACCGACTATGGAGAAGGAGGAACGCCATGCCTGACGACGAAATCAACGCGCCTGAAACTCCGCCAGGGCCGAAAACACCCAAAACTCGTAAACGCCGTAGCCGGAAGAAGCGGGTCCGTTCGCCAAGCGGCGGTAGTCGGGGCGCTGCGGGAAGGGTGGCATTTCCAAAAGATTCACTGGCGAAGTGCCTTCGCATCCCTCTAGGCGTATTGGATCAAAATGCCGGCAATGAATGCACGGATCGGGAAGCAGCAGCGTATGCCAAGGTTGGCTGGGCTGGACCTGTGGGAGTAGAAATCAGTTCTGGAATCAAATATGGACTGCTGGAACGCCCATCAGCTGGAAAGGTCAAGCCAACGGAGTTAGCCCGAAAAATCGTTCGCCCACAAGCGGCCAATGACCGCATTGACGGTCTGCGACAAGCACTGCTACAGGCCCCAGTTGTAGGTGATCTCTACAAACGATATCGGGGAGAAAACCTTCCTGACAGAGAGTTCCTTGTCAACACCGCCGTCGATTCATTTAAGGTGCCTAGAGAGAAGGTAGACGCGTTTATTGACATATTCCTACAATCTTTGCGGGATGCGGAACTGTTAGAAGACCTGGGAGACGGAAAATTTCGGGTCCTGGATGCTACCCTGCCTACTGAGACCGGAAGCGGGGTTGGGGAAGAGCAAATAAAGAAGTTGTCAAAAGGAGTAACCGTTCAGCCCACCGACACCTGCTTCGTAATGATGCCTTTCGCCGAACCCTTAGGCGGCTACTATGCGGCCATTTACCAGCCCGCCATTGAAAAGGCTAAGCTCAAGGCTATTAGGGCAGACGCCGAAATCTACGGGACCGGCAAGATCATCGATCAAATCTGGGACGGCATTCATAATGCGAGGGTGCTTGTTGCTGAACTTACCGGACGGAATCCAAATGTTCTTTACGAGCTTGGCCTCGCACATGCGCTTCGCAAGCCCGTTGTACTCGTATCGTCTAACAAGGATGATGTGCCCTTTGATGTGCGGCACGTTAGGGTTATCTACTACGACATGCGTGATCCGTTCTGGGGCACGAAATTGATCGACAAGGTTGCTGAAAATATCCTGTCAGCGCTTAAGAATCCAAACGAAGCTATTCTCTTTGCAGAAAAAGCCAAAGCCTCGACACCGGCGTAACATGGGGAAAACGGTTTCACTCGCTATGAATTGTCGTCAACCAGAACAGAGAGATAGAGTGAAGGAGAACGACAAAATGGATCATCTGGTGTGTAAATAGGGCGGAGCGGCGGAACGCGCGTTGTTGCACTCCTGCTAAACATCATGTGTGCGATTGGAGGGAATTAATTTCACAGCGAAAGGGGAAGAAGACAATGGGAGCCAGTGCAGCGGAAGGGTTACACCCGAAGGTCGAAGGCACGTTAATAGGTGAGTTTCATGGGTTGCTGATTTATGGCAACTTCAAAACCGCGAAGAAGACCGGAAAGAACCGCACGTGGATTCAGATACGTCAGAGAGAACCAAAGCGATACCGCGTCGCCGAATCTCTGGCATACATGAGGTCGCTGGACGTGCAATTCGAAGAAACCATCCAGAGATTTCCCCGGTGAAGCTGATCGCTTATCAGTTCATAGCGCGGACCGCCGCCTTTGCGGTCCAAGTCCTTTCGCTCACTATGATGTTACAACTATTGTAGTGTAGCGCCGTGTCAAAGTTGCGGGGTCCTTTTCCCCGATATTTCTTCATCACCGTGCGCCTGCTTGCTCGGCGTACAAAGTTGATGCACCTGGCGATGGTCGAGCTTCAGCGAATATGCCGGCATGCGCCCCGAGGAACAACGACACTGCTGCGGCTTGACCATCGACCGCGCGAGAATCCCCGCCGACCCCCGGACTCGACTTTGAGAACCACCACGACTCCCCTTCAGGATGAGGAAGAGACGCGGACCGCAAAGGCGGCGGTCCGCGCTACGCACTCGATGGCGGCGTTCACTCGCAGATCGATCAGATGCGCAAAGATGCCGTCAAACCGGGTACCGCGGAGGTTAGGTGGGGGTAGCGATGAGGTGCGCGTATGGTGCGCTCCTCAGCGGCTCTTGGATTCGGCGCAGACGCGGCAAGGCGGGGATTTTCGAAAAAACCGCAGAGGAGGACTGAACGGCGTCCACCTCTTCGTTACTCCTGCTGGGCTACCAAGTAGCCATGTCTGCGGTACCCGGTTCATCGGGCAAGCGCCAAAGGGACTCAGAACAAATCGGAAATATGGTGTCTGTCTCCTCCGTCCCCGTCCACTCCGCCCCCAGCCTGCAAAACGTCCTTTCCCAGAGAAAAACCGCAGGTGAACGTAGAGAAGGCGTACGTCTGCTCCCCCGCTTCGTTCCCAAAACGGGACGAAGACGATGGACGGCGGTCCCAATTTGGTCCCCGTTCGGTCCAGCGAGGCCGGGCGAAACGCACCCCCACGGAATGTCACCGGGCTGGTTGGTTCCGGACGACCCAACGGGGCCACTCCTGCGGGAGGCGGCGGGGCCCATGGCAGGGCGATTACGGCATGGACGCTTGGCGAGCGGCTAAGAGTCATTCCAACTGCGGTGGCCAGGGCAGGAGGGCAGGGCGGGACGCCGGGCCTGGCAAAGTGCTCCGCTGCCCCATAATGACAAGAATCACCAACGGAATGAATAACTTGGCACGGACACCGGCCGGTAAAACCTTCCCTTTGCGGTTCAAATATGAGCAGTTTCGAGCTCCGGCGGAGGTTCCCAAGCCCCCGTTTTAGGGATGTGCCGAACCGGAGCCCGGAGGCCGTAAATCACCGGAATCTTCCGTCCACAGGCATGCCACCGCCGCTCAATTCCCATCCGAAATTGACCGATTCCCATGCTCCCGGGCCCGTCGGCTGGGTACAGATCGGAACGCCGCGAGAAGGGCCAGCAGCTTGCATTATGGGTAGGTGTCGAGGCGGGAAGGGAGAAGCTAAAATGAGCATCATCCATCAATTGGTTCCCCTGTTCTTCATGGTTCAATTCGGAGTAACTCTGATTGGAATCGTAGCGGCGATGCTCGCCTCCAACGGCAGCTATTAGACGCCTCGCAGCGGCGGCTAATCTTGAATCTCGAATCTGCAATCTCCTGTTCCCAGCCCCCAACGATCTAAATGATTCGTCCACCTTGACCATGCACCGGCTTGCGCAAATCCCACCAAAACACAGAGCAAGGTAGCGCGAACCTGATTTTGGTCCGCGGCTTTTCGTTATCATGGGGGGAGAGCCGCGGACCTTGAACCGCCGCGCTACTTGCTCTTGAAGCTGGATAGGGAGCTCGTAGCCACGGTCCGTGCCTTTCTGACCGCCTTTCCCCTACCCGGGAGGCAACGGCCCGCCGTCCATTGAGATAAGTAGCTTAAGGAGAGTCGGAAGTTATTCGCTGGCGAGGTTTTGGTCTTTGAGACCCTTCAAATTTCAACCCAGGCTTGGGTGCTGTCCTAATTCGAGATGTAGCGCCGGGCTTTAGCCCGGCATGTGCCGCCCTAAAGGGCGGCGCTACGTCAAGCATGTGCCACCCTAAAGGGCGGCGCTACGTCAAGCATGTGCCGCCCTAAAGGGCGGCGCTACGTCAAGCATGTGCCGCCCTAAAGGGCGGCGCTACGTCAAATTAGACAGCACCCAGACTTGAAAGGGTTTGCAGTTTCTGACAAAATGACGCCCTTGCGCAGGAGGGCTCCATGCCTGAAAAATCGACGCGAGAACAAGTACTCGATGCTTTAGTCGCTATAACGCTCCGTGCCGACAAGCAGGATGAATCTTCCGACAATCTGGAGACATTTGTACGGCCCTTCGATTTTGGTGCACTTTCGAGTATCAACACGCAAATCATTTATGGAAGGAACGGCACAGGGAAGACCCATCTGTTGCGAGCTTTTTGCAGATTCTGCGAATTGAATTATCCGAAGCAGAGGGTCCTTCCCGTGTATATGGACATGCGGGACCTTGACCTGGGGCCGGTTCTTCCCAGTATCGGTGTGGATGATTTAATTCTACGTTTTTACCAGCGTTTCGTGCGGAGCATCGTCAAGAACCTCGACGATTTCGCGAAGAAGACCATCTCCAGCTCCTTTCTTAAAAAGCTCTTCAAGGCGGAAGCCGCGGAGCGGCAGGCAAATATCCAGAAAAGCATTAAGAATCTGGAGGCTATGCTCAATCAGCAAATCATCGAGGAGAAAGTCGATAAATATGCTCGTACGGTTACGCTCGGGAAAGAGGCCGCCAGTAAGCTAAAGGCGGGATTTGGCGTGTCGGCCAGTCTCTCCGCCACGAAGCCCCCCGAGGCCAAGGTCGACTCGAATATGGGAGCGTCGGCGGAGTCCGGCGAGACGCTGAAGGAATCGCTGGAACTCGTCTACGGAGGGTTGGCCGTTATCGATTACGCAAAGATTCGAGGTGAATTGGAGAACATCGTTGGACAATGCGACGCCAAAGGAGTCATCATCCTGGTGGATGAATGGTCGTCCGTGGACGTGAAGATCCAACCCCTGCTGGCAGAAATGATCCAAAAAACCTTGGGAGACTCCAAGAAAGTCTCCCTGAAATTGGCGGCATTGAAATTCTATACGCGCACCTCGGCGAGCGTCGATTCCGGACAGCCCTTAGGACTGCAAGAAGGGATCGACATCAACATCTTAACGGACCTGGATGGACTGTTGAACTACGATGCGGACCCCGCCAGTGTCGCTGATTTTCTCACCTGGATTGCCTACAAGCACGCCGCCGTCAAATTACCGGCGCTTAAGGCGTGGTCCGTGAAGGACTTTCAAGATTATTTGTGCGCGGAAGTCTTTGAGAACGCCTTGACCTATATGGAATTGGTTCGATCTTCCGAGGGAAACCCGAGGGATTTTCTCAATGTTCTATCGTCGTGTTGTGCTTCCAACCTGAAACTTGGGCATAAGATATCGAAGAAGGCTGCCACGCAAGCCGCCGTTGGCCATTTTACCGATAGTAAAATACCCACGATCAAAGACGATGAGCCGGCCAACAAGCTCCTCGATAATCTGTTTAACCTGGTGATGAGAAATAAATGCAAACTCTTGCTGTTTTCCAAGCGTAAAGCCGAAGGTAATCCCCGTATTTTGAAGCTGTGGCATTACCGCTTCATCCACCTGGTGTGCACGGAATATCCTTATCTCGACCCGCACGGGAAGGTGGAGACCTACTCGGTTTTCTCGATGGACTACGGAAAGTTGCTTTCCATGAAGGTTCACAAAGAGGGTGAAAAGCTCGTTAACGTGACTCTGCAACTTACGGAAACATTGACGGGCGGTCCGCTCTCGGCGGTTCTCATTCAGAAGTTGCCCGCACTTCTCAAATCCTCGGGCTTGGAAGGCAGCCTGCACAGTTTGGTCGGCAAATTGATCTTCAAGGACCTGGGAGCGAATCAAGTCAACATCGATGAGTCGGGCTGGCTCGTGTCAAATTGCGTGGCGGACAACCTGCTCTGATCGAAGAAGGTAGCCACGGCCAGTGCTTTCCTGACCGTCGGTTCTTCCCTTGATTGCGAAGACATACTAGGCTGGCAGGGAAATATTAGGCGTGTGAAAAGGCCACGGTCAGGACTGCACTGACGGTGGCTACCACCGGCTCAGAATCGTAGCCCGCGAAGCGGGCGAAAGGTCGTAGCCCATGGCGCAAGCCGTGGGAACTGGCTTCCTGGAACGTCACGCGGCGGTGGTGTTTCTCCTGCTCGCGAATATACCGCACGACGGTAGGTGCGAGGGAATGGCTGACGCTGAACGCTCCATAGCCAGTTTGCCATTCGAATCCGGGAAAACCCCGGCTTCGGTGGAGCCAGCGCGAGGAATTGGTCTTTACCACCCGCACGGCGTCGGCGGTCGCCACGGTGGGGGGCAATGAACAGAGCAGGTGAACATGGTCGGGCCTGGCGTTGGCAGCTCTGAGCGCGCCGCCCATTTCGCGCACAATGCCGCCCAGGTAGCCGAGAAGATCGTCTTCGAGCGGCGCGGTGATAAGAGGCGCGCGGTCCTTGGTGCTGAAAATCAGGTGGGTAAGCAGGTTCGTGTAAGTGTGCGACATATCCTTTCGCCCCTCCGGGGCTTGGGGGGAATTTTTACACGATTCCATTACCCACGGCTGGCGCCGTGGGCTACGACCTTTCGCCCGCTTTGCGGGCTGGCGGATTATCCGATAAATTTACGCGCGATGCCGTACTGAGAGGGTCGCCACGGTCAATGGAGTTCTGACCGTGGGTTCTTCCCTTGATTGCGAAGACATACTCTGCTGGCAGGGAAATTTGGGCGTGTGAAAAGCCCACGGTCAGGACTGCACTGACCGTGCCTACCAGCTGGATCAATTTGCCGAAAAATACGTAATCCCGTAAACCACGAAACGAGAAAAACTGAAAACCACTCTAAGGGGGTGCATAATGCCTCCTAAGAGTGAGCCACAAACAGGAGAGTTAGAGCGTTTTTGCTTGAAAACCCGATGTACATGGATATTGGCTCACCAGAAGGAGACGCCATGCAGTTCATAGAGTGGCTGAAAGAATGGTGGGTTACGATCCTTGCTGTTTTGGTGGCTGTTGCTGCTCTTCTTGCGGTTGTATATCTGCATGGAGGAGTCTTGCGCAGTTTGAGCGAGGCCATTTTCCTTGCAGCCACGCTAACCGTCACCGTTGATCCCTTCTTGAAGCGGCGGCTCCAGAAGGATGTTGCCAAGGATATATTCCACCACCTCCTCGGAATCGATCTCCCTCCTGAAATTAGGGATGCTTTTCAAAAGGCCCTGTTTGGCCACGATAACTACCGGAAAGATTTCGATGTCGACGTGAATGCACGGAGGTCTTCTAATGCCTCGGTCTCTCTGGAAGTCGCCATTCGTTCCAAGGTTATCGCCGTTCGAGAAACTAATTATGAGCAAATACTCGCGTCCGAAGAGTCAGAGAACGCTCGTCTTTTGCAGGCATCTGTAACATGCGATCTGAATCCCACAAAAAACTACAGCTGTTCTCAAGCGGGTGCTGCTCAAAGTGCTGCCGAGTTGACCATGAAGCCTAAAGAAAATGAGCCGATGGCGTTCGAGTGGAAAGGACGCAAGATTCCGATGCGTAAAGGGGAAGTCATTTCAACGTACCTAAAATTCAATATAACTCGGGGAATTCGGGATTTCTGGACGTTGTCGTTCTCTAGTCCTACGATATATCCCCGTGTTCGGGTTACGTGTTCAGCCGAACTTACCATAACCGCCTCGCGCAGTGAGCAGGTACAACAAAACGGCAATGAATACAATTACAGAGAGGTCTTCGTCCCAGGAGGCAATATCGTGGTTCGCTGGGAACCAAAACCTTACCTCACTTCTGCAAGCATAGACGATCAAAAGTTGTGAGTAAATTCCACACTCCGTGCGCTTTCCCTTCGATGAGGGTGACCCCCGCCGTGGGAGCCGGAATCACCGACCGCGTGTGGACTTTGAAGGAATTGCTGAGTAAGATTGGCCGCTAACTCTGTTCATATATCGAGGTTGTAACATGGAAAGCAGATTGTCCCGCCGGACATTTCTTGGGGAGTTGGGAAGCACAGCGGTTGGGGTTTGGGAAGCAGCCTTGCTGGGAGGAACAAGCTTACAGGCAGCATCGCCTCAAACGGCTAAGCCTTCCAAGAATGGGCCATGCGATTCCATCGGGAGTAAGGTCAAACAGATAGTGATTGAGCAGCTTGGGGTTGACGAAACAAAAGTAAAACCAAAGGCCAGATTCGTCGAGGACCTGGGTGCAGATTCTCTCGATATGGTGGAACTCATAATGGCCTTCGAAGAAGCTTTCCAAATCGAAATATCCGACAAAGATTGCGAAACGATAAAGACGGTGAAGGAAGCGGTTGATTACATCTGTTCCCACCAGCGTGCGTCGCCGAAATCCAAAAGGTCAACCGTCAAGGAGTGAAACTTCTAAATCCGCACCTATGCCAAGCAAGGTATTTTGTGACAAGTATCTGCCCAGAAGCCAGCGCCTGGATCATGGCCATTCGAGCTTTATGTTCTTCCGAAATACCGGGATGTGCACCAGAGCAAAGAAACCCGTAGGTGCTTCCCATACCTGTGTGCTCATCGGCGTCAAAAAATCCCGCGACCTTCAAGTATTCAAATACTTCCGCCACTGAATTCCTCGGTTTCTTGACATCTGGCCGGTTCGATGAGGTCATCTCACCGATGTCGCGCAGAATGGCCTCGAAAAACTTACGCCACTCTCCGATTGCTGGTCCCCATTTTTGCTGGACATATAAATCCTCCCCCTGGTGATAATGTTCGAGAATGACCTTCTCGTTGGGGAACACAGCTTGCTTCATGAGTTGCTTGAGTAAGGAAACCTCTTCGGGTTGGTTAATGACGGCTGACTCCGATGGGATAAATCTCTCTCCCACCAGCGCAAACCCGTCAAGCGCAAGACAGGAGATAAGCTCCTTCCGGCCCCGTTTGACATCTTCCAAATGCGAGGGAAATGCGTCTATCCGCGAGCAAAGGTACTCAGCGAGCTTTAATAGAGTCTCTCGGCAAATGTCAACATCGGCAGACGTAGGGTAATCTACGCTGATGAACTTGCCATTGTGAAGATTGGATAGAATACCGAAAAAATTCCAGTCATATCCCTGGCTCGCGATGTGTAGAAAATCTGTGGTGAAATCTCGTTCATATAATTCCAAAGACAGCTCAGACTTTGATATCAGCGGCAGACTTGCGCGATCCACCGGCGTAATGAGGCGATGGAACATCCTCACCATCTGACCTACTGTTCTTTGTGAGAGTGTTAGCACAGTGCGTAATTTAGTTCAAAGGGTCGCTTGAGGGAAGCGCGAAGTTGTGAGCACGCGCCACCTTGCTCGCCGACCTCCGCAGCACGGAAAGAGAAGAGCAGCAAGAAAATAGACGTGGCAATTTATATTGCAGGTCGAGTTGTGGCCGGCGGCTCTGTCGCCTCTTCCTCAGCTATCGTTTTTGCTGCCTTGATGTAACGGTCAACCGCTTCTCCGAGTGTTTCATGCTCCTTAAACCATATCCATGGTGCCCTTCTGATTCCCCATGCGCGCTTGGCTTCCCGCCGGAGGGCTGATCCATACTGGAAACATGCAATGAACTCCCCCTGGGTGACGGGACGATGGCGTAACAGTTCGAGCATGTCGGGAGGTATCTTCTTCTGTTCTTTAGCTGGCGACTCAATTGCGGGCTCTGAATTGACACGAAAAATTGTATAGTCACGCAGCATATCAAGATCATCGAATCGGGGAAGTTCTGGAGCGCCTTTACGTCCGTGGTCTTGCTCGTACCTGTCGGCAAGAAACGACAAGGTAATCTCTATTCTGCTGAGTTCTTCGGCAAAAGATTTCGATTCCTCTGTGACCAACCAATTGATGTTAAAGGCGATCTCTTTAAGAATGTCTTCAATCCGCTCGTTAGATTTCTTTATGGATTCAGCCCTCTCCGTTTCTTTGGCTTGGCTCCCCTGATATAAGTCACGGATAACGTCCATAATATCGTATAGCTCCCTGACCATGATTTTGGCACTATTTCTTATGTTTAGCAGGAGGAAGGTGATCACCACTACCAGAAGTGCGATTGCGTAAGCGAGCATGTGGACCTCCGGTTTGACAGCGGTGGCAGGATACCAGAAAGGGTAACCCCCTGGTACTACCTGGGCTTAGAGAATGCTTACAGTCCCATGCTTCGGAAGCGAATCCTACGCGCAGAGTCCATTGAATCCGGCAGAAGTTGTACCACGCGAAGTATAGCGCAAGCGCTGCCCAAAGATTGGCCCGTTTATTCGAGAACGCATTCGTCAAGCGTGTCAGCCTGCGAACTTGCGTCCGCATCGTGAGGTTCTGGCGTTCAAAATGGGAAGTGCAAATCCTCCACCACCCAAAATCGGTTACTGGTTCAGTTTGCCAGAAAATATGTAATTCGGGAGAATCCCAAGGAGCAAGCCAGTTTGAAAAATTCTGGCTTGGAAGTAGTCAAGGCGGTATGCTGCCACACAGGGGAGGCAATGAGGCGTCGCCCTGTTCGGTTCCTCCTATAGGCGCTTATTATGTTCCACATGATTAAGATGTGGTTTAACGGTTGGACGATTGAGGGCATTTGGCTATTCATCGCGGATTTCCTGATCGTTTTATTAATCCTTCGGGAAGACGCTTGGAAATTATGGAATTGGTGGAGTAAGCGCCGCCGACTCGCACGTACGTTCGGATTAGCCCTTGATAGCGACAATTATTTCGGTATTCCAGCAGAAGCCACAACTCTTCTGAAAGTCACGGTGACAATTAATGAGCCGACCGAGCTTGGTAGGTTTACCTTTCGATTTGTGACAACACCCAAGGGAGGTAACGCTCCTGCTAACATGATTAGCATTGAGAGGATAATAGAACAAGATGGAGGGCGTTTTTCTTCTCCGCCAATGAATTGGCCAGATAAGGAGGGTGGGTGTGATGGCGGATGGGTTCCGCACCTCGGATACAAGGGTGAGAGCTTCCACTTCTCACTTCTCATGAAGATAACCGCGCCCTGGTCTGGATATCTTAGTTTCCAGGCTTACGACATGGAGCGCAATATACGCTTTGTTCGCGTGCCCGTTGAATTTACCAAACAACCTTCCGCTTTGATCGGTGAGGCGTCCTTGGGATGAAATTCGCTACTGCAACACTCTGCAGGCTGGGGGAATAAGCGCGTGAGGAGCAAATGTGGTGTCAGAGAAGGAAGACTTCCAAGATGTAATGGCTGAGGAAACTGCGCGAGGGCGTCGCCAGCCGAAGAAGGCTGTCACCTTGGCGCGCCAGCGCATGATTCGAAAAGTGGCAGATATGCTCGCTGACCCGGCCTGCGAGAAGAGGACTTTTCTCGCGGCTATTCGCGAGTACGGGATAAAAGAGGAATCGCCCGAGTTTCTTCAACTCTGCGAGTTGTGGGACGCTCGGCACGGCTAGCGGCAATCGCCGCGCGCTCGGCGTTCTTTATGCGCTTGTCCTGTTCCGCGGGGGGCAGCACAGAAAGGTGGCGTGACACAATTTTCGTAAACCGGTCGGAAAACTCACTGGCGCTAATTCGCTTGCGTTTTCTTGACATCTTCGGCCCTACCCTCTCACAACCCTGCCTACGCATTGTATTATACCATGCCTATATTGGAGTACATTGCATTCCTCTTTGCAATCAACCGTAGCGTGGACCTGTTTTGTGGGTCGGAGCTCGATGTGGGTGCCCTTCATGCGGGCGAAGCCCACCTTGGAGTGCGGTCGCAGCAGCTACCGCCTTCCGCCAGGGGTTCATACGGGAATGGTGCGA
>Ga0326728_10018496_pt1 | contig 13722 bp, 19 predicted proteins | sample MB3enrmetagenome_FD_207602 | JGI IMG/M metagenome (GOLD analysis project Ga0326728, IMG submission 207602) | Lab enriched peat soil microbial communities from McLean, Ithaca, NY, United States - MB31MN | ecosystem: Environmental > Terrestrial > Soil > Wetlands > Peat | place: USA: New York... | reverse complement strand
CAAATCCCAATATCCAAGAATCTTTCCTTTCGACATTTGAACTTTGAGATTTGAATTTCAGGATTGCGGATACATTCTTCCAATAGCCCGTTCCAGTTGGGCCTGGGCGATGTTGAAATCGCTTAGCGCACTATAATAATTGGTTCTCGCCTGGGCTAAGAAAGTCACGGCAATGATCACATCGGTTTGTGTCGCCACTTGGTACTTATACCTTTCCTCGAACATCCTTAAATTTTCCTCGGCCTGCTCGATGGCCGTCTCCGCAGTCCTGATATTTTTTTCAGCCAACAGCATGTTGAGATAAACATCTCTCACTTCTAATGTGATCGAATCGATCAGCTGATTTTTTGAATCTTCAGCCTGGGTGACCTTCACCTTGTTCTCCCCCACTTTGAAAGCAGTGTTTCCCCAATTCCACAGGGTAAACGTGGCTGAGGCCTAGACTGCCCAGATATCGATTTGTATGCCCTTTCCCAGCGTCCACCCGTCAGAAGACCGACTATAGTTTCCCGCGAGGCTGATCGTCGGGAAGAACCCACTTCTGGCAACCTTGACATTCTCCCTCGCCTGATCGATATTGATTTGAGCGGCCTTTATTTCTGGCCTGGACCGGAGTGCTTCTTCGAGGGACTGTTCGTACGAGAGAGGAAAGGCTTTGTATGCAAGAATATCGACCACCTCAAAGGGAATTGTGATCTCCCTCCTTAACAACGTATTGAATGAAGCCTTGGCAGTCGCCACATCATTCGCCGCCTTAGCCATTGACTGCCTAGCATTGGCCAAACTCACCTCCGCCTGAAGAACGTCATTTATAGAAACTTTTTCGGCATCGAAGAAAGCTTTTGTCACCTGGAGTTGAGCCTCGAATTGTTTCACCTGTTGGTCGGCCACATCCAGGTATTTCTCGGCCCTTAAGATAGCGAAGTACCCCACCCTGACCTGATGAATCAAATCCCGCTTTGCCGTTTCCACACTCGCCTTTGAAAGATCCACTCCTAACTTCGTAGAACGATAATTGGCCAAATTCAACCCTCCGGTGAAGAGGGGCTGATTGACGGCGGTATTAAAACTGTAAACGTCCCTGCTTGTGACCGCGGTTATCCCTGGGATGGCAATCGGCAGGACGATCGGTATAGGTCCTACAAAAGCAGGTGCGTTATATCGGGCCAAGGTGTATTGCCCCGTCCAGGAGGGAAGCAAATTTGTGATCGCCTCCTTGTGTTTGTATTCGGAACCCGTAACTCCCTCCACAGCGGAATGAATAGTCAAGCTCCGCTCCACGGCGATCTTAATGCTTTCCTCCAGGGTGAGAGGTTCTTGAGGCTCTTGCGCCAGCGCCCAGCTACCGTAGAGGATAGACAACACCACTAATCCAATTGGCCCTAAAATGAACTCAACGAAATATTTTACTCTCGTCATTCCACTTCCTCCTTTCTATTTTGTTTCACCGTATCTGAAAAGATTTTTAAAAGAATCTCTTTGTGATGTGCTCGACATCCCCTTTCTTTCCGGCCTACCCTCGGGGGTCCCCCCATACAGCCTTTACAAGTACCAACTATTTACTGTAAAAGAACCGTTGTCAACCCAATTTTATTGCTGGATCTTGGGTCTTTATGCGAGGCCAAGGAATGGGTGAAAATAATCAAATCCAAGCAGTGCCCCAGGGGTAAAGTGTCGTCCTTTTTCGATGAGCAAGGATTTTTGAAAAAATGGAATTTCGTACGGAAGCCGAGCAGCGATTTTTTATGTCGAAAAAAAATATAAATTATGCTACCATTTCAAAAAAAGATGAATAGGAAGGAGGTTTATCATTATGAAATCTTTATTAGCTGTTTTGATGGGTGGAGTTGTCACGTTATTCGTTTTTTCCTGTGCCACAGTGCCAAAGGAACCTCTGGCTCCAGGCGAACTAAGATTATCAAGTATGGATGTTGTGGGAAGTGGCGTCGATGCGAACGCATCCTTTGCGGTTAATGTTTTCTTTGAGGCCGCCGGTCACCCAGAGCTCAAAAGAGCTTGTTTCTATGAGTCGAGAGAAGAGCAACTCTGTCTTGACGTGTCGCCTGCCACTTTTGGAACGAAGAGGTTTTTCCAGGTGTACCTCCCCGGTATGAACGTTGGTCCACATACGGTGGAATGTTATGCGGAGTATATTCGAGACGGGGAGATGCGAAAGACTAATGTGATAGCCACCCGAATCTCAGCTGCCCTCAGTGTCGCTCCCGGCCATTGAGAAACGGGTTGAGCAGGGCGTAGCACCGGAGGCTATCATCGCTACACAGTACGTGAACGATAACCCCATACTCCGGCTTCATCGTAGCCTTTATTTTCTCTTGTAGCGAAAAAGAGACCGTGCGAGGCACCCTCCGTCCAATCGAGGAGCCTTGTAGGGGCTCTATTTTGCTGGATCACAAAGCACCGATCCCAATTGTTCCCGGGCTTAACATCAGACAGAGTGGGGGCTCGTGAGCGAATAGCTCACGGGTTTCACCATCTACCGCCTTCCGATCAGCTTTCCCATATTTAGCCCTGTAAGACCGCGGCGCAAGTTCCGTTAAGCACTTGCTTGGGCACAAAGCCATAGCTACGAATCTCCTTGTTCATTCTCCTTCTTTCCCAGTTCTAAAACAATCTTGAACGAAGTCTTCGAGATTGGGTGCAATTTTCTCTCGCATTTTCAAGATCCACAACTCTTGCGCCTGGACAACCTGTGGCGCACATTGTCACTGTAGAGATTATAAGAACTATGGGCGTTAGCCTGAACAGGTACAAAGCATCCGAAGAGTATCTTCCCAACCTTAAGGAAATGATTCTTACAGGTAAGTAAGTTCATCCTGCAAAAGGACACAACTGTGATCGATACCAACCCCCACTTTAATGCACAGCGTGGATAGCAACTTCGACTGACCCCAAGCAGTATAGCGTGCAAGCAGAATCGAGTGCACAGTACTTTCGAGACCACGGCCATTCATACGGAATGAATGATATTAACACTCTGGCGATCCGAATAACCGCTGATACAGGCGATCAACTCAAGGGCCATACGGGATCGTCCCAAAATGGTGTTATCATGAATTTTCTATGTGTCCAATGAGGATGTGGCGTAAGCTGGATTCCATGCCTTATCCGTGGGGAGCGTCTTCGGGGGCGATCCTTCTTATCCACAACATCCACCGCTGCACATACAATCCAAGCTGGAGGGAGCCGAAAGGCTCCTCCTGCTCTGGCTCATAAAGCCGGACTACACGTGGGGGAACCTTCACTATCGTCTTTTCGGCTACTGAAAGTCCTCCGGAGCTGAAGTGACATCCCAGAAAATCAAACCACTTTTCTATTCGCCAGATAAGGGTCTCCTCCGAGTCCTTTTCCAGTTTCATTTCATGGAACGTCTGGTCCAGCACCCTTGATTGCCTCTCTCAACTTTCGGCGAGCGTGATGCTTGTTTGTTAATCATCGATTCTTGAATAGGGTCCCCAGCAATGACTTGTAGATACTCTTCAATTTAGGCTCTCCCGAAATATCTTCATCTCTACCACTCAGGTAAGCGCCTACTTCCCAATTCTCATTGACACCCTGCCGCTGATTTAATACACTACAATCAAGAGTGAAGGTTGTGGCTATTAACCTCTAACTCGTTGTGTGGCGTATGGTTGGCAGATAAATCGAGGCCCCCACTTCTGGAAAAAGGAATATAAGAGAGGCGTTAAGGTAGAAGTCTTTTTCAGAAAGGCTGCAGAGGAGAGCACGTTGAGAACCTGCTTATAATTCACGATAAAAAATTGGCTTCGCTCAACACAAAGAACTGACAGGAGCGCGAGAGCAATTCGGAGGTTTATGCCGGAAAAGAGAAATAAGGATGGACGGAAAATGAGGGGTACTCGTATCTTCCTTGTCCGTCACGGTGAAACCCATTGGAATCTGACGCATCGATTCCAAGGCAGGATTGATGTCCCATTAAACCAAGAGGGTAAGAACCAGGCTCGTGCTTTGGCTTTAACATTGAAAGATGCACCCCTTATGGCCATATATTCCAGCCCTTTGGTCAGAGCCATCGAAACAGCACGATACATAAAAGGTTTAATCGAGATGGATTTGGGAGAGTTTGACGGAATGGAAGCTGCTTACTGGTCTGGTCATTACCAAGATTTCATTAAGGCCTGGCGGAGTGCTCCAGGATGTCTCAAAATGCCAGGTGGAGAAAGTCTTCAGGAGGTTCAAATGAGAGCCATAGATACGCTGAGGCGCATAACCAAACTTTATCCATCTGGAAGCACGTTACTGCTCTGTAGTCATAATTTTGTAAACTGTGCCCTGTTATGCCGAGCATTGGGCTTTCCCCTCGATAGATTTCGGGACGTGCATCAGGATACTGCGACGGTCAATATTCTTTATGTGCAAGGGCAGCGGTTACGGGCGGAATTGGTGAACGATTCATCTCATCTCAAGAAGCACAAAGGCATATCGATATAAGCATAATCTAAGATGATCTCCATAGAGGCTTCTATGGTAACCCTCCTTGACCCTAGACAGGTCGGTCCCTTTGAAAAACTCATCTTGTCCCACGCAGTCCAACGAGAAGCCCTCACCGGGTTACTTGTGGACAAAAAGATACTCACCGAGGAGGAGTTCTTGGAGATGGTGAAAACGGTAAACCTGGAAATGAAGAAAAAGAGAGAGTCAAAGATATTGAGATTGGTCTATAATGCAGATGGGAGGTGATCCCACGAGAAGACCTATCCCTGTTGCCATTTGTTCGAAAAAATAGAACTCTCAAAGTCACTCTAAACTGAACCTGCCAGCATAGGGACATTTTTTTAGGAGGAGACATATGAAACTGAAAGACCAAACGGCACTCGTTACCGGTTCAAGCCGGGGCATTGGTGAAGCCATCGCCCGCGCTTTTGCAGCAGAAGGCGCGCAGGTCGCTATCACGGGACGCTCGACACAAGAACTGGAAGCATTGCGAAAGGAGTTTAACCGTCCGGGCGTGCGATGCGAGAGCATTGTCGCCGATCTCAGGCAGAAGGGCGCCGTCGAGAGAGTGTGGAGCCAGGCCACCCAAGCGTTCGGGCACATTGACATCCTTGTCAACAACGCGGGTATGGGCAGCGGCCCGAGCCCTATGCCCGTTGTGGATTACATCGACGACATCTGGGAGACAATGCTCTACGTCAACCTCACTGTACCATATCTATTCTCAAAGAAAGCGTTACCCTCAATGATCGACCGCAAGTATGGGCGCATCATTATGACCGCGTCTGTCAACAGCAAGATAGGCTTGGTGCACGGCGCGGCGTATGCGGCGAGCAAGCATGGACTCTTGGGGCTGATGCGCACGTTGGCGATGGAGACGGCGAAGCAGGGCATCACCGTCAACGCCATTTGCCCCGGGCCTGTGCGCACACGCATGAACAATTTGCGCGTGGAGTATGACGCGAAGCGTCTCGGAAAATCGGTCGCGGAATACGAGGCGAGCTTGACGGCAATTGGTCGCCGTCTTGATGCACACGAGATTGCCCCGCTTGTCGTGTATCTTGCCAGCCGCGAAGCGTCTGTTATCACTGGACAGGCTTTCAACATTGATGGGGGGCTATTGATGGTATAACGGCATCTTAGGATATCACAAGCAAGACTATTACCGAATCTGCCAAGCGTGCTGCTTTCAATATGACAAAAGATAGGAAGTTACAGCAAGGAATAAAAGGGGGTTTGCACGAAGACGTGGACCGTAGAAGATATTTAAAATCGTCACAAACCAAGGTCAGGGGCAGTGGGTCTCAAAATGCTGCATGAACTTTTCCTCCAAATGGCTGTATAAGTTCTGCCTACTCAGAGAGAATTGGGCCGAAGAAAGGAATATTTACCCAAGGAGGAGTTCTTGGAGATGGTGAGGGTGGTCGATAGGGAGATGAAGAGAAAGGATAATGGAAAGCAAAAGAAAGAAGATAACCATCTTTTTTGAACAAGAGAGGGGGCTACAAATGAAAAAAATGATAATTTTCGTAATGGTCTTTTCCATCGTTTTTCCATCCAGCGGATTTGTCTTCGCCGATGACAATTCTTTCGGAAAACCTTCTGTGGGGGATGTCCTGGGAGACGTTCTGTGTATTAGACCGTTGGGGCTTATTGAAATAACGTTCAACAGCGTTTTCTTCGTGGTCTCTCTTCCAGTTACTATCCCTCTTAAGAAGACGAATGAGGCGGAAGCGTTCTTCATCAAAGATCCCTATAATTTTTATTTCAATAGGGGATTGGGAGAGCCTCTTGGAAAAATGTAATTCTAAAAAGAACTGAGAAATTTTCTGCAACGTTTTGTGCGTAGACTATTCCCTCCGGCGCCTCATGCCCAGGGACCCTTACCACGTTGGGCGGGCAGAAAGAGACACTCGCCAAAGAGGAGTTTTTTGGCAATAGCGGAGGTTGTAAGCAAGGAGATGAAGAGAAAGAGGGAATCAACGGAACAAGTAAAGGAGGTTGAATATGGATTTAAAACCCTTGTCCCCGGAAATCAGTGAACTAAGAAATGTGATCATTGCTTCAAATCTTGCTTCTTGTTACTTAGTTCTTGAACTGCTTAAATCAGAGAAAAATGAAACCTTGAATTATGAAAAATTCCGGAGTCAATGGATAGATATCTACAAAAGCACTTACGGAATTGTCTCCAAGATGAAACCTCGAAAATCTTCGAGGTAAAGAATTCCCCTGAAATGGTGAAGGTGATAGATCGGGAGATCGCTTCTCTCTTGGTGTAAGGTTCGATGACAAGGGCTTTCACTTTTTCATCAGGCCTTTTGGTAATTTCGCCACTCATACTTATCACCTCCTGGATTCCCCCAATAAGAAAAGGAGCCTCGTTGAAGGCTCCCTTCGACTTGTGTTTTACTCGGTGCTTTGCGATGCTATTGGAAGTTAGTGATTACGTATTTTTTGATTTCCGGGTCTTTTGGAGGGCTTAAAAGGATCTCTTTTTCCTGTAACTTGGCATTTCTGGCGATAACTTTTCAAACTCTTCAAATAAATTTATATAATTTCCACGTCCTCTCCAGGCCCGGTTTTCCCTCCTTTTTAAGGAAATATTTTATCAAATTCTCTTTATGGATGTCAAGACAATTCTTTGAAATTGTTCAATAATTCCGAAACATTTAGTTGAGTCTGTCTTGAATATAGCCCCGATGGAAAAGACGTTAAATAGGCATCTTTTTACGATCTTAAAAACCTGTTTTCTGCATCTCTGAACTCCTTTTCCCTTGAATCCTGGCAGGACTCCCCAGCCTATCTGTGAAGATTTTGAATTTCGGGAAGGAAGAGGTTAGAAGGAGGTCGTTTGGTTTACCTACTAATGGTTAGATATTCCAAGGCTCGATGGTTAACGATTACTGAATGAAAGCTAGCATAAGACTCTTGGAATAATCGAACTTCTGCCTTCCATCAGAGTGAATAGATGGATATCCTCTCGTAACTTTTTCAAGGTGTGGGAAATGCCTGCGGATACGGTCGACGCCTTGAACTGCTCCTGTCATTGTGTCTTCGTGAACTTTGCGACCACCGCACGGAAAAACGCCAGATGCTCTGGCAGCCTTCCAACTGGCTGCGGCGTATAGCTGAGTTTCACGATCACGGTACGAGTGTCTGGATCGACATAGATGAATTGATGGTGCAAACCGACCGCCATGAACGCCTTGGAGTTCGGAATCGTCCACCATAGATATTGATAGCCCATTCCCGCTTCTGGCGCGGTTGGCTCTGGCTCGTGAACACCATCGGTTGCTTGCTTTACCCAATCGCTTGGAACTACTTGCTTTCCGTCTGCAACTCCACCGTTAAGGATCATAAGGCCGAAGCGGCCATAATCCCGCAGGGTAGCGTTAAACCCGGCGCCAAAGAACTCGCGACCAACCTCAGGAGGTCCATCCATGATCCAGTAGCCATCGCGCTCCATACCAGCGGGTTTCCACAACTTCTCCGTCATGTAATCAGCGCCCTTCATGCCGACGGCACGTTCCAGAATGCAGCCGAGAACGCTCGCGTCGAGGGTTGAGTAGTTAAATACTGTTCCGGGAGTAGTCTTTCGTTTCGACTGTTTAGAAGCATAGTCACACCAACGATATTTGTAGCCCACAAGCGAGTTGTCGTGCACTTCAGTTAGTTGCGTCGGGTCTTTAAACCGGTATATCTCTAGCCAGTCGACACCGGAACGCATCATAAGGAGCTGCTTGATTGTCACGCCTTGATATCCGGAGCCTTCCATTTCCGGCAAGTACTTGGTGACGGGGTCATCAATGCTCTGGATTTTTCCCTCGGACAGTGCGATCCCGATCAGGGTCGACACAATCGATTTTGCCATCGACCAGGAGATAAAGCGTGTCTTCTCATTGCTTCCGTTTCTGTAAATTTCTGCAACGATTCGCTGGTTATTTATGACCAACAGCGCGTTTGTAGAAGTTATCTCCAAGTACTGATCCAGCGTATACGTCTTGCCATCGTATGCATAGCTCACATCGAAGCTTTTCCCCTTTTTTGGTAAGACCCATGGCTTCCCCGATGCTCTGACCACTCGCGTAGCAAATAGCTGGTCCATGTGCTGGAAGGTCAAGAAATTTAGACCCGGGTCGAACATATGACTCCGGCCCTCGATCATCGTCGGCGTCGTCCATGGCGAACTTGGCTGGGCCGTCACTACGTAGGGTGACAAAAGGCTAATGGCTGCACCCACAACGGTGAATAACCTAAAGAGACATGGCTTAGAAAACATGGGCACCTTCTGCTTGATAGGCATGGCATCTCCTCCTAATGGAATCCTTTGCGCATCTTTGGGCGCAAAAAGTAAATGAAATGAAAAATGACAAGAACCCGCTTTTGGATGGTTTTTAATATGCGATAAAATAGAGTCTTATGTCAAGAAGAAAAGACTACCAGATGTCAAGGAAGGCTTTAGGCCAGTATTGCACATAACGATTACCAAATGAAATCTTGTACCATAGTCGAAATCTGTTAACCAAAGACTTCAGGAAGAAATCACCAGAAGAGGGAGGTGCGAATAACACCCACCAAAGTTTGAGAACCGGCCATCTGGAAGGCTAAACTGGGGTTGACTGGGGGTGGATAGAAGTGATACGTTAATCCGTAAGCCAAATATGGTATGTTATAAATTTTGTAAAAAAAGATTAATCAAGAAAGGAGGCTGTTAACATGAGAGTAGCGTTTAATAGATGTTTAGGGCTATGGGTTTGGGTTGTTGTGGTTTTTTTTCTAACGGGGTGTGGAGCTACACTTAATCAGACAAGGAAAATCTCTGATCAGCTTGACCAAGATCAAGATGTAATATACAAATCTTTCAAAGTTAAACCCACAGATTTATCCTTAAGTTCAAAATGTAATGCACCCCCATCAGTAAAAATTGTCAACATTGAAAGCAGGACAGAAGATTATTTGGTATATAAAATTGCCGCGCAAACTGGAGTTATAAATCCCAAGGAAATGATGGATAGTGTTTGTTTGTATTTGAAGAAAGGCTTTGAAAAAAGCCGTATCAAAGTTGATGACCAATCTACAAAAGTTCTTCAATTAAAAATGGTGGAATTGCACGCAGCAGCTGGTATGTGGACATGGGGGGGCTACTTCAAGGCGGAGCTAATTATCCCTAAAAAGAATTTTTCTAAATTCTATGAGGCGAAGGAGAATCTTGCGAAATCAGCATTCACTGCCGCTACCTATCCTATTCATGGTGTTACAAGACAAATCATAGACGATCCGGTAATTCAGGATTACATTTTATGTAGGTGAACAAAATTGTCCTGAACGAGATTAATAACGAACGGCTTCAGTTTCCGCTTCAGACTTTAATTTTTCTGTTCTTCCAATGTCCGTCACGCAAGTCCTTTTTCATTAACGACCTCTTAAATCTTCTACTATGTCCTAACGAATCTGCAACTTGCTCTTAAATTCGTCTGTCCTTCCGTTATAAGAGAAGGTGCCTTTCTTGGTGATGAAGTTGAAAATCTCATCGTGGTTATCATTGTAATCAATGTGACCCCCAATCAACTTAGCATTCCCTATCATGCCTTTCACATTAGGTCTACATTGAATCAAAAAATCCCACTTGTTTTTTATCCTGTCCATTTCTTTCCCTTGAAGTGTTAACCCAATCCCTGGTTGGTCAAGGACATCAATCACGGTTTTGAGGAGCAGGGAGAGGAAACCTTTCTGCTCCTCAGTCAATTGCACCGCATCTTCCCCTTCATCCTCTTCCATTAAAGCATCAGCCACATACTTAACCACATAGGGCTGTCTGGAACTCTGAACACTGGCAATTCTATCAAGAAATTTATCATCGGCACCTTCTAATCTCTCCATTAGGCCTTCATTATGTTCATAGCACTTGATAATCCCCTCAGGGGAAACTTTTTTGATCTTCCCATGGGCCTCTTGAAACATCCGGTAGACAACAACAGACATATAGATCGCAAGCTCTCTCACTTCCCGACCCATTTCTTGGGTCGATTCCGTGACGAACGCCAAGAGCTCTGGCTGGCTGTTGTCAATCTTCATCAGTTCTTTCTTCGCTCTATCAGGGGGAAAACCAGCAACTTCCTGCCAGGTTTTCTCCACGATTGTTTCAGGTTTAGGTTCCATGGTTCCTCTATTTCATGTCTTATTCTTGCTTAATTACGTTGGGCTATTTCTCCTTTTTGAAAGCACCCGACATCCTCCCCTCTTTCAACTGATTTCTTCTCTTATCTTTCCTTTCGATACTATCTATTATTTCCATCAGAACCGCAGCAATAATAAACAATAAAAAAGGGACATGGAATAGAAATGCCATCAGCCAAACCGGGCTAACCTTTTCCCAGGGAAGGTTCACTTTGACGAAGAAAATGAAGGCAAGCAGACCCGGAACTAAAAATAGAAGAAAAGGTGCTACTTTTGAAAGTCTTTGCATTTTCTCTATAAGAAGATATTTGTACTTCGGCCCTGTTAATCTGCATTTTGTAAAATATCCACTGACTTTTGTACGATGAGAAGTTTAGCCATGTTCTTTAAAGAACGTTCATGAGCCTCTTTATCCAACGAAGAGACGCAATCCGATACTACCACCGGATAAAATCCCCTATTTGAAGCGTCACGTGCCGAAGATTCAACGCCAAATTCGGTAGCTATTCCAGTAAATATCAGGGTTGTAACACCACGATTGCGCATCATATATTCGAAATTTGTTCCGATAAAGATACTTGCCGTGGATTTTTCAAGGACGATATCGGTAGGTCGAGGCTTGATTATCTCGGGTATTTCCCGCTCTTTCGAACCAATTGCCATAAAAGGAGGTAACTTCTTTATATCATCCACATTAAAACGCTTCATCATCGAATAGTAGTTCCATGAGGAGGCGAAACCTGTAGGGAGAGGCGTAATTAATGTATACGCCACGGGCATCTTGTTTCCCAATTTTTCAATAACCTTTTTCAGAGTAGTCATAAATTCCTCTTTGTTAAATATTCTATCCACCAAACCAATTTGCACATCCCAGACAATGAGACAAGAATGTTTTGGCTCAACTATTTCCCGGATGTTTTCGTAGACTATCACTCCATTTGCTGTTTTCATTTATGTACCTCCTTTTTGGCGAATACTTACTTTTTCTTTTAATCTCCCGATCCACCACCTTCACTATCTTTAGGCTATGGCTTCTGCTTGCTCGACTGAAACAACGAATTCCGCATATTGGTCATATCCCTCTAAAAAATTATTAAGCTCTTCCTGAGTAAAAAGGTAGACATTCATTACAGGATTTTCTTTAAAGGGAATAATGGTGGTTACCCGATACTTAGAGGCTTGGTAAATATCAAGTTCATCACTTCCAATCGCCTTCGATTCGATTAGCACCCGTCTTACATCCTTTCTTAGAGGAACTTTTTCGCCCCACATTCATTTTTAATTTTTTGATTTCCTTTTGGACGTCTTCTAACATGTGCCCGTGTAAAGTAAGTCTGAGCTTGCAGAAAGAACAGGTCAGATTATCCCCTTCCACCAACTTTGCCACGGGACAGTCCATCTTTTTGCCACAGATTGGACAAGTAAAAGGAAATCGCCCAGCGTTCGGCCTTCTTGCATCTCCCATGTTCAATTATTACATTAACTGTCTCTTTCTCTTCATCTCCTGATCCATCACCCCACCCATCTCCAAAAACTCTTCCTTGGTGAATATCCCTTTTCCCACAAGTAACCTGGTAATGGCTTCTTCAAATGAAACAATCTACATCTCTCTGAGAGGCCTTTTGAAATAATAATAGAAAGGATACGTAATCAGGAATTCATTCGCCTCACCCGTCTTTTTAAGAGGGATGGTAACTGGAAGAGAGATCACGAAGGCCGCTGCTCCTAAAGGTATTTGCATGAATCCCTGCGGTCTAACCCAAAGAACGTCCAAAACAACTTCCGGTACAGAAAGGTCTGCCGTAGATTCATCTTTGGCAAAGAGGGGCCCGGTGAAAGACAACACAAGGAGAGAAACTGTTAAGAAAATTATAATCCTTTTCATTCATATCCTCCTTTGATGGGTTATTTTTGTCTTGAGACTGGGAATAACCATTTCAAACCACAATCAATCCGATAAGCCCTTCCATTGCACTAGCTGGGACATGAGGAGTTCTTCAGATGAAACGATTTGTTTGGGGTCAAAGGGGATTGCCATTGTTAGCCTCCATAGAATCACTGTGAAAGTTATCCTTTATCGCAGCCAAGATATTTAAATAGGCCACTGACATAGTTCCCCCATGTTGGAATCAATTTATCAATTTCATATGAAAGCAGAGCTATTTCTCCATTATGAATTTTATTGTGAACCTCTTCCAACTTCTCATATTGCAAAGGCCATGTAATTTTTCCTGATTGATTAATCATATAAAAGCTTCTTCGCTTTTCATCAATTTCAATTATTCTCAACAAGTTAAGGCCATCTGCTGCCCAAAATTTAATTCCCTATCCTTGATTTCCTTTAATTTTTCCCAACTAAAAGAGCACCTCGGAATAATCTCTATTTTTTCCAACATAACTCCCTCTTGTTTTCTCCCTCCTCCCTGTTAACTTTTTACTTCCCTCTCCCCACATAAACCTCCATATGTCTCTCATGCTCTTCCCAGTTCTTCTTATATCTTTCAGCCAATTTCTTATCCCACTACAGCCCAATCTATATTTTCTGAGGAAGGCCGAGGTGCAGGTATCTCCCAACGTTCGTCCCGACTCGAATGCATAAACAAAAAATGAGTTCTATTTTTAACGTAAAAGCGATAAAGTTGTGAATGCTTTCCTGCTAATTTCAAATCGAACTTAAATCTCTTTTGTTCCAAAGCAGCTTTTAAGTTCGATAAAAATTCATTAACCAGTTCTCTTCCGGCTTCTCTTAACATTTCTTTCATCCCATGTTAATAATCTCTTAAGGTGAGCCTGAGGGTAAAGGTCGATAAGCAAAACCTTCTTCCCTAACTGGGTAAGCCCCCTCCTATGTCTATGGTAGGGCTTGTTTTACCTAACCCGCCTTTCTGGTTCGCTATGGCTATTATCTTCGTGGGGTTATTAGCTCCTGCAAATTGTTTTGACAAATTTTGCGTATTTATTATTTGAAATGAATGCTCTCCCGAAAGCGTCAGGATCTTTTGTCCATTTTTTTAGGTGATGTTTTTCTCTTTCTTTTCCAAAATCCATTTCCATAATATAAGCCGTTACTCT
>Ga0326728_10018495_pt1 | contig 13722 bp, 12 predicted proteins | sample MB3enrmetagenome_FD_207602 | JGI IMG/M metagenome (GOLD analysis project Ga0326728, IMG submission 207602) | Lab enriched peat soil microbial communities from McLean, Ithaca, NY, United States - MB31MN | ecosystem: Environmental > Terrestrial > Soil > Wetlands > Peat | place: USA: New York... | reverse complement strand
GCGCCAGATCAGCCAGGAATCAATGGTCCCGCAGGCGAGGTCGCCCCGCTCCGCCCGTTCACGAGCGCCGGGAACATTTTCCAGCAGCCAGGCAATCTTGGTCCCGGAAAAATAAGCGTCGGTCACCAGGCCGGTTCTTTCCCGAATGACCTTATCGAAGCCCTCTTGCCGGATGCGGTCGCACAAAGCGGCCGTGCGGCGGCACTGCCAGACGATGGCAGGATGAATGGGCTTGCCGGTGGCCCGGTCCCAGAGGAGCACGGTTTCGCGCTGGTTCGTAATGCCGATGGCGGCAAGGTCCTCCGCATTGGCTGGAGCCTCCGCCAGAGCGGCTTTCGCGACCTCCAACTGCGATTGCCAGATTTCCTCGGCATCGTGCTCGACCCAGCCGGCGCGGGGATAATGCTGCTTGAATTCCCGACTGGCTGAGGCGCACACCGCACCGTTGCGGTCAAACAAAATGGCGCGCGAGCTCGTGGTGCCCTGGTCGAGGGCTAAGACGTACTTTGGCATCTCAATCCCTCCGCATCGGAGCGGTCTAGCTTACTTGAATTGAACGCCGAAAGACAAATGCAGTTTGCCGCATCGTGTAATCCCTCAGTCTCGGAGGGCAGCGCCTGGAGCTTCTAGCCCTCTCCCCCTTGGGAGTCTGATAACCTTTGTTTGTAGCGGCGGTCTCTGACCGCCGGGGTGAAAATAAAGGAGTTCGGCGCTCAGAGAGCGCCGCTACAGCGCGTCGCCTAAGGTTATCACAAAGACTCCCTTGGGGGGGGAGTACGTAGAAACTCGAGGTACCGCCCTAAACGGCGGCGCTACTTGTTTGCCCACGCTGGCGGAAGGGTTGGGCGAGCGCAACCCAAACCGCTTGAACTATTTATCCAAGAATGCGATACTAGCCTCGTTCACCTTTGGGCGAACTATCGTGGGACCGAAACCTAATCTTCAGATTAAGCGTCTTAGGAAGGGCAGGCTCACCGCTTGGGTGAGCGGCTTGATTCCTATGCGAGACAGGAGTTTGTATGGCAGATAAGACCCAAGACCCCGGGCACGCGATGTTCGGTTTGAACGAGCCGGTCCAAAGTGCCGCGCCGGCTGCCGCACCCGGCGCCCCCCAAGTTGTGTATGTGCAGGCGCCACCCCCCGTCCCCGCGCCTTCGGCCGGCGGCAGCACGATGCGCTGGCTGGTAGGCGCGCTGCTGGCGCTTTCGGTGATTAACCTCATTTTGGTGCTCTATTTCTGGAGCGATTTTAAGACTACCGTCTCGAAGCAGACTGACCAGTTGGACTTGCTCACCCGGCGCATGGACACCAGCGACGAGCGCTACGCTCAGTTGCGCGGCCAGTTCCAGGTGACGTCGGAGAAACTGGGCCTGACCGAGCAGGAACTCGCGCGCGCGCACGCCCTGGCGTCGGACATCCAAAAGAAGCAGCAACAGGCTGTTCAGCAACTGAACGACGCCATTTCCAAAAAGGCCAGCGCCGAAGAAGTAAATAAGGTCCAGGCCGACGCCAATTCCAAGATCGGCGGGCTTTCCACCGACTTGGCAGGCACGAGGAAGGATTTGGAGAGTACCAAGTCCGAATTCGCCAATGCGCTTTCGGGAACCAAGGGCGAACTGAGCGGCGCCATCGCGAAAACGCATGATGAGCTGATCGCGCTGGCCCACAGGACCGACAGGGACTATTTCGAGTTTAATCTTGCTAAGCGACGCTCCCAACAGAAAGTCGGGACCGTGACCGTGCAATTGGAGAAGACAGACACCAAGCGGAACGTCTTCACCGTCAACCTCCAATTTGATGACAAGCCTCATGTGCATAGGGACAAAGCCATGGACGAGCCCGTGTACTTCTACGTGCAAGGGGCTTCGAGCGCCCTCGAGTTGGTGGTGAATAAGCTGGGCAAGGATTCCGTCGCCGGCTATATCAGCACGCCCAAGGGGTTCTTCCCCAGTGCGACAAACGTACTGGCTGCGCGCCCTGGAGCGTGAGCCGGTGTGAAAAAATCGTGCTGTAGCGGCGGTCTATGACCGCCGCCTTTAGAATCAATCACCTCGGCGCTCATAGAGCGCCGCTACAAATGGCCGGTCCGATTTTTTCGTGCCCCCTGAGCCGTCGCGAACGAGGGCTGACCTTCGACCGCCAACACTGATTGTCTCTCAAGCTCGCGTCTCGCCTTATAGAGGCGCGAGCTTCTTGTTTTTCCGGCGGGCCTCTTCCTCTCTCACTCAGCCCTGTCATTCCGAGCCCATTCGCTGTCATCCTGATCCCGCCGTCGCGGGAGAAGGATCTCCGCAGTTCGCTCAGGGTAAACTCCGCGAGGCACGCTTCCTGTTCCCTATTCCCTAACCTGCTCTGGTTTGCCGGGAACCGCCGCTGAGATACACTGCCGGGGACGAGCCGTGGCGCTGCGCGATTTCCTCAGATGCTTCAGGGTCGTATTTCCGCGCCGACCACACAATGATCGAAAGCGAGCACAGCATGGCTCGTGAGGACAGAGAGGGTTCTGCAACAGTAAGGGAGTTCATGGCATTTGTCTCCTCAGTCGGGGAAGTGTTTTGGAAGTTCAAGAACCCAGAATCGGACTTTCTCGATTCTCACTAACCCTGGGTCTTGACGAGTGGATCAGAGATTTGATAGAGCACCCCTTGCCAGGCTGCACTGAACGGTTCAGAATATCTGGAAAGAACAGCTCAGAATTTCCGGAACCCACAGTTTCTTCTGAGCATCGAAAGGAGGTTGATAATGGCATGTCTCATTCATCACAAGCCAGATCCCTGTCCTGACTGCGCCCGCGCGAAGCTTAAAATCCCACCAAAGCTCGCTCCTAAACTCCCGGCCCCCAAGCCCGCCCAACATGTTGAGTTCAAACCGGTGTTGAATCCGGAGCCCGTTCCGCTCAGCGCGGTGCTCCCGCCCAAAACGCGAATCGAGGTGGTGGGCGGTAAACGTTTGTTGAAATGTCAATACAACATCCTGGGATGCGCTGGGCCGAAGCCCGGCGATTGGCTGACGAAAGGTTACACAAAGTGTCCGCAGTGCACCAGCGCACCGGCTGGTCCGCAATATCGTCCCTCTCTGGTACCCACTGCATGGGCTGTCTGCCTTCAGGACATATACAAAGACAAGCAACCAAAATTTTTCAAAAAGGACTGGACGTCGACAAAGACACGGGAGGAAATGGCTGATGAAATATACGATCATCTCCGCGGTTTAGGTGTAGGCGAAGTAGCGGTTGGCACCGCAGATTTTTTGAACTGGTATGATAGCATTAAGGTGCCACCCGAGTCACCCACCCCTCAATTTGCTCAAGACCGAGAGAAAGAGGCACTGAAAAACCGAAAACTCATGCCAGCGCAAACCGACCTCTTGGCCAAGGATTTTTACTGGTATTGGCATCCTCATGGCGGAAACAAGAACGCGCTGGCTCGTGTTTATATGAACTTGGAGCCGTCCAAAGCGCCCGATGTCTATCGCTGGATTGTTGGTAAATTTGTAAATGACCTCGGTCTGGATTTGGCTACCGGAGTCAAAATCGCTGGGCCTGGGACATCGCGTACCGATACTATCGTTCTCTATCTTCATAAAGGAAGCGATGCGGATCGGCAAAAGGCGGTTGATTTGATTGCCTCGGGAATCGATTCGGGCCAAATATCACAGGCGGCGTTCAGGAAGCCGTTGGCAGCCTTTACTCATCCGACCGTATATAAGAACGTCACGATAGCTGGTATTTCCACCGGCGCTGAACCTCCGTTGGGTCCGAGCCACATACCGACGAAGAGTCTCGGCACGGCAACGGCCGAGTGTATTACCGACGCCTTGCTGGAAATCAAAAAGAGTGTTGATGCCAAACGGGACTTTCCAAACGGAACGCTCGTGTTCTTCCTCGAAACCACCTGGCAAAACATGAAACGAGAGGGCTTGGAACACTCTCAGCCAATCTGAATGTGGATTCCGGGGCATGGTGATGGCGATTCCGAAATGATCGTAATAACAATTCCGGAGGGAAACGGGGGAAACGGTGTCAGGGGGGAAACGGTGTCAGGGGAAACGGTGTCAGGTACCGTTTCTGCGGTCCGCGGGAAGAGGGGAAACGGCGGGAACGGTACCTGACACCGTTTCCCCCCTATTCCCTATTCCCTGCTCCCTATTCCCTAACACGCTTCTCCTCCCACCCACCCTGTCACTCCGAGCCCATTCGCTGTCATTCTGAGCGAAGCGAAGAATCTCGCTCTGCCGCTCAAGGTAAACTCCGCGAAGAATCTGCTTTTGCCTTTCGCCTCGGTCCGCGCTGTGATAGCGGTCGGCATCGGGCTGCGCGCCGTGGGGCTGCGCGATTTCCTCAGATGTTTCTGGGTCGTGTTTCCGCGCCGACCACATGCTGATGGAAAGCGAGCACTGCATAGCCCGCGAGGACAGCGATGGTTCTGGAATGGCAGTAGTCATGACATGGTCTCCAGTATTCTTGGGTGGAGTCTTCTCAAGGAGAGAAAAGAAAGGGCAATGGAGGCTTCCCGCGTCTTTATAGCTAAGCTAGCCACCTTGTGCCGGAAGGAGCCAAAGAAGACAAAGCGAGCTGGACAGCGTCTCCGCGCCAGTTGAAAGATCGTGGATTGACGTGATAGTCTGCCCTTTGCTTTTCCGACATGTCCTTGAAGGTGAAGAATGCCAAGGTATGATTTCATGTGCGCCCGAGGACATCTGTCTGAGATCCATCTCCAGTTGGCAGAGTACCGCGATGAAGTCCCCTGCCCGACGTGCGGACTGACAGCAGTAAGGCAGTATGCGGGCCGCCCCTATGAGATGCCGTGCACCCGCCCTTACGAGGTGGATCCGAGATCCACTGAAGCAAAGGTCGGTCCGGCCAAGACTGTTCCCTCCATTACTGTGCGATCGGTCGCGGATTTTCGGCAGGAATGTCAACATGCGGCGGCCTCGGTCCGTCGTTTTTGCCGGATTGCCTACCGTGGACAGCCGAGGGAATATTGCCTCGTGGATAGAACCATTTCTTTGCTGACTGCGGACGAACGTGGATCGACCATCGGTGTATACAAGAGCCCTGGGCCTTTTTATGACGAGCCAATGTGTAGAGACGGTTTCTTTCGTGAATACCTTGCAAGCCTTCGTTTGCGCCGCCGTCGTGAAGGAGGCTCGGCCGTAAAGTGGGCAGCCCAGTGGCCAAACCGACCTCAAATGTGGTATGAGCTCCTCGCGTTACAAGGACTTGTGCAGCACTACGGCTGTCCAACCGTCTGCGTTGATGTGACTTCTGAGCCTATTGTTGCGCTTTGGTTCGCCCTGCACGAACGGCATTCCTTAGCTCACCGCGATCCATCGGTACTGGCCGCAACCTACGAGATTACAACTTGCGACTACGGTATTGTCTATGTCCTAGAGGTACCCGCACCCTACGTCGGCCGACAGCGGAAAATAATTCCTAACGTCCTATGCTTGGATCTGGCGGCTGAGGTTCCGAAGGCGAATTGGCGGCCGGGGAGGCAGTCGGCGATGACGATATCGCAGGAAGAGTGGGGCGTTATTCCCGGCGATACTTTCAATCGTCTGGCTAGCTGCATTGTGAAGAGGCTGTTAGTCTCCCCAGGATTGCAGGAACAACTTACAGAAGCGGAACGCGGTAAATTCAACATGCGTTGGTTATTTCCGTCTTACAAGGAGGATCCAATCTACAGACACGTCCTAGGCCATCGACTCTTTAAGACCAAGGAGCTGCACCGCCCTGAGTGGTTAATTTACCCGAAGTACGTAGCAAATTTCACCGGGTCTGAAAATCGTTCTTCTGCATGGCACTGCTTCACCGGGCAACGCTAGCTTAGCTAGGCGGCGGCGTGATGATTCTGCACTGCCCATTCTGTGTAGCCAGCTGTATAACGAATCGCCGGCTCGCGGAGCGTGGCGTCGCGCACACACAGCACTCGGAACTCCGTTGGCAGGCGGTTCAGGTACAGGCAGATGCGGTCAAAGTTGGTGTCGGAGGCGCAGCGGGCTAGGGCCGAAGCCACCGCGTATTGCGCTGCCGCGTTCTCCGGCACCGGTTCCTGGGTTGGGTTCAGCAGGATGGCATCAATGTTGGGCAATTCCCGGAACATCCGCAAAAAGGCCGAGAATTCAGTGGACGCGCCGGTCCCTACCGCTCCCGCAATGACTTCGTGCTCAATCGCTGGTTTTGCTTGCGAGTCGAGGGAATCGAGGATGCGTGAGACAAACTCCTATTCAGGATTACAGAATATAGCGATGACCATTGCTGTAGCGGCGGTCTACGACCGCCGTCTTTTCGGCGCTCATAGAGCGCCGCTACAAACGCCGTTGTCACTATGTTCTGAAATCCACAGCAGGAGCGCGGTGAGGGGAAGGCGTTGGCGTCACGGTCGAAAGCACTCAGCAGCTCCGGCCGGAAAAGCAACTGCGGGGATTCTTCGGCGCCCGAAGAACGGGGCCTCAGAATGACAGCGCAGGGGGACCATTCCTGTAGCACCAGTTCGAGCGTCGTTGTTTCGCCGTGGAGATTTCTTCTTCTCAGTGTTCTCTGTGGCCAAGAAAAGGACTAAACACAGCGCGGCGGAGCCGCAACCAAAAGCAGATTCTTCGCTACGCTGCGCTCCGCTCAGAATGACATGTCATCCTGAGCAAAGCGAAGGATCTGCTTTTCTTCGCGCCACGCGACGAAGTTCGCCATTAGTACTACAGAGGGCACTGAGACCCTGCGCCCTGCAATCCGTCAGCCGACGCACGCGGGGCTCCGTGGTCTCTGTGTTGAGGCTTTAGAGGCACAGAGGAGACAGGTCGGACAAAGAGTCGTAGGTCTGCGGAGGTAGATCTTCCCCCTCCACCGTGTCATTTCGGGCGCAACGACCTATCTCGAAATTCTTTCGTTTCCTTAGCAAGATTACTCGCGGAGTTTACCTTGAGCGGCAGAGCGAGATTCTTCTCCCGCGACTGCGGGATCAGAATGACAGCGAATGGGATCGAAGTGACAGCGGTAAGTTTTTGTAGACCCACGCCTTCGCTGCTAGAATGACGCCTTGACCTGTATGCTAAGAACTCAATGATCTAATGGGGGGCTTATGTTTGCATTTCACGGTGTGGATTACATGGAGATTGACGCGCTCTTCAACGACCAGGAAAAGCTGGTGCGACAGACGGTGCGCGAATTTGTGGACAATGAAATCATACCTAAAATCGAGGAGTGGAACCGGGAGGGGAAATTTCCCAGGCACCTCGTACCCTTAATGGCAGAGCTGGGGTTTTACGGCGCGAACTTGGAAGGTTACGGCTGCGCGGGGATGTCCAACGTGGAGTACGGGCTGATCATGCAGGAACTCGAGCGCGGAGACAGCGGCTTGCGCAGCTTCGTCTCCGTGCAGGGCGCGCTGGTGATGTATCCTATCAAGGAATACGGCTCCGAGGAGCAAAAGCAGCGCTGGCTGCCGGCGCTCCAGCAGGGCAGGGCCATCGGATGCTTCGGCCTTACGGAACCCGACTTCGGCTCGAACCCCGGCGGCATGAGGACACGCGCCCTAAAGGATGGTGACCGCTACATCCTGAATGGCGAGAAGGCCTGGATTACCTCCGGTACAATTGCAGACCTGGCGGTGGTGTGGGCGCGCACGGACGAAGGTGTCCGCGGTTTCCTGGTGGAGAAAGGCACGCCGGGCTACACCTCGAAAGACATTAAAGGGAAATGGTCGCTACGCGCTTCGGTGACCTCCAGCCTGTCACTCCAGGACGTTCGCGTGCCCGCCTCTAACATGCTTCCCAAAGCGCAGGGGTTGAAAGCGGCGCTGAGCTGCTTGACCCAAGCGCGCTATGGCATCGGATGGGGGGCGATCGGGGCAGCGATGGCCTGTTACCACGAGGCCTTGGAGTACGCGAAGATACGAAAGCAGTTTGACGACAAGCCCATTGCTTCTCACCAGCTCATTCAGGCGAAGTTCGCCGATATGATCACCGAAATCACCAAGGCGCAGTTACTGGCCTTACAGGTGGGGCGCCTGAAAGATCAAGGGCGCGCCGATTTCGCGCATGTCTCCATGCTCAAGCGGAATAACGTTAAGATGGCGCTGGAAGTGGCCCGAGCGGGACGCGACATCCTGGGCGCCAATGGCGTCGCCGATGAATATCCCATCTTCCGCCACATGTGCAACCTGGAATCGGTCTTCACCTATGAGGGCACACACAACATCCATACGCTCATCATCGGCGAGCGGGTGACGGGCGTGCCTGCCTACAAGTAGGGCCGGGGCTTGTCACGGCCTCCCGCCGCCTTTTCAGAATCGCACGCTTCGCGAAGCAGGTGATCTATACGCCATGCGGGGTATGGTGCTATGCTACCGGGCAACAGCTCTTGTTGGGACCGGCAGAAGGGGGTTAGGGATTACCACCTGCCATGGACAAGGCGTACATCCTTCGGGAAATAAGACGAACTGCGGAGGCAAATGGCGGGGTGCCACTCGGATCACGGAGATTCTTCTCCGAGACAGGAATTAAGGTGCCTGATTGGTTCGGGAAATATTGGGCTCGATGGGGTGATGCTCTCCGTGAAGCGGGCTTTGTCCCGAATAAACTGCGGGCTGCGTACGACAGAGGAGAACTCCTCGACCAATACGCAGTGCTCGCTCAGGCGCTTGGCCGACTCCCCTCGAAAGGCGACCTGCGTCTCAGAGCTCGTACGCATCCTGGGTTTCCAAGCGATAAGACGTTTGAGGCGCAGGGAGGGAAGTCAGCATTCGTCAAAGAACTCCTCGATCATTGCCGAAGCCGCGGTGCATACGACGATGTGGCCCGCATGTGCGAGGAGTACGCCAGTCACCATGGAGCTCTGCGCGACGAACTGGGGCCTGTGGTGCAAGACGGTTTCGTCTATCTCATCAAGTCGGGCCGTTTCTACAAGATTGGCAAGACCAATGCCGCAGGGCGTAGGGAGTACGAGCTAGACATACAGCTCCCCGAAAGCGTCAAGACAATTCACGTAATTCGAACTGACGACCCGGGCGGTATCGAGGCGTATTGGCATAAGCGATTCGAGGAGAAACGAAAGAAAGGGGAATGGTTTGAACTCACGGGAGCCGATGTCGCAGCCTTTAGACGGCGGAAGTTCATGTAGGCGGCCCAAGGCTGCGGTCTGAGGCTCTCTCACCGCTGATCGGAGTGGGCCTTCAAAAGCCCGCGGCTCAGGGATGAGGTGAGATCAATCCGCGGGCCTGATGTTTTGTGCCCGTCAGCAACCACCCCCTAGCCCCCTCCTTACCAAGGAGGGGAGTTCGCGAACGAATTGTCCTCCTCTTTTGGAGGAGGGGATTAAGGGGTGGCGGCTCGACCACCCCCGGCTCCTCCTGAACCATGAGGGGAGCTTGAGAGCAAATTCCCCTCCTCTCTGAGGAGGGGATCAAGGGGTGGTGCGCATGAGAATCCACAACCGAAAGTCCATGGAGGATATCCGAAGGTATCTCAGACACTCACTGACTCCGGCCGAAGCCACCCTCTGGAAAGGCTTGCAGGGTTCGAAACTAGAGGGCAAGAAGTTCCGTCGCCAACACAGCATCGGCAACTACGTGGTGGACTTCTACTGCCCCGAGTGCAAATTGGCCATTGAGCTTGACGGGCAGAAGCACTTCAACTCAATCGCTTCGGAGTACGACCTGCGTCGCAACGAGTTCTTGAGGCGATACAACGTTCGGGTGCTCCGGTTCGAGAACCGCGCGGTGTTCGAACATCCTCAGGGTGTGCTGGAGGCCATCAGGAGTCATCTGACAACTCCGACGACCACCCCCAACCCCTCCTGAACCAGGAGGGGAGTTTAGAAACGAATTCCCCTCCTCTTTTGAGGAGGGGATTAAGGGGTGGTGGGCAGCTCCCCCTTCGGCTGCCTTGTAGTCGGACGGACCGAAGCCCGAACCATCACAGATTGACGACTTTCATTGCCTGCTCCGCGTAGCGTTCCCCGGCCGTGACTCCCTTGGGCGCAACTTCGTTGATCCGCGCAAGGTCTTGGGGTGAGAGCTTTAACTGCAGCGCCGCAATGTTTTCCTCCAAATGCGTCCTCCGCGTCGTACCGGGGATGGGCACAATATCCTCGCCCTGCGCCAGCACCCAGGCCAATGCCAACTGTGACGCTTTGCAACCTTTTTCCGAAGCGATTTGCTCGACCCGGCAAACAAGGTCCAGATTGCGTTTGAAGTTCTCGCCTTGGAAGCGCGGATGATTGCTACGAAAATCCTCGGGCGCCAAGTCTTCTACGCTCTTGAAACGGCCCGTCAAAAACCCACGACCGAGCGGGCTGTAAGCAACAAAGGCGATTCCAACTTCCCGGCAGGTGGAAAGAATCTCGCCCTCGGGATCGCGGCTCCAGAGTGAATACTCCGTTTGCAAAGCGGTGATGGGGTGGGTGCGGTGCGCGCGGCGAATGGTCGCCGGAGCGGCCTCGGAAAGCCCCAAGCACCTTACCTTGCCCTCTTCGACCAGCCGCGCCATGGCCCCTACGGTTTCCTCGATGGGCACACTGTCGTCAACACGGTGCTGATAATAGAGGTCAATGGACGCAATGTTCAGGCGCCTCAAGCTGGCTTCGCAGGCGCTGCGCACGTACTCAGGCCGGCCGTTGATTCCCACGAAGCTGCCGTCTGGTCCCCGCACGTTGCCAAACTTGGTGGCAAGAACAATATCATTCCGCCGACCCTTGATGGCTTTCCCGACCAGTTCCTCGTTGTGACCCGTGCCGTACATGTCGGCGGTATCCAGGAAATTCACGCCCAGGTCAAGCGCGAGATGAATGGTTGCAACAGACTCCTCTTCGTTTCGTGGCCCGTAGAACTCCGACATGCCCATGCATCCGAGGCCGATGGCAGAGACGGTGAAAGAACTGTTATCCAGTTTTCTATAACGCATTCAGATCCTCGCCTGGAGAGCGTTTAGATTGGCCGCACAAACTGAGAATATCATCCAGGGCGGGTCTCACTCAACCGTCCACTGACCGAGGGTGTCGGGAGCAGGAGGGGAGTTTAGGAGCAAATTCCCCTCCCGCCGCGGCGGGAGGGGATTAAGGGCCGGTGACTGGACCACTCCCAACCCCTCCTGAACCAGGAGGGGAGTTGCCGCCTTAGGCTGGACTAATGAAGTTCTTGCATCTGCACCGCGCCGGACGTAAGCTCCGGGAACTTGGAAGGCCGCGATTGCGTATGTTGTGGTAGAGATGAGTCGAGGAGAGTCCTATGAGCACAAGCCCCCAACCCCCGCGTCCCCCCATTCCGCCGCAACCCCCACGGTCGGGCAGCAACATTGTTGCGATTGCCCTGTTGGTCCTGGCGCTGATTGTCCTGGTGAGTGGAATCGCTGTTTGGACCGGCTTAAGGTTCCTCTCCCACAACCTCCGACTGCAAGTTGAGGAGAGGGGGGGCGGCAACAAGGAAGTTTCCATCAATACGCCGGTCGGATCAATTGAAGTTCATCATGATGTCAACGAGGACAGCTTGGGTTTGCCCGTCTACCCCGGCGCCATGCGGGTGAAAGACAAGGACTCAGCAGCAGTAAACCTCGGTTTCGGAGGCGAGGCGAGCGTGCAAGTACTGGCCGCGAAATTCGAAACTCCGGATTCATTGGAGAGAGTCAAGGCCTTCTACAAAGGGCGCCTGGGAAATGAAGTCACTAAACTCACCGAGCAGGGTTCGGAAGGAAAAACTACCTTCGAGATCAAGACCCACAATCTGGAAAAGGTCGTTTCGTTGGAAGGCGGGGGGAGTCGGACGCTAATCAAATTGGTCCGGGTATCTTTCGGCAAGAACGAGAGCAACTAACAAAGGCAGTGCACAGTCGAAAAGGCAGTCGTCAGTCGACAGTTGACAGTTAACAGTGGAAATCCGGAGATGCCATCAGGCCCAACGGGCTCTCCCTCGATACGTCAGCAGGTTGCTCAAGAAAGGCACGCGCACGTCGTTCTAAGGGAACAAGTCAGGTCGCGGTCTTAATTGCGCCGGCCGGCCCCTCGGCGATCCTCCTGCTGAATGTGCGATCATCGCAAGAAAAAACCCGTACAGTGTGATATAGTTATAAAGGTACGCGTCCAGTCAGCCTGCGATATCACTCTTCAGGCAGCACACCCTGGCCGAGAGTGGAGCCTCTTCGGCAGCGGTGGGCGAAATGTCCAAGTAACCCTTTTTGTTATTTGCACGTCAAAGTCAAGGGGGAATAAACCCGGAGACTCAGCAGGCAAGTTCCTGGCGCAGGTCCCGAGCTGGGAGACGATAAGCAACGATGATCAGCCGAAATCGGTGGACGGTGACCTTTGCCCTTGGTGCGATGGTAATCGGCACGCTATTGTTGGCTTTCCCTTTGCTGGCACAGCAGCAAAACCCGGCGTCTGCGGATACGTCTTCACAAGGCCAGTCCAAGACGGGAGCGAAAAGTGGGGACAATAAGGACCCCGCGATCCAGGAACAGAAGAGCCCGGAGAATGACCGCCTTTTCTTTGTCTTGCCAAACTATCTGACGGTGGAGAATGCCAAAAATATCCCGCCGCTCACGACTGGGCAGAAATTCAAGCTGGTGGCCCTGGGAACGTTCGACCCCATCGAGTTCCCGTACGTAGGCGTTATGGCCCTCATCGATCAGGCTGAAAATACTGATCCCAGCTTCAGACAGGGTTTTGTTGGCTATGCAAAGCGCTACGGGGCCGCCTTCGCCGACACCACCATCGAGAACTTCATGGTGGGCGCCGTCTTCCCATCGCTGCTCCACCAAGATCCTCGCTACTACCAGTCGGGTAAAGGGGGGTTCTTTCGCCGTGCTGGTTACGCTGCATTGCGGGTCTTTATCACGCGCAACGACTCCGGGAAGAAACAATTCAACTACTCCGAGCTGGCAGGGAGTGCAGTTGCGGCAGCGCTTTCCAACACCTACCATCCGCCGCAAGACCGGAATGCCCTAAACAGCGCCAACATCTGGGTGACGCAGATATGGGGAGATGCGGTGGCCTTTGAATTGAAAGAATTCTGGCCCGATATTCGCCGCAAACTTCACAAGAAGCAGGTGGCTCAGCCATGATGGTCTGCCGTCGTGTGCGCTGACCCTCCCCGAACCAGAACTTACCTTCGAGAAGCCAGTGGTAAAGAGGCGTTTTCCCCGTCTACGACCTACCACTTACCGACCACAAAGGTAGTCGGTAAGCAGCCGGCAGAAGGCAGAACTGAGGCGTTTCCCCCACCTACCATCTACCACATACCGATCACAAGGGCATGCCAATAGCTTTTTCCAGCAACCTCCCAATCTGGTATCATCTTTTTCACTGGGGCATTGAAAGCGGATAAGGAGGCGTTATGGAATTTGAGCATCGCGTCGCGATTGTAACGGGTGGCACAGGCGCATTAGGAAGTTCCGTAGCTTTGGACCTGTTACGGTCTGGCGCCCGCGTCGCGGTTACGTACCGTTCCGAGAAAGAATGGGCCGCACTGGAGGGCAGGGCCGGCGATCACCAGGGGAATCTCACCGGCGCGAAAGTGGATCTGTTGCAGGCCCCTGAAGTCGAACGCCTGGTGGCAGATGTCTTGTTGAAGTGGCAGCGCATCGATCACCTCGTCGCCGTGGCGGGTGGCTTCGCGGCCGGCAAGAGCTTCGAGACCGATGACAAGACCTGGGACCACATGTTCAATCTGAACCTCCGCTCCCTCATTTTCTGTTTACGTTCCATTGTCCCGGTCATGATTCGTCAAAACTTCG
>Ga0326728_10018493_pt1 | contig 13722 bp, 20 predicted proteins | sample MB3enrmetagenome_FD_207602 | JGI IMG/M metagenome (GOLD analysis project Ga0326728, IMG submission 207602) | Lab enriched peat soil microbial communities from McLean, Ithaca, NY, United States - MB31MN | ecosystem: Environmental > Terrestrial > Soil > Wetlands > Peat | place: USA: New York... | reverse complement strand
GACACGCCGACAATGCGGCCGATGACGACGGGATCGCCGTCTTCGACCAGGTTGATCGGAGGCGTCGCGCCTTCGCCGGGCCCGACCAGGTTGGTGTAGGTGTCCCCCGAAGCGTGTTGCGGGGCGACGATTTGGGAAGCCAAAAACTGCAGGTTATCCCCAGTTTCGTAAAAGTTTTTCATGGGACGGTTTTCTCCTTTGGCCTGGAGCTATCCGCCCAGGACCGATTCAACATTGATTTGTGCGTGCTGGTTTGAAACGAAAGGGAAGAACTAGATGCGCGCGGCGGCGAGCTTCGCGTCTTTCTCGGACATGCCCGGCATCAGCTTGAATGCCTCTTCGAGAGCCGCTTTGTTCTCTTCGGCCGTGTGGGTTTCGCTTTCGCGAACGGTGCCGTTATCGGCTGCGCCCAGGTTCTTCGGCGCGGCTGTCCGGGCGCCGCCGAGCTGCTTCACATAGTCCTGCTCGGCTTTGATCGCTTCCGCAATGCCGTCGACCTTCACGGCCTCGGCGAATTGCTTGCGGATCCGCTCCTGCGAGATCGCGGGCAGCTTCGACTCAGTCAGCTGCTTGGTGAGTTCGGCAGAGACGGTGGCTTTGGCAGAGGCCTTCTGGGCTTCTTCGAATTTGGTTTTCAGATCGGCGTTCTCTTTGGTGAGAGCTTCGACCTTCGTGTTGGCTTCCTGCAGCTGGGTTTCGACTGACTTCATGGTTGTCTCCTGGGCGTGTTTTTCAACGAGTACGATCAGGTCCGGGCGACGTTTGCGGAGGGCCGCTTCGGTCACCAGGTCCACATCGATCTCGCTGTCCTGCGTTGCAGATTCCATCGCCTCGACCTGGCCGCCCGCGCCAGCGTAAGTGACGAAATCCACCGAGCGCGCGGCGATCAGCGATTCCACGACGTTCGTGGTCACACCTTCCCGCTCCTGCTCGCTGGCTTCCCCGATCGCTCGGATGGAGACGCCCATTTCGTGCAACAGACCTTGTTGATTGAGTGCATCGAGCTTTGCTTTGAACGGCGGATCGATCACGACCGCTTCACCTTTCAGCGTGCCGTCCGACTCCGCGTGCACGTTGCGCAAATTCGCGACCCAGTTGTTGACGGAGCCTTCCGGCTTTTCCTTCGCCTCTTTCTCGCTCTGGTGGTCGGCGAACATCTTCGCGCCTTCAAAGATGTGATAGTCGCGCTTCAGCGTCTCCTGGGGATAGAAGCGCTGTTTCGATTTGTTGAGGCCTGGGCGGATGACAGTGACTTTCACGGTGCCGGTGGTGGCATCGTAGGCTGATTCTTCAAGCGGAATAGCGTTGCAGGCCAGCACGCGGCGGTAGGACTCCATCGGGCAGTCGCCCGAAGTGACTGGCGTGTAGCTGGTCTCGACCGGGATCGGATCGCCAAGCTGCACGTCGCCTTCGTCGTCGAGGGTGTAATCGATCTGGAAGAGCTTGCCTTCCATCGAATACACGACTGCGCCGTTGAAGTGATCCATGCACCAGGCGCATTTGCCTTCGATCGCGTCCTGTGGTCCATCGTCGTCACAGTCCATGTCGATCCCGGCAGCGATCTTGGCATTGATCGCCTGCATCACCTTCGACTGGATCGCCGAGTAGGAATCGGACTGCGCGAGCGCTTCCTGGAAGAATTCGCCATCGATCGAGTAACTCTCTTCCGGCGTGTCCATCTTTTCCGATTTGTAGACCGCCTTCAGCTTGGCAAGCGCCTTCGCCTTGTCCGGACCTTCGTACTTGTTGCCGCGATATCCACCGTGCAGCGCGGCCCAGGCCGCGCCCATGAGGCGGTGATTCGGCTTGCCGCTGGCGTCGGTGTAGGGAAGATGGCCTTTCGAAGCGAGATACTTCACCGCTTCTTCGATGTGCTGCTGAGAAATGAATTGGAGTTTCATCGAGGAAATCCTTTCAGTTGCTGTTCGCCACAATCGAAGCGACGAAGCACAGGCCCATCACGATCAGCCATTCGTGGCCGGCCACGATCTTCTGAAGCATCACCATCCCGGACTCCTGGCGCCGGCTACCGCGCAAACACAATTCGGGTGTGCCGGCGGCGCGTCATCTCCGGAGGGGAAATCTTCGTCGACCGGAATCGGCCCTTCGGCGGCGTTCTCTTCGCAGGTCTCGCAGGGATTCGGGCCTAAGATCCACTGTTTGTACTCGACGTTGTTCCGTTCGAGCTTTCTCAGGAAAGCCCAGCTCATCGCGGAGTTCATTTCGGTGGAAGCAATCGTCGCCGCGCGTGACTTGTCCCAGAGCCCAACGGTCTGATTGATCAGCCGCGCCGTGCCGGCGACGCCGAGCTGGTCCGTGATGCCGGTCGAGACCGCATCGGCTACGAGCTTCAGACTGGTGTCGTCAAGCCCTTGGATCATCGAGTCAACGTGCTCGGAAGCCCAGCTCGCGGCTTCGTCGGCGGTCATGCCGGGGTAGTCGGCGGGTTCTTTAGAACGAGCAGCAGTGTCAAAGCCAAAAGTAACGTCATCGTCGGCCTCAGCCAGGATCGAGATCGCGTTCGCCTGCTCGATCGCGTGCGCCAGGTGATGCTTCAGCAGTGCGGACAAAATCGGACGGCGGTTGCGCAGCAGGTTGTGCATGCGCATCCCGACCGCGTGCATGGCGTGCTCAGGATCGATGCCGCGGCTAGGCTCGGCGTATTCTTCGAACTTCATCTCTTTAACGCGATCGGCGAGGGAAGAGAAATACATCGCGAGCTCGCGCTGGCATTTCTTCTGCGCGGCTTTCCCGAGCAGGCCGAGCAGGCCTGGGCGCTGGACTTTCTCCAGGAACTCGGCGAGGGTTTCTGTGATGCGACGGCTCATCGACTTCGGCCAAATCTCCGTTCGCTGAGGTGTAGTTGCTCCGCGATCATGTCTTCGAGCGTCCCGCCGCCGATCCGCACCTTGGGATCGAACGACAGCTCCAACTCGTATTCATCGAGGCGGATCGTGACCGTTTTCCCGAAGGCCATCTTCTTGATCGCCTGCTCCGGGAGTTGCACCTTGGCGAGTTTGCGGATCATGCGAGCGCTTCCTCCATTACCTTCGCGAGCCGGTTCGCGGCGCGCGCCAGCTTTGCTGACTCGGTCGAGCCGTAGCCGAGATCGCCATTGTCCGGCGCTGCGTTGCCGTCTGGCGTTTTCGGTGCTTTCGGATCGGTTGGGTTGAGTTCCGGATCCTGGGGATCGTTGCCGGCGGCTTTCGCGCGCGCCAGCTGAATCTGGTGTGCCTTTGTCTGCTGGTCCTGCAGCGCGAGCTCGCCGCGCTTGTTCTCGGCCTCTTCGACAACTTCGTCGACGTTCGCGACGTTCAGCGAGTTCAGTAGCGCGCGGAAAACGGAGGGCACAGCGATCTCGGGGAAGATGCCGGCGACGGCGCTCATGAACTGCCCGATCTTGCGGAGGTCGTCGAGCAGGATCGGCGGCAGCGTGATGTCGAGTTGCGCCGGCTCATCCGGATCCTCGTCGATCGCGATCGAGAAAATATCGCGCAGCGCGTCCTGCCAAAAGGCCTGGTAGCTCTGGAACATCTTGAGCATCGGCAACTCCATCGCCGTCGAGGTGGCCAGGTTGCCCGTTGAGGGATCGCCGAAGTAGTGCAGCATGATGCCTGTGCCGGCCGAGACCATCAGCTTCAGCTGGTCGCCGTCCGATCGCGCGTCGCCGGCGCCAGTCGCCCGCGGCATCGGCGTGAGATCTATGCCCATGTTCTCGACCCACGTTGCACCAGGCGCAGTCTGCGGATGGCGCTCGACCTGGGTCATGCCGGCCGTCGTGTACGTCGAGGCGAGCTTCCCTTGCAGCTGGTTGACGATCCCCTGGCCGCCCTTCACCTTCATCTTCGAGGCGAACTTCGCGAGCGACTGTTGGATTGCGACGCGGGCTTCCATGAAGCGGCGGTGCTCTTTCGACCAGTCGAGGTTGCAGGAAAGCAGCCCATTGCCGCGCTTCAGCAGCGTGTCGAAGGGCAAGTGATAGACGCGGCAGTCGAGCGGCCGCTGTTCCGGCTTCGCGCTTGAAATCTTACCTTTGCTCGCCGGATCCGGCTGCTCGAGGAAGAGCTCGTCGTCTTCATCGTCGTTCCGCCAGTCGCGGTAGTAAATGATTTTGTCCTGGGCCGTGAGCCGGCGATAGCCGAGCACGTGCTCTTCATCGTCCGGGTCGCAAATGATGTCGGTGATCTGCAGGCAGTCGATGCGGCGAATCGTTTTGGGGCTATTGTCGTCCTCGGAGTCGAAGATCGCGAAGAACAGTTCACCATCGACCAGCAGCTTCTTCGAGGAGCGCCGCACGCCCTCGGAGTTCATGATGGTTTTGTTCCGCTTGTTCTTCGCGAAGTCGTCGCACTTCGCTTTGATCTTCGGATCCTTCGAGTCCCACGATGGCCCGGTGCCGAGCGCGTAGTCAGTCCACAAGCGTACAGCCTGCTTCATCAGCGGATCGCGCAGCCAGTAGAGCCGCGCCTTTGCGACCAGAGTCGTGCGCGTCTGCGAATCGAGATCTGCGGCGGTCCACTGCCGCCCAGGGACAAGCCAGCCCCGATCGTCGAGTGCCAGCTCGATGTCGGCCCGGGTGAAGGCCTCGCGCAACTCCGGCACATTCTCGGTGAGGAAGTCGGCCATCTCGCGCACCGTAAAAGCCTTCTCCGTGATGGAGACCGAGGCCTTCGGGCGAAAGAAGCTGCGCGCTGTTTCGACTAAATCCACGTTACGCTGTGCCGCCAAACTGCCAGTTGAAAGTCGCTGTCACCTTGGAGCCGCCCGACCAGGTCGCGGTGACCAGAAAGGCGGAGTACGGCTTCGTGATGCTGGGGCTGCGCAGGGAAGCCGTTGCCGAGCTGTTGGTATCGAGCACGGTGTCGTTCGTTCCACCGGGCATCTGGCCCTGGATGGTCACCGAGACGGTGCTGGGCGAGCCCGAGAACATCTCTTCGACCGTCAGGTACATCCGGCCGCGGGGGTTGTGGATGATGAACGAGTCGCCCGAGGCCTTCGCAACGGCCGAGCCGCTATCGGGGTTGGTGCTGTTGATCTGGGCTGACATGAGTGTCCCTTCAGGGAAGAATTGCGAAGTCCGGTCCTTCGAAGTCGTCGAGATCCGGCGCGATCGGCCGGACGTCGGAATGCTCAATCACGATCTCCTGCTCGACGTCATCGGTCAGCGCCGTCAGTGCCCAGACGAGCGCATCCATCCGATCCGGCGAGGCCGAGAGGAATGGAACGTAATCACACATCTGGTCTTCGAGCGCGCCAAAGGCGCCAACGTGATGAACGCGGTGCTGCTCGTAGAGCGCGGCGATCGGCTCGGCACGGGTGAGCTTCCCGCGCGAGGCGTGCACGGCCTGGTAGGCGAAGTTCATCGACACCGTGCGCAGGATGGCTTCGATCAGGTCGCCGCCATTGTTCACCTCGGCGATGATGCGATCGGCCTTGTGCGCGCGGTAGCCGCCGACGATGACTTTCGCGGCGTCGTTCGGTGTGAGTTTCGCGGAGAGGTCGTCGAAAACGTAATAGTGCGGCGGCCAGTCCACGCCCGCAGGACTTGGTCCCTGGCCCGCTGCAACTATGCCCCACTCTGCGGAGTCTTCGCCGCTCGTCACTGCTGGATCGGCGGCGATCACGATGCGAGCGAGAGGCGGGCAAACACGAACACGGTCGGCATCGATCGCCTTGAGCGTCCAGAGAGCGCCAGGACGATCCTCGAGCAGCTCGGCGTCCAATTCCTGGCGGCCGAGCCGCGTGCCTTCATATTTCGAGAGAATTTTCTTGAGGAAGTTCTGCGCCAGGTTCGCCTGGTTCTCGTAGGTCGAGCCGCCGGTGACGACGGTGTCGGGACTTTTGGCGAGGGCTTTGATGAGCTTTGTCGGCTTCGGCGTCGTCGTGACTACGACCTGCGGATTGTTGCCCAGGCGAAGCCCGAATTCGGCCTGCTCCCAGGTGTCATCGGGATATTTCCAGGCAGCGATCTCATCGGCCCAGAGCTTCATGTGTTGCGGGCCGCGCAGAGACTCCGGATCTTCCGCGCTGAACAGCAGCGACACAGCGCCGGTCGGCCAGGTCAGCCGGCGCTTCGACGGTTCGTAATCCGGCTTTTCGTCTTTGCGGCAAACTTCCATGATGCTTGAGCCGGCGCCGATCCCGCGGACCATGACGTCTCGAACATCTGCGACGGTGGGGCCGATGAGGTTCACGATCGGATAGTCCTTAACCCACTTGCGGACCTGCTCAGCGCCGACGCGCGTCTTTCCGAATCCGCGGCCGGCCATGCAAAGCCAGACAATCCAGGGGCGCCAGGTTGGCTCGATCTGTGCGGGCCGCGCCCAGAGTTCCCAGTCGTGCAACAGCGCGTGCGCAGCTTCTTCGCTGATGCCTGCGAGCCGTGCGCGCACTTCTTCTGGCGATCCATGGAGAGTTTCAGCGAGAGAGCGCGGCGATGAGCTTTTCGCGTTCGCTGGTGACGTTGACATTCAACTTTTCGCCCGGCTTGTTGGCGACTCTCAGCTCCTGCACCGGCTTGCCGTAGGCCCACTCGCGCAGCTTCATGATGATGTGCACTTTCAGGCGATCGTCGATCGAGTGCCGATAGATCCCGACGAGGGCTTTCTCGTGTTCCAGTTCCTTTAAGACCTTCGCAGCGCTCTGCTCGCCGAGTGGTGCGAGTTCTTTTGCCGGGTTCTTTTTGCGTCCCGAGCCTGGCCGTGCTCCGCCCTTCGCCATCGCTTTAGTTCGGTTGCGTGCAGGCGGAATTCGCCGCCGGTGACCTCGTCATCGAAAAAGTCGTCAAACATGCGTTCTCTCCTTCGATGCCGAGCAGTCGCCGCACCAGGTGCACCCGCCGGTTGCCCTCCGTGATCCCGAAGCGCAGATAGAGCTTGTGGAACATGTTCTTCACGACCTGCGGACTGGTACCGAGTTCCGCGGCCATCTCGATATAACTCTTGCCCCAGAGCAGCATGACGCAGCACTTCGCCTGGAAGGGCGTCAACTGGGTGAGCCACTCGGGATCGAGGACAGGAGGCATGGGTTTTGAAAACGGAAAAAGAATCAATCAAATCAAAGCTGGAGGGCCGTGGAGACGGCGGCGCTTGCCTGCTCGTCGGTCACCTTTAGATACTCGCCAGTCGATGCGATCGACTTATGCCCGAGATGCTGGCGCACGTTCTGAATTCCAGCTTTGTCGATTGTTTGCATCGCGATAGAGTGCTTCAGCACGTGCGGGTGCCGCTTGTGTTTCGGGATGCCGGCGGCTTTCCCGTACTCCTGGAGGAGCTGCCAGAACCGCTCGCGGGTGATCGGGAAGAGCCTTTGATTTCTCGTCGTTTTCAACATGAAATCAAAGAGCAAGGGAAGCCCATCGAGCAGCGGTTCCGAGGACCGGGTCAGCAACTGCGTCGTCTTGAGAGACCCCTTCAGCCGCTGCACCGTGATGTGCGTCGAGCTGAAGTTATCCCGTTTCAGAGCAACTACTTCCGAGGCTCTAAGCCCGTACCGAAAGGCGAGCCAGATCATCAGGTAGTCGCGCACGCGCTTGGCCTTCGCCGCCGCCAGGAGGGCCAGAAGTTCGTCGCGAGTGAGGCTTTGAATTGCCACAAAGAATCAATAAACTTCACGTTTCGAGGAAGTGTGAAGTCCCTGCTAATGCGTCGCCGCGTGGATGATCGCGAGCACGCCCAGCTCCAGCCCCTTCGCCGCCGCGCCACCCAGGATCGCGGCCAGGAACCAGGTCTTCAGATTCGAGACTCGCAGTTCGCCCCGCAGTTCTTTCATTTCGGCTTCCATCTGCTGCCGCTCGGCGTCTCGCGCGTCGTAGAGCTCGTTGACCGTCTTCACCAGGCGCCGGTTGACGCCGTGGGCAACCTTGAGGCTCTGGGCGATTTCTCGGTGTGACGGATTATCCCAGTCGTTCCTCGTGGGAAGTTCCTGGTAGCAGCACAGGCGGTCTCTCATTCAGCAGGCGAAGCGGAATTCTGGCTGCGTGCGGCCGGAAACGCGGATGAGTTTGCGGCGGTGACGGGCGAAGATCCCGCGATCGCCGGCGTGGGGCATTTCGTAGTGCAGTTTCTCGCCGTCGCTATTCAAAGGGGCGAACGGGATCGCATTGCCGACGCCAAGCGGGCCATCCCAGAAGCCGCTGATCGTGTCCCTGAGCTTCGCAGCGGCGACTGAGACCATCTTGATGATGCGCGGCCCAGCGGGAACTGCCAGGAGTTTGCGGACCAGATACTTTGCCACGTTTTTCGAGACGTGCTTGCGCGGCTCTGCGGAAAGAGGCTCATCAGCCTCTAAGACACCGATGCGTTTCGCCATAAGATTTTTGGGAACACTTCTCCCGCCAGGTGGGCACCCTCTTTTGCGCGGGATGCGGCGGTCGAGCGGCAAACGAAGGGGAGAACAGGGACTAGAGTAGAACGGCCCGAGACGAACTTCCATATTACGGAAGTGCGGGAACGATCAGGCGGCGGGATCTTCGGGAGAAGGCATTCGGGGGCCCCGTTCGCGATCAGGGTGGCGATCGTCCTGGTCAGCGTAGATTCTGAAGCGGTTACAGAGTCCCGCCTGGGCATAATCCATGAAGGCAGCCAAGGTGGGCTCGCAGCCGTCTTCCCAAAATAGGCGGAGCACAAAATCCCCAAGCTGCGTCACGGCATCGCTGGCGGACCCAGCGGACAAGACGAGCGCTCGCTTCCAGTCGGAGAAGGCGAGGGCCATACCACCACCCCATTTCTGCAATTATTGGGCAGAATGGGCCAGGAGGCTAGGGGAAATCTGTGCAATTTTGAACAGGAGGACCTCGACAGTTAGGGCTGAGGGTTAAGAGCGGCTTTCACTTTCGCGGTGAGGTCGGTGCCAGGAAGCATCGCCCCGCGTTTCATGCAGACATGGGGCCAGCGGTCGACTTCGAAACCGCTGCGCGAAATGCGCTCTGCGTCGGATGATGCCGAGCCGCCCATCCCGCTCTCGTCGAGCCAATGGTTCCGGAGCCGCTTCGCGCCTTTCCAATCGGAGGTGATGTAGACGACGCGTGAGACGCTCATGCCGCCGAAGCCATTCTGGCTGCCGATCTCTAGGCACGCGGCGCCTTCATCGGTGAGGTAGGCCGTGCGCAGCTGCATGCTCTCGGGGTTCTTCAGACGTTGGCGGTAGTCTTTGACCGCTTTCAGGACGGCATCGGTCTTCGCGCCTTGAGCGAAGGCGAGGGCACCAAAGAGCAGCAGGGCGCAGGCAATCTTCACGCTTTATCCTTTTTCTCTTTCGCCCAGCGGGCTTTTACGGCTTTTTGTGCTGCCGCTTTTCGCTCTGCCGCCGTCCGTTTCTTCGCGGTCGCCTTACCGCCTTTACTCCCGAGCTTGGCCAGGTGCTCGTGTAGGGTCGTCATTTGGTGCCAGTTTACACGCCGATTTCAGGCGGAATACGCAGCGGCTTTGTATCTGTCTGAGAACAGGCTTGATAGAGTTCTTGACATACGCACCGGCTGCGTATAGAGTGCAGTCATTGGAGGCAACCATGAGAATGCAACTGGTGACGATCAACGGCGAAGTCAGAGTGCTCGGCAAGAACAACGCAGTCCGGCTGATGCTTCAGCCGAAACAGCCGTTCTGCTGGGGCAAGTACTTCCCGACGATCACGCTGATTCTGCACCACGCCCGCTAGCAACTAGGCGGGCTGAGTAGCTATTCGAAGTAGCCGCTCAGCCCTAACCACAAACCACCCTTACGAGGAGAGTGACTTATGGCTTCACAAACTTTACCCCAACTTCCCGACCACAATTTTCCACAGCCCCCTGCCAAACCAGATTCCCGCCAGTACGACGGAATGCTGATCGAAGGCCTGGTCCGCATCGTCGAGCGCGCGGAAAAGAAAGCGCCCCGCCCCGAGCTGGGGAGCTGCGACTGGCAATCGCCGGAGTCCTACTTCGGAGCTTGCGATTCGCGCGTCTGCCGCCAGAAGGCGACCATTCACCACATCCCGAGCGAGCAGGAATTCTGCTTGGCTCATTTCCGGGAGGTGTCCCGTGGCTAGCCGCCAGCTCGCACTCTTTACCGACGAATACGACCGGCTGCTCGAACAGCGCGACATGGAAGCCTATCGCGCCTTGGGAGCCATCACCGCGGCGATCTGCTTCTGCCGCCAGGAGCGCTCGAAAGATGCGCTCGAAGTTCTAACCCGCGCGATCGAGCGCTACGAGATCGCGGACACGCAGCTTCAGCAATTCAAATTCACCACAACAGGAGAGAAAACCTATGCCGTTCAAGCCAGCAACTAAGGAAGTCGGATTCGTGAAGGGGTCGATTTTCGGGCCTCCAGGGACAGGGAAGACCACGCTAGAAGCGCTGATCGCGATTTACCTGTCGAAGACGTATCACAACTGCGCGCCGGTCGCCTGGCTCGGTTCCGAGAAGGGCGTCGACTTCGTGCTCGACATCTTCAAGCTCGAAGGCGTGCCGCTGATTCTCAACCGTTCGCGATCGTTTCTCGATCTGCGTTCGGCGTCACGCGACGCAATCCAGGAGGGCGCCTGCGTGCTGTGCGTCGATTCGATCACGCACTTCTGGCAGGAGCTCTTCACCCAGGGCATGCAGAAGGGCGGCCCGAAGCTGCAGAAGATCGGACGGATCAAGGAAGAGTGGGCGCCGTTCTCCCAGGATTTCCAGGACTCCCCGATTCACTTCCTCGTCACCGGCCGCATGGGCTTCGTGTGGGAAGAGTTCGAAGTCGAGAATGATCGCGGCGAGATGGTGAAGGAACTCTCGAAGGGCGACACGAAAATCAAAGCCGAAGGAGACTTCGGACATGAGCCGGATCTCGAGATCCAGATGAGCGCGATCCAGGATCCCGACTTCGTGCAGTACGAGAAGGTCGGGCGGCGCACGCGAAAGACGTTCAAGTCGCAGATGCTGCACGTCGCCACCGTGAAGAAGTGCCGCGTCTGGGCGCTCAACGGGAAGGCCTTCACCTGGAAGGATCAGCCCGCCTACAAAGCCGGCTATTACAAGTCGGTCGCTGAAGCGTTTCAGCCGCACTTCGAGACGATCAACATCGGCGGAGGCCATCACGTCGAGGACCTGACCCGGCCGAGCTCGGCGATCCTGTTCCAGAATGGCTCGGAGCAGAGCTACTTCGAGGCCCAGCAGAAGCGGATCGTCGCGCTCGAAACCTGGCAAGCCACGATGGAGCTGATTGCCGGCGGCCAGACCCGCGAGAACATTCGCAAGCGGGCGATCATCGGCGAAACCATCACCGGAACCAGGTCGCGGACGGAGTTCGAGCGGCAGCAACTCGACAAACTGATGCGCGCGGTCGAGGTTCTGATGGCGCTCGAAAAGCGGCTGAAGCTGGACTCGCCGACAAACGACGACGAGCTGCGTTCCTGCATCGCGATGGCCACGCAGGACGTTGACCATCCGGGGAAACAGGGCACGCTGCTCGAAATGATGCTGAAGAAGTCGGTCGAGAGCGTGAAGCTGGCCGGCGACGGGAATGCTCAGGCGGTGGTGAACATCATGGACCATGCTCAGAGCATGGCGTTCTAAGGGCAGGGAGAGGAGTTACTAACCATGTTCCGCCGCCGCCCGATGCCGCGCAAGAGAGACTACCCGCAAGAATCGTTGCGCTACCGGACGATTCTTGACGGGGCGGTCCGCGTGTACCCCGATGGCCGGGAAGTATGCCAGGACTCAGGGCTCGGCTGGAAGGAATACAGACGGCGGGTGGCGGTGATGGTTTTACGCCAGGGACGCCGTTGCTGCCTCTGCAATCGCCCCCTGGCGCTCGGAAACGCCACGTTTGAGCACCAAAGGCGTCGCGGCATGGGCGCGGCGTGGAGAGACGACCGGATCGAGAAAGACGGGCTGCCCTGGAACGGAGCAGCGCATTGGGCTTGTAACTCAGAGAAAGGCTAACCGATGAAAACACTGGTTGATTGTGGCTGTGAAACAAAGGTCCATCCCGACGGCAGCGGAGTTGAACTTTACTTTTGTCCACTCCATGAAGCCGCTGAAATGCTATTGCGCGTGATGCGGCAAATCAACGAAGTCGCCAACGACAGGGACTCAGCATGGGAAACCAGGCTCTACCAAATTCGGCTTTGGTCTGGGAAAGCCGTGCGCATCGCAGAAGGCAAATAAAAGTTTCCCCCAGCACCACTTCGTCCAACTCGCAACTCGAAAAGGAGAACCACCACCATGAAACTCGCAACCGTTTTCGCTGTCTCACTCTTACTCTGCTCTGTTTGCTGGGGCAAAACCGACAAATTGGGCACTTCGATTGCCGCCGTGGGCGTCGATCTCACCAACACGCAATACGGCGGGAGCCTGCCTCCGTCCGCGGAATTCGCAGACATCAGCTCGCATCTCGAAAAGTGGGCCAAGCAACGTCAGGCCGACGGCACGCTCCCCGCGATCGAGAACTACATCCTGACCAACAAGGAAGCGTTTATTGCTGAAGCGCCATCGGGGGCTTCCACCTGGAGCGCTTTGCATTCGGGCTTTGGGCTTCAGCCGACGCAGGATACATTCCAGGGGTGGATCAACCAGACGACGAGCGATTCCCGGAAGGCTTTGGTCGAGGAAATCGAAGCGAAGGGCCTCTATGCGGTGCTCTCGGATCAGGCAAAATCCTTTAAGGTGATCGCGAAAGACACAGCCATCGGCATCGGACCGAACGACAATGGAGACTGCCAAAGCTACGCCCAGGAGGGGAATCGGCTGATGGCCTTGGGAGCGTTGTTCGCTATCGTAGATCCGTGGGTTGGGGCGGTGATCGCCGCTGGGGGCGCGGCCGAATATCTCTATGGGGATGTGTACTGCCCCTCCGGGAACTAAGGAGGCTTCGCATGTTGAACCGCATCCGCACGATTCTCGGCCGCGTGCTGCCGGTCGTTCTAGCCGCTTTGGGCTTGGCGATCTGGCTGGTGGGCGTAGTCGTGCATCACAAACTGTCCGACCATGATCTCATCATGATTCTCGGCCTGGTGCTGGTGGCCTCGGTTCTGAAGTGGGCAAGGAAGGACTAAACGGCTTTCTGTACAAGATCGGCGGGGAATCGAGCCCTGAAGGCGCTACACTCTCCAGCGCTCGAGGGGGCTCAGGGCAGGAGGTTCCCCGCCGGTGGCCTATTGCGGAATCCACCCGAGGCTCAGCGCAAGATCTATGCCACGTTTCGATGCGCGGCAAATGATCAACCGGGCATGCTCGCAGCCGCTGCGATCTCCGTGCTGGGCCTGAAGAAGAAATATCGATGTCGGCAAGCGGCAAGGCCAATGTTCTCCACAATCAAGGCAAAAACACCAAAACTTCACGGATCTTTCCTCTCCGACTCCATCAGTCGTGACCACGGAAATTCGACTACTGCACCGCAGGTCAGGCACTCAACGAAGAGCGACTTGTGCCCCGTCTTGAGATAGACTGCACCTTCCAGGGTGTGCTCATGCCCGTCCGGACAGATCACCTTCCAATCGGTTGCCATAGCTGCTTCCTTTCTGCGCTGAACAGAGCGCTGTATTTCCTCGACCGCGCTCTGAAGGTTCCCAAGGGACAGTAAGCCCTTGAGGTGGTGATGGAGGCAGTAATCGTCATCCTGCGCCTTCGCCGCCTGGTCTGCCGCGCGTTCCACTCCGCACCACCAGTTGTCGGCGTCTCTGCGTCCGCGCTCGTAGCCGTCTCGCTGGCCTTCCCGGTAGCCGTGCTTGGCGGCGGTGCGCCAGGTCAGCACGAGAACGGC
>Ga0326728_10018492_pt1 | contig 13722 bp, 11 predicted proteins | sample MB3enrmetagenome_FD_207602 | JGI IMG/M metagenome (GOLD analysis project Ga0326728, IMG submission 207602) | Lab enriched peat soil microbial communities from McLean, Ithaca, NY, United States - MB31MN | ecosystem: Environmental > Terrestrial > Soil > Wetlands > Peat | place: USA: New York... | reverse complement strand
ATCTCCGCCACGGGTTGCGAAGGCGGGTCAGTGGTGATGGGATTATCGCCCGGCGAATGTAGCCGCTCAGGTGGGCCGGGCTCTTGCGCGGGTTCGGAACTGGGCGGGCTGGCCGGCGCGGGCCTGGCCTTGGGCGGCGTGGTCATCGGGCCCGGCATATCTTGCGCCGCGGCCGGCAGCGCCAGGAAAAGGGCAGCGGCTCCCAGGAGAATAAACGGTTTCAGGCACATCGTCCTGATGGCATTAGAAAGCTTCAAGGCTATCCTCCACACACGGTTCTTGCTGATACAGTATAGGATTTTAGCAGGGCCCCACGGGTTGCACGGCGGAATGTTGCACCGCAGAATGTTGCACTCCGGAAACCGGTGTAACCTTTGCCGACTGAGCCACTCTCACTAACGTGGTGTCCCGGAGGTCTCGGGCTCTTCTCTTTAGGAGGCCGGGGCTTCAGCCCCGGCACAAAGCCCGAGAAATGAAGCGGGCTCGGTAGACCCTGGGCTTCAGCCCAGGGCGCGAAGCGCCCCTGAGGACTCTGAGCTTGAGGCGCCGAAGAAAGAGAAGGTCATCTTCGAGCGTGGCGCGCACATGATCCCCTTCGAGGAGCCCGAGCGCTTCAATCGCGAAGTGGTCCGAGTTTTCGCTCCGTCATCACCCCAATAGTTCCGCTGCCGGCGCCACTCACAAAGGGAAGAGAGCAGAGCGCTCAGAAGAAGAGTGAGGGTCACGCAGATAAGAGAACCCCGGACCCACGCAGGCCCGGCGTGTGGGGTACCCGGCTAGAGTTTTGCTTCGCCCAGGCGGTTGGCAATTTTATCGGCGAAGGGATGCGCGAGCTGGCCGACGGACCCGACGTATTCGTTGCCCCAAAATTCCGCGCGGATGATGTCTTCGTGCTCGAACACTTTCTTACCCGTTTCGTCGCTAAGCCAATAATGAATCTTGGCCGTTTCACGGCCAGCGCCATAGCCAACCAGCATGCGCTGGGCGCGATTGCCGGGTTTCCATTCCAGCACTTCGCCATCCAGGGTGTACACGTGGGTACGGCCCGCAGGGGCTTCCGCGGAAAAGTCAAACTTCTTTCCGTCTTTATGCTGAAGTTCGGCAACGGTCTGCGTGACCATCTGTTTCATGTCGTAAGGCCAGGAAACTCCCGTGGCCATGGTGAACGGGTGCACCACAACGGCGGGTTTCTCCTGAGCCTGCAGCGGAAGAATCGCCAGAGCGGACAAAGCGGGAAGAAGGAAGATGAGCTTTCGCATGGGTCTCCTCTCAATAACAAAGATGAGATGGGAGCGAAGGATCTCAGTTGATAAGACGTATTCTATCTGTTTCCTGTTTCTTTTTTCTTGTGAATTGACCAATTAGGAACGCTTCGGGCGTTTGGGTGATGGGACTACGCCGCCTGTCCCGCGTCGCGCGTCCAGAGACCACGCGCCAGCGCCCACCGAAATCAGGAAGAGCAGCGAGCAGAACATCGCGAAGTCGGTGCGCGCGTCGCTGACCATGTACCAGAAGCCCTGGCCGGCGCGAAATAGCTCGGGGACCTTGGTGGTTGCGATCGCCGTGGTGATTACAATCAACAGCGGAACGGCGGATGCCCTGGTCCAGAGTCCGAGCAAAACGAGAACGCCGCACACGATCTCAAACGTTCCCACAAAGTGCGCTGTGAAATACGGATGTGGAAATCCAATCCTGGTGAAACGAGCCACACCCATATTGGGGTCGGTGTACTTCAGAATGCCCTGCGTAAAGAAAATCAGCCCGACCGCCAGGCGGATCAACACGATGCTCGCCGGACCCTGCGGGGGCCTGAAAAAGAACCGCAACATTGAGTTCATATCGTTTGCTCATTCTTTCCCAAGTTGAAGAAATCCTCATGCGCCGGGGTGCAGCCAAAGACCTGGGATTGCATTCACTCGGGCAGGATACCACCATAGAAAATAACGGCGGAGCGATAAAAGGCAGTTCAGCGGTTGGCCGTCTATAAGAGCGGCAAGCACCAGCCATTCGCGAAGAGATGGCAGCACTCATCCCGGAAGACAACGGACTGCCCTCTACGGCCGCCGGTGCTGCCAATATCGCGATGTGTTTCTTTCTGCACAGAAGCAACCAGTCCAGGTGAAGTATTATGAAACCAGGAGACACTATGTCCTTCGGTCTTTACGCGGGTGGATTCGCGATCGTCATCATCGGCCTGATTTATGCCGCGCACTTGCTGCACGTGCCCGCACACTGGATTGTGGCGGGTGCGGTCGTACTTTTGGGAGTCGGGATTCTGAGAGGTGTAAAGATGACGCGTCAGAAAGATCATGTGGCATGACGCGATTGGCAGAATCCGATACTCCCTAGACTCAGTAGAGCGGCACGGGAGTCCAATCTCCGGCGTTCTGGTGGGACTGGCCGGGCTAGGGGTGAGCTGGCGGCGCTTGTTTGGTCAAGCCGCGTTTGGCCTGGCCACAATGGTCTTGTAATCCACCAATTTGACGATTCGATTCTTAGTGCTGGCCTGGAATTGAATAACTCCAGATAATGAGGGTCATCGGAGAAGTGGATTCTACTTGGTTATCGGTCACTTAATAGCGGCATCGCTGCCGACGCTGGCACGAAGCCTGCGGCGCTGGATGTTTCACCTCGGCGGCCTGGGTCTGATTCCCCTCGGGCTGCTGGACAACTCCCCCCTTCCGACACCGGGCGCCATGGATGTGGCAACGCTTCTGCTCTCCGCGCGCCAGCCGCAGTTGTGGCTTTATTACGCCGTGATGGCCACGGTGGGTTCGTTGGTTGGAGGTTTTGTCACCTACCGGCTGGCGCGCAAAGGAGGGAAGGCAGCGCTCGAACGCAGGTTCTCGCGCCGGAAAGTGGACAAAGTTTGCGAGCTCTTCGAGCGATGGGGATTCGGCGCGATCGTCATACCCGCTTTGTTGCCGCCGCCCGTGCCCATGGTGCCATTTCTGCTTGCGGCCGGCGCCATGCAATATCCGGTGAGGAAATTTCTGGCGGCGCTCGCGCTCGGCCGAATCGCCAGATACATGCTCCTGGCTTACCTGGCCGCGCGGTATGCACGGCGAATTATCTCGTTCATTAGGGTACACGGACACCCGGTGGCATTGGGAATCATCATCGTGCTGCTTGCCGCCGCTGCTGTGGTTTTCTATTTCTGGGGCGGAGCAAAACCAAAGAGAAGGCGTGGTAAGTAGGCACCGAGCTGAAGGCCACTGTGGCCGGTGACTCAAACGGCGCCCGGAAAAGTCAAAATCCCCCGCACGCAAAACCGACATGCGGGACACCTAGCCTGGGCCGCCCGCGAGTGACTTGCGTATCGCAGTCGAAGAGCCACAAAATTCCGTCAGGCTTGTCGCCACTTCAGGAAAACGGCCGCAAGCGGCGGCAGCGTCAGCGCGAGCGACTGGCGGCGGCCTTGCCAAGCGTGCTCGTCGGCGTTCATGCCGCCCAGATTGCCCACATTGGAGCCGCCGTAAATTGCGGCATCGGTGTTCAGCACTTCTTCATAGTGCCCCGGGCGCGGCACTCCCAGGCGATAGCCATACCGCACCACCGGCGTGCAATTCAGCACCGCCAGAATCACGTCGTCGGGATTCTTGCCACGGCGGATAAACGAATACACGCTGTTGTCCGAATCGTTTGCGTCGATCCACTCAAAACCCTGCCAGTCGAAATCCACTTGGTGCAGCGCCGGTTCCGAGGCGAGCAGCCGGTTCAGGTCGCGGACCAGTTGCTGCACCCCGCGATGCGATTCGTACTGCAACAAATGCCAGTCCAGGCTGGTCCCTTCGTACCACTCGTTCCGCTGCCCGAACTCCTGCCCCATGAACAGCAGCTTCTTACCGGGATGCGCGTATTGATAGGCGAACAGCAGCCGCAAATTCGCGAACTGCTGCCACATGTCCCCCGGCATTTTGTGTAGCAGCGAATTCTTTCCGTGCACCACTTCATCGTGGGAGAAGGGCAGCATGAAGTTTTCGGTGAAAGCGTAGAGCATTGAAAACGTCAGCTTGTTGTGTTCGTAGCGCCGGAAAACGGGATCCTTGGAAAAATACAGCAGCGTGTCGTTCATCCAGCCCATGTTCCACTTTAGGCTGAACCCCAGCCCGCCGAGATACGTCGGGCGCGACACGCTGGGCCACGCCGTGGACTCCTCCGCGATGGTCAGCACGCCGGGGAATCGCAAGTACGCCACTTCATTCATCCGCTTCAAAAAATCGATGGCATCCAGATTCTCGCGGCCGCCGTAGCGGTTCGGTATCCACTCGCCCTCCTTGCGCGAATAATCCAGATACAACATGGAGGCGACCGCATCCACGCGCAGCCCGTCAATGTGGTACTTGTCCAGCCAGAACAGCGCATTGGAGATCAGGAAATTCTGTACTTCGTTGCGGCCGTAGTTGTAAACCAGCGTGCCCCAGTCCGGGTGCGTGCCCTGCCGCGGGTCGGAGTGTTCGTAGAGATGCGTGCCGTCAAAAAGACTCAGCCCGTGCGAGTCCCGTGGAAAATGCGCCGGCGTCCAATCGAGAAGTACACCCAGCCCCGCCTGGTGGCAGCGATCCACAAAGGCCATGAACTCCGCCGGCGTGCCGTAACGGCTGGTGGCGGCGAAATAGCCGAGCGTCTGATAGCCCCACGAACCATCGAACGGATGCTCCATCACCGGCATCAATTCAATGTGTGTGTAGCCGAGATCCTTCACGTAAGGAATCAATTGATCGGCCAGCTCCAGGTAGCTGAGCCAGCGGTTGTGCTCCTCGGGCATGCGCCGCCACGAGCCGAGATGCACTTCGTACACGGAAATCGGCTGCTGCAGCCAATTCCTCTGCGCGCGCTCCTTCATCCAGTCGCCGTCCGCCCAGTTGTGTTTGTCTAGGCGCGCCACGACTGAGCCGGTGTTCGGCCGCAACTCCGCAAAGAAGCCGTAGGGATCGGCCTTCAGAGGCAGCATTTCGCCGCGCGGGCCGATGATTTCGTATTTGTAAATCGCGCCCTCGCCGAGGTCGGGCAGAAACAACTCCCAGATGCCGGAAGAGCCGCGCGTGCGCATGGGATGGACACGGCCGTCCCAGCCATTGAAGTCGCCCACCACGCTGACGCGCCGCGCGCTGGGAGCCCACACGGCAAAGTGCACGCCGGAAACGCCGTCCACCGTCTTGATATGTGCGCCCAGCTTCTCGTAGGTGTCGTGGTGGCGGCCTTCGCCCATCAGGTAGAGATCGAATTCGCTGAGCAGATAGGGAAACGCGTAAGCGTCGTGGCCTTCGACCACCGCGCCGTAATCCATGCGGCAGCGCATGCGATAGCTCGAAGGAGTCGGCGCCAACTCGCTCACCAGGGGAAGTTGCGCCTCGTAAACACCCTCCGCTCGGACTTTTTTCATGGGCAGCGGATCAGCTTGCCCGCCCCAAAGTAGATGGGCTTCCACCGCTCGCGGTTGCAAAACGCGCACCAGCCAGCGGCGCCCCGCGGGCGTCTCAATGGGCTGCGGTCCGAGCACGGCAAAAGGATCGGAGTTGCGGCCCGCGAGCAGAGCATCCATGCGTGTCACTGCCGGGTCCGCCGGCGCAGCTTTCGGTTTTCGGGGAGGAGTATCGGGCACGGCAGCATTCTATCGGATTCTGCCCGCCGCTCCAACTCACAGCCCTACTAATCCGCGTCCGCTGATCGGTAAGTGGGAATTGGGCACTCGCCTCCGTCCTCCGTCACTTTCCAATTGGGCAACTTATCAGGGAAGTGGAATTACTTCAGAGTGGTCGGGAATGGGCCTTTCGATTGTAAAGGATTGAATCTGAAGGGGCTCTAATGTAGAAGTAGAAGAGCACAGCCGCTGAACTGTTGACAGCAGAAAGGTTGAAGCCAACGTGAAAGATTCAACCAACGAACTCGCCGAAAGGTTGCAGAAGGAGGTTGGCCTATCGCGGCGAACCTCCAAAAAGCTCGCTCCCGCGCTTGAAAATGCCATGTATCGGGCTATCCGGGTAAAACTCCCATCCGAACGCGCATCGATCACTCACAAGTTCAGTGTTGGTGGGCACGAAGGATACATTACGGTGGGCATGTATCCGGACGGCAGGCCAGCCGAGGTTTTTCTCAAATTTAGCACAGAAGGAAGCGAACTTGCTGGTTTTACCGATGCGTTTGCAACGTTAATGTCTTTAAGTTTGCAGTACGGCCTGCCCTTAAAAGAGATCGTCGACAAGATGATCGATACGCGCTTCGAGCCATCTGGAATAACTTCAAATCCCAACATTCGATTTGCAACCTCAGTCCTTGACTACGTTGGCAGGTGGCTCGGCGGCCGATTTATCTCGGCCAGCTATCTAAGGCTGCCGCCAGTGCCTCCTTCCGCCTCGTCGCCTCCACTAAAGAAACGAGGAAAGAAAGTTCTCATTCAACCGCCTGAACCTGAGCAGTCTATCAAAGGCCCCGCTGAGATTGAGAAAGGAATAAAGCAGGAGTGACTGCCTTGCAGAAACGCAAGAAGAACCGAGCACATCAGGCTTCCTCTGTCCTACCGTGGATTCCACCAGACAGCCCGATTAGTTTAAGTAAAGCGATCCGTGATCGAATTTCCCGCGAATACGACGCGACCGGCGTTTTTTTGAACATTCCCTTCGATGATCGATATTCCGAGCTTGAAATGGCCTTAACATCAACTCTAACGGCCTACGGATTAACTCCTCACATTGCAAAGGAACGACGACGCGTCGAGGTGAGGCTATTAAAGATAGTCGAGCTCATGCTTACATGTAAGTATGGAATTACCGACTTATCGATGCCGAATCGCATGAACATGCCCTTCGAGCTTGGCCTGCTTTTGGGATTTGGAAGAGAAACGTTCCTGATGAGTAGCAAAAGATATAGTGCTCTGCAATCGATCTCTGACATGAATTTCTGCGATGTCTATTATCACGAAAATAAGTGTGAAAGCCTGATTTCGGGTCTGTCTCAATGGATCGAGCGAACATGTTCAAAAAAGCAAATATCAACGAGAACCTTGATTGGACGGTTCGGGGCCCTCAAGGCAGCAAAAAAATCTCTCGGCGAGGACTATCATAAGCTAAGGCTAGATCAAATAAAGTCTCTACTTGGAATTGCTCAAGAGGGCCTTCGCTACCCAGCGGCTCTGCACCCTAAGAAGCAAGGTTAGCATTGAAGTCCTGATGAACACAGTTACCGAAAACCGAGCCGCTTCCCTCGCTTCCGCCCCCTTGCGAGACTGCTTCTCCCGCGATACATTGCTGGCGCCCTAAGAATTCGGACTGATTGTAACTCTTGCATTTTCCGAAATGAGGGATAGCCCCTTGAGACGCTACTTCGCAACGCCCGCCGCTTTGCTGTATCTTGCCTGCAGCATGACTCCCATCGCAACCACCGCACAGGACCGCTCGCAAGCTCGCTCCATGGTCATTTCGCGCAATGGCATTGTGGCCGCGGAATCTCCGCTGGCCGCGCAGGCGGGCGCGCGCATCCTGGAGCGCGGTGGCAACGCCGTGGATGCCGCGATCGCCGCGAACGCCATGATGGGTGTCGTCTCCCCGATGATGAACGGCATTGGCGGGGATTTGTTCGCCATCGTCTACGACGCGAAAGCCAACAAACTCTATGGCCTGAATGCCAGCGGTTGGGCGCCGAAAGGCCTCACCATCGAAGCGCTCCGCAAACTGGGCTTGCGCGAAATGCCGGAATCCGGTGTCCATACCATCACTGTCCCCGGCGCCGTGGATGGCTGGCAGAAACTTGCAGACAAATTCGGGCGCAAGAAGCTCAGCGAAGATTTGGCTGCCGCGATCAACACGGCGCAGAATGGCTACCCCGTCACGGAGTGGGTGGCGATGTACTGGGCCAGCGCCGTGGACTACCTCCGCGGCGATGAAACTGCCGCCAAGCTTTACTTGCCCCAGGATCGCCCGCCGAAGACCGGCGAAGTGTTCCGCAACCCGGAACTCGCCTGGTCTCTACAGCAGATCGCCGAGCACGGGCGCGACGCCTTTTACAAAGGCGAAATCGCCCGCCGCATCCTGGAAACCATGAAGCGTCACGCCGGCACCATGACCGCCGCCGACCTGGCCGAATATTCCAGCGAGTGGGTCGAGCCCATCTCCACCACCTATCGCGACTGGACCGTCTACGAAATGCCTCCTAACGGGACGGGCATTGCCGCCCTGGAAATGCTCAACATCATGGAGACCTTTCCCCTCGGCCAGAAGGACTATGGCTTCGGTTCCTCCAAAGCGCTTCACGTGATGATCGAGGCCAAGAAAATCGCCTATGCGGACATGGCCCGATACATTGGCGACCCGCGCGGCCAGAATTTGCCCGTGCAGGCGCTGCTCTCAAAAGAGTGGGCCATGCAAAGCGCCAAGCTGATTGACCCGGAGCATGCGAATTGCGCCGTGCCCGCTGGAAATTTGCCCGTGGGCAATGACACGACGTACCTGACCGTGGTGGACCGCGAAGGCAACATGGTTTCGCTGATACAGAGCAACTACAGCGAATTTGGCTCAGGGATTGTCGCGCCCGAAACGGGCTTTGCGCTGCACAATCGCGGAGCGCTCTTTACGCTCGACGCTAATTCGCCCAACGCGCTGGCTGGCCGCAAGCGCCCCCGGCACACGATCATTCCGGGGTTTGCGCAGAAGGGCGATCTCCGCGTGGCTTTCGGCATCATGGGCGGCTGGAACCAGTCGCAGGCTCACGCGCAGTTCATCGCGAATCTGGTGGATTTCAAGATGAACATCCAGGCGGCGCTGGAGGCTCCGCGATTCACCAAACGTACCTTTGAAGGCTGCGACGTCGCGTTGGAGAACCGCTTCTCGCAAAAGGCCCGCGACGAGCTCACCGCGAAAGGCCACATGATCGCGCTGCTGGGTGCCTTTTCCACGGACGTGGGCGGCGGCCAGGCGGTCCTGCGCGATTTTGCCAAGGCCATCAATTACGGCGCCTCCGACCCGCGCAAAGACGGCGCCGCCATCCCAGAGTTGCCCGTTGACTAACATAACCTTTCTTAAATAGCCCGGTACCTCTCCCGGCAGGTACCTGCAGGGGAGTACCGCAAAATAGTTCCCTCCAACGCGCGGAATGTGAACGGGTGTTCCCAAGTGTTTTCGTGCCGCAGCCTTACCATTGCGCTAACTCCCTTGTTTTCTGCGCAATGGCGTGCCGCCTCTGATGGTAAGAGAGTTGCAGCCTATCAGAGGTTCCGAACAGCCTGCTCGACTCGTATTCGTTGCTGGGAGGCATACATGCAGTCCCGAATCGGGAAAACTCTGGCGCTGGCGGGTGGCCTGGGCGTCGTTATGCTCCTGGCTGGCAGCGTGGTTCGGGCGCAGAGCGCCGAGGTTGCCGGAGAGTATGAATGCACGCAGGCGCTGGTGGCGGGCAAGGCCGTGCCCTGCAAGGCCGCGCCGCTTTCCTTGAAAACGGACGGGCGCTTCGAGTTGCAGGGGCGCGAAGGCGAGTACCTGGTGAACGGCAGTTGGGTGGTTTTGAACGGCACGGTGCTGAAGTCGCGCGCCAAGATCGAGGCCGGCCACAAAATCGTGTTTCGCTTTTACAACAAGAGGGGCCTCTGCGAGATGATCTACGAACGCCGCGTCGCCGAACTCGGCAAAACCAACCTGGGTTGATTTTCCTCTCGCAATTGTTTTCTTCCTTGCCCGGTTCACTTACAAACTTCTACTCATCTGTCCGTCAAGTTCAGCAAGCAATTGTCATCCTGAGGCGATCCGATGAGGATCGCCGAGGGACCTCAACATCAAAACCTTGCTCGGTGTTTCAGTTGAAATCCTTCGGGGCGCACACGTCGCGCCCCTCAGGATGACAGAGTGCCGCGGTGTCAGCAGGGTGGGCGGCGGATTTGCGTCACGAGAGAAAGTCCGGTTAGGCCCTCGCGGAGTGACCGCGGCTCTACCTCTCCATCAGCTCCGTAAGAAGCCGCAGCGTGGCCGGCGCGTGGCCCGCATAATGATTGTTGGCAAACGCGAAGACGCGGATTTTGCGCTTCAAGAAGTTGCGGCACGCTTCCACCCACTCCTGCAGATCGCGCGTGCGGTCCACGATCGTGGTGTCCCAGGTTTTCGTCAGCTCCTCGATGGCCTTGCGATCGCCCAGCCAGCGGATATAAGTGAAATCGCTGGTGATGGCGTCGCCTTTGGTGAACCACTCGCGCGGGCGCGGCATCCACGGATGGTCAATCAGGGCCAGCGCGATGTTGTGTTTCCGTAAAAGATCGTACAGCGCCGGGCCCAGCCAGGTTTTGTTGCGGATTTCCAGAGCAAAACGAGGCTCAGAGGGCAGCTTCTCCAGAAATGGCTTCAGCCGCGCCAGAAAATCCGCGGGCGTGGCAAACGCCTTTTTATTGAAGTATTGAAACTGAAACAGGATTGGCCCGCGCTTTTCGCCCAGATGCTCGGTCACCCGCAGGAACTCCTTCAAAATTGGTTCGGCATCGACCAGCACGCGTTCATGCGTGATTTCCTGCGGAGCTTTCAGCGCAAACAGGAAATTCGCCGGCGTCTTCCCGTACCAGCCTTTCACCGTGGATTCGGCCGGGATGCGGTAGAACGTCGCGTCAATCTCCAGCGTGTCAAACTCCGTCGCATAGTAGGAAAGATAATCGCGCGCCTGCATGCCTTGCGGATAAAAAGTCTTCTCCCAGCCTTCAGCCGTGAACGAAGATGTGCCCAGCCGCAGGTACGCGGCATTCTCTCCGGAACTGGTCTTGTCCGGCATGCGGGAAATCATAAAGCAAAAACGTGCCTCGTGGCGACCCACCTCAGGGCTTTGCCTTGAAGCCATCTCACAAATGATTCTTGGGAGGGCACCGCTTTTTACCCTGAGCGCAGCGAAGGGCAGCCGTGCCGAAAATCCCCGCGAATTCACGCGCATTTTGCGATCTCTGCGCCATCCCGATGCTTTTTCGGGATGAACGGTGGGCTCTTACGCTCCAACGCCACCCACCTTCTTCTCTTCGCTCTTGGGTTCCCTCTTGTGGCACAGTCACTCCTGCTTGCCCTGAGCATCGAAGGGACAGTGCTCTTGGGTCCACCCTGTTACTTCGCCAATTCCATGTACTTGAGGGTGCCCCACCCTAGGTTTGTTAGGGTGGGCTCCTACGCTCTAGCGTCGGCCGCTCTCTTCTCTTTTTGTTGCCTGATTCTTCTCTGTGTCCTCTGTGTTCCGTTCTCGGTGAACTCTGTGTTACCGTCCCTCTTCGCTTCTCCGCAGATCAAATCTCCAAGATCACCGGCAAGATCAACGGCCTCTTCGATGTCTGCTTGCTGATATACCTCTTCAAATCCACGCGGATCTTCTCTTTAATCACCGACCAATCCGCCCGCTCCTCCATATTGGACGTTTCCACTGTCCGGCTCACCACCGCACGCGCTCCCTCCAGAAATTCGCTCCCATTTTCGCTCATCAGCCCCCGCGACACGATCTCCGGCGCGGATTCGATTCTTCCCGTACTCTTGTCAATCGCGATAATCGGAATCACCACGCCCTCTTCCGACAAATGTTTCCGGTCGCGCACCACCACTTCCTCAATCTCTTCCAGCGACCCCGAATCCACCAGCACGCGTCCTGCTTGCACCGGATCGCACCGGTACGCCCCATCTTCCGTGAACTCGATCCGCTTCCCGTTCTCCAGCAGCAGAATCTCTCCGCTCACCACTCCCAGCGAGTGCGCCAGCGCTGCGTGCCGGAACAAATGCCGGTATTCCCCGTGCACCGGCACAAAATACTTCGGCTTCACCAGTTGCAGGATCAGCTTCTGCTCTTCCTGGCTCGCGTGTCCCGAAACGTGGATCGGTCCTCCCGCATTGTCGTAGTACACCAGCGCGCCCCGCCGGAACATGTGATCCAGCATCCGGAAAATCGCCTTCTCATTCCCCGGAATAATCCGCGCGGACAGAATCACCGTGTCGTTTTCATCGATGGTCACAAACCGGTGATTGTCCACTGCGATCCGCGACATCGACGACATCGGCTCCGCTTGCGACCCGCTCGCCAGCACAATCAGCTTTCGTGGCTCGAAGCTGCGTATCTCCTGCGGACGCACCACGATCCCATCCGGTATCCGCAAATAGTCCAGGTCGTGCGCAATCTCCACATTGTCAATCATGCTGCGCCCGACGAACGCCACCTTCCTCCCCACCCGCTCTGCAATATCAATCACCTGCTGGATGCGATGGATCGACGACGCGAAGCACGACAGCACCACCCGCCGCGGCGCCGATCTTGCCAACTCTTCAATCCGCGGCACCACCGTGCGCTCCGACGGCGTGAACCCCGGCCGCTCCACGTTCGTCGAATCGCTGAACAGCGCCAGCACCCCTTCGCTTCCATACCGCGCAAAGGTGTGCAGGTCCATCCGGTAATCGTCCACCGGTGTTTGATCGATCTTGAAGTCGCCCGTGTGGATGATCACGCCCAGCGGTGTGCGAATCGCCAATGCCACGCAATCCAGCGTGCTGTGTGTCACCGGGATAAACTCGATCTCGTACGGCCCAATCTCGATCCGCCGCCCCGGCACCACCTCATACAGCTTCGCCACCTCCATCAGTCCCGCTTCTTCCAGCCGTTTCTTCACCAACGCCAGCGTGAATCGCGTCCCATATATCGGCACGTTCAGGTCCCGCAAAATATACGATAGCGCCCCGATGTGGTCTTCATGCCCGTGCGTCAGCACGATCGCGCGCACATGCTCCCGGTTCTGCTTCAAATAGGTGATGTCCGGAATCACCAGGTCCACGCCCAGCAATTCCGATTCCGGGAACATCATTCCCGCATCAATCACGATGATGTCGTCGCCGTAGCGCAACACCAGCATGTTCATCCCGAATTCGCCAAGTCCCCCAAGGGGAATGGCCGTCAACGTCTGATTAGGCTTGCTCAATGATGTTTTTTCTCCACAAACCAACCCTAAATCGTACCACACCCACACGTTCCTTCCTTATAGCCGCTCCCCTTCGAGCGCCTCATCGCCCGCGGCACAGTCACTCCTGTTTACCCTGAGCCTCGAAGGACTGTGCTCTTGGTTTTCTCATTCTGATGTAGGGCCCGCCTTCCGAGGCGGGCCGCTCTTGGGTTCATTCCCTCTTCGTAGGGGCGCAGCACCGCTACGCCCCATGTCCGCACAATCTCCAAGACATGGCGGTTTTGGAGTGCGGCTTGCCCTGAGTCCTTCGAAGGGCGGCTTGTTTACGCTGCTTGCCCCGATCTTCGAGGGGAGCTTCGACGGGCCGCCGCTTTTACGCCTGAATGCGCCACCACCTCTAGCGCAGGGCGAGTCTTCGAGTCCTGCCGTTCGTTTCTTGGGTTGTCCTGGCAGCGATGCTTAACGATGTACTTGAGGGTGCCCCACCCTCGTTTTGTGAGGGTGGGCTCAGACGATCAAGCGCCACACACTCTCTTCTCTTCTTTTCTTTTGTCTTTTCTCTTCTCTGCGAACTCTGTGCTCTTCCCTCTGTGCCCTCTGTGTTACCGTCCTTCCTTCTTTCTCTTGTCTCCCTCTTCTCTGCGAACTCTGTGTTCTTCTCTCTGTGCCCTCTGTGTTACCGTCCTTCCTTCTTTCTCTTCTCCTACCGCTCTCTCCCCCCAAAAAACAAATGTGCGATCGCCACCAGCACCACCGCTCCCGCCGTCGCCGCCGCCAACGAAAGCAAAAACGTATTCCCGTGCACAATCCCCAGCTTCGTGAAAATCCATCCGCCG